>Ga0209698_10000273_pt1 | contig 57343 bp, 47 predicted proteins | sample LitLauG_LLR_2012_FD_187203 | JGI IMG/M metagenome (GOLD analysis project Ga0209698, IMG submission 187203) | Freshwater sediment microbial communities from Pennsylvania, USA - Little Laurel Run_MetaG_LLR_2012 (SPAdes) (version 2) | ecosystem: Environmental > Aquatic > Freshwater > Creek >...
GGCGCTGACCCTGATCCAGACCGGCATGGGCCGGCGCATCCCCATCATCCTGGTCGGCAGCGCATTCTGGGCCGGCCTGCTGCAGTGGATGCGCGAGCGTCTGGTTGCCGACGGCATGATCGCCGCGGCCGACCTGGAGCTGATGCAGGTGGTCGACGACACGGCCGCGGTGGCGGAGCGCATCTTCGACTTCTACGAGCAGCGCGGCTTCGCCCAGGGCGGCGACGAGCGCGAGCAATTGCTGTACCTGTAGCGTCGGGCGCCGCCGCCGACCCAAGGCTCCGAGTCCGCTCTCCAATCCCATGGCCGTATTCACCGACCTGACGCGCGAAGAAGCCGCGGCGCTGCTCGACCAATACCGGCTGGGCGAGCTGGTCGATCTGAATGGGATCGCCAGCGGCATCGAGAACTCCAATTTCTTCCTCAGCACCGACCGCGGCGAGTATGTGCTCACCGTGTTCGAGCGCCTGCCGGCGGCCAGGCTGCCCTTCTACCTGGGGCTGATGCAGCACCTGGCGCGCCGCGGCCTGCCGGTGCCCGAGCCGCACGAAACGCTGGCCGGGGCGCTGCACACGCAGGTGCGCGGCAAGGCCGTGGCCATCGTCACGCGCCTGCCCGGCCGATCGGTCGAACAGCCCACCGCGGCGCATTGCCGCAAGGTCGGCGAAATCGTGGCGCGCATGCACCTGGCGGCAACCGATTTCCCGATATTCCAGCCCAACCTGCGCGGCATCGGCTGGTGGAAGGACGCCTCCGCGGCGCTCGAACCGCACCTGCCCGATGACCTGTTCCACGAGCTGCTCGAGGAAGTCATCTACCAGGACGGCATCGCGCGCAGCGCGGCCCACGAGGCGCTGCCTGCCGGGCCGATCCATGCCGACCTGTTCCGCGACAACGTGCTGTTCGTGGACGATCGCATCGGCGGCGTGATCGACTTCTACTTTGCCGGCTGCGGACCCTGGCTGTTCGACCTGGCCGTGACGCTCAACGACTGGTGCGTCGACCTGGTCAGCGGCGCGATCGATCCGCCGCGCGCCGGCGCCCTGCTCGGGGCCTACCACGAGGTGCGGCCGCTGCGCGAGGACGAACATCTGCTGTGGCGCGCCATGCTGCGGGCCGCCGCGCTGCGCTTCTGGATCTCGCGGCTGTACGACCTGCACCTGCCGCGTCCGGCCATGGTGCTGCAGCCCAAGGATCCGGCGCATTTCGGGCGCATGCTGCGCCTGCGCATCCAGGCTCCGGACCTGCCGTGGGTCTAGCCCAGCGGCGGCGCCGGCGGGCCGGGAGCGGCGCGCGAACCGGGACGCAATGGCCATGAGAATCGAAGCGCGCCCCATGGGTTCGGGGATGGAATGGCTGCGCAGCGGCCTGCGCCTGTACGTCGGCCATGCGCTGCCGCTGTTCGTGGTGAACGCGCTGGCGATCGCCATCTGGCTGGGCCTGGGCGTGCTGCCTTGGGTCGGGCCGACCCTGGTTCCACTGCTCTTTCCGCTGATCCAGCTGGGCACGTTGAGCGCCTGCCGCGCGGCGGCGGCGGGGCAGCCGGCGATCGTCGCCCGCTTCATCGCCGGCCTGGGCGCGCCCGCGCCGCGCCTGCGCCTGGTGCAGCTGGGCGCCTTCTATGCCATCGCGGTGGGCATCGCGAGCCTGGCGTTTCCGTCGGACGGCGCGCCAGCGCCAGGTGCCACGGCCGCGCCGGGCGCCGCGGCGAGCGGTCCGGCACCCGCGGCGCCCGCAGCATCAGCCGCTCCTGCGGCATCTTCGGCATCTTCGGCAGCTTCGGCCGGCACGTCGGCCCGGCCGATCGCGCCGGCCACAGAGGCTGCGGGCGGGCCGCCGCCCTCGCCCCTGCGCGTCCTGCTCATGATCGTCAGCGCGCTGCTGCTGCTGCCCGTGCACCTGGCCGTGGTGTTCGCCACCATCCTGGTCGGCTGGTACGGGCAACCCGCGCCCAAGGCGCTGTTCTTCGGCGCCTTCGCGGTCTGGCGCAACCGCGCGCCGATCCTCTTCAACCTGCTCGCCCTGTCGGGCCTGGCTGTGGCTGCCGTCTTCACCGCGGCGTCGGCCTTCCTGCTGGCCGGGCTGGACAAGGACGTGGCACAGCTCATGCTGCTGCCGGTCCTGTTGATGCTGCCGCCGCTGGCCAATGCTTCGTACCATGCCATGGTGCAGGACGTGGTCCGGGCCGACGACGAACCGGCGGCGAGCCCGAGCGCGCCGCCGCAGCCCGGCGCGGCCGGGCCCGGCTGAGGCGGACCCGGCGCCAGGGCACGCAGCCCTGCGCTCAGGGGCGCGCTTCGAGCTTGGCGACCGACAGCAACAGTTCCTTGATGCCGATCGCGCCGAAGTTGATCTGCGCCCGCGCGTCGCTGCCGCTGCCTTGCAGGCGCACGACCACGCCATCGCCGAACTTCGCATGGTGCACGCCCTGGCCGATGCGCAGGCCATGGCTGTCGGCCGCGTTCTGCGCGGCGGCGACCCGGTCGATCGCGCTGCCCCAGTCGGGCAGCGCCTGCGCCGCGCGCCCGCCGCCGCCGGCCCCCATCGGCGCATAGCGCGCGTCGCCGGCGGCCGGGGCAAAGCCGCTGCGCAGTCGCGGCACCAGCACCTTCACGGCCTTGGCGGGCAGCTCGTCGATGAAGCGCGAGCGCAGGCCGTAGCGGGTCTGCCCGTGCAGCATGCGGCTTTGCGCGAAGCTCAGGTTCAGGCGGCGCCGCGCGCGCGTGATCGCGACGTACATCAGCCGGCGCTCCTCCTCCAGTCCGTCGGCCTCGCTCAGGCTGTTCTCGTGCGGGAACAGCCCTTCCTCGAGGCCCGTGAGAAACACCGTATCGAACTCCAGCCCCTTGGCCGCGTGCACCGTCATGAGCTGCAGCGCGTCCTGTCCGGCACCGGCCTGGTTGTCGCCGGCCTCGAGTGCGGCATGGGCCAGGAAGGCCTGCAGCAGCGGCGGCAGGCCGGCCGCGGCGGCACCCCCTGCCGCGCCATCCGCCGCACCGCCGGCGGCGCCGGAACCGGCCTCGCCCGCTTGGGCGGCCGGCCCGTCGATCTCGAATCCGTCCTGCTGCTCGAGCACGAAGCCGGCCGCGGCATTCACGAGTTCGGCCAGGTTCTCGACGCGATCGGCGCCGTCCTTCTCGTTGCGGTAATGCGCATCGAGTCCGCTGCGCTCGATCGTCGCCTGCACCAGATCGGCCAGGCTCAGGGCCGGCGCGATCTCGCGCAGGCCGCGGATCAGCTCGGCGAACTGGCCCAGGCCGGCCGCCGCCCGGCCGCCGACCGCCGCGATGGCCCCCGACAGGCTGGTGGCGCCGGCGCGCGCCGCCTCCTGCAGCTGCTCGAGGCTGCGCGCGCCCACGCCGCGCGGCGGAAAATTGACCACCCGCGTGAACGAGACGTCGTCGTCGGCGTTGGCCACCAGGCGCAGATAGGCCAGGGCATGCTTGACCTCGGCGCGCTCGAAGAAGCGCAGGCCGCCATAGACCCGGTAGGACAACCCGGCGCTGAACAGGCCGTGTTCGATGACGCGCGACTGGGCATTCGACCGGTACAGGATGGCGATCTCGCCCAGGCGGGCACCGGCGCGGACCCGCTCGCGCACCTGCTCGACGATCCAGGCCGCCTCCAGGCCGTCGGAGCCGGCCTCGAACAGGTGCAGCGGTTCGCCCGGACCGGCATCGGTCCAAAGGCGCTTGCCCATGCGCCGCGCGTTGTTGCCGATCAGCTGGTTGGCGGCATCCAGGATGTTGCCCTGCGAGCGGTAGTTCTGCTCGAGCTTGACCAGGTGCTGCACGTGGAACTCGCGCTGGAAATCGGCCATGTTGCCGACGTTGGCGCCGCGGAAGCGGTAGATCGACTGGTCGTCGTCGCCGACCGCGAAGATCGGCACCGTGCGCCCGGCGAACAGCTTGAGCCAGCGGTACTGCAGCGTGTTGGTGTCCTGGAATTCGTCGACCAGGATGTGCCGGAAGCGCTGCTGATAATGCTCGCGCAGCGCCTCGTTGCGCGTCAGCAGCTCGACGCTGCGCAGCAGCAGCTCGGCGAAATCGACGCTGCCCTCGCGCTGGCACTGCGCATCGTAGGCCGCGTAGAGCTCGATCCAGCGGCGGTCGTGGCCGCCGCCGCCCAGGTCGCCGGCGCGCAGGCCGGCGTCCTTGGCGCCGTTGATGAAGTACTGCAGGTCGCGCGGCGGGCAGCGCTCCTCGTCGACGTTGGCCGCCTTGACCAGGCGCTTGATCGACGAGAGCTGGTCCTGCACGTCGAGGATCTGGAAGGTCGACGGCAGGCCGGCTTCGCGGTGGTGGGCGCGCAGCAGGCGGTTGCACAGGCCGTGGAAGGTGCCGATCCACATGCCGCGCGGATTGATCGGCAGCATGGCCTCGATGCGCGTCAGCATCTCGCGCGCGGCCTTGTTGGTGAAGGTCACCGCCAGGATGCCCGAGGGCTGGACGCGGCCGTTCTGCAGCAGCCAGGCGATGCGCGTGGTCAGCACGCGCGTCTTGCCGCTGCCGGCGCCGGCCAGGATCAGCGCCGGCTCGTCGGGCAGCGTGACCGCGGCGCGCTGTTCGGGATTGAGGTCGTCGAGAAGGTTCATGCCGGTCGCCACTATACCGACGCATATAATCGTTGCCGGCGTACCGTCGCCCTCGCGGGCCGACCGGCGGCGCGAAGGCGGCGGCGCGAAATCGGCGGATCGGACATGCAGGACAAATATCTCCCCTCGGAAGTCGAAGCGCAGGCCCAGGCCCACTGGCGCGCCATCGACGCCCACACCTCGCGCGAGCACGACGCGCGCTTCCCGCGCGGCAAGTTCTACGCCTGCTCCATGCTGCCCTACCCGAGCGGCAAGCTGCACATGGGCCATGTGCGCAACTACACCATCAACGATGTCATGCTGCGCCACCTGCGCATGCGCGGCTACAACGTGCTCATGCCGATGGGCTGGGACGCCTTCGGCCTGCCGGCCGAGAACGCGGCCATCGACAAGGGCATCGCGCCGGCACAGTGGACCTACGCCAACATCGCCGAGATGAAGGCGCAGATGGAGCCGCTGGGCTTCGCCTTCGACTGGTCGCGCGAGCTCGCCACCTGCCGGCCGGAGTACTACCGCTGGAACCAGTGGATGTTCCTGCGCATGCTCGAGCGGGGCATCGCCTACCGCAAGACCCAGCTCGTGAACTGGGATCCGGTCGATCAGACCGTGCTGGCCAACGAGCAGGTGATCGAGGGCCGCGGCTGGCGTTCCGGCGCGCCGGTCGAACGGCGCGAGATCCCCGGCTACTACCTGGCGATCACGCGCTACGGCGACGAACTGCTCGACCAGCTGGACACGCTCGACGGCTGGCCGGCGCAGGTCCGGGCGATGCAGGAGAACTGGATCGGCCGCAGTACCGGCGTGAACTTCGCCTTCCCGTACGAGATCGACGGCGCCGCGGCCCAGCTGCGCGTCTACACCACGCGCGCCGACACGATCTTCGGCGTGACCTTCGTCGCACTGGCCGCCGAGCACCCGCTGGCCACGCGGCTGGCGCAGGGCCAGCCGGCCCTGCAGGAATTCATCGACCAGTGCCGGCGCGGCACGGTGGCCGAGGCCGAACTGGCCACCCTCGACAAGCGCGGCATGGACACGGGTTTTCACGTGCGCCACCCGCTCACCGGCGAGCCGGTGCCGGTCTGGGTCGGCAACTACGTGCTGTTCGGCTACGGCGAAGGCGCAGTCATGGGCGTGCCGGCGCACGACGAACGCGATTTCGCCTTCGCGCACAAGTACGGCCTGCCGCTGCGCCAGGTGATCGCCGTGCCCGGGCGCGAATTCTCCGCCGAGGCCTGGCAGCCCTGGTACGCCGACAAGGAAAACGGCCGCTGCATCCACTCCGGGCACTACGACGGCCTGGACCACGCGGCCGCCGTGGCGGCCATCGCGGCCGAGCTCGCCGCGCGCGGCCTGGGCAGCGCGCAGGTCCAGTTCCGCCTGCGCGACTGGAGCATCTCGCGCCAGCGCTACTGGGGTACGCCCATCCCCATCATCCATTGCGAGTCCTGCGGCGCGGTGCCGGTGCCCGACGCCGACCTGCCCGTGGTGCTGCCCGAAGACCTCGTCCCGGACGGCAGCGGCAACCCGCTGAACCGCTGCGAGGCGTTCCTGCGCTGCCACTGCCCGCGCTGCGGCCGCGCCGCACGGCGCGAGACCGACACGATGGATACCTTCGTCGATTCGTCCTGGTACTACATGCGCTACGGCTCGCCCGGGTCGGGCGCGGCGATGATCGACGAGCGGGCGCGCTACTGGATGCCGGTCGACCAGTACATCGGCGGCATCGAGCACGCCGTGCTGCATCTGCTCTACGCGCGCTTCTGGACCAAGGTGATGCGCGAGCTCGGGCTGGTCGGCTTCGGCGAACCCTTCACCCGCCTCTTCACCCAGGGCATGCTGCTCAACGACTGCTTCTTCCGCGAGGACGAATCGGGGCGCAAGCGCTGGTTCTATCCGGCCGAAGTCGAGCTGCGGCTGGACGAACGCGGCCGCGTCATCGGGGCGAGCGCCCGCGAGGACGGCCTGCCGGTGCAGCTGGGCGGCATCGAGAAGATGTCCAAGAGCAAGAACAATGTCGTCGAACCGCGCGACATCATCGCCCGCTTCGGCGCCGACACCGCGCGGGCCTTCGTCATGTTCGCCGGGCCGCCCGACCAGAGCGCCGCCTGGTCGGACGCCGGCGCCGAGGGCACGTACCGCTTCCTGCGCCGTCTGTGGGCCTACGCCCATGCCGAGCGCGCCCGCTGCGCGGCGCCCGCCGGGCCCGACCCGCGCTGCGCCGACCTGCGCTACGAGCTGCACCGGCTGCTGGGCCAGATCAACTACGACTACGACCGCCTGCAATACAACACCGTGGTCTCGGGCGCGATGAAGCTGCTCAACCTGCTCGAGTCGGCGGCGCGCCGCGACGGGGCCGATGCCCTGGTCGCGGAGGGCCTGGACATCCTGCTGCGCGTGCTCTACCCGGTGGCGCCGCACATCACCCAGGCGCTTTGGCGCGACCTGGGGCTGGACGGGAAACTGGGCGAGCTGGTCTACGCGCCATGGCCGCTGCCCGATCCGGCGGCACTGCGGCGCGAGCAGGTCGAGCTGGTCGTGCAGGTCAACGGCAAGCTGCGCGGCACGGTGCGGGTCGCCGTCGCGGCCAGTTCCGATGAGGTGCTCGCCGCGGTGCTGGCCGACGAGACCCTGGCGCGGCACGTTTCCGGGACGCCGAAAAAGACCATCGTCGTCCCCGGAAAACTCGTCAATGTCGTGGTCTAGGACGGCGGGCAGCCGCTCGGCGGCGCGGGCCGCGGCGGTCGGGCTGCTCGCCGCGGCCCTGCTGGGCGGCTGCGGCTTCGCGCTGCGTGGCCGCCAGCAGCTGCCTTACCCGACGATTTTCCTCAATGTCCCGGCCAATTCGCCCCTGGGCATCGAGCTGGCGCGCGCCATCCGGACCGGGACCGGGACGCGCATCGTCAGCGACGCAACGCAGACCGCGGCCAGCTTCGACCTGCTGGGCGAGAGCCCCGGCGAGCACGTCAACCTCATCGTCAACGCGCAGGGCCGGACCACCGACTACACGCTGCGCTACCGCCTGCGTTTCCGGGTGCGCGACGCACAGGGCCGCGAGGTCATCGAGACCACCGAGCTGGCGGTCCAGCGCGACATCTCGTTCAACGACTCGCAGCGCCTGTCCAAGGAATCGGAGGAGGCCCTGCTGGTCCGCGACATGCGTGCCGACCTCGTGCAGCAGCTGCTGCGCCGCCTGGCCGCCGCCAAGCCGTATGCAGATTAGGCCCGAGCAGCTTGCGGCGCACCTCGAGCGCGGACCGCTGGGCCATTGCTACGTGGTCAGCGGCGACGAAGCGCTGCTGGCCCTGGAGGCGCAGGACGCGATCCGCGCGGCGGCACGGGCGCGCGGCTATGCCGAACGCCAGGTGCTGCACGCCGACGCGCGCATGGACTGGTCGGCACTCGAGCAGGCGGCCAGCGGCCTGTCGCTGTTCGCCACCCGGCAGGTGATCGACCTGCGCCTGCCGTCGGGCAAGCCCGGCAAGGCCGGCGCCGCGGCGCTGCAGGCCCACGTGGCGCGCCGCTCCGATGACCTGCTGACGCTGATCAGCCTGCCGCGACTGGACTGGGCGACGCGCAAGGCCGACTGGGCGCTCGCGCTGCAGTCCGGCGCGGCCTGGATCGAGATCGCCGGCATCGCCCGCGAGCGCCTGCCCGAATGGCTCGCCGGCCGGCTGGCCCGCCAGCGCCAGCGGGCCAGCCGCGAGGCGCTCGAATTCCTCGCCGACCGCGTCGAAGGCAATCTGCTGGCGGCGCACCAGGAGATCGGCAAGCTGCACCTGCTCTACGGCGACGGCGCGCTCGATCTCGAACAGGTCCGGCAGGCGGTGTTCGACGTGGCCCGCTTCGACATGACCGCCCTGCCCTCGGCCATGCTGGCCGGCGACCGCGGGCGCATCCTGCGCCTGCTGGGCGGCCTGCGCGCGGAGGGCGAACCACTGCCGCTGCTGCTCTGGATGGTGTCCGAGGAGTTGCGCACGCTGCTGCGTCTGAAGCAGGCGGCGCGCGACGGGCGCCCGCTGGCGCCGCCGCGCGGCGTGCGCCTGGGCGCACCGCTGGCGCTGATCGAACGCGCCCTGCCGCGCATTCCCGCGGCCCGGCTGGCCGCCCTGCTGGCGCGCTGCGCCCGGCTCGACCGACTGGCCAAGGGCCTCGCGGTGGAAGAACTCGACGACGATCCGTGGTTAGAATTGACCGACGTCGCGCTCGGGCTGCACCCCGACGCGCAGGACGACGCCTAGCCGACGCCTGGCGCCGGCGGCCGGCCGGCCGCGCCTGGCCCTGGCAACACGCCCGACGGGAGAAAACATGGTCCTGCGCGCCCCGCACGAAGTCGCCCCGTCCGCCGCGCCGGCCGCCCCTGCCGTGCCGCACGGCACGGCCGACGTCGGCGCCTACGTGCGCGAGATCTGCGTCGCGGCGCGGACGGCCGCCGCGCCGCTGGCCCGCGCCCCGACCGCGCTCAAGGACCGCTGCCTGGCCGTGCTGGCCGCCGCCATCCGGGCGCGCAGCGGCGACATCGCGCGGGCCAACGAGACCGACCTCGCGCGCGCCCGCGCCAGCGGCCTCGATGCGGCGGCCCTCGACCGCCTGGCCCTGCCGGCGCGCGCGATCGAGGCCATGGCGGCCGGCGTCGAACAGATCGCCGGCCTGCCGGATCCGGTCGGCGCGATCGAGCAGGTGCGGCCGCGGCCCTCCGGCATCGAGGTCGGCCGCATGCGGGTGCCGCTGGGCGTGATCGGCATCATCTACGAGAGCCGGCCCAACGTCACCGTCGACGCCGCGGCCCTGTGCCTGAAGAGCGGCAATGCGACAGTCCTGCGCGGCGGCTCCGAGGCGATCGAATCCAACCGCCTGCTGGCGCAGATCGTCGGCGACGCGCTGGCCGAAGTCGGGTTGCCGCGCAGCGCCGTGCAGCTGATCGGCACCACCGATCGGGCCGCCGTCGGCCACCTGGTCAACCTGCCCGAATTCATCGACGTCATCGTGCCGCGCGGCGGGCGCGGCCTCATCGAGCGGCTCATGCGCGAGAGCCGCGTGCCGATGATCAAGCACCTGGACGGCATCTGCCACGTCTACCTCGACGGCGCGGCCGACCGCGCGCAGGCGCTGCGCATCGCCGACAACGCCAAGACCCAGCGCTACGGCACCTGCAACACGATGGAAACGCTGCTCGTGGCCGAGTCGATCGCCGCCGACCTGCTGCCGGAGCTGGGCCGGCTGTATGCCGCCAAGGGGGTCGAGCTGCGCTGCTGCCCGGCGGCCCTGGCGATCCTGCAGCACGCCGGGGCCGGCGATCCGCGACCGGCGACCGAGGCGGACTGGAGCACCGAGTACCTGGCGCCGATCCTGTCGATCCGCGTCGTTGCCGGGCTCGACGCGGCGATCGAGCACATCAACCGCTACGGCAGCCGCCACACCGACGCCATCGTCACCAACGACCACGTGCGCGCCATGCGCTTCCTGCGCGAGGTCGACTCGGCCTCGGTCATGGTCAATGCGTCGACCCGCTTTGCCGACGGCTTCGAGTACGGCCTGGGCGCCGAGATCGGCATCAGCAACGACAAGCTGCACGCGCGCGGCCCGGTCGGCCTCGAGGGCCTGACCTCGCTCAAGTACGTCGTCTTCGGCCACGGCGAGATCCGCGGCTGATGGGCCGGTGAGCGCCATGCTCTGGATCAAGGCAGCGCACGTGTTCTTCGTCGTCGGCTGGTTCGCCGGGCTGTTCTACCTGCCGCGCATCTTCGTCAACATCGCCATGATCGGCGCCGCGGGCGCCGAGCGCGACCGGCTGCTGCTCATGGCGGGCAAGCTGTACCGCTTCTCGCACATGCTCTCGGGCGGTGCGCTGCTCTTCGGGCTCTGGCTGTGGCTGGGCTACGGCATCGGCGCCGGACAGGGCTGGCTGCACGCCAAGCTGGCGCTGGTGCTGCTGCTGGTGCTGTTCCAGGTGGCCTGCGGCGGCGAGCTGCGCCGCCTGCGCGCCGGGCAGGGCCCGCGCACCCACGTCTGGTTCCGCTGGTTCAACGAGGTACCGACCCTGCTCCTGGCGGCCATCGTCGTGCTGGTCGTGGTCAAGCCGCTTTGATGCCGCGCGCGCCGCATCGGGGCGCGGCCGATCCGGGCGCGGCGCGCCGCACCCGGCCGGCCTGAACATGGCCGAGCACTTCTTCGCGGTCTGCCCGCGCGGCGTCGAGCCGCTGCTCATGCGCGAGCTGGCCAACCTGGGCGCGACCGACATCGGCAGCGCGCCGGGCGGCGTCGCCTTCTCCGGCGGCCTGGCCACGGCCTACGCGGCGAATCTGCATTCGCGTATCGCCAGCCGCGTCCTGTGGCGCGCCGCGTCCGGCTACTACCGCAACGAGACCGACCTGTACGAGCTGGCCCGCGAAGTGCCCTGGGAGCGCGAATTCGAGCCGCGGCATAGCCTGCGCGTCGACGTCACGGCGACCCATTCGCCGCTGCGCAGCCTGCAGTTCGCCACGCTGCGCGTCAAGGATGCGATCTGCGACCGGGCCCGCGAGAGGAGCGGCGAGCGCCACTCGATCGACCGCGTGCGGCCCGACGTGCAGGTGCTCGCCCACCTGACCGCCGATGCGGCGCAGCTCTACGTCGACCTGTCCGGCGAGTCGCTGTTCAAGCGCGGCTGGCGGGCCGACAAGGGCGAGGCGCCGATCAAGGAAAACCTGGCCGCGGCCCTGCTCTACACCGCCGGCTGGACGCCGCAGCAGGTGCTGCTCGATCCGTTCTGCGGCAGCGGCACCCTGGTCATCGAGGCGGCCTGCATGGCCAGCGGCCGCGCGCCCGGACTGCAGCGCCGCTTCGGCTTCGAGAAGCTGCGCAGCTTCGACCGGCCGGCCTGGCAGGGCCTGCTGCAGGCGGCGCGTGCGGCGGTCGACGACACCGTGCCGGCCCGCCTGGTCGGCCGCGACATTTCGGCGCGCGTGATCGAGCTGGCGCGCAGCAACGCGGTGCGTGCCGGGCTGGCGGCGCTGCTCGAGCGCGGCAAGCTGGAATTCGCGACATGCGACGCGCGCGTCGGCCTGGCGCCGGCGCCGGCCGGCATGATCGTCACCAATCCGCCCTACGGCGAGCAGAGCAATCCGAAGTCGGCCAGCGTGCCGGCGATGATGGGCGACGTGGCCGGCCAGCTCAAACGGCAGTTCGCCGGCTGGCAGGCCTGGCTGCTCAGCTCGGACCGCAAGCTGCCGCAGCAGATGCGGCTGAAGGAATCGGGCAAGACGGTGCTCTACAACGGCGCCCTCGAGTGCCGCTTGTTCCGCTTCGACATGGTGGCAGGCAGCCTGCGGCGCGAGAGCGCGGCGCAGCGCAAGACGGCGCCGGACGCGGCCTGACGACACAATCGACCGGACTCGGGGGGCGCCGCGGCGCTCAGGGCAGGACGAAGCGCCGCGCGTCCTCGGCCAGGCGCCCGCTGCGCAGCCATTCGAGCGGGATGGGCCACAGCGCCGCCTCGAAGCGGTCATGGAAGAAGGCGAAGTGGCCGATCCGCTCGACGCCGATCGCCGCCGGCGGCACGTGCAAATGGGTCGCCGGACTGCTGCCGTAATGGCGCAGCAGTCGCCGCACCGCCGGCACCGTGCCGAATTCGTCGTCGTCCAGGCTGAGCGCGAGCGTCGGCGCCCGCATCGCAGCGAAGCGTTCGAGCAGGGCGAGGCGCTGGCCCTCGTCGAGCGCCCGGCTGCCGCGCCGGAAGGTGTCTTCGAAGCGCGCCACACGCTGCGTCCAGTCGCGCACCACGCCGCGCGGCGTATCTTCCATCCAGCCCAGCCGCCGCGCCGGGCAATAGCCGAACAGGCGGGTGAGCAGCGGCATCGCCAGATGCCATTTGAGCAGCATGCCGAGACGGCGCCGGCGCAGGTAATCGCGCCAATAGGCGAACTGCGCGCCCACGGTGAAGACCCGCGCGATGCGGTGGTTCGACGGCGCAAGACCGATGAGCAGGCCGCCGACGCTGTGCCCGACAACCAGGACCGGCTGGCCCGGATGGACCCGCGCCGCGTGCTGCAGCGCCGCCTCGAAGTCGAGCTGCCCCCAGTCGAGCCAGCCGGCATCGAAGCCGCGCAGCCGCGGCGGACGCGACACGCCGATGCCGCGGTAGTCGTAGGTGAGGACATCGAACCCATGGCGATGCAGGAAGGCGGCGAAGCGCGCGTAATAGGCGCAGCGCACGGAGGTCGCCGCATTGACGATGACCAGCGGCCGCGCGGGATCGTGCGGCGCCGCGTGGCGCCAGGCGTAGCCGCGCAACAGGTAGCCGTCGGGCGCCGGCAGCTCGATCGGCGTCGGCATGTCTGGGGTCGCGCTCATGGGCCGCATGGTATGGCATGCGGCGGCGCGATGGCGCCGGAGCGCTCGGCCCTGAGCTCCGGCGCGCGCGGCCTACAGGCGCGCGACGCTGGTGATCGTCCCGGAAGCCGGCGGGCCAGTCACCTCCACCGAATTCGTGCCGAAGGAATAAACGTTCGCCGTAACGTTATCGATGCCGGTCTGCACATTCGCGATCTGCGTGTCGCCGAGCCATACCGCCGTGCCCGCGCCCGATGCGTAGACGCCGATGCTGCTCCCGGCACGGCCGCCGTCGATCGTCAGGTGCGATATCGACGCGTTCATGGAGCAAGCGCTGCTGGGCAGATTTACCACGCCCGACGTCGTCGAATTCTGGCCAGCGAAAACGGCAAGGTTGGTCAGGTGCAGCTTGAAGACGTTGGTGCTCAGCGACGTGCAGGTTGCCGACACGCCCGGACCGCCATTGGCATGAACGCTGCTGTCCTGGATGTCGGCGTGGTCGCCGGAAACCAGCGAGATGCCCGCCACCTGGCCATACAGACTGCTGCCATAGACTTCCAAGGTTCCAAGGTTCTGGTTGATGGCATCGCCGCCACAGTTGAACAGGTGGGAACCGTACACGGTCACGTTGGACACGCTCGTGTTGGTCGGGCTGCTCGCCTGGATGCAATCGCTCGACGTCGGCCCAATGAAGGAATCGCCGAGCGTCAGCCCGCCCGTATCGATCTGGACGCCGACCGCGACGTCCTGGATGGTCAGCTTCTCGGCCACCACTTGCGTGCCGGCGCCCACGCTGATACCCGTGGTGCCAGGCTGCCCGCTGATCGTCAGCCCACGCAGGAATACATAGCTCCCCGGTGCATTGACCGAAATGCCGGTGCCGGTGGCCACCGCGATTCCGGCATAGACCCCCGGCGCGACATCGATCGAAACGGACTGGGTGATGGCGATCGTGCCATAGCCGCCCGAGGTCAGAACGACCACTTCGCCACCCGCGGCGACCACAGACAGGGCGGCCGCGAAGGTCCGGCAGGGCGTCGTCGGGCCGCAGTTGAGCGACGAATTCGTGTCGGCGCCGGTGGTCGAGACAAAGGCGCGTGGCGCGGTCGCCAGCGCCGGGCCGGCACCCAGCATGGCGGCGGCACCAAGAAGGCAACTGGCGAGTGGGCCAGACCAAAGAATCGTGCGTTGCATGTTCTTGCTCCTCGTAGACGGGAACCAGGAGGGGTGCCACAGACCGGCCTGCTCCCTTTGCCGGGTCGTTTCGGCAGCGTAAGCAGTGGCGATGTCGGGGACCATGGGGAGAAATCCCCTTTGGCGGACGGCTTTCTGGGGCGGGTCCGCCACGTGGACCAGGCAGGCCGGACATCTGCGGTGCGGTGCAGCATCACGAGTGGACGAAGCGGAAATCGCGGTTATACTGTTATTTATCACAGTATCCGTTCGCAATCCGTTCACCATCAACCGGCCGAACCTCCGTGCCTACGCTCAGCAAACCCAAGCCGGTCCGCTCCGCGCTGATCCAGGGCAGCTTTGCGCCCTTGCACGGCCGCGGCGCGCGCAGCAATCGAGCATCGCGCTTCGACGGCGCGGTACGCGAGACCGATCCGGAGTTCCTCGAGCAACAGCATCTGGAAGCCGCAAGCGCGGCGTTGTCCGACGGGCACGCGGGTCCGGCGCCCGGCAAGGCACAGGGCCTCGATCGCGCCGCGGGCGATGCGCAAGCCCTGGCGAATCAGGCTAACGACGCGGAGCGTGCGGCCGCCCCGAACGCCCGGCCGGCCGAAACGCCCTGGCAGGTGGTACAGACCATCCGCACCCAGGTCAGCCGCGAGCATGCCCGCTCCATCATCAGCCGCAACGAATCGCCGGACATCCCCTTCGACCGCTCGATCAACCCCTACCGCGGCTGCGAGCACGGTTGCGTCTATTGCTACGCCCGGCCGACGCACGCCTACCTGGGCCTGTCGCCCGGGCTGGACTTCGAAACCCGCCTGTACGCCAAGGAAAACGCGGCGAGCCAGCTCGAAATCGAACTGCGCCGGCCCGGCTACCGCCCGGCCATGCTCGCCCTGGGCGCCAATACCGACCCATACCAGCCGATCGAGAAGGATCTGCGGATCACCCGCGGCGTGCTGCAGGTGCTGGCGCGCTTCGGTCATCCGGTCTCGATCACCACCAAGTCGGCGCTCATCCTGCGCGACCTGGATGTGCTGCGCGAGTTGGCCCAGCGCAACCTGGTCCAGGTGCAGATCTCCATCGGCACGCTCGATCGTTCGATCGCCCGCACGCTCGAGCCGCGCGCCAGCACGCCGGCGCTGCGCCTCGAGGCCATCCGCAACCTGGCCCAGGAGGGCGTGCCGACCGGCGTCATCGCCGCGCCGCTGATTCCCGCGCTCACCGATGCCCACCTCGAAGCCGTGCTCGAATCGGCCGCCGCGGCCGGCGCCGGCTTCGCCGCCTACACCATGCTGCGCCTGCCGCTCGAGGTGCGCGACCTGTTCGTCGAATGGCTGGAGGAATTCGCGCCGCTGCGCGCCCGCCATGTCATGAACCAGGTGCGCGAACTGCGCGGCGGCAAGGACAACGAGGCGCAATTCGGCCGGCGCATGACCGGTACCGGGGTGATCGCCCAGTTGCTGCGCCGGCGCTTCGAGATCGCCTGCCGCCGGCTCGGCCTCGACGAAAAGCGCTCGCCGCTGGCCACGAACCGCTTTGCGGTACCGGAACAACCCGGCGCGCAGCAGCGCCTGTTCTAGCTAGGCGAAGTCGCGCGCCAGGGCGCCCTGCACCTCGGCGGCGATCTCGTCGACCCGCACGCGGTACGCCGGATGATCGATGCCGATGGCAACGCTGCGGCCGGCCCGGAACGCGCCGATCGTCGCCGCGTCGAACTCGAAACGCAGGAAGTGCACGGCCGAGGTCTTGTGCTCGTTGGCGCGCGGCATGTCCTCGTCGGCGATGGCATGGCAAGGCGGCGTGCCGTCGACCTGGATATAGACGCGACGCTCGATCCCCAGCAGGCGGACCAGCTCGCGCGCCCGTTCCTGCGGATCCTCGTACTCGATCATCATCGTCGCCTTGAGGTTGCTGCCGTCCGGGATCAGCGGGTTGTAGGCGTCGAGCTCGTCGCGGATGCCCTGCTCCTCGAAGGTCTTCTCGATGCGCAGCATCTCCTGGATCTGGTAGCGCACGGTCAGCTCGTCCTCGAAGATCAAGGTGACATGCCCGCCCAGGTGCAAGGTGCGGCGCTTCTTGTGCTCGAGCACCCGCGCGCGAAACTCCTTGCGCTGCCGGGCGTAGGCCTCCAGGGTGAGGAGGCTCGAAGGGGAAATCGCGGGCATCGTGGTTGCTCCTGCGGCAGGCATGCCGCTATTCGAGGCCGTAGGCGGTCCGCAGCAGGGTCAGCGGATGCGCCAGCTGCGGCGCCTTGGCCGGCGCCGCATCGCCCAGCTGGCCCATGCCCTGCTCGATGTGGTGGCCGGCCAGCTGGCAATCGGAACTGATGTAATCGGGCTGCGCCTGGGCCATGGCGCGAAACACCGGCTTGCCGATCTTCATCGCCATGGCGTGGAACGGCTTCTTCACGCCCCAGGTGCCGGCGTGGCCCGAGCAGCGCTCGACCGTGGTGACCTGCGTCTGGGGGATCCAGCGCAGCACCTCCTCGGTCTTGCGGCCGACGTTCTGCACGCGGCTGTGGCAGGGGACGTGATACGCGACCGCGCCCAGCGGGCGGGGAAACTCGCGCTTGAGCAGGCCGTCCTTGTCGCGCGCCACGAGGTACTCGAAGGGGTCCCACATGGCCTGGGCCACGGCCTGCACATCGGCATCGTCAGGGAACAGCAAGGGCAATTCCTTGGCGAACATCAGCGTGCAAGAGGGGATGGCGGCCAGGATGGCGTAGCCGTCGCGCGCCAGCCGGGCGAGCGGCGGCACGTTGCGCTCCTTCAGCCGTTCGACGCCGGAGAGGTCGCCCAGCTCGAGCTTGGGCATGCCGCAACAGGCCTCCTGCTCGACCAGCATGTAGGGAATCTCGTTGTGCCCCAGGATCTTGAGCAGGTCGTCGCCGATGCCCGGTTCGTTGTAGTTGACGTAGCAGGTCGCGAAGACCGCCACCTTGCCGGGGGTGCGCTCGCCGTCGCGCACCGGCGCGTCGAGCCGGGCCTGCGCCTCCTGGCGAAAGCGCGTGCGGGCATAGTCGGGCCGCCAGGCGGCGCGATCGACGCCCAGCACCCGCTCGGTGAAGGCACGCCCGGCCTTGCTCTGGTTCACCGCATTGACCGCCTGGGTGACGATCGGAATGCCGGCGAAGGAACCCAGGCGGTCGGTCGACGAGAGCACGCGGTCGCGCCAGGCGCCGCCGGTCTTGCGGAAAGCCACCGCCTTGGCGCGCAGCATCAGGTGCGGGAAATCGAGGTCCCAGGCGTGCGGCGGCACGTAGGGGCACTTGGTCATGAAGCAGACGTCGCACAGGTAGCATTGCTCGACGACATCGGCGTAGCGTTCCTTGGGCACGGTGTCGAGCTCGCCGCTCGAACTGCCGTCGACCAGGTCGAACAGCTTCGGAAACGCGCCGCACAGGCTGACACAGCGGCGGCAGCCGTGGCAGATGTCGAACACGCGCTCGAGTTCCTTCTCCAGCCCGGGCTCGTCCCAGAACGCCGGCGACTTCCATTCGACCGCATGACGCGTCGGGGCTTCGAGACTGCCTTCTTTCTTGCTCATGGGGGTTCCGGCCGGGACATGACGGGGCCGACCGGACCGGGGCAGGGATGCCCCGGTCCGGCGGTGGCGGCGCGGTGCCGCCGGACGCTTCAGTCGACGATCGAGTCGAGCGTGCGCTGGAACTTGTTGGCGTGCGAACGCTCGGCCTTGGCCAGCGTCTCGAACCAGTCGGCGATCTCCTCGAACCCTTCGGTGCGCGCGACCTTGGCCATGCCCGGGTACATGTCGGTGTACTCGTGCGTTTCGCCGGCGATCGCCGCCTTCAGGTTGGAGCGCGTCGGTCCGATGGGCAGACCGGTGGCGGGGTCGCCGACCTGCTCGAGGTACTCGAGATGGCCATGGGCATGGCCGGTCTCGCCTTCGGCGGTGGAACGAAACACCGCCGCGACGTCGTTGTAGCCCTCGACGTCGGCCTTGGCCGCGAAATACAGATAGCGCCGATTCGCCTGCGATTCGCCGGCAAACGCCGCCTTCAGGTTGTCTTCGGTTTTCGAACCCTTCAGTGCCATGAAGCCTCTCCTGGTGAAGAAATCATCGCCGCGCCGCATCGCGCTGCCGGACATGCCGTCCGCACAAAATCTACGCGCACCGGCGCGATCGAACAAATGAATTGTACTTATCCATATGATAGGCCACGGCTATCGCCCACCGGCGGCGGCGCGGCGCCTGTCACGCGATGGTCAAGGTGTCGCCCGCCGGACCGGAAGAACTACCGTGTTCGCGGCGCGCCACCGGCGCGCCGCCGTGGCCGCAGGCCGGCGTGGTCAGGCGAAGGCCGCCGGATCGAGGGCGCCGGCGCCGTCGGCCAGGATGGCCACGCGCAGCGCCGGGGCGCCCGACAGGATGTGATCGGCGAAGAAGCGCGCGCTGGCGATCTTGGCGCGGTAGTAGGGATCGGCGTCACCGGCTTCGACGCGGGCCTGCGCGACCAGCGCCGCGCGGCCCATCTGCCAGCCGCCCAGCGCGATGCCGGCAAGCTTGAGGTAGGGCACCGCGCCGGCATAGGCACCCCGCGCGTCGCCCGCCGCGCACTCGAGCAGGTGGTCGACCGCCGCGCCGAGGGCCGCCGCACCGGTTTCCAGGCCGGCGCCGATCGCCGCAAGCTCGCTGCCGCCCCGGGCGTGCAGCGCCGCAGCGGTGGCGCGGATCTCGCCGACCAGCCGCCGCGCCGTGGCGCCGCCGTCGCGCAGGGTCTTGCGGCCCAGCAGATCGTTGGCCTGGATGGCGGTCGTGCCTTCGTAGATCGGCAGGATGCGCGCGTCGCGGTAGTGCTGGGCGGCGCCGGTCTCCTCGATGAAACCCATGCCGCCGTGCACCTGGATCCCGGTCGAGGCGACCTCGACCGCCAGTTCGGTGCTCCAGCCCTTGACGACCGGGACGAGGTAGTCGTACACCGCCTGCGCGCGTTCGCGCCGCACGGCGTCGGAATGGCGATGCGCGATGTCGCAATGGCCCGCGGCCACGTAGGCCAGCGCGCGCGCCGCCTCGACCTGGCTGCGCATCGACAGCAGCATGCGGCGCACGTCGGGATGCTCGAGGATCGCCACCGGCCCGGCGGAACCCTCGACCGCCCGGCTCTGCACCCGCTCGCGGGCATAGGCCAGGGCCTGCTGGTAGGCCCGCTCGCCGACCGCGATCCCCTGCAGCCCGACCTGGAAGCGCGCCGCGTTCATCATGATGAACATGAATTCGAGGCCGCGGTTCTCCTCGCCGACCAGCTCGGCCAGGGCACCCGGCCCGGCCTCGCCGTGACCATCGCCGAACAGCAGCACGGCGGTCGGGCTGCCCTTGATGCCGAGCTTGTGCTCGATCGACGCGCAATAGACGTCGTTGCGCGGGCCCAGCGCGCCGCCGCTTCCCGGCAGGAATTTGGGCACGACGAACAGCGACAGCCCCTTCACGCCCTTGGGCGCGTCCGGCGTGCGCGCCAGGACGAGGTGGACGATGTTCTGCGCCAGGTCGTGTTCGCCGAAGGTGATGTAGATCTTCTGGCCAAACAACCGGTAGCGGCCGTCGGGCTGGCGCTCGGCCCGCGTGCGCACCAGCGACAGGTCGGAGCCGGCCTGCGGCTCGGTCAGGTTCATCGTGCCGGTCCAGCGCCCGTCGATCAGCGGCGGCACGTAGCGCTGCTGCTGCTCCGGCGTGCCGGCGGTCATCATGGCCTCGATCACGCCGTCGGTCAGCAGCGGACAGAGCGAAAAGGCGAGCCCGGCCGACTGCAGCATCTCGAGGCAGGGCGTGGCAACGAGCTTGGGCAGGCCCTGGCCGCCGTACTGCGTCGGGTGCATCACGCCTTGCCAGCCGCCGTCGACGAAGGCCTTGAAGGCGGCGCGGTAGCCAGGCGGCGTCGTGACCGCGCCGTCCTGCCAGCGCGAAGGCTGCATGTCGCCCGGGCGGTTCAGCGGCGCGACGACCTCGCGCATGAGCCGCGCGCACTCCTCGAGCACGGCGTCGACCACCTCGTCGCCGGCCTCTTCCGAGCCGGGCAGGGTCTGGACCTCGCCCAGGCCGGCGAGCTCGCGCAGCACGAACTTCATTTCGCGCAGCGGCGCGTTGTATTCGGTGCCCATCGGCCTCTCCCGAAATTGGCCCGGACCGGCCGCGCCGGCCCGACGTCAGGCCCTACTTCTTCAGACGCTCCAGCAGCTCCGGCACGGCGGCGAACAGATCGGCGACCAGGCCGTAATCGGCCACCGCGAAGATCGGCGCGTCGGGATCCTTGTTGATCGCGACGATCACCTTGGAGTCCTTCATGCCGGCCAGGTGCTGGATCGCGCCCGATATGCCGATCGCGATGTACAGCTGCGGCGCGACGATCTTGCCGGTCTGCCCGACCTGCCAGTCGTTGGGGGCATAGCCGGCATCGACCGCGGCGCGCGACGCACCAAGCCCGGCGCCCAGGCACTCGGCCAGGGGATCGAGCATCTTGAAATTTTCCGCCGAGCCCATGCCGCGCCCCCCGGAGACGACCACCTTGGCGGCCTGCAGGTCGGGACGGTCGGACTTGGCCACTTCGCGCCCGACGAAGCGCGACAGCCCGCTGTCGGCGACCGGCGCCAGGTTCTCGACGACCGCGCTGCCGCCGTCGCCGGCGGCATCGAAGCTGGTTGCCCGCACCGTGGCGACGATGACGCGGTCGGCGCACTGCACCGTGGCGATGGCGTTGCCGGCATAGATCGGCCGGGCGTAGGTGTCGGGCGCGAGCACCGCGATGGCCTCGGAGATCTGTGCGCTGTCGAGCCGTGCGGCGACCCGCGGCAGGACATTCTTGCCCGAACTGCTGGCCGGCGCGAAGATGTGGCTGTAGCCGCCGGCCAGGGCGAGCAGCTGCAGGGCGACGTTCTCGGCGAGGCCGTCGCCCAGGTGCGGCGCATCGGCCAGCAGCACTTTTTCGACGCCGGCGACCGCAGCGGCCTGGCGCGCGACCTCGGCGCAGCCGCTGCCGGCGACCAGGATGTCGACGTGGCCGGCGGCCTGGCGCGCCGCGCTCACCACGTTGCGGGTCGAGGCCTTGAGGGCGCGGTTGTCGTGTTCGGCGAGGACCAGGGCCTTGCTCATCGGCATTCCTCCGTCTTGCGCGCCGCCGCCGGCCTCATGGGATCACCTTGGCTTCGTCGCGCAGCTTGCTCACCAGGGTCGCCACGTCGGGCACCTTGATGCCCGCCTTGCGCTGCGGCGGCTCGCTCACCTTGAGCGTCTTGAGGCGCGGCGCGACATCGACGCCCAGTGCCGCCGGGGTCAGGACCTCGAGCGGCTTCTTCTTGGCCTTCATGATGTTGGGCAGCGTCACGTAGCGCGGCTCGTTCAGGCGCAGGTCGGTGGTGACGACCGCGGGCAGCGAGATGGAGACGGTTTCGAGGCCGCCGTCGACCTCGCGCGTGACCTCGGCGCGCCCGTCGGCGACGCGCAGGCGCGATGCGAAGGTGGCCTGCGGCAGCGAGCGCAGCGCGGCGAGCATCTGGCCGGTCTGGTTGGCGTCGTCGTCGATCGCCTGCTTGCCGAGGATGACCAGTTGCGGCTGCTCGCGCTCGACCACGGCGGCGAGCAGCTTGGCCACCGCCAGGGGCTGCAGCTCGACGTCGGTCTCGACGAGGACCGCCCGGTCGGCGCCGATGGCCAGCGCGGTGCGCAGCGTCTCCTGGCACTGGCCCACACCGCACGAGACCGCGACGATCTCGGTGGCGATCGCGGCCTCCTTGAGGCGCATCGCCTCCTCGACGGCGATCTCGTCGAAGGGGTTCATGGACATCTTCACGTTGGCCACGTCGACGCCGGTCTGGTCCGGCTTGACGCGTACCTTGACGTTGTAATCGACCACCCGCTTGACGCAGACCAGTACCTTCATCTTCGCTCCGATCTTCTGCCCGCGACGAGCGCGCCGGCCAGCGGCCCGCACCGGCCGGCGCCAGGCCCGGCGTACCGCGGCGCACCCCGCGGGGCGCCGGAAAGGATACTACGGCGCCCGGTCGCCGCGGTCGCGCGCTCCGGCCTCAGGCGAGGTCGCGCACGATCTCGCGCGCCGCATTGTGGCCGGGCGCGCCGGTCACGCCGCCGCCCGGATGGGCGCCGGACGCACAATGGTACAGGCCGGGTATCGGCCCGCGATAGCGTGCGTGCCCCAGCACCGGGCGGAAGCTGAAGAGCTGGTTGAGCGACAGCTGGCCATGGAAGATGTCGCCGCCGACCAGTCCGTAGTCGCGCTCCAGGTCGAGCGGCGACCAGGCCTTGAAGCCCAGCATGGCGCGGCGAAAATTCGGGCAGTAGGCCTCGACCGTGTCGAAGATCGCGTCGACCGCGCGGGCCTTTTGCCCGTCCCAGGCCTGGCCCAGCTGCGGATCGAAGTGCTGGCAGAACAGGCTGGCGACATGGCGACCGGCCGGCGCCAGGGTGTCGTCGACCGTGCTCGGGATGAGCATCTCGACGATCGGCCGGCGCGCGTGGCCGTCGCGCACCGCGTCGTGCCAGGCCCGATCCATCGCGCCCAGCGACGGCCCGAACAGGATGCCGCTGGCGTGGTGATCCTGGCGCTCGGTGCCGGGGCGGCAGGCGAAGTCGGGCAGCTCGGCCAGGGCGACGTTGACGCGGAACGAACCGGAGCCGCAGCGATAGGCGCCGATCGCGGCGCGGAAGTCGTCGGGCAGTTGGGCGGGGTCGACCAGGCGCTGGTAAAGCAGCTTCGGATTGACGCCCGCGGCGACCGCGCGCGCGCCGAACTGCCGGCCATCGGCCAGCGCGACGCCGCACACGCGGCCGCGCTCGACCAGGACCCGGTTCACCTCGCACTCGCGCTCGATGCGCACGCCGCGCGCCTGGGCCTCGGCGGCCATGAGTTCGGTGATCCGGCCCATGCCGCCGATCGCGTGGCCCCAGGCACCGCGGCGCCCGTTGACCTCGCCGAACCAGTGATGCAGCAGCACGTAGGCCGAGCCCGCGGCATACGGACTGGCGAAATTGCCGACGATCGAATCCCAGCCCAGGGCCGCCTTGAGCGCGTCGCACCCGAATTCGTCATCGAGCCAGTGGCCGGCGCTGCGCGTGAACAGGTCGAGCAGGTCGCGCTGTCCGGGCAAGCCCAGGCCGCCGGCCTCGAGCAGCAGGCGGCCGGCGGCCAGCGCCGAGCGCCAGTCCGACACGATCCACGGGCCGCCCAGCTGCGGCGGCGCGCGCAGCACCCAGTCGCGCAGCATCTGCGCCAGGCGCTCGAGCCGGGCCTGGTGGCGGGGCAGGCGCTGCGCATCGCGCGGTGCCAGCTGGGCCAGGCTGGCGGCGGACTCCGGGTCGGCGCCGTAGCGCAGGAAGCGCCCGTCGTCCAGCGGCAGGAAGTTGGCGTATGGCCGCTCGACGATGCGCAGGCCGCGTTCGGCCAGGCGCAGATCGCGGATCACCTGCGGCTGCAGCAGGCTGACGGTGTAGCTGGCCGAGGAATTGCGAAATCCCGGATGGAATTCCTCGGTCACCGCGGCGCCGCCCAGGATGGCACGGCGTTCGAGCACGCAGACCTTGAGCCCGGCCGCCGCGAGATAGTTCGCACAGACCAGGCCGTTGTGTCCGGCGCCCAATACAATGACGTCTGCCGTATCCTGCGCCCTCACCGGGGCCGCCATTTTCCCGCCGTGTCCGTCCCCGCCGCGTCCGTCCCCGTCCTGTCCGTTCATCCGCCCGCCTCCTGCTGGTCCGCCCGCAGTTCGCGCCGCGCTCGCGCATGGCCCGTCGCGCCAAGGATGAGCCCGCTCGCGCGCGCACTTGTTAGCACACTTTTGCCGCGCCGGCCGCTCGACGGCGCCGGCGTGCCGCGCGGTCGGCGCGATGCGGCAGTGCGCCACGCCGCGTGGCTGGCCATGGCCGCACTCGTGCTCGGTGCCTGTGCCAGCGTGCCCATCGCCCCGCCGCCAGCGCCGCCCGCGGTCGCGCCGGCCCTGCCGGTTGTACCCGTGACGCCGCTCCTGGCGCCCGCGCCGCCGCCGGCGCAGCCGCCGGAACCACCGCGGGCGCTGCGCATCGGCCTGGCCCTGGGTGGCGGGGCGGCGCGCGGCTTCGCCCACGTCGGGGTGATCAAGGCGCTCGAGGCGCGCGGCATCCACCCGGACATCGTGGTCGGAACGAGTGCCGGCAGCTTCGTCGGCGCGCTCTATGCCGCCGGCTACGGCGGCGCGGCACTGCAGCGTGTGGCCCTGCAGTTCGAGGAGGGCGCCATCGCCGACTGGTCGCTGCCGGCACGCGGCCTCTTCAAGGGCCTGGCGCTGCAGGATTACGTCAACCGCGCGGTGCAGCAGCGGCCGATCGAGGGCCTGCAGCACAAGCTGGCGATCGTGGCGACCGACCTGGCAAGCGGCGAGATGATGGTCTTCGAGCGCGGCAATGTCGGCATGGCGGTACGCGCGTCGAGCAGCGTGCCCGGGGTCTTCCAGCCGATCCAGATCAATGGCCGCGAGTACGTCGACGGCGGCCTGGTCAGTCCGGTACCGGTCCGGGTGGCGCGCCGGCTTGGGGCCGACGTGGTCATTGCCGTCGACATCGGCCGGCGGCCGGCGGCGCAGAGCACGGCCGGCACGGTGGACATCCTGCTGCAAACCTTCGCCATCATGGGCCAGGTGATCGCGCGGGCCGAATTGCAGGGCGCCGACCTCGTGCTACGGCCGGCCGTCGACACGATTTCCAGCACGGATTTCCAGAACCGAGAGATCGCCATCCAGGAAGGCGAGCAGGCCGTCACGGCACGCGCCGAAGCCCTGGATGCCCTGCTGGCTCGTGCGCGCGCCGCGCTGGCGCGCCCGGAACGCGTCGCCACCCCTTGATTTCGCTCAATTCCCCGCCCCTGGCTGCCGTAATATGACGGCGAACGTCGGTGTTCGCGTTCGCGTTTGTGTTCGCGTTTGAGCTCGTTATGGAAGGCGGTAAAGGCGTGACCCAACCCGATCCGAAGGCGGCGCCGCGACCCGCGGCGGATGTGCCGCCCGTCAAGGCCGCCACCGCCGCGCCCGGCAAGGCGCGCATACTCATGGCCGACGGCGGCCGGATGGCGCGCGGCCCGACCGGCGACCTGATCCGCGAGCGCTTCGACATCCGCGAGGTCGCCGACGGCGAGGCCGCCTGGCAGGCCGTGCTGCTCGACTCGTCGATCCGCGTGCTGGTGGTCGACCTGACGCTGCCGGCGGTGCGTGCCGTCGAGTTGCTGACGCGCTTGCGCGGCTCCAAGGTGCAGCGCATCCGCGAGATGCCGGCGATCGCCCTGACCGGCAGCGTGGCCACGCCGGACAGCCTCAAGGTTGCCGCGCTCGAGGCCACCGAACTGGTCGTCGCCGACGTGCCCGAGGCCGAGGCCGCGCGCGAGCTGCTGTTGCGCCTGCGCGTGCTGGTCGAGCTCTCGACCACCCGCGATGCGCTGGTCGAGAGCCGCACCGAGCTCGATTCGGCGCGCACCGTCGATCCCGAGACCGAGCTGCTGACACCCACGGCCTTCGACAAGCAGGTCGAGAAGCTGCTGTCGTATTCGCGCCGATCGTTGTCCGACCTGGCGCTGATCTGCGTGCGCGTCGAACTGACCATGCCGCAGAAGGCGGCGTGGGACGGCGAGATCGAGCAGCGCATGCGGCTGGTCGGGCGCGCGCTCGGCGCGGCGGTGCGCCTGGAGGACCTGGCAACCCGCTCGGACAAGTCGGAATTCTGCGTCGCCACGCCCAACGACGGCATGACCGACATGCTGCGGTTCGCGGCGCGGCTGCGCAAGGTGCTGGAGAACGTCGACGCCGCGGGTCCCGGAGTCGAGGTCTGGACCTGCATTGGCGTGGCCACGCTGTCCGAGGAGCTGCGGCGCAACGCGACCGAACTGCGCCAGCAGGCCCAGCGGCGCGCCCAGATGGCGCAGGCCGCACGCTCGCGGCGCATCATGCTGGGCGGCGAAGGCGCGCGCCCCGGGGCGGGCGACCCGCGCGGCGAGGCCGGCTCGATGGACATCGGACTGGCGCTCGCCTTGATCAACTCCGGGCGCAGCGCCGAGGTGATCCCGCACCTGCCGCGCTTGCTGCAGCACCTCAATCCGCTGATCCGGCTGGTCCGCCAGCAGCAGCTGCGGGCGGCCAAACCCGAATCCGACGGCGAGACCAAACCATGAGCCGCTACCAGGAATTCCATGCCCGGTCGATCCGGGATCCCGAGGCCTTCTGGGGCGAGCAGTCGCGGCTGATCGACTGGCAGGCGCCGGTGCGCCAGGTGCTCGACGACAGCCGGCCACCCTTCACCCGCTGGTTCCCGGGTGCGACGACCAACCTGTGCCACAACGCGGTCGATCGCCACCTGGCGCTGCGCGGCGCGCAGCCCGCGCTGATCTACATCTCCACCGAGACCGGGATCGAGCGCACCTATACCTTTGCCGAGCTGCATCGCGAGGTCAACGCCTGCGCCGCGGCGCTGCGCGAGCTGGGCGTCGGCCGCGGCGACCGCGTCCTGCTCTACCTGCCGATGATCGCCGAGGCCATCTTCACCATGCTGGCCTGCACGCGCATCGGCGCCATCCACTCGGTGGTGTTCGGCGGTTTCGCCTCGCACAGCCTGGCCGCCCGCATCGACGACGCGCGGCCGCGCGTCATCGTCTCGGCCGACGCCGGATCGCGCGGCGGCAAGCCGGTGCCGTACAAGAAACTGCTCGACGAGGGCATCGCCCTGGCCCGGCACACGCCGCAGCACGTGCTGCTGGTCGACCGCGGCCTCGCCCCGATGGCCCTCACGCCGCAGCGCGACCTCGATTACGCGACCCTGCGCCGGCGCCACCTCGACGCGACGGTCGACTGCGTCTGGCTCGAATCGAGCGAACCGTCCTACATCCTGTACACCTCCGGCACGACCGGCCGGCCCAAGGGCGTGCAGCGCGATACCGGCGGCTACGCCGTGGCACTTGCCGCGTCCGTGCCGCACATCTTTTGCGGCGCGCCCGGCGAAACCTTCTTCTCGACCAGCGACATCGGCTGGGTAGTCGGCCACAGCTACATCGTCTACGGGCCGCTGCTCGCCGGCATGGCGACCGTGGTCTACGAGGGCACGCCGATCCGGCCCGACGGCGCGGTGCTCTGGCGCATCGTCGAGCAGTACCGGGTCGCCGTGATGTTCTCGGCACCGACCGCGATCCGCGTGCTCAAGAAACAGGACCCGGCACTCCTGAGGCGCCATGACCTGAGCTCGCTCAAGGCGCTCTTCCTGGCCGGCGAGCCGCTCGACGAACCGACCGCGCGCTGGATCTCCGAGGGCATCGGCAAGCCCATCGTCGACAATTACTGGCAGACCGAGACCGGCTGGCCGATCATCGCGGTGCCCCGCGGCATCGAAGCGCTGCCGTCCAAGTTCGGCAGCCCCGGCGTGGCTTGCTATGGCTACGACGTGCGGCTGTTCGACGAGAACACCGGCGCCGAGGTCGATGCCGGCACCAAGGGCGTGGTGGCCGTGGCCGGCCCGCTGCCGCCCGGCTGCATGTCGACGATCTGGGGCGACGACGCGCGCTTCGTCGAGACCTACTGGCGCAGCGTGCCGGGCCGGATGGTGTACTCGACCTTCGACTGGGGCATCCGCGATGCCGATGGCTACTTCTTCATCCTCGGCCGCACCGACGATGTGATCAATGTCGCCGGCCACCGGCTGGGTACGCGCGAGATCGAGGAATCGGTGAGCTCGCACGGCGCGGTCGCCGAGGTGGCGGTGGTCGGGGTCGCCGACGCGCTCAAGGGCCAGGTGGCGGTGGCCTTCGTCGTGCCGCGCGACGCCGCGGCGTTGGCCGATCCGGCACGCCGCGCCGCGCTCGAGATCGAGATCTTCCGCCAGGTCGACGGCCAGCTGGGCGCCGTGGCGCGTCCGGCGCGGGTCTACTTCGTCGGCGCGCTGCCCAAGACGCGCTCGGGCAAGCTGCTGCGCCGCACGATCCAGGCGGTCTGCGAGGGTCGCGAGGCGGGCGACCTGACGACGATCGAGGATCCGGCCGCACTCGACCAGGTGCGCGAAGCGATCGAGTCCGGAAAGGCGCCATGAACGGCTCGGCGGCGGTGATCGGCCTCGAGGACCGCGTCGGCACGCGCAACTACGCACCGATCGACGTCGTTCTGCAGCGCGGCAGCGGCGAGTGGCTGTACGACATCGAGGGCCGGCGCTACCTCGACCTGATGAGCGCCTACTCTGCGGTCAGCCACGGGCACTGCCACCCGCGCCTGGTCGCCGCGCTCACGGCGCAGGCCGGCCGCCTGGCCATCGTCTCGCGGGCCTTCCGCACGCCCCAGCTGGGCCCCTTCCTCGAGCGCGTGGTGCAGCTCACCGGCATGGACCGCGCGCTGCCGGCCAATGGCGGCGTCGAATCGGTCGAGGCGGCGCTGAAGGCGGCGCGGCGCTGGGGCTACCGGGTCAAGGGCATCGCCGCCGACCAGGCCAACATCGTCGTGGCGCGCGGCAATTTCCACGGCCGTACGACGGCGGTCGTCGGCTTCTCCTCGGACGACGATTACCGCGCCGACTTCGGCCCCTTCGCGCCGGGCTTTCGCCACTTCGATTTCGGCGACATCGATACACTGCGCGCGGCGATCGACGCACAGACCTGCGCCGTGCTGTTCGAACCGATCCAGGGCGAGGCCGGGATTCTCGTGCCCCCTGACGGTTTCCTGCGCGCCGCGCGGCGCCTGTGCGACGAGCGGCGCGTGCTGCTGCTGCTCGACGAGATCCAATCCGGACTGGGCCGTACGGGGCGCTGGTTCGCCTACCAGCACGAGGACATCCGGCCCGACGGCGTGGTGCTCGGCAAGGCGCTGGGCGGCGGCCTGCTACCGGTCAGCTGCTTTGCCGCGACGCACGAGGTCATGGACCTGTTCGATCCGGGCAGCCATGGCTCGACCTTCGGCGGCAATCCGCTGGCCGCCGCGGTCGGCCTCGAAGCGTTGCAGGTGCTCGAGGACGAGGGCCTGGTCGAGCGCAGCGCGACGCTCGGCCGGCATATGCTCGAACGGCTGCACGCTGTGCGGGCGGGGCTGAGACGGCCGCTGATCCGCGAAGTGCGCGGGCGCGGCTTGTGGGCCGGGGTCGACCTCGATCCGGCGCTCGTTCGGGCGCGCGCGGTGGTCGAGCGCATGGTCGAGCGCGGCGTCCTGTCCAAGGAGACGCACGGCACGGTGATCCGCTTCGCGCCGCCGCTGGTGATCGCCCCGGAGGCGCTCGACTGGGGTATCGACGTGTTCGCCGGCGTGCTGCGCGAGTTCGACGCCGCCTGAGCGGCGGCTCAGCCAGCGCGCCAGACCGGCGCGCGCTTGTCCAGGAACGCGGCGATCCCCTCCTGGGCGTCGGCCTCGAGGACGTTGCAGGCCATGGCCTGCACCGCCAGCTGGTAGGCCGCCGCGATGCCCATCTCCTGCTGGCGATAAAAGAGCGCCTTGCCGGCGGCGAGGATGCGCGCCGGCTTGGCCAGGATGGCGGCCGCCAGCCGGTCGATCTGGGCATCGAGTTCCGCGGCCGGCACGACCCGGTTCACCAGGCCGCGCTCGCGCGCCGTTTCGGCATCGATGAATTCGCCCGTGATCAGCATCTCGAAGGCCTGCTTCTGGCCGATGTTGCGCGACAGCGGCACCGCCGGCGTGGAGCAGAACAGCCCGATGTTGATGCCCGAGACGGCAAACCGTGCCTCGGCGGCGGCCACCGCTAGGTCGCACGAGGCCACCAGCTGGCAGCCGCCGGCCGTGGCCACGCCTTGCACCCGTGCGATGACCGGCTGGGGCAGCTCGCGGATCTGCGCCATGACGCGCGAGCAGTCGGCGAACAGCCGCTGCAGGTCTTCGAGCCGGTTTTGCTCGCCGACCTGGCGCAGGTCGTGGCCGGCGCAAAAGGCCTTGCCGGCACCGCCCAGCACCAGCACGCGCACCGAGGCGTCGTTGGCGATGCGGCGGAGCGCGGCCTGCAGGGCGGCCAGCATTTCCGCGGACAGGGCGTTGTACTGCAGCGGCCGGTTGAGGGTCAGGCGCAGGATGCCGCCTTCCTGGTGCCACAGCAGCAGGGGATCGCTTTCCGGTACGATGGGCTGGGCGCTCATGCGACGCTCCGATCGGTCTGATGGCGGCCCGTCAGAGCTGGGCCAGGACGCGCACGTGGCTGGCCACACTGCGCGCAAGGGCACTCAGGTTGTAGCCGCCCTCGAGCGAACTGACGATACGCCCTTCGCTGTGTTCGCGGGCCACCTGCATGAGGCGCTGCGTGATGTACGCATAGTCGGCTTCGACCAGCGCCATCTGGCCGATGTCGTCCTCGCGGTGCGCGTCGAAACCCGCGGAAATGAAGATGATCTGCGGGCGAAACGCCCGCAGCCGCGGCATCCAGACCTGGTCGACGACGGCGCGCACCGTTTCGCCGTTTGATCCCGCGGGCAACGGCACATTGACCATGTTTTCCATCGGATGGTCGGTGCCGCAGTAGGGGTAGAACGGATGTTGAAAAAAACTGGCCATCAGTACGCGCTCCTGGCTGCCATCCACCGCGCCGAGTATCTCCTCCGTCCCGTTGCCATGGTGCACGTCGAAATCGATCACCGCGACCCGCTCGAGTCCGTGCACTTCGAGCGCGTGATGCACGCCGACGGCGATGTTGTTGAGCAGGCAAAATCCCATGGCCGAGGCGGCGCGGGCATGGTGGCCGGGCGGGCGTACCGCGCAGAAGGCGTTGGCCAGGCGGCCGTCGAGCACCCGGTCGGTCGCTTCGACGACGGCACCGGCGGCGCGCAGCGCCGCGTTCCAGGAGTGCGGGCAGAGCAGGGTATCCGGATCGAGCGTGTAATAGCCGGATTCCGGGATATTGCGTCGCAACATATCGATGTGTGCGGCATCATGGGCCCGCTCGAGCGCGGCGATCGATGCCGGCGGCGCCTCGATGTAGTCCAGGTGCGGAGCCAGGCCCGAAATGATCAGCTGGTCTTGGATCGCGGCCAGGCGAGCCGGACATTCCGGGTGCCAGCTGCCCATTTCGTGGGCGGCGCAATCCACGTGCGACAACAGGCCCGTATTCAAGTCTCATTCCCCTTTCGGAAGCTGCACCCCCCATGTTAGAGAAATTCCAGGCTTGTGCAGCGCGCATCGGCACCGTGATCGTCGGCAAGGACCTGCAGATCCGCCAGAGCCTCACTTGCCTGCTGGCCGGCGGCCACCTGCTGATCGAGGATGCCCCGGGCGTCGGCAAGACGACGCTGGCCCACGCCATCGCCACCTCGCTGGGCCTGCCGTTTCGCCGCATGCAGTTCACCAGCGACCTGTTGCCCTCGGATGTCATCGGGGTGACGGTCTACGAGCGCGGCAGCGCGCAATTCACCTTCCACCCCGGGCCGATCTTCTCCGAGGTCCTGCTGGCCGACGAGATCAACCGGGCCAGCCCGAAGACGCAAAGCGCGCTGCTTGAGGCGATGGAGGAGAACCAGGTCTCGATCGACGGCATCGCGCGGCCCTTGCCGCAGCCGTTCTTCGTCATCGCGACGCAAAACCCGCTGCACCAGATCGGCACCTATCCGCTGCCCGAATCGCAGCTCGACCGCTTCCTCATGTGCATCTCGCTGGGCTACCCGGACCACGCCGCCGAGCGGGCGCTGCTCGCCGGGGAATCGCGCCGCGACATGCTCAAGACCCTGCCGGCGCTGTCGCGCGCCGCCGAGCTGCTCGCCGCGCAGGAGGAGGTCAAGCGGGTGCACTGCTCGTCCGCCCTGCTCGACTACCTGCAGGCGCTGTTGTCGCACAGCCGCAGTTCGGGCAGCTATGTCGACGGACTGAGCCCACGTGCCGGGCTGGCCCTGCTCGCGGCGTCGCGCGCCTGGGCCTGGTTCGATGGCCGCGACCATGTCATCCCGGAAGACGTGCAGAGCGTCCTGCCGGGCGTCGTCGGGCATCGGCTGCGCGCATCGTCGCGCGACGGCGGCCGCGCGCTCATCGGCCGCGAGCTGGCCACCCAGCTGCTCCAGGCGGTACCCCTGCCCTGAGCCCCGCCGTGGACGCGCTCGCCCGCTCGCCGTCGCCCCGCCCGCCGCCGCCACCGGCCGCGGGGATGTCATCGCAGCGGTCATCTCGCCCTTCTTCGCCGCGGTCGTCGCGGCGGTCGGCGCCGCCGTCAACGCGGCTGTCGTCGATCCTGCCCGACCGCATGGTGGGCATGGTCGCGGCGCGCTTTCGCCGCTGGACCCTGCGCAGCCATGCCGAGCCCTCGGGCGACCTCACGCTCGAGCGGCGCCGCGTCTTCATCCTGCCGACGCGCGCCGGGCTGCTCCTGGGCGCCGTCACGCTGTCGATCTGGTTCACGTCGCTCAATTTCGGCCTGCAGCTGGGTTTCCTGCTGGCCTTCCTGGCCGCCAGCGTGGCCGTCGTCGCGATGTACGAGACGCACCGCAACCTGGTCTACCTCGGCGTGCGCGAGCTGCGCTGCGCCGGCGTGCACGCCGGCGAGGTGGCCGACTTCGATTTCGTCGTCGAGAACGCCGGCAGCCGGCCGCGCTACGCGATCCACCTGTCGTACATCCTGCCGCGGCGCCGGCGCCACGGCACGGGCCATGACCTCGAGAACGAGGCGCCCGGCGCCTGGGTCGACGTGCCGGCATCGAGCACGGCGCGCGTGAGCATCGGCCTGCCGACGCGGCGGCGCGGCGCGCGCGATTGCCCGCGGGTACGCATCGCGACGCGCTTTCCCTTCGGCCTCTGGGAAGCCTGGGCCTACGCCTCGCCGAGCCTGCGCGCCATCGTCTATCCGGTGCCGGAGGACAACGCGCCGCCGCTGCCGCAAGGCGGTGACGGCGAGCGCGCGAGCGTGCAGGGCGTCACCGCCGGCACCGACGACTTCGGCGGCGTGCGCCCCTACCATCCCGGCGACCCGCTGCGCGCCGTGGCCTGGCGCCTGGCCGCGCGCAGCGACGAGCTGTGCGTCAAGATCTTCGAATCGACCGCGGGCGAACAGGTCGAGCTCGACCTTGCCGCCCTGCCGCGCAGCCTGACGCTGGAGGCCAGGCTGTCGCGCATCACGCGCTGGGTGCTGGTCGCCGAGCGGGCCGGCGTGCGCTACGGGCTGGTGCTGCCGCACCTGCGCATCGCGCCGGGCAACGGACCCGATCATCGCCAGCGCTGCCTCGAGGCGCTGGCGCTGTGCCCGGCCGTCGACGCATGAAGCGCGCGCTGACGGCGCTCGCCGCAGGCCGATGAGCGGCGCGGCGGCCCTGGCCGCAAGCGGCGCCGAGCGCACCGTGCGCTGGCGGCGCCTGCGCGCCTGGGTCCAGCCGCAGGTCTCGCTGGGCGTGCGCGAGCAGCGCGACCAGGCGGTGCTGCTGTTCGCCGTGGCGGTGGCCACGCTGCCGCATTTCCTGCACCTGCAGCTCTGGTCGCAGGTCACGTTGGCCACGCTGTGGATCTGGCGCGCCTCGCTGGCCCAGACGCTCAAGCCGGCGCCCAGCCGGGTGGTCATCGTGGCGCTGCTGGCCCTGCTCACGACCCTGGTCTGGGTGATGCACAACAACACGCTATGGGGCCGCGACGCCAGTGTCGATTTCCTGCTCATGCTGATGGGCCTGAAGATCCTGGAGATGCGGGCGCGGCGCGACGTCTTCATCATCGTCATCCTGTCGCTCTTCGTCCTGGAGACGCAATTCCTCTTCGACCAGAGCCCGTCGACCGCGGTGGTCATGCTGCTCGCGGTGGCGCTGCTGTTCTTCGTCCTGCTCAGCGTCAGCCTGCCCGAGGGCGACGTGTCGCTGCGCGGCAAGCTGCGTTACCTGGCGCGGATCTTCGCCATGGCCACGCCCCTGACCCTGGCCATGTTCTTTCTTTTTCCGCGGCTGCCGGCGCCGATGTGGAGCTTCTCGAGCGGCGCACCGGATCAGAGCACCGGCCTGTCCGACACGATGCGGCCGGGTGCGCTGCATTCGCTGCTGCGCAACGACGCGGTGGCCCTGCGCGCGAAATTCGCCGGCCTGCTGCCGCCCGAGCGCGAGCTGTACTGGCGCGGCCCGGTCTTCGGCCTGCTCGACGGCGACACCTGGCGGCCGACCGAGGGCCCGCCGCCGTCCGAAGCCGAACCGCTCGACGCGTCCGGGACGCCGCGTGACATCGTTCCGGACCGGCGCAGCGGGGTCAGCTACGAGGTGACGCTCGAACCGACCCACCGGCGCGAACTGCTGGCCCTCGAGTACACCGATCTGATCCAGGATACCCCCACGTATCCGGGCCGCCTGACCGATACGCTGGAATTGCGCAGTGCCGCGCCGGTGAACGACATGCTGCGTTACACGGCGCATAGCTATACCCGGTTTTCCTACGACGCCCATGCCGATCCGGCCACGCTCGAGCGCTGGCTGCAGCTGCCGCCGCAATCGAACCTGCGTGCGCGGCGCTGGGCGGCGCAGACCAAGGCCGCGGTGCTTGGCGGCGCCGAGCCGTCGGCCGGCTCTGCCCAGCGCCTGGTCGACGCCGTGCTCCTGCATTTCCGGCGCGACGCGTTCCGCTATGACATCGAGGCCGGCAACCCGGCCGACGAGAACGGCATCGACCAGTTCCTGTTCGACACCAAGGTCGGCTATTGCGAGCACTATTCCTCGGCCTTCACGTTCCTCATGCGCGCCATGGGCGTGCCGGCACGCGTGGTCACTGGCTACCAGGGCGGCGAGATCAATCCGGTCGACGGGTACCTGACCGTGCGCCAGTCCGACGCGCACGCCTGGGCCGAAGTCTGGCAAGCCGGGCGCGGCTGGGTGCGGGTCGATCCGACCGCAGCGGTCGACCCCACGCGGGTCGAGCGCACGGTGCGCGACCTGCCGGGCGACCGGCTGGCGATGGCGCAGTTCGCCCAGCCCTGGCTGCATCGCTGGCGGCTGGACCGGGAGGCGCTGGAGAACATGTGGAACCAGTGGTTCCTCAACTACTCCTCGGAGCGCCAGCGCGCCCTGCTCGACTGGATCGGGCTGCGGCCGACGACGCAGAACATCGCCCTGGTCGCCATCGGCACGCTCGGCCTGCTGCTCGCCGCCCTGACGCTGGGTTCGTTGCGCCGACCGCGACGGCGCGACCCGCTGGCGGAGATCGTCTTCCGCCTGCGCCAGCGCCTGGCGCGCGGCGGCGTGAGCGTCTCGCCCAGCATGGGATTGCAGGACATGGCGCGCCATCTGGCGGCGCAGCTCACGCCGGGCAGCCTGGCCGGACTGCGGCCGCTGCTGCAGGATCTGGAGCGCGCGCGCTACGGGCGCGGAGCGGCAGCGGTGCGCAAGAGCGAGATCCAGGCCCTGCGCGGGCGCCTGCGGCGCTGGCGCATGGTGCGCGCCGCGACCGACCGCACGCGTCCTGCGGCGTAGCGCGCGCGCCGGGTCGACCTAGCGCGGTGCATCGGCCGGGCCGATCTCCAGCGCCAGCGTGCCGACGCCGTCGACACCGCAACGCAGCCGGTCGCCGGCTTCGAGCGCGCCGACCCCGGCCGGGGTTCCGGTGTAGATCAGGTCGCCGGGCACCAGGTCGAAGTAGCCGGACAGGTGGGCGATGATCTCGTTCACGCTCCAGATCATCGCCCCGACGTCGTCCTCCTGGCGCCGCACGCCGTTGACATCGAGCCAGATGCGACCTCGCTCGACCAGCCCGCTCAGGCGCAGGGGGCGGATCGGCGACAGCGGCGCCGAGCGGTCGAAGGACTTGCCGATTTCCCAGGGCCGGCCCTGCTTCTTCATCTCGGCCTGGCGGTCGCGGCGGGTCAGGTCGACGCCGACGGCATAGCCCCAGATGGTCGCCGCGGACTGCGCCGCGCCGATGTCGCGCGCAGCGCCGCCCAGCGCCACGACCAGTTCGACTTCGTGATGCAGCGCCGCGGTTCGATCCGGATAGGCCAGGCGGCCGACCGTGCCCTCCGCCACGGCGAGCACGGCATCGGCCGGCTTGGCGAAAAAGAACGGGGCCTCGCGTTCTGAATGTCCCATTTCGCGCGCATGTTCGGCGTAATTGCGGCCGACGCAGTACACGCGATGAACCGGGTAGAGGTCGGTCGATCCGACCACCGGCACCACCGGCTGGCCGGGGGCCGCGAAGACATATGCCATGGCTGCCTCGCAAGGAGAGACGGACGCGCGACCGGTCCCGGCACGCCGGCATGGCCCGCGCCGCCGGTGTGGCCGCGCCGGTTCAGGGTGAATATTACGCGCCGCCGCGGACGCACAGGTCCGGGCGGTTCGCGTATCGTCGCGCCATGCCTGCACAAATCCCCGCGTCCGCGCCGGCCCGGCCGGCGCCCGGCGCGTCCGCCACGCCGCAGCCGCGCAATCCTGCCACCGGCGGCGTGGCCTCCGTCCAAGGCGCCAGCCCGGCCGATCGCAGCCACCGCACGCCCTCGATCTCCTGTGTCGTCCCGGCGTACAACGAGGCGCTCAACCTGCCGCGCCTGCTGCCCGCCTTGATCGAGCAGCTGCGCCGGCTCACCGATCGCTGGGAGATCATCGTCGTCGATGACGGCAGCCGCGATGCCACGCTCGATGCGCTTGAGCCTTGGCTCGACGGCAGCGGCGTGGTCTGTCTCGCGCTGTCGCGCAATTTCGGCAAGGAATCGGCGCTCGGCGCGGGGCTGGACCACGCGCGCGGCGACGTCGTCGTCACGCTGGACGCCGACCTGCAGCACCCGGTCGAACTGCTGGCGCCCATGCTGGCCGACTGGCGCGACGGCGCCGACATGGTGTACGGCGTGCGCAGCGACCGCAGCGAGGAGTCGGCCTTCAAGCGGCTGGGCGCGCGGGTGTTCTATTCCCTGCTCAAGTTCGGCTCGGACATCGAGATTCCGCCGCACGCCGGCGACTTCCGCCTGATGGACCGCTGCGTGGTCGACGCCCTGTGCGCGCTGCCCGAACGGACGCGCTTCATGAAGGGCCTCTATGCCTGGGTCGGCTATCGTTCGCGGGCGATCGAATTCACGCCGCCGCCGCGTTTCGCGGGCAACAGCGGCTTTGGCCTGCGCGCGCTGTTCTCGCTGGCCGCGTCGGGCATCACCGCGTTCTCGAACCTGCCGCTGCGCATGGCGAGCCTGCTGGGCTCTAGCCTGGCCGTGGTTGCGATCGGCTACGGCCTGTGGGTCGTGATCGACCACTTCCTGCACGGCAGCGACGTCGCGGGCTGGGCGACCATCGTCGTCGGCCTGATGTTCTTCAGCGGCGTGCAGCTGCTGTTCATCGGCATCCTCGGCGAGTACCTGGGCCGGGTCTACGAGGAGGTCAAGCAGCGGCCGCGCTACGTCGTCGCGCGGCGGCTGGGCGGCGCGGCGATCGAACCGGCGGCCGAGACGGCGCTCGACGCAAGCCAGCTGACCGCGGCCACGCTGGCCCAGATGCAGCGGTGAACGCGCCGCCCGGCGGCGCGGCGCGCCGGCGCTGGGTCTGTTGCGCGGATGACTACGCGATCGACACGGGTGCGATCGATGGCATTGCCGATCTCATCGAGCGCGGACGGATCACCGCCACGAGTGCGCTGGTCGACGCGCCGGCGTGGCGCGGTGCGGCGCGCGTCCTGCCCGCCGCCGCGCCGCAAGGGCGATTCGAGCTCGGCCTGCACCTGAACCTGACGCAGGCCTTCGCCGGCCCTGCGCTGCCGACCTGGCCGCTGGGCGAACTGATCGGCCGGTGCCGCCTGGGCCTGCTGCCGCAAGCGCCGGTGCGCGGTTCGGTCGAGCGCCAGCTCGATGCCTTCGAGGACGCGCGCGGCGCGCCACCGCACTACGTCGATGGCCACCAGCATGTGCACCAGTTCGCCGGCGTGCGCGACATCCTGGTCGCGGCGCTGCTGCGCCGCTATGGTTCGGCCGCGCCCTGGCTGCGCAGCACCCGGCCGCCGCCCGCGGAACGCTCGCCCAAGGCACGCTTCATCGGCGCGCTGGGCGACCGTGCCCTGCGCCGGCTGGCCGCCGCCTCGGGCCTGCGGACCAGCGCGTATCTGGTCGGGGTCTACGACTTCGGTGGCGACTCCGCGGCATACGAAGGCCGCCTGCGCCGCTGGATGCAGCAGGGTCCGGACGGCAGCGTGCTGATGTGCCATCCGGCCCGCGCGGCCACCGACGGCGACCCGATCGGCACGGCGCGCCGCGCCGAGTATGCGGTCATTGGAAGCCCGGCGTTCGTGACCGCGCTCGACGCGGCGGGTATCGATCTGGTTACCGGATCGGCACTGTTCCGCACTGCCGACTGACGCGCGCCGGCACTATCGGCGGGCGCAGGCCCGCCGGCGCCAGCGCGGTCGATCAGGCCTCGCCCGCATCCGGCGGCGGCGTCGGCCCAAAGGCGGCCATGCCGCGCTCGAGCCAGGCGCCGCCGAGCAGCGGGGCGAGCCAGGTGGCCAGGCCGAGGTCCTTGCGCAGCAAAAGCGTGTTGCGTGGATCGACCGCGAAATGGTGAAAGGCCGCTGCCAGGCCCTTGGTCTGCGGGTCGCAGGACAGGACCCACTCGCCCGACGCGGCGTCGCCGTTCTGCACGCCCGTCCGGCGCGCCGACCCCGCTGCCGCGACCGGTGCAGCGCCATTTTGCGGCGGCGCGAGCTTGCGGACGTACCCGAGTTCCTCGAGCCTGGCCAGCATCTTGGCCAGGTCCTCTTCATCGGTGCGCAGGGTACGGGCCATCGCATCGAGGCACAGTGCGCCCAGCGCGTCGGTGCCGCCCGGCGCCGGCGGCGGGGCGGACTGGAACGCGGACCGCGGCGCGGGCTGCGGGGCGAACTGCGACGCGGACCGCGGCGCGGGCTGCGGGGCGAACTGCGACGCGGACCGCGGCGCGGGCTGCGGGGCGAACTGCGACGCGGACCGCGGCGCGGTCCGCGCATCGAACAGCAGCTTGAGCAATGCGAGGGCCGTGACGGCGCGGTTGCCGGCGCGCCGCGTGTCGGCGAAGCGGGTATGGCGCAGCTGCGGCAAGGTGGCCGCGATGGCCGCGCCGAACAAGAAGGCGAGCCAGGACAGGAAGATCCACATGAGGAAGATCGGCAAGGCGGCGAAGGCGCCGTAGACCGACATCATGCTGCCGTGCAGGACATAGGCGGCAAAGCCGCGGCTCATCAGCTCGCCGGTCAGCGCGGTGACGACGCCGCCGGTCAGGGCGTGGCGCCAGGCGACCCGTCGGTTGGGAACGAGAAAATAGACCGCGCTGTAGGCCACCGCGGCGATGGCCGGTGCGATCAGCCCGGCCAGGTGGCGCGCGCCGAAGCCCAGGTGCTCGACGTGCGGATCCGAGATCGAGATGACGAAGGAACTCAGGCTCAGGCTCACGCCCAGCAGCAAGGGCCCGACCGACAGCACCGCCCAGTAGACAAGCAGCCGCTGCACCAGGGGGCGGCGGCGGTGCACCTGCCAGATGTCGTTGAGCACGCGGTCGACGGTCAGGATCATCGAGAGCGCCGAAAGACCGAGGAAGACCAGGCCGACCGCGCCCACGCCGGCCGCCTTGGCGGCGAATTCCGTGAGGTAGCGCAGGATGGTCTGCGCATAGGGTACCGGCAGCAGGCCCTTGGGCAGGTCGCGCTCGAGGGTGTCGCGGAACTCGGCGAAGATCGGGAAGGCGGTGAGCAGCGCCAGGACCACCGCGACCAGCGGTACCAAGGCCAGGACCGATGAGAACGTCAGGCTGGCCGCGACCTCGGCCAGGCGCAGGCGCCGCGCCTTGTCGACGGCGAACTGCAGCACCTCGCGGGCCAGTGCCAGGCGCCGGCTCAGGCCGGTTTCGGTGCCGGCGCCGGGCTCGAACGTCGCCGCCGGCTCCGCGCCGCGGTGCGGCGCCGTGGTTGCCGGGCCCTCGCGCGGCTCCGGCAGGGCCATGTCCAGTTCATCCATGTCGGGCTTTCGTTGCCTCCCGGCGTGCACGGCCGGGTTCCGGATTATCCTATCGCGCGTGGCGTGGCGGATTTCTGGAGTCGTTTCCTTGGATCGGATGACACCCGAGGCCTTGCGGGCCGAGTTGCGGGCCCTGCTGGGCGAGTCGGCGATCCTCGAACGCGACAGCGATGCCGCCGCCTATCTCACCGACTGGCGCGGGCGCTATCACGGGCGCTGCCTGGCGGTGGCGCTGCCGCGCTCGACGGCGCACGTGGCGCAGCTGGTGGGCTGGTGCGCAAGTCGCGCCGTTCCGGTGGTGCCGCAAGGCGGCAATACGGGCCTGGTCGGCGGCGCCACGCCCGACGCGGCCGGCTCGGCGCTGCTGCTGAGCACGCGCCGCCTCGATCGCATCCGCGCCATCGATCCGGCCAACGACACGCTTACCGCCGAGGCGGGCTGCGTGCTGCAGCGGGTGCAGGAAGCCGCAGCGCAGCAAGGTCGCCTCTTCCCGCTGAGCCTGGCGGCGCAGGGCAGCTGCACGATCGGCGGCAACCTGGCGACCAATGCCGGCGGCACACAGGTGCTGCGCTACGGCAACGCGCGCGACCTGACGCTCGGGCTCGAGGTGGTCCTGCCCGACGGCAGCGTCTGGGACGGGCTGCGTGGACTGCGCAAGGACAACACCGGCTACGACCTCAAGCAGCTGTTCATCGGCTCCGAAGGCACGCTGGGGGTGATCACCGCCGCGACGTTCAAGCTGCATGCGCTGCCACGGGCCCGCGTGGTTTGCCTGCTGGCGCTGCCTGACCTCGCCGCGGCACTGCGCCTGCTCGAACGGGCCCGATCCGCCGCCGGGCCGGCCCTGACCGCGTTCGAACTCATGTCGCGCGCCTGCGTCGACCTGGTTGTCCAGGGCCCGCCGCCGCGCCGGCCGCCATTCGCGGCCGCTCACCCTTGGCTGGCGCTGGTCGAATGGTCCGACCACGAGGACGCGGCGCACGCTGCGCAGCAGTGCGAGCGGCTGTGCGCCGGCGCGATCGAAGCCGGCGTTGCCGACGACGCCGTGCTCTCGCAAAGCCTGGCCGATGCGGCGGCGCTGTGGAGCCTGCGCGAGGCGATCCCCGAAGCGCAGGCGCGCCAGGGCGGCAATGTCAAGCACGACATCTCGGTCCCCATTTCGGCGGTGGCCGACTTCGTCGGCGAGACCGACGCCGCGCTGGCCGAACTCAGTCCCGAGCTGCGGCCGCTGGTATTCGGCCACCTGGGCGACGGCAACCTGCACTACAACGTCGCCACGCAACCCGGCATTGCGCCCCAGCACGCTTTCGAGCTCGAGGCGGCGATCAACGATCTGGTCTTTGCCGCGGTCGATCGCCATGGCGGCGCCCTGAGCGCCGAACACGGCATCGGCCAGCTGCGCCGCGAGCGGCTGGCGCGCACCCAGTCGCCGGTCGCGCGCGCCATGATGCAAAGCATCAAGACGGCGCTCGATCCGCGCGGCATCATGAATCCGGGCAAGCTCATCTGAACGATCGAACCGGTACACCAAAGCCACCTGTCCAGTTACCATGGCGCCATGGGGCAACGGTCCGGCACCGCGCCGGCCCAGGCTCCCGGATAGCGCCGGGGCCTGCCGGATTTGCCCGGGAGCAGCGCAATGTCGATCTGGCGCAATTCGATCCGCCGCCTGGCGGGTGCCGTCCCGGTGCTGTGCGCCGGCCTGCTGCTCCTTGCCCAGGCGCAGGCCGAGGTACGGCGCTGCGAGGACGAAAAAGGCCGCATCACCTACTCGAACGAGGCCTGCCCGACCGGCACGGCGCGCGAGCGCGCGGTCGAGAACCGGCCGGCCGTCGAGATTCCGCGCGACGGCCTGGGCGGCAAGGCGACGCACGACGGCGTCGCGGTGAAGCACGCCGAGGGCGAGCCCGAGCGCGCGCCGGACAAGTCGCGCGAGGTGGCCCGCGAACAGAGCCGGGCGCAGGTCGCGCGCTGCGACGACCTGGTGCGGCGCATCGAGTACAGCCAGCAGGACCTGCTGACCGCCTCGGGTGCCGAAAAAGCCTCGGTGGAGCTGGGCGTGCGCCGCTTGCAGGACGAATACCAGGCCAACTGCGCACGCCACTGAGGGTGATCCGCGGTGCGCCGCCGATGCCGCACGACAGTGACCTGACGGGCGCGCTCGCCCGCACCCGGGCCTGGGTCGAGCAGGCAGTCATCGGGCTCAATCTCTGTCCCTACGCCAAGGCACCGCAGGACCGCGGCCTGGTGCGCTACGCGCTTTGCGAAACGGACGATCCGGCGCAGCTGCTGGCCTGCCTGGTCGCCGAACTGCGCCTGCTGGCCGGCTGCGCGCCCGAGCAGACCGAGACCACCTTGCTGGTGCATCCGAATGTCCTGAACGATTTCGCCGATTTCAACGACTTTCTCGACCTGGCCGACGCGGCAGTGCTCGACGAGGGGCTCGAGGGCGTGCTGCAGGTCGCGAGCTTCCACCCGCAGTACCAGTTCGCCGATTGCGCCGCCGATGACATCGCCAATGCGACCAACCGCGCGCCCCATCCGACGCTGCACCTGCTGCGCGAGGAGAGCGTGAGCCGCGCGGTCGACGCGCTGGGCGACGGCTCGGCGATCTACGAGGCCAACATCGCCGCGCTGACGCGCCTGGGCCCGGCCGGCTGGGCCACGCTGCAGCGCCGCTGGCTGGACCCCGCGCCGGACGAGGCGCAGGGCCGCGCGCCGGAAAACGGCGCGCCGCCACGGGGATCGCCATGACCGAGCACCGGCGCTGCGGCTGGGCCGAGGGCGATCCCCTGATGGCGGCCTATCACGACGAGGAATGGGGCGTGCCACAGCGCGATCCGCGCATGCTGTGGGAAATGCTCATGCTCGAAGGATTCCAGGCGGGTCTCTCCTGGATCACGGTGCTGCGCAAGCGCCCCGCGTTTCGCGCCGCTTTCGCCGGCTTCGCGCCGCAACGCGTCGCGCGCTTCGGCCCGTCCGATATCGAGCGCCTGATGGCCGATGCGGGCATCATCCGCGCCAGGGCCAAGATCGAGGCGACGATCCAGGGCGCCCGGATCTACTGCGAGATGGCGGACCGCGGCGAGTCGTTCAGCGAGTTTTGCTGGTCGTTCACCGATGGGCGGGTCATCCGCAGCGACGGCCGCAGCCGCATCGTCACGACGCCGCTGGCCGAGACGATCTCGAAGGAGATGAAGCGGCGCGGCTTCAAGTTCGTCGGCCCGACCATCGTGTACGCGTGGATGCAGGCGGTCGGCATCGCCGACGACCACGCCGAGGATTGCTTCCGGCGCAGCGCCGGCGCCCCGACCGCAGCGCCGCCGGCAAGGTAGTGCACGCAGCCGCCGCGTAGAGAACGCGGCGGCTGCGCGGCGACTACGCGGCGGCAATGACGCACGCGGCGGCGGCGAGATCACCGGGCCGGCGCGCGAGCGCCCGGCCCGCCCGGCCCGTCACTTGCCGCCGGTGAAGGCGAGATCGCCGATCTCCTTGGCCGCGACGTCCTGGTCGACCAGGGTGGGCACGATGCGGGCGGCGAGTATCCCCATGTTCACTTCGCACTTGACGTAGCGCACGTCGCCCGCGCCCAGCGTGAAGGTCAGGCGCTTCTCGACTTCGGTGCCGATGACGATCTCGATGTTGCCGGGCGGCTCATCGACGAAGAAGATGCCATTGCCCTTGGACGTGCCGACCACCGTGCCGTTGAGGTGGACGTCAGGCTGGATCGCCGCGCCAAAGCCCGTGCTGCGGTAGATGAAGACCCGGCCCTTGTCCGGCGCCAGCGGCGTGAGCCCGGCCTGCACCGTGCTGAATTGCGGACCCGATGCGCAGCCGGCGAGCACGCCGACCGCCAGGATCGCCAGGGTCATGCATAGCTTGCCCGTGATTTTCTTCATGACTTCGTCTCCTCCTCCAGGATTTCCTACTTGAAATGTGCGGGCACCGCCTCGCGGGCCGGCGAGAACGACTGCTCGACCGGCAGGTAGAAGCCGACCAGTCGATCGCCGGACAGGACCACGAAGGCCTCGTGCACCTGTGCGCCTTCGACCGTCAGGATGCCGTCGACGCGCCGATATACCTGGCCCTGGGCGATCGAACCGCGCAATTCCCAGAGCGACCCGGCGGGGAGCGTGCGCGAGTAGCCGCTGGACGATGCGATCACAGCGGCCTCCTGGAGCCTGACCTGCACGCGCTGCGCGTCGGCGACCGGCTCGAGCCGGGCCTCGCTGCGCACGACCTCCGCGGCACAGGCGGCCAGGAGCAGCGCCGCGGCAACGGCCAGCAGCCGCCTGCCGGCGACCGATCGATTCGATTCCATGGACCCCTCCCAGGCAGGCGACCGTGCCATCGGCGTTCGGTCGCGCAGGACGTACGTCTTGTTCGCATCCGGCCAAGCGACCTGCTGCGCCCGGCGTCTTTTCGGCCGGCGGACACCACCATGACGGCCACTCTACTGCCTCGGCCGGACCGCTGCAACATGGCGTGCCGCCGCAACGGCGCCGGGCCGGTCAGCGCGCCCGCGGTCGATCGACGGCCGCGCCGTCGCGCGGGAATGCTGTCCGGACCGACGTCGGCAAGGCCCGCGTTCGGACCCGCGACCGCCGGCGCGCGGCTTGACCAGCGTCAAACGCGGCCCTGATCTCTTATATAAGACATAAAAGGTCCGGCCATTTCCCGCCGCCGAATCGCGGCCGACCCGCGGCCGCGACCGCTCGCCGCCAATGCGCGAGCCCGATCGCGTGCGCGCGCCGCAACGGTTGATGCGCATCAACCACGACCGCGGCGCGCCGCGTTCCAATTGCGCCGTGGGAAAGCCGGTGTCCTGCCGGCGCGGTGACGACGCACGGCGCCGCCCGGTGTGCCGGGGAATCGCTCCAGCGGTCGCCTGCGTTCCTGTGCAAGGGCCGCGCATCGCCCTCGATGCGCGGCTTGCCCGATCGGAAGGTTCAGATGCCCAAGCACATCGTTCGACTGGTACTGCTGATCGTCGTGTTCGGCGTGGTGGCGGTCGCCGCCAAGTCCTACTTCACGGCCGACTCGTTCTATCGCTACGGTCACTACCGCGCCGACTCGGTGCCGGAGATCGCCGGCATGGCGACCTCGTTCCAGACGCCGCGCGCCTGCCGCAGCTGTCATGCGCCGCGCCTCGTGGAATGGTCCGCTGGCAACCATGCCACGGTGATCTGCGAGGTCTGCCATGGCGCCGCCCCGGGCCATCCGGACACGCTCAAGGTGGTGATCCCGACCGACACGCCGCGGCTGTGCACGCAGTGCCATGAAAAGATGCCCGGCCGCCCGGTCTCGTCGATCCGCCAGATCGATTCGCGCGAGCACCATCCGGGCGCCGGACAGTGCATCGCCTGCCACAATCCGCACGCGCCGCGCATCGCCGATCCCGGCGTGCACGCGGCATTCGACCGCAAGGCCGCGCTGGCCAGCGCCGCGAGCTGCGCCGGATGCCACGGCGAGAACGGCGTCGCCGTGACCGAGGGCACGCCCAACCTCGCCGGCCAGAACGCCGCCTACATCGCGCGCGCCATCGGTTCGTTCAAGACCGGCGTGCGCAAGAACGACACGATGGCGCCGATGGCGCAGGCGGTCGCCGACGACGACGTGCCGGGCATCGCAGCCCTCTTCGGCAACATGAGCTGCCGCGCCGCCGGCGGCCATGCCGGCACGGGCAATGCCCAGAACGGCAAGACGCTCGCCAGGCAATGCGCCGCGTGCCACGGCGAGGCGGGGCGCTCGGTCAACGTCGCCTGGCCGAACCTGGCCGGGCAGAGTGCGAATTACCTGGCCAGCGCGCTGACGGCATTCCGCAGCGGCGACCGGGCCAATGCGTTCATGTCGCCCGTCGCGCGCGGCCTCTCCGACAAGGAGATCGCCGATCTTGCCAGCTATTTTGCCGGCCTGGGCTGCGCTGCCCCGGTCGTCGCCAGCAACCACTGAAGGGCATCCCATGAAAGACCAAGACCGTCCGGCCACGCCCGCAAGGCGCTTCTTCCTGCGCGAGATCGGGCGCGGCGCGGCCTGTGCCGGCGCCGCGGCCGGCGCCGCCTGCCTGCTGGGTGCGGGCACCACGACCGCGGCGCGCGCCGCGGCCCCGGCTCCGGCCCCGGCACCCGAAGGCCATGCCGGCGATTACCCGGTCCCCGGCTACGACTGGACCAAGCACCGCTGGGCCTTCGCCGTCGATGCCACCAAGTGCATCGGCTGCCTGCGCTGCGTCGAGGCGTGCAAGCGCGAGAACCACGTGGCCCTGGACGCCCACCATTTCCGCACCTGGGTGGAGCGCTACGCCTATGTCGACGGCGAGGAAAAGCCGCGCATCGACAGCATGCCCGACCCGGTCAACATCGCCGAAGCCGGGTCCGAGGAGACCTACCGCTTCGCCAACCGCTACCGCGACGCCAAGGTCGACAAGGCCTTCTTCGTGCCCAAGCTGTGCAACCACTGCACGCATCCGGCCTGCGTCCAGGTCTGCCCGACCGGCGCGACCTACAAGACGCCCGACGGCTTCGTGGTGATCGACCACAAGTACTGCATCGGCTGCCAGTACTGCGTGCAGGCCTGCCCCTACGGCGCGCGCTTCTTCAACCACGCCAAGGGCGTCACGGACAAGTGCACCTGGTGCTACCACCGCGTCGTGAAGGGCCTGATGCCGGCCTGCGTCGAGGTCTGCCCGGTGCAGGCCCGCATGTTCGGCGACCTCAACGACAAGGAGAGCGTGGTCAGCCGGTTCATCCGCGACAACCGCGTTCAGGTGCTCAAGCCGGAGACCGGCAATGCGCCGAACGTCTTCTACATCGGCCTCGACAAGGAGGTGATCTGATGGTTCCGCTGTTCGAGCCGGCGCCCTTCACCGGCTACGTCTACCCGAACGAAACGGTCATCCCCTGGTCGGTGCTGATCGTCGTCTACCCCTACCTCACCGGCCTGGTGGCCGGGTCGTTCACGGTGTCCAGCCTCTACCACGTGTTCGGCATGCAGCAGTTCAAGCCGGTGGCCCGCTTCGCCATGCTGCTGGCGCTGTGCCTCATGGTCTGCGTGCCGATGCCGCTGCTGCTGCACCTGGGGCATCCGGAGCGGGCCTTCAACGCCATGATCACGCCGCATCTGACCTCGGCCTTCGCCATCTTCGGCTACGCGGCCAGCTTCTACACGGTCCTGCTGCTGCTCGAGAACTGGTTCGTCTACCGGCCGCAGATCGTGCAGATCGCCATGGAAGGCAAGGGGCCGCTGCGCTGGATCTGCCGCATCGCCACGCTGGGCTCGAACGACGTGTCGGAACGGGCCCTTGCCTTCGACCACAAGTGGATCTACGCGCTGACCATCATCGGCATCCCGGCGGCGCTGGGCCTGCACGGCTATGTCGGCTTCGTGTTCGGCTCGCTCAAGTCGCGCGAATGGTGGAGTTCGGACCTCATGCCGCCGGTGTTCCTGCTCTCGGCGGTGATCTCCGGCACGTCGCTGGTCATCGCGCTCTACGTGCTGACCAGCCTGGCGCGCCGCGTGACGATCGACGAATCCTGCATCAAGGGGCTCGCGCTCACCCTGTGGGGCTTCCTCATCTTCGCGCTGCTGCTCGAGGGCGTCGAGTTCGCCAGCCTGGTCTACCGCAGCCGCGAGGGCATCGAGGTCATCATGGAATTCGTCAAGGGTCCGCTGCTGGTGCCCTTCTTCGTCCTGCAGCTCACGCTGGGCTCGCTCGTGCCGCTGCTGACGCTCACCTACCTGATCGTGCGCGGCACCCGGGGCCGGGCGCTGGTCGCCAGCGTCTTCGTGTGTTCGCTGCTGGTGCTGTGCGCCGTCATCCTCATGCGCTGGAACGTCGTCATCGGCGGGCAGGAGATCGCCAAGACGGGCCGGGGCCTGCTCGACTACGAGCCCGAGCTGTACGGCCGCGAAGGGCTGCTGGCCGCGTTCTCCGTGCTCTGCGCGCCGATGATCCTGATGTTCATCGCCACGCGCATCTTCTCGCCCTGGGCCGAGGAGGAACGCGCCGCACTGCTGCGCGGCCGCCCGGCCCTGGCCTAGCGCATCCGGCGCAGCCGATCCCGCATTCGTCGAAGGAATCCATCATGCCGACCCTCCTCCCCCGTGCACCGGCGGCGCGCCGCGGCGCGCCCGGGGCAGCGCTGTTCCTGGGTGCCGCCCTGCTCGCGCTCGCGCTGCTGCCCGCGCGTCCGGCCCGGGCGAGCGACCTTTCCGGCAAGGACGTGGTGGCCTCGACCTGCTCGAAGTGCCATGCCACCGGGCTCAACGGGGCGCCACGCATCGGCGACGAGAAAGCCTGGTCGAACCGCTCGGCTCAGGGGCTCGAGGGCCTGACCCAGCACGCCCTGCAGGGCATCCGCAAGATGCCGCCGCACGGCGCGAATTTCTCGCTCTCCGACATCGAGATCCAGCGCGCGATCACCTACATGGTCAACCAGTCGGGCGGCCACTGGACCGAGCCGATCAGCAAGTCGGCCCTGCCCTCCGAACGCACCGGCAAGGAAGTCGTGGCGGCGCAGTGCCACAAGTGCCACGAGGCCGGCCTGGGCGGCGCACCGAAGATCGGCGACCGCGCCGCCTGGACGCCGCGCCTGAAGAACGGCCTCGATCCGCTGGTGCGCTCGGCGATCAACGGCCACGGCGGCATGCCGGCGCGCGGCGGCATGATCAGCCTGACCGACGCCGAGCTGCGCGCGGCGATCCTGTACATGTTCAACAACGGCGAGCGGGCCGCGCGCTAGCGGCGCGCCCGCTGCCCGGCGCTGCGGCCTTCAGGCCAGTGCGTCGGCCAGCGGCGCGAGCGCCTGCGCCGCCACGCGCAGGGCATCGGTGCCGTGCCGGCCGACGAAGGCCGGATCGGACAGCCGGCGCCGCCATTCGCGTGCGCCGCGCTGTCCGTGGAACAGGCCCAGCGTGTGCCGGATCACCGCCCAGGGCGGGGCGCCGCGCGCCACCGCGGTTTCAAGATAACGGGTCAGCGGCTCGATGACGTCCTGCGGCGCGGCCGGCGTGCCCCCGGCATCGAACAGCGCGGCGTCGACCTGGGCCAGCGCGTAGGGCTGCTGGTAGGCCAGGCGCCCCAGCATCACGCCGTCGAACCCATCGAGCGCGGCGACGGCCTGCGGCACGTCGCTCAGCCCGCCGTTGAGCACGAAGCGCGCCGCGGGAAAATCGGCCTTGAGCCGGCGTGCCACCTCCGGACGCAGCGGCGGCACCTCGCGGTTGTCGCGCGGGCTCAGGCCTTCGAGCCAGGCGTTGCGGGCGTGCACGATGAAGACCTCGCAGCCGGCCTCCTGGCAGCGGCCGACGAAATCGCGCACGAGGCCGTAGTCCTCGTTGCGGCCGATGCCCAGGCGGTGCTTGACCGTCACCGGCACCGCGACCGCGTCGCGCATCGCACGCACCGCCTCGGCCACCCGATCGGGCTCGGCCATCAGGCAGGCGCCGAAGGCGCCGCGTTGCACGCGCTCGGACGGGCAGCCGCAGTTCAGGTTGATCTCGTCGTAGCCCTGCGCCTCGCCCAGGCGGGCGCAGTGCGCCAGGTCGGCCGGCTCGCTGCCGCCCAGCTGCAGCGCCACCGGGTGCTCGGCGGCATCGAAATCCAGGTGCCGCGCCACATCGCCGTGCAGCAGCGCGCCGGTGGTCACCATCTCGGTGTACAGCCGCGCGTGCGGGCTGAGCAGGCGGTGGAAGGCGCGGCAATGGCGGTCGGTCCAGTCCATCATGGGGGCGACGCACAGGCGCCAGGGATCGGCGCGATCCGCCCGCGGCCGCTGCGCCGCACCGTCCATGGTCCCGGCCCCGCCCACCGCCGCCTCAGGCCGCCTCGCGCTGCGCGCGCTTGCGGTCGGTCTCCTTCAGGTGGCGCTTGCGCAGGCGAATGGTCTGCGGCGTGACCTCGACCAGCTCGTCGTCGGCGATGAACTCGACCGCGTATTCGAGCGTGAGCCGGATCGGCGGCACGAGGTCGATGTGCTCGTCCTTGCCCGAGGCGCGCACGTTGGTGAGCTTCTTCTCGCGGATCGGGTTGACGACCAGGTCGTTGTCGCGCGAGTGGATGCCGACGATCATGCCCTCGTACAGCTTGTCGCCCGGCGAGACGAACATGCGGCCGCGCTCCTGCAGCTTCCACAGCGCGTAGGCCACGGCGTCGCCCTCGTCCTGCGAGATCAGCACGCCGTTGCGCCGTTCGCCCAGGTCGGGCGCGCGCACCGGGCCGTAGTCGTCGAACACGTGGCTCATCAGGCCGGTGCCGCGCGTCATGGTCAGGAATTCACCCTGGAAGCCGATCAGGCCGCGCGCCGCGATACGGTACTCGAGGCGCACGCGGCCGCGGCCGTCGGGCTGCATGTCGAGCAGGTCGCCGCGGCGGCGGCCCAGCTCCTCCATGACCGCGCCCTGGTGCTGCTCCTCGACGTCGACGGTGAGCATCTCGAAGGGTTCGCAGCGCTCGCCGTCGATGTCGCGGTAGACCACGCGCGGCCGCGACACCGCCAGCTCGTAGCCTTCGCGGCGCATGTTCTCGACCAGGATCGTCAGGTGCAGCTCGCCGCGCCCGGAGACCTCGAAGATGGTCTCGTCGTCGGTCTCGCGCATGCGCAGCGCGACGTTGGCCTTGAGCTCGCGCTCGAGGCGCTCGCGCAGCTGGCGGCTGGTGACGTACTTGCCCTCGCGGCCCGCGAGCGGGCTGGTGTTGACGCAGAAGTTCATGACCAGGGTCGGCTCGTCAATGCGCAGCATGGGCAGCGCGTCGGGCGCATCGGGCGGGCAGACCGTCGAGCCGATGTTCAGCTGCTCGATGCCGTTGACCAGCACGATGTCGCCGGCGATCGCCTCCTCGACCAGCACGCGCTCCAGGCCCTGGAACATCAGCACCTGGTTGACCCGGCCGCGCACCGCGACCCCGTCCGGGCCGTCGATCACCAGCACGTCCTGGGCGGCGCGCAGACGGCCGCGGCGGATGCGGCCGATGCCGATCTTGCCGACATAGCTCGAGTAGTCGAGCGAGCAGATCTGCAGCTGCAGCAGGCCGTTCGGGTCCTCGTTGCGCACCGGCACGTGGCGCAGCACCGCCTCGAACAGCGGCTTCATGCCGGCGCCGCGTTCCTGCACGCCCTCGAGCTGGTCGAGCGAATCGACCGCGTAGCCATTGAGCGCCGAGGCGTAGATCACCGGGAAATCGAGCTGCTCCTCGGTGGCGCCCAGCTTGTCGAACAGGTCGAAGGTGGCGTTGACCACGTAGTCGGGGCGCGCGCCGGGCCGGTCGATCTTGTTGACCACGACGATGGGCTTGAGGCCCAGCGCCAGCGCCTTGCGGGTGACGAAGCGGGTCTGCGGCATTGGGCCCTCGACCGCGTCGACCAGCAGCAGCACGCCGTCGACCATCGAGAGCACCCGCTCGACCTCGCCGCCGAAGTCGGCGTGGCCCGGCGTGTCGATGATGTTGATGTGCGTGCCTTCGTAGTCGACCGCGCAGTTCTTCGCCAGGATGGTGATGCCGCGCTCGCGCTCGAGATCATTGCTGTCCATGACCCGCTCGGTCATCTGCTGGTTCTCGCGGAACGTGCCCGACTGCTGCAGCAGCTTGTCGACCAGGGTGGTCTTGCCGTGGTCGACGTGGGCGATGATGGCGATGTTGCGCAGGGCTCTGGCTTCCATGGTGCTTCCTCGGTTGCAATTCGTATCCGTGCGTATCCGTGTCGGGCGGCCGCCGCGCCGCTCAGGCGCGCAGCGCCGCCGCGTCGTCCTGCGCCACCAGCCGTGCCGGCTCGAGGCGCCCGCCGGCGCAGCGCGCCACGCCGATCAGGCGGCCGGCCGGGTCGTAGACCCGCACCCGCGGCGCATCGGCCGGCGCGCCGCCCAGGGGACTCACGCGCTGGCCATGCCCGAAGGCCTGCGCCGCGGCGGCGTCGAGTGCGACGCGCGGCAGCCCGCCGAGCAGGTAATCGACCGGCAGCAGGCGGTCGCGCCGCCCGGCCAGGTCGAGCGCCTCGAGCTCGTCGAGCCGTATCGCCTGCTCCAGGCGCATGGGACCCACCCGCGTGCGGCGCAGCGCGTGCAGGTGGGCGCCGCAGCCCAGCGCCGCACCGATGTCCTGACCCAGCACCCGCACGTAGGTCCCCTTGCTGCATTCGACCTCGAGGCGCGGCCGCAACGCGTCCCATTCGAGCAGCGCCAGGCGCAGGATGCACACCGGACGTGACGCCCGTTCGACTTCCCGGCCCTGGCGCGCCAGTTCGTACAGCGGCCGCCCGTCGCGCTTGAGCGCCGAGTGCATGGGCGGCACCTGCTGCTGCGCCCCGACGAAGCCGCCCAGCACCGCCTCGAAGCGGGCGCGGCTCACGTCGACCGGGCGGCGCTCGAGCACCTCGCCCTCGGCGTCGCCCGTGCTCGTCGTCGCGCCCAGCTCGAGCGTGGCCTCGTAGGCCTTGTCCGCCTCGAGCAGGTCGGCGGAAAACTTGGTCGCCTCGCCGAAGGTCAGCGGCAGCAGGCCGCTGGCCAGCGGATCGAGCGTGCCGGTGTGGCCGGCCTTGCGCGCCTGCAGCAGCCGGCGGGCCTGCTGCAGCGCCAGGTTCGAGGACAGCCCGAGCGGCTTGTCCAGGGCCAGCACGCCGTCGATCGGTTCGGCCGCGGCGCGCCGCACGGCGGGCTCCGCGCTACTCGCCGTCGCCGGACGGCACCGGGCCCAGCGCCTGGCGGATCAGGCCGTCCATCGCGAAGCCGCGCTCGAGCGAGGCGTCGTGCACGAACGACAGGCGCGGCACCGTGTGGATGGTGAGGCGCTTGAACAGCAGGTTGTGCAGGTGCCCGGCGGCGGCGGTCAGGCCGGCCAGCGCGGCCTCGGGTTCGGAGCCGATCACCGTGAAATAGACCTTGGCGTGCGCGTAATCGGGCGTCAGCTCGACCCCGCACAGGGTGACCAGGCCGACGCGCGGATCGCGCACCTCGCGCGCGATCAGCTCGGCGAGGTCGCGCTGGATCTGCTCGGACACGCGCTGCGCGCGGTTGGGCGACTTGGCCTGGCGAACCATGGTCTGCGCTCGGTGACGGCGCCGGCGGCCCCGGCGCGGGCAGGCGCCGGGGACCGCGCGGCTACAGCGTCCGGGCGACCTCCTGGACCTCGAAGATCTCGAGCTGGTCGCCTTCCTTGATGTCGTCGTAGCCGCGCAGCGAGAGGCCGCACTCGAAGCCGGCCTTGACCTCGCGCACGTCGTCCTTGAAGCGCTTGAGCGACTCGAGCTCGCCGGTCCAGATGACGACGTTGTCGCGCAGCAGCCGGGCGCTGGAGGTGCGCTTGACCACGCCGTCGAGCACCATGCAGCCGGCGATCGTGCCGACCTTGGAGACGCGGAACACCTGGCGGATCTCGACCATGCCCAGCACCTGCTCGCGCTGCTCCGGCGAGAGCATGCCGGTGAGCGCCGCCTTCACCTGGTCGACCGCGTCGTAGATGATGTTGTAGTAGCGGATGTCGACGCCGTTGCCCTCGGCCAGCTTGCGCGCCGACTGCTCGGCGCGCACGTTGAAGCCGATGATCACGGCCTTGGAGGCGACCGCCAGGTTGATGTCGCTCTCCGAGATGCCGCCGACCTGCGCATGGACCACCTGCACCTTGACCTCGGGCGTCGACAGCTTGGTCAGCGCATGCACCAGCGCCTCCTGCGAGCCCTGCACGTCGGCCTTGATGATGAGCGGCAGCATCTTGACGCCGTCCGGACCCATGTTCTCGAAGATGTTCTCCAGCTTGGCCGCCTGCTGGCGCGCGAGCTTGGTGTCGCGGAACTTGCCCTGGCGGAACAGCGCGATCTCGCGCGCCTTGCGCTCGTCGCCCAGGACGATCATTTCGTCGCCGGCGCCCGGCACGTCGGACAGGCCCTGGATCTCGACCGGGATCGACGGCCCGGCCGAGGAGATCGGCTTGCCGGCCTCGTCGAGCATGGCGCGCACGCGGCCGAAGCAGCTGCCGGCCAGCACCACGTCGCCGCGGCGCAGGGTGCCGGACTGGACCAGCACGGTGGCCACCGGGCCGCGGCCCTTGTCGAGCTTCGATTCGATGATCAGGCCCTTGGCCGGCGCGTCGACCGCGCACTTGAGCTCGAGCACCTCGGCCTGCAGCAGCACCTGCTCGAGCAGGGCGTCGACCCCGGCCCCGGTCTTGGCCGAGACCGGGACGAAGGGCGAGTCGCCGCCGTATTCCTCGGGGATCACCTGCTGCGCCACCAGTTCCTGCTTGACGCGGTCGGGATTGGCCTCGTTCTTGTCGATCTTGTTGATCGCCACGATGATCGGCACCTTGGCCGCCTTGGCGTGGGCGATCGCCTCGATCGTCTGCGGCATGACGCCGTCGTCGGCCGCCACGACCAGGATCACGAGATCGGTGGCCTTGGCGCCGCGCGCGCGCATTGCGGTGAAGGCCTCGTGGCCCGGCGTGTCGAGGAAGGTGATCACGCCGCGCGGCGTCTGCACGTGGTAGGCGCCGATGTGCTGGGTGATGCCGCCGGCCTCGCCGGCGGCGACCTTGGCGCGCCGGATATAGTCGAGCAGCGAGGTCTTGCCGTGGTCGACGTGGCCCATCACCGTGACCACCGGCGGGCGCGGCAGCAGCGGCGCCTCGGCGGCCGGCGCGTCGTCCTCGGCGAGCAGCGCCTCGGGGTCGTCGAGCTTGGCGGCGAAGGCCTTGTGGCCCATCTCCTCGACCACGATCATCGCGGTCTCCTGGTCGAGCACCTGGTTGATGGTCACCATCTGGCCGAGCTTCATGAGGATCTTGATCGCCTCGGAGGCCTTGACCGACATCTTGTGCGCCAATTCGGCGACGGTGATGGTCTCCGGGACGATCACCTCGCGCACCACGGGCTCGGGGGCCGCCGTGAAGGCGGCCTTGTCGCGCTCGTCGTGGCGGCGGTGGCCCTTGGGCCCGCGCCAGGCGCCGGCGCCGGGCGAAGCGTCGCCGCGCGTCTTGATCTGGCGCCGCTTGGCCGCGTCCTCCGACCAGCTCGAGGCGAGCTTGGCCGACTTGACTTCCTTGGCGCCGGCCGGCTTCTTGTCGTCCTTGCGCTCCTCGGCGGGCTTGGCGCCGGGCGCCGCCGGCGCGGCGGCCGGCTTGTGCAGCGTGCCCTCGGCCGTCGGCGCCTTGACCACCGGCTTCTTGGCGGTGGACATCATGTTCTTGATGGCCGCGACCTCTTCGTCGACGGCGCGCCGCGCCCGCTCCTGGGCGCGGGCGGCATTGGCGGCATGCTCGGCGGCGGCCGCGGCGGCCTTGGCCTCGGCCTCGGCGGCAGCCGCCTGCTCGGCATGGGCCCGATCGAGCAGCTCGCGGGCCTGCGCCTGGGCCTGGGCGGCGGCGGCATCGCCGGCGGCACCGGCGTCCGGCGCGGCCTGCGCCTGCTGTGCCTCGCGCTCGCGCCGCTGCAATTCCTCGAGTTCGCGCTGCGCGCGCTCGGAGCGCTCGCGCGCCTCGCTCACCTGGCGGGCGACGAACTCGGCCTGGCGGCGCGCTTCGTCCTCGCGCCGCGCCAGTTCGGCCTCGTCGATCACCGGGGTCGGCGGCACGGCGACCGTGTCGATCTCGCCTTCGACGTCGCGCTTGACGAAGACCCGCTTCTTGCGCACCTCGACCTGGATGGTGCGCGCCTTGCCGGTCGCGTCGGCCTGCTTGATCGCCGAGGTCGAGCGGTGCGTCAGCGTGATCTTGCGCTTCTCGATCTCCTGGCCGCCGCCATGGGCGCGGCGCAGCGCATCGAGGAGGCGCGCCTTGTCGTCCTCGGAGATCTCGTCGGACTCGGCGTGCTTGGCCACCCCGGCGGCGCGCAGCTGCTCGAGCAGCACCGGCGGCGTCAGCTTCAGCTCGGTGGCAAATTGCGCAACGGTGTTGCTGGCCATGCTCTGTCGTTCCCCTATTGGTTAGCCATGGGCGGCGTCGCCCGCGGCGACGTCGGCGAACCAGTGCGCCCGCGCCGCCATGATGAGCGCGCTGGCGCGGGATTCCTCGATCTGCGCCAGCTCGACGAGCTCGTCCAGCCCCAGGTCGCCCAGGTCGTCGCGCGTGCGCACGCCGCCGGCGGCGAGTTTGATCGCCAGCTCGGTGTCCATGCCCTCGAGCTCGAGCAGGGACTTGTCGGCCCGGTCGAGGTTCTCCTCGCGTTTGATCGCCTCGGTGAGGACCGCGTTGCGCGCCCGCGTGCGCAGCTCCTCGACGGTCTCGGCGTCGAAGGCCTCGATCTCGAGCAGCTCGTTGACCGGCACGTAGGCGATCTCCTCGACGCTCGAGAAGCCCTCGCCGATGAGGATGTCGGCGATCTCCTCGTCGACATCGAGGCTCTGCACGAAGGCCTTGCGGATGCCCTCGCGCTCCTGCTGCTGCTTCTGGCTCGATTCGTCGGCGGTCATGATGTTGATCTGCCAGCCGGTGAGCTCGGAGGCCAGGCGGACGTTCTGCCCGCTGCGGCCGATGGCGATCGCGAGGTTGTCCTCGTCGACCACCACGTCCATGGCGTGCTTGTCCTCGTCGACGACGATCGACGAGACGTTGGCCGGGGCCAGCGCGCCGATGACGAACTGCGCCGGGTCGTCGGACCACAGGACGATGTCGACGCGCTCGCCGCCCAGCTCGTTGGTGACGGCCTGCACGCGCGAGCCGCGCATGCCGACGCAGGTGCCGATCGGGTCGATGCGCCGGTCGTTGGTCCACACCGCGATCTTGGCGCGCACGCCCGGATCGCGCGCCGCCGACTTGATCTGCAGCAGGCCCTGCTCGATCTCGGGCACCTCGAGCTCGAACAGCTTCATGAGGAACTCGGGGGCGGTGCGCGACACGATGACCTGGGGCCCGCGCAGGGTGCGGTCGACCTTGGCGACGAAGGCGCGCGCCCGGTCGCCGATGCGCAGGTTCTCCTTGGGGATCATCTCGGAGCGCGGCAGCCGCGCCTCGATCTTGCCGATCTCGATGACGACGTCGCCCTTGTCCATGCGCTTGACGGTGCCGTTGACGATGCTGTCGTTGCGGGCCAGGAACTCGGCGAGCAGCTGTTCGCGTTCGGCGTCGCGGATCTTCTGCAGGATCACCTGCTTGGTGTCCTGCGCGAAGCGCCGGCCCAGATCCTGGCGCGGCAGCTGCTCCTCGATGAATTCGTCGATCTCGATGTCGGCGATCTGCTCGCGCGCGTCCGACAGGATGATCTGGTGCCCCGGCTCCTGCAGCCCGGCCTCGTCGGGCACGACGTGCCAGCGGCGGAAGGCGTCGTACTCGCCGCTCTCGCGATCGACCGCGACGCGGATCTCGACGTCCTCCTCGGCGAACAGGCGCTTGGTGGCCGACGCCAGGGCGGATTCGAGGGCGCCAAAGACGATCTCCTTGGGCACGTTCTTCTCGCGCGCCAGGGCGTCCACCAGCAGCAGGATTTCTCGACTCAT
>Ga0209698_10000274_pt1 | contig 57289 bp, 34 predicted proteins | sample LitLauG_LLR_2012_FD_187203 | JGI IMG/M metagenome (GOLD analysis project Ga0209698, IMG submission 187203) | Freshwater sediment microbial communities from Pennsylvania, USA - Little Laurel Run_MetaG_LLR_2012 (SPAdes) (version 2) | ecosystem: Environmental > Aquatic > Freshwater > Creek >...
CTGCGGAAATGCGGCGGCCGGGATGAGAAGCGCTCCCCGGATTCCCCAATTCCTCAAGCGGCTGTTCATGCTCCGCGTCTCTCTAGTTTTGCCGATATCGTGTCCCCGGGCCGGGGGGACTGGCCGAGGACGCGCGTGAGCGCTCCCTTCCATCCTTCGTAGTGATCGAGAAATTCCTCCGCGCGGGCATCGTCCGGTTCGATGAGGTCTGTCCGCGCGAGCCCGCCGAACGCCTCCGCGGCCGACGAGTAATAACCGGCACCGAGCGCCGCCCCGCGGGCGGCCCCCTGTGCGCCGTCCGTGTTGTAGAGTTCGATCGAGACGTTCGCCGTGTTGGCAAGCGTTTCGCAGAATACCCGGCTGAGGAACATGTTTGCATTCCCGGCCCGTATGACTGTGGGCAGCATGCCGAACCCGGTCATGAGATCCATTCCGTACTTGAACGAATATGCGACTCCCTCCTGCACGGCCCGTATCACGTGCGCGTCCGAATGGACCGTGAAGCTTCCCTGGAGGATCTGCGCGCCGATGTCCCTGTCTCCGAACATCCGCTCGGCGCCGTTGCCGAAGGGGAGGACGACGAGTCCCTCCGAGCCCGGAGGGATCCGCGCGGCGAGGTCGTTCATCTCTCCGTACGGCGAGCCGGCTCGTCCCAGTATCCTTCTCGTCCAGCTGTTGGCGATGCCGCAGCCGTTGATACAGAGGAGGACCCCTATCCGGGTTTTCCCTGCCGCGTGGTTGACGTGCGCGAACGAATTTACCCGCGATTCGGGGTCGGGGGAGAGCGATCCGCTCACCGCGTACACGACTCCCGACGTCCCGGCGGTCGCCGCGACCTCTCCGGGTTCCATCACGTTGAGTGAAAACGCGTTGTTCGGCTGGTCCCCTGCGCGGTATGTGACGGGGATGCCGGCTGGGATGTCGAGAATCTCCGCGGCCCCGCGCGTGACCTTCCCCTGTTCCCCGAACGTGGGGACCGTTTCCGGCACGAGGTTGCGCGGGATCCCGTATTCATCGAGAAGGAAACCGGCGATACCGTTTGCGCTGAAATCCCAGGCCATCCCTTCCGAGAGCCCTGTGATCGTCGTGGCGACGCGGTCCGTCAGTCGCATCGCGATGTAATCTCCGGGGAGGAAATACCTCTGAACAGAGGCGAACAAAGCGGGCTCGTTCTCCTTTACCCACCGGAGCTTCGATGCCGTGAAATTGCCCGGCGAGTTCAGGAGCGAGCGGAGGCAGCGTTCATGCCCGAGTTTGTCGAACGCCGTTTTCCCTATCCCCGTGGCCCTGCTGTCGCACCAGATGATCGACGGGCGGAGGACCTCGTTATCTTTTCCTGCGACCACAAGCCCGTGCATCTGGTAGGATATCCCTATCGCGCCCACGCGCCGCGCTGCGCCCGGCGAAGCGTGGAGGATCTCGCGCGTGGCCGCCACGAGGTTCTCCCACCACATCGCCGGGTCCTGTTCCGCCCATCCCGCCTGGCGGGCGAGTATGGGCATCTCCTGTTTCGGTGAGTACGCTCCCGCGGACTGGATTCCCTTTTCGGCGTCGAAAAGGACGGCTTTCACCGATGAGCTTCCTATGTCATATCCGATCGTCAGCATTGGTTTGCATCCTGTTCTGTTATCTTTGGAGGCCGGGGAGGAATGATCCCCGGTGCGCAATATACGCATTGCCAATGTCAAACTTTTTCCGCACCTTGTCCAGACAATTCTGTTATCCCCCATGAGACATCCCCTTCCCGCGATTCTCCTCTCGGTAATCTCTGCTCTCCCGCTCATTGCGCAGGGGCGGCCGGATTCGGTCCCCCGGGCGGTTCTCTCGCGCGGCGGCGCGATCGACGTTATGTTCGAAGGTGCGACACGGCTCTCGGGAGGTGCTCCCCGCACCCGTTCCGCTCAGGCCCCCTTCACCGGCTCGGCGGGGGAGCGAGGCGTGTTTTCGTTCCGGTCGGGCACGGGTGTCGTCGATGTCACCGTCAAAGCCTCAGCGGACGGGGGTATACTCTCCTTCTTTCTCAACGCCGCCGGCGCGCAGGCGGGGGGAAGGGGAGACACACTCGGCCTCTTCTTTGAGGGGATGCCGGGTTTCGCCCGCGGCGTTTCGCTCTGGCGCTACGGACCTTGGAATTCCTGGTCAAAACCTGTCCGCGTCTCCTCCCCCGGAGGAATTCACGCCGATGACGTCCAGTTCTTCTACTGGCAGTATAAAGACGGCGTGTACGGCGCGGCGATGCCGATATCCGGATATGGCTACCGCTCCACGCTCGGAGGAGACAGGGGCCGTTTCGGTTCGAAGTCCGCCAGCCTGTTCGATGCGCCCCCGGTTAGGGAGATCCCCGGGTTGTCGATCGGCTTCGGCAGCGACCCGTACGCGCTCTTCGCGTCACTCTGGGCCGCGGGGATGAATGAAATGGGACACCCCGAGAACCTGCGGAAGAACAAGACATTCCCGCCGATACTCGAAAACATCGGCTGGTGCACATGGAACAGCTCACTGCTGGGAAAGAATCTGAACGAAGACCTTCTTCTGAAGGCCGCGAAGTACTTCCGTGATGCGCATTTTCCCGTCGGGTGGTTCCTCGTTGATGACGGCTGGCTCGATCAGACCGGGGGAAAACTGAACTCGGTCCGTCCCGACGAGAAGAGGTTTCCCCGCGGTTTCCGGCAGATCATACAGACACTCCGTGAGCAATACGGCGTGAAGAACGTCGGACTCTGGCATGCGATGAACGGGTACTGGGAGGGGATCAACCCCTCTTCCGAGCTCGGGGCTGAATATGCGCGGGACCTGATCACGTACAGGGAGCGCTCGGATCCGGGGGGGGACACGTCGCGCTGGAGGACCTGCGCGTTCGTCTCTCCGCTTGGCGACGGACCGGAGAGGTTTTACGACGAGCTGCACCGCGCGATCCACAGCCAGGGGTTCACGTTCGTGAAAGTGGACAACCAGCTCGTCGCGGAGCGGATTGCAGGGGGAAATTTCCCCCTCTGGGAGGGGGCCTCCCGGTACCACGCCGCGCTGAATGCGTCCGTCGCGCGCTGGTTCGACAACACGCTGATCAACTGCATGGATATGACCCCGGATGCCTGGGGGAATTTCGGGACGACGGCGGTCGCACGTACGTCGGAGGACTATTTTCCGTACGAAAAATCGGAGTCGTACGATCTGCAGCGGGGAAACGCCGCGGCGCACGTCCTGCAGGCCATTTACAACTCCCTGTATTTCTCCCAGATGGTCTACCCCGATTTCGATGAGTTCCAGTCGCATAATCCGAACGCCGTCGTTCACGCGGTCGCGCGCGCGATAAACGACGGGCCGATCTATATCACCGATAACATCGGCGAGGGGAATCTCGACGTTCTGCGGCCGCTCGTATACGGCGACGGGAAGATCATCCGCTCCGGGGAGCCTCTCCTCCCGGTCCGTGACTGCCTCTTCCAGGTACAGGATCCGAAGCCGTTCAAAGCGTTCTCCCGTGCCGGTGGCGCCGGGCTCCTCGGCATCTGGAACTGTGCGGACGCAGATTCCGTCAAAGGGAGTTTCCGTCCGTCGGACGTGGAGGGGTTGCGCGGGGACCGTTTTGCGGTTTACGAGCGCCTGGGCAGGACATTCCGCTATGCCGGGCGCGACGAGGTGATCCCCGTTTCGCTTAAGCGGCTCGGCTGCCGGCTCTATTATATCATTCCGCTCACCGGCGGCATGGGGGCTGTAGGCCTGATGGACAAGTACAATGCGCCTGCCACGCTCCTTAATTCCTCTGTGTCTGACGGGGAGATACGTGCCATGCTGTACGAGGGGGGGACGTTTTGCGCCGTGGGACCGCACGCTCCGCGGAGCGTTACTGTCGGCGGGGTCGAAGTCCCGTTCAGGTTCGACGGCGGGCTTGTCACGGCGCTCATTCCTCCTTCCGGGGAGCCGGGGAAGACCACTGTGCGCATCCTGTTCTGAGGCCCGCATGCCCCCCATTCTCGAAGTGCGCTCCCTTTCGAAGGCATTCGGCCCGACCCGTGCGCTCAGGAACGGTGCGATCGAGCTTCTCCCGCGGGAGATTCATGCTCTCGTCGGAGAAAACGGCGCGGGGAAATCGACGCTCATTAAGATACTCACCGGCGTCTTCGGCCGCGACGGCGGGACCGTCCTCCTCGAGGGGAAGGAGATCGCCCCGGGGAATCCCCGCGAGGCCCGCATGCTCGGCATCAGCACGGTCTTCCAGGAGCTGAGTCTCTGCAGCAACATGACGGTTGCGGAAAACGTCTTCGTCAACAGGGAGCCGGTTACTCTCGGTATGGTAAGGCGCCGCGCGATGGAACGGGCGGCTGGCGTCTATCTTCGCGACTTCAATGTCCAGATCGATCCCGGAGCGCTCGTCGGAGATCTTACCGTCGCGCAGCGGCAGATCGTCGAGATCGCGAAGGCGGTCTCCGTAAGCGCCCGCGTCCTCATACTTGACGAGCCCACCTCCTCGCTGGACGACCGGGAGGCGCGCACACTCTTTCGGATACTCCACCGGCTCAGAGAGGACGGCGCCGGGATCATATTCGTGTCGCACAAGCTGAACGAGATATTCCGGATCGCCGACAGGATCACCGTCTTCCGGGACGGGGAGTACATCATGACCCGGGAGAGGGAGAAGACGACCCCCGATGAGATCATCCATGCGATGGTCGGCCGCGAGATAAGCCAGGTGTTCCCCCCGAAGTCCGGCAGGAAAGGTCCGCCGAAGCTGATCTGCGACGGGTTTACCTCCGGGGGAAGGTTCAGGAATGTGACGTTCACCGTCAACGAAGGGGAAATCCTCGGGCTCGCGGGGCTCACGGGCGCCGGGCGGACGGAGGCGATGCAGGCCCTGTTCGGATACGGCCCGAAGGACTCCGGCCGGGCGGTGCTCGGCGGAAGGCATCTCCGGATCGGCAGCCCCGCCGATGCGATACGGGAGGGGATCATGTACGCCCCGGAGGACAGGCGCCTCCACGGGCTCTTCCTCGGCCAGAGCATCACGATGAACGTGGGGGCGGCGTCTCTGCGCGCGTGCAGCGGGAGGGGGCTGATGTCCGCCGCGCGCGAATCCGCGCTGGCGCACCGTATGGTCGAGTCCCTGGCGATCAAGGTGAACTCCATCGCGCAGGAAGCGGGATCCCTCAGCGGCGGCAACCAGCAGAAGGTCGTCCTTGCGAAGTGCCTCGCCGCGCGCCCGGAGGTCCTCATTGTCGATGAGCCGACGAGGGGGATCGACATCGGGTCGAAGATCGAGATCTATGCGCAGCTCCGCGCGTTCGCGGAGCAGGGGGGCGCCGTCATACTTGTTTCATCCGAGCTTCAGGAGATCATCGGTCTGAGCGACAGGGTTGTCGTGTTCCGGGCAGGGGAGGTCATGGGAGAGGTCGGCCGGCCCCTGACCGAGGAGGCGATCGTCGCATTGATGTTCGAACACAAACAGGAACCGGACACGGCATGATAACGCGTCTTTTGAGAATACGCGAGTTCGTCATATTCCTTGCCGTCGTCCTGACGGCGGGGGGGTTTTCCCTTCTCCAGCCCGGAGGGGCGGGGCGTTTTCTTTCGTTCGGCAATCTCGAGGCGGTGCTTCTGGGGATGTCTCTTGACAGTCTCATCGCGATCGGGATGACGTTTGTCATCATCACGGGGGGATTTGATCTCGCGGTCGGGTCGACGTTTGCTTTCGGCGGGCTCGTCGTCGGGCTTCTCCTGCAGAGCGGCTGGGGCGTGTTCCCCGCGGTCTGCGCAAGCGTGGCGGCGGGCGTCGTCATAGGGATGTTCAACGGATTCGTCATCACGAAGGTGCGCGTGAACCCGTTCGTCACGACGCTCGGCTCGATGACGATCATCCGCGGCATCGTTCTCCTTGCGACGCAGGGGGCGTCGATCACCGGGTTCCCCCCCGCATTCGAGGCGCTCGGACAGGGGAAGATCGCGGGGATATTCTATCCTGTCCTCATTATGCTTGTTTTTCTGCTTGTCGCCGATCTGCTCCTCAGGAAATCGCGGTTCCTCCGGCAGATCTATTACGTGGGAGGGAACGAGGAGGCGGCGAAGCTCTCCGGGATCAACGTGGACAGGGTCCGGATCTGGATGTACGTCATCACGGGGGCGCTCTCCGCCCTGAGCGGCGTCATCGCGGCGGCCAAAACAGGGTCGGCGTCCCCGATCGCGGGGAGCGGCTCCGAGCTCCGGATTATCGCGGCGGTCGTCGTGGGGGGAGCGAGCCTCTCCGGGGGGAAGGGGACGATATTCGGGACGTTCCTCGGACTCCTCCTGACGAGCATCATCACGAGCGGCCTGGGATTTCTCCGGATTTCGTTTTACGCCGAGGGGATCGTCTCGGGGACGATCCTCATCGCTGCGGTCATGCTCGATCAGCTGACGCGCGAACGCGCTCTGGCGATTCTCAGGCTTTTCACAACAACAGGGTCCAAACGCATGGAGAGATTCCTCAACATCCTGCTCGCAGTCGCCGTCATCCTCCTCCTTGTCTTCCGGCCGTGGGGGGGAACGCCCGAACGCGTTCAAAACACCGCCGGCGCCCCCGGTGGCGCCGGTGAAGTATACGTGTTCCTCGGCGTGTCCGTGGGAAACCCCTACTGGGTCGACGCGCGGCTCGGGCTTGAGGACAAGGCGCGCCAGCTCGGCGTCCTGTCGGATTTCCGCGGTCCCACGGGGAGCGATCCGAACATGCAGGTCGCCGAATTCGAGCAGATCCTCGCGCGGAAGCCCGCGGGGATACTGATCGCGCCGGCCTCCGACGCGCTCCGTCCGATGATCAACCGCGCCGTGGAAAGCGGCGTCCCCGTCGTCTGCGTGGATACCGACGACCCCCTGAGCAAGCGCTATACGTATATCGGCACGGACAACTATAACGCGGGACTCCAGACCGGGGAGCTGCTCGCAAAATCGGTCGGCGGGAAAGGGGAGGTCGCCCTCCTGATGATCCCCGGCCAGTCGAATCTTGAGGGACGTGCGAGGGGGTGCAGGGACGCGCTCGCAAAATACCCGGGGATTACCATCGTCAAGACGGGGAACGATCAGGCGCTCTCGGCCGAAGCGGAGAAGGTGGCCCGCTCGATACTCCAGGCGTATCCCGATCTCGCCGGCTTTGCGTGTGTCGATGCCGCCGGGGGGGAGGGCTGCGCGGTGGCGGTCAACGAGGTGGGGAAGGGGGGAGTCGTGAAGATCATTGCGATGGACAAGAATGAGACGACGCTCCAGTATATCGAACAGGGGCTCATCGACGCGTCGATCGCCCAGCGGACGTACACGATGGCGTACGAGGGAGTCGGACTTCTCTACGATCTCCAGCACAACAACATCCGCCTCGTGGACAACTGGCGCGCGGCCGGCATCGTCCCGCTCCCCAATTCGATCGACACCGGGACGCTCGTGATTACGAAAGCGAACGTCCGCACGTTCCTCGCAGGAGGGAAGAAGCAGTGAGCGATGACCCCTTCGTCTGCGGCGTGGACTTCGGAACCGACTCGGTCCGCTGCGTCATCATCAGCGCCGCGGACGGGTCCGAAGTCTCCGGCGCTGTATCCCCCTATCCCCGGTGGGGGAAGGGGTTATTCTGCGACCCGTCGCTCAATATGTTCCGCCAGCATCCGCTCGATTATCTCGAGGCGTTTGAATCCTCCATGCGCGAGGCGATCGCCCGCGCCCCCCGCGGGACGGCTGCCCGGATCAGGGGGATTTCTGTCGACACGACCGGGTCTACCCCCGGGCCGGTGGACCGGGCAGGATCCCCCCTGGCGCTCCGTCCCGGGTTCGAGGCAAATCCGAACGCGATGTTTGTCCTCTGGAAAGATCACACCGCGGTGGAGGAGGCCGGAGAGATCAACCGGCTTGCGCACACCTGGGGAGGGACGGACTTCACGAAATTCGAAGGGGGGATCTATTCCTCGGAATGGTTCTGGGCGAAGATCCTCCATCTCCTGCGTGCGGACGCAGCGGTCCGTGCCGGGGCGTACAGCTGGGTGGAACACTGCGACTGGTTCACCGCCTCTCTCACGGGTGTCGCCGCGGCGGAGAAGATCAAGAGGAGCCGCTGCGCCGCCGGCCACAAGGCGATGTGGCACTCGTCGTTCGGAGGACTCCCCTCCGAGGATTTCCTCGTCCGTCTCGACCCCCTCCTTGCGGGGCTCAGGGACCGGCTTTACACGGAGACCGAAACGAGCGACCGCGAGGCGGGCATCCTTTCCGCGGACTGGTCCGCCCGGCTCGGGCTCCCCTCCGGCGTGCGCGTGGGGATCGGCGCATTCGATGCGCACATGGGTGCCGTGGGAGGGGGGATCACCCCGTACACGATGACGAAGATTATGGGGACATCCACGTGCGACGTCATCGTTGCCCCGATGGATGAGATGGCAGGGAAGCTGGTGCGCGGGATTTGCGGACAGGTGGACGGTTCCGTCATCCCGGGGATGCTCGGCATGGAGGCGGGCCAGTCCGCATTTGGCGACATCTACGCCTGGTTCAAATCCGTCCTCATGTGGCCCGTCGAGCAGGTGGTCGGAACGAGCGGGCGGATCGATCCCGCCGCGAGGCGGGCCGTCGTGGAGGAGGCGTCCGGGCGGATGATCGACGAGCTTTCACGCCGGGCGGAATCGCTCCCCGTCGAAGAATCCGGCGTCCTGGCCCTCGACTGGATGAACGGGAGAAGGACACCCGACGCGAACCAGCTCCTCAAAGGGGCGGTGACGGGTCTGAGCCTCGGGAGCGATGCGCCGCGGATGTTCCGCGCGCTCGTTGAATCGACGGCGTTCGGCGCGAAGGCGATCGCCGACCGTTTTCACCGCGAGGGTGTGCCGATCAGGGGGGTGATCGCGCTCGGCGGGGTGGCAAAGAAGTCTCCGTTCATCATGCAGATCGTGAGCGACGTCATGAACGTCCCGATTCGCGTTCCCCGCGCGGAACAGACCTGTGCGCTCGGTGCGGCGATGTGCGCCGCCGTCGCATCGGGGATCTATCCCTCACTCGGTGACGCCATGAAGGCGATGGCGAGCCCGTGGGAATGCGAGTACGTCCCCCGGCCGGCGGAATCGCGGATATATGTCCGGCTCTACGAACGGTACCGCGCGCTTGCGCGGTTCATCGAGGACGACACAACGGCGCCCGGGAGGGAATCATGAGCCTGTACGGGGAACTGCGGGAGATCGCGTGGCGGTGCAACATGGAGCTCCCGAAACTTGGGCTTGCGCTCCACACGTTCGGCAATGCCAGCGCCGTCGACCGGGGCCGGGGAGTCGTCGCCATCAAACCGAGCGGCGTCCCCTACACGGAGCTCCGCCCCGAAATGATCGTCATCGTCGATCTCGACAACATGGTCGTGGAGGGGAAACTCCGCCCCTCATCCGACACGAAGACGCACACCCACCTCTACCGCAGCTTCCCCTCGATCGGCGGGGTCGTCCACACGCATTCCCCGTACGCGGTGGCGTGGGCGCAGGCGGGGCGCCCCGTTCCTGTGCTGGGGACGATGCACGCCGACCATATGCCGGGGGACATCCCCTGCACAAGACAGATGTCGGATAAGATGATTCGGGGCGACTACGAAGAGGAGACGGGCGCGCTCATCGTCAGGACGTTCGCCGGGAAGTCGTACCAGGATTTTCCGATGGTCCTCGTCGCCGGTCACGGTCCCTTCACATGGGGCGCCACCCCGGAGAAGGCGGTATATCACGGCCTCATGGTCGAGGAGATTTCGAAGATCGCGTACTGGACGCGCACTATTAACCCCCGCGCGCCGCGCCTCAAAAAATCACTAATCACGAAACACTTCACACGCAAACATGGTCCGGGATCGTACTACGGGCAGTCGGGATCCGGGACGGACAAAGGAGAGAACGCATGAACAACATACCGGAGATTGTCGTCGGTCTCATCGCGGTGAGCAGGGATTGCTTCCCGGCCGAGCTTTCGGAAAAAAGGCGCTCCCTCGTGGCGGCCGCCTGCAAGTCGGGAAAAATCCCGGTTGTGGAGCTGGAGACCGTCGTCGAGAACGAGAATGACGTTGTCCGCGCGCTCGCCGAGCTCCGCGCGAAGAATATCGGCGCGCTCGTGGTGTACCTGGGGAATTTTGGGCCCGAAGGCCCCTCCACGCTTCTTGCGCAGAAATTTGGCGGGCCGGTGATGATTGCCGCAGCCGCGGAAGAGACCGGGAAGGACCTCATCGACGGGAGGGGGGACGCCTACTGCGGGCTCCTCAGCGCATCGTACAATCTCGGCCTCCGCTCACTCCGCGTGCACATACCGGAAGAGCCGGTGGGGACCCCCGCGGAGGTCGCCGCGATGATCCGCGCGTTTATCCCCGTGGCGCGCATCTACGCGGGACTAAAAGCGCTGAAAATATTCTCGTTCGGCCCGCGCCCGTACGACTTCCTCACGTGCCACGCGCCGATAAAACCCCTCTTCGACATGGGGGTGGAGATCATGGAGAACAGCGAGCTCGATATGTACGACCTGTTCCTCTCGAAGAAGGGGGATCCGCGTATCCCGGCCGTTGCCGCCGACATGGCAAAAGAGCTGGGCAAGGGGAACACGTACCCGGATCTCCTGCACGGCCAGGCGCAGTTTGAGCTCGCCCTTCTCGACTTTATGGAAAAGAACCTGGGCGCATCGAAATACGCCGTGTTCGCCAACAAGTGCTGGCCTTCGTTCGAGAAGTTTTTCGGGTTCGTCCCCTGTTTCATCAACTCCCGCCTGGCGACCCGGGGGATCCCGATCTCGTGCGAGTCCGACATTTACGGCGCGCTGAGCGAATACGTCTGTTCCTGCGCCACGGAAATGCCCCCGGCGATACTCGACATCAACAACACGGTCCCCTCCGACATGTACGCGGAGGCGGGCTCCGGTGTGAAAGGGTACGCCAACAGCGAGCTCTTCATGGGATTCCACTGCGGGAACACCTCCTCCACGTGCATGGCCGCGCCCATCATCAAGTACCAGCTCATCATGCACCGGCTCATGGAGCCGGGGAAGGAACCGGATATCACGCGGGGGACGCTGGAGGGGACGATCAAGCCGGGGGAGATCACACTCTTCCGCGTGCAGGGGACGCCGGAAGCCGGCCTCCGGGCCTACGTCGCGGAGGGGGAGATTCTGAATATCGATCCGAAGTCGTTCGGATGCATCGCGGTGTTCGCCGTCCGGGAGATGGGGAGGTTTTACAGGCACGTCCTCCTCGGGAAGCGGTTCCCCCACCATACCGCCGTCGCGTTCGCGCACAGCGGGCGCGCCCTCTTCGACGCGATGAACCTCCTCGGGATCTGCGACATATCGTTCAATCACCCGAAGGGGCTCCCCTACGCCGGGGAGTACATTCCCTGAGATCCTCTTCAACGCGATGAACAGGTTCGGTGAAGTCCGTGAACCCTGACAGGATGCGGGGACTCCCTCTCTGGCTCCTTGTCGCCGCCGGGCTCCTCATGGAGCTCTGTTTTCTCTCCTTCTATACCGTACGGAGCGGTCCCGGGGAGGTGCTCCTTTTTATCGGCGTCAACGTCGCGACGTTTCTCATCGTCTCGTTCCTGCTCCTTCTCCTCCGGCGCTCCACCGTGCCGGCGCCGCGCACCTGGCTCGTTCCCGTGGCGGCGTTCGGGATTCTCTTCCGGCTGACGCTCGTCCCTCACGCCGTTGTCGGGTCTGATGACATCTACAGGTACCTCTGGGACGGGAAGGTGGCGGCCGCGGGGATCAATCCCTTCGCGTACACCCCTCCTGATCCGCACCTCTCCCGCCTGGCCACTGCGGACCTCCCTTCGAAGGTGAATCATCAGGAGCTCCGGAGCGTGTATCCCGCGCTCGCACAGCTCCTGTTCGTTGCCTCGCACGCGATCTTCGGTGAGTCGGTGTGGGGAATAAAACTCCTCCTCACGCTCATCGATTCGCTGACGCTGCTTCTGATCTGGCTGTTCGTCCGTGAGCGCTCTGACCCGGTGTTCCCTTTGCTTCTGTACGCCTGGTCACCTCTCCCGGTACTGTATTTCGGGCTGGACGGTCACATCGATGCGCTCGGGATCCCGTTCCTCATTCTCGGCCTGTGGTACTTCTCCACGCTCCGGCCGTTCAGGGGGGCAATCGCACTGGGCTTGAGCGCGCTCTCGAAGCTCGTTCCCCTTCTTCTCCTTCCGCTTCTCCTCCGGCATCTGAAAGGTTATCGCCGGATCGTGATACCCGCGATACCCCTCCTCATGGTGATCGCGGGGGCCCTGATCTATTACGAGCCCTCATGGGGAGTCGTCCAGTCGCTGACGACGTTCGGGTCGCGATGGGAGTTCAACGGGAGCATCTTTTCGATCTTCTATTTTCTCACGGACTCCAATCAGGCGGCGCACATCGTAAGCGGTATCCTGATTCTCATTGCCATCGGGGCTCTGAGCATGCTCGACCGTCCCCTGCTGGAAAAGGCGTTCTGGGGATTCGTCCTGTTCATTCTCCTCTCCCCCGTCGTTCATCCCTGGTACCTCACGTGGCTTGCCGCGCTCGTCGCGCTCCGGTGGTCGCCGGGCGTCTACCTGCTCCTCGGCATGTCCGCGCTGGCGAATGTCATCGTCTACCAATACCGCTCTGCCGGCGTGTGGAACGACAGCCCGCTGCTCTTGATTGTGGAATACCTCCCGGTGTATCTCCTCCTGGCACGGGAGGCCCTCCGGGGGGATCTGCTCCGGGCCCGGCCTCAACTCTGAGAAAGGAATTCATCCATGAATCACAGGAGCGCCGTTCTCGTTCCGCTCGCGCTGTTATCTTTGAATCTGTCCCGCGGCCAATCCTCCCTGTACAGCGTCACCGACCACGGCGCCGTGGGGGATGGGGTGAGGATGAACACCGCTGTGATACAGCGTTGCATTGATTCGTGCGCGGCACGCCGGGGAGGGACAGTTGTCGTTCCCTCCGGGGTCTTCATGACCGGGACGCTCCGCTTGCGAAGCAATGTCCACCTCCATCTCGAGAGCGGCGCGGTGCTCAAAGGGACCGACGGGCTTTCCGGGTATATGATTGACGGCAAAACCGTCGGTCTCCTCTACACCGAGGATGCCGAGAACGTGACCATTACGGGCCCCGGGACGATCGACGGCAACGGCGACGCGTTCATGGACCTTGCGCATGCGAAGAAGATCGATTCGGCCGGCTCCGCGTGGACGCGCCAGAAGAGCCGGTTCCGTGAACTCGCGCACGGCCTCGGCGACGGGCCGGCGGTCCCGCTGGACCGTCCGTTCCAGATGATCATATTCTCCTCCTGTCGGAACGTCGTGCTGCGTGACGTCCTGATCACGAACTCCCCGTTCTGGACTGTCCACTGTGCGGACTGCGACGGCGTGCTGATGTCGGGGGTGAAGATATGGTGCAATCTGCTCGTCCCGAACAACGACGGGGCCGATTTCACGTCGTGCAGCAACGTCCTCGTCTCCGACTGCGACATCCGCACGGGAGACGACTGCCTCGTCTTCACCGGCTACGACCACCACTACAACCTCCCGGGCTACAGGGGGCTCCGCCATCCGTCGGAGAACATCAACGTCACGAACTGCACGATGGTCTCCCGCTCGTCGGCGATACGGATCGGCGGGTTCGATCAGAACCCGATGCGGAACTACACGTTCAGCAATCTCACGATACATGATTCAAACAGGGGGATCGGGATATTCGCCAGGGATGCGGGTTCGATAGAAAACGTCGTCTTTACAAACGTCGTGATTGAGACGCGGCTTCACACGGGGGACTGGTGGGGGAACGGGGAGCCGATCCACATCTCCGCCGTCCGCCTGACGAAGGACGTGAAGCTCGGGCGGATCGACAATGTGAAGTTTCAGAACGTCGTCTGCCGGGGAGAAGCGGGGATCGTCGTCTACGGGACCGGGGAGAACGTCATCGAAAACGTCACGTTCGACGGCGTGTCCCTGCACATTGCCGCAAGCCCGCTCGGCGATGCGGCGGGGGGGAATTTTGACCTGCGCCCGGTCATGGACCCGAAGCTCCGGCTCTTTGCGCACGACATCCCGGGGCTCTACGCGCAGAACGTCCGGAATTTCCGGGTCAGGGATTTCGATCTCTCGTGGGACGCCGTGACGCAGCCCTGGTTCACGAACGGACTGGAGATCAGGGAGTTTGACGGTGTGTCGCTCGACGGGTGCCGCGTGTCGAGTGCCCCGGGGAACGGGGGGGCCTTCCCGGTCTTCCTGAAGAACGGCAGGGGGCTCGAAAGCCGGCTCCCGGCGGGGATGGTGCACATGGAAAACGTGAAGAAATGAATCCGGAGACGTTTCTCATCGCGAGGATCACATGAGCGGCGAAAGGGCCGTCGGGCCGGCCCGGTTGCCCGGGGGTGCAGCGGGATCCTACCGGTGGTCTGTCTGCGCGCTTCTCTTCTTCGCCACCACCATCAACTACGTCGACCGTCAGGTGCTGGGAATCCTGGCCCCCGTTCTGCAGAAGGAGATCGGTTGGAGTGAGATCCAGTACGGGTACATCGTCGCCGCATTTACGGGTGCGTACGCGATCGGTCTTTTGTTCGTCGGGAGATTTATCGACTCGGTGGGGACCCGGATCGGCTATGCGCTTTCCATGGTGCTCTGGAGCCTCGCCGCCGCAGGGCACGCGCTCGCGGGAACGGTCTTCGGGTTCGGCGCGGCGAGGTTCTCGCTGGGCCTGGGCGAATCGGGAAATTTTCCGGCGGCGATCAAGGCGACGGCGGAGTGGTTCCCGAAGAAGGAAAGAGCATTCGCGACGGGGCTCTTCAACTCCGGCGCCAACATGGGCGCGGTCGTCGCGCCGCTTGTCGTCCCCTGGATCACGCTGACGTGGGGCTGGCGGGAGGCGTTCATCTTCACGTCGCTTATCGGTTTCGTCTGGCTCGGATTCTGGCTGTGGCTGTACGAGGTGCCCGGGAGGCATAAAGGCGTCACGAAGGCGGAGCTCGACTATATCCACAGCGACCAGCCGCAGACTTCCGGGGAGGACATTCCGTGGCTCTCCCTCCTCCGGTACAGGGGCGTCTGGGCGTTCGTCGTCGCCAAATTCCTGACGGATCCCATCTGGTGGTTCTATCTGTACTGGCTCCCGAAATTCTTCAGCCAGCGGTATGGACTCGACCTGGCGCACCTGGGGCTCCCCCTTATCGTCATCTACACGATGACGAGCGTGGGGAGCATCGGCGGAGGATGGACCTCCAGCGTCCTTGTGCGAAAAGGGTGGAGCATCGACAGGGCGAGGAAGACGGTTATGCTCGCGAGCGCACTGCTCATCGCTCCGATCGTCGTCGCCTCGACCCTTACGCAATGGTGGGCGGTGTTGCTCCTGGGGCTGGCGACGGCCGCGCATCAGGCGTGGTCGGCGAATCTTTTCACGACTGTCTCGGATATGTACCCGCGAAGAGCGGTCGGCTCGATTATCGGCCTGGGTGGGATGGCGGGGTCCATCGGAGGGATGCTCATCGCCGCGGCGGTCGGGTTTATCCTCGGGGCGACGGGAGGTTACCTCATCGTGTTCGTCATAGCCGGCACGGCGTACATCCTGGCGCTTGCGGTCTTTGCGTTCCTTGTCCCCCGGATCGACACGGTGGAGCTGGCGTAAACGGAACACTCGCGGCGCATGAGGGACGGCACTGGCAAGAAAGACCTCCGCATGCCGATGCGCCCCGACCACGGCCGTCTCATGACACACGTCAAAACCCGGAAGGGTATCTATCCCGGGTATCCCCTTTTCGCAAGGATGCGGGCGCTTGCAGAGCTGCGCGCTCTGAGGCTCGGCATATCCCGGTCCCAGAACTTGTGACCTGCCCGGCGCAGCCTTGCCGTCCTCACTCCTTCCGTCCTGCTCTGAGTGCCTCGAGCATCCTTCCGAACGACACGCCGAACACGGCGCCGGAGGCGAACAACCCGATGATCTGAACGGTCCTGACGTTCTCGGTGAACATCATAAAGCCGACGAGTCCGAAGACAACCATCACCGCCGCATTGTAGCCGATGGATTTCCTGTTCACGGGTTCCTTCCTCCTTGTGGTATTTGATTGGCCGCCGGGTGCTGCATCCGGAGATTCGTTCGCCCCTCTTCGTTCCGCCGGTGAGATCCCGCGCGGTCGGGGACTTCCCTTGACTTTGAATCAGAGGAACGCTACTGTGGGTTGCGCGCCGGGCGAAATCGGGGTGTCGAGATGACCCCCCCTCCGTGTACACCGGGGGAGGGGTTTGTTGCGTCTGGAGTGCGCGCCTGAAATGCGTCGCTGGAGTTTCGGTATTTTTTCCGAAAGATTCCAGTCCGATCTCCGCTGGCGGTATCAGCACCCTGGAAACAAAACGGCTCGCTCTCCGGCATGCTCCCGAAAATACCCAATCATCCCTGAAAGAGGCGTCTGCGCAATGGTCTCAAACCCTTTACTCGGCGTGTTCTTCCACTGGCTCGGCGGGCTTGCCTCCGGCAGTTTCTACGTTCCGTACAGGGGGGTGCGGCACTGGTCATGGGAGGTGTACTGGCTCGTGGGGGGGTTTTTCAGCTGGATCATCGCCCCCTGGATTCTTGCGTCGATCAATACGAGCGCCCTCCTTGCCACGCTCCGCGAGGCCCCGGCGGAGAGCATCCTCTGGGCGTATTTTTGGGGGGCGATGTGGGGACTGGGCGGGCTGACATTCGGGTTGACGATGCGCTATCTCGGACTCTCGCTCGGCATGGCGGTGGCGCTGGGGTACTGCGCGGTGTTCGGGACGCTGATGCCCCCCGTATTCCACGGAGAGTTCGTGAGCAAGGTCCTGGGGACGAGCTCCGGGCTGATCATACTTCTCGGCGTTGCCGTGTGCCTGTGCGGGATCGCGATCGCGGGACTTGCCGGCAGGTTCAAGGAGAAGGAGATGACGGATGAACAGAAGAAGGCGACGATCAAAGAATTCAACTTCACGAAGGGGATTCTCGTCGCGACCTTCTCCGGCGTCATGAGCGCCTGTTTTGCGTACGGCCTCGACGCCGCGACCCCCATCGCCGACATTTCGGTGCGGCACGGGACATTTCCGCTCTGGGCAGGGCTCCCGAAACTGTGCGTCGTGCTCCTGGGCGGATTTACGACGAATTTCATCTGGTGCGCGATTCTGAATTTCAGGAACCGGACCGGCTACCAGTACTTCAGCCGCACGCTGCGCCCGGACGCCGGCGGCGAACCCCCGACTGCGGACGGGACACCGGCCGGCGCTGGGCGTGTGCCGATGCTCCGGAACTATATGTTCAGCGCGCTCGCGGGGGTGGTCTGGTACATGCAGTTCTTCTTTTACACGATGGGCGAATCGCAGATGGGGCAGTACAAGTTCTCGAGCTGGACGATCCACATGGCGAGCATCATCATATTCAGCTCGCTCTGGGGAATCGCCCTGAAGGAGTGGTCGGGAACCAGGTTGTCGACCAGGAGGACGCTCTTCGCCGGGCTTGCAACGTTGATCCTTTCTACTGCTATCGTCGGATACGGTAATTTTCTTGCGGTCGGCCCTTCATAATGAGGAAGAAGTGAAATGAAAGATCCGAAAGTCATCGAATCGGCATACCGGCACGCAAAGGAGGAATACGCGGCGATCGGCGTGGACACGGACGCTGCGCTCCGGCAGATGGACAGCGTCAGGATCAGCCTGCACTGCTGGCAGACCGATGACGTCGGCGGGTTCGAGCGTCCGGACGCCGGGCTCGGGGGGGGAGGCATCCAGGTCACGGGAAACTTTCCCGGGAAGGCGCGCTCGATCGACCAGGTGAAGAAGGATATTGAAAAGGTGATGAGCCTCCTCCCGGGGAATCAGCGGCTGAACCTCCACGCGATCTACGGCGATTTCGGGGGGAAAAAGACCGACAGGGATCAGATCGAAGTGCGTCACTTCCAGGGGTGGATCGACTGGGCGAAGAAGCTCGGCATCGGGCTCGATTTCAACCCGACATGCTTTTCCCACCCGTATGCCGACGGCGGATACACCCTTTCGAGCAAGAACGAATCGTACAGGAAATTCTGGATCGAGCACGTGAAGCGGACCCGGAAGATCGCCGCGGAGATGGGGAGGCAGCTCGGGACGCCGGCCGTGAACAACATCTGGATTCCCGACGGATCCAAGGACGTGCCGGTCGACAGGAACGGGCACCGGGTCCTCCTGAAGAAATCCCTCGACGAGATATTCCGCGAGAACTATCCGAAGGAACATCTCTTCGATACGGTCGAATGCAAGCTCTTCGGCCTCGGCGTCGAGGCGATGACCGTGGGGTCGCATGAATTCTACATGGGCTACGCGGTCAGGAACAACATCGGCCTCTGCCTCGACACGGGGCATTTTCACCCGACCGAGCAGATCGGGGACAAGATCTCTTCCTTGCTGCCGTTTGTCGACGGGCTGCTCCTGCATGTCAGCCGCGGCGTCAGGTGGGACAGTGATCACGTCGTCGTCTTCAATGACGAGATCCAGCTCATCGCGCAGGAGATCGTGCGGTGCAGGGCGCTCGACCGGGTCCGGATCGGGCTCGATTATTTCGACGCCAGTCTGAACCGGATCGGCGCCTATGTGGTCGGCGCGCGCGCCGCGCAGCTCGCGTTCGTCTTCGCGTTGCTGGAGCCGACACCGAAGCTTCTCGGCTACGAGGAGGCGGGGAAGAATTTCGAGCGGCTCGCCTCCCTCGAGGTACTGAAGACGATGCCGTATGGTGCGGTCTACGACTACTACTGCGCAAAGAACAACGTCCCGGTCGGTGAGGAGTACATCGGCGAGATCGTGAAGTATGAGCGGGAGGAGTTGAGCAGGCGGTAAATTTCTCGGCGCGTTCCTTTACCCGCGCGCGACTTTCCCTGAAGAGCAGCGAGGGAACAACATCAGCGGCGCATTTCACCTTCTCCGGGCGCTAACCTGACCCGAAAGCGTGTAGATGCGCCCTTCTATTTATATACCATATCTGATAATCTCATCGGTTTTTCCCGGGGCAGGATAGATTTAATCGAAACAATTCGCAAATATATTGCAAGTAAACGAAAAAGATCCTATTTTCCCGTGTCAAAAGGGGTTTTCCGATGATGGTTTCTCTTCGGGGTCAGAAAATACTGGATGCGCTCGCCGGCAGGGAGATCGTGACTGTCCGGGAACTGAGCTACCTCCTCTCGGTGACCGAGGTGACGATCAGGTCCGACCTGGAGACGCTCGCCAAGCTCGGGAAAGTTTCCCGGACGCACGGAGGGGCAAGGCTCGTCGAGGAGCGGGTCAGGCAGGAGTACACGTTTCAGACAAGGAAGAGCCTGAATTCGCAAATCAAACAGAAGATCGGACAGGCGGCCGCTGGCCTTGTCGGGTCTCTGGAATCAGTCCTGCTGGACTCGAGCACGACCGTCCTCGCTCTGGCGCACGCGCTTCGCGCGCGGGATGAGCTCAAAGATGTCACCGTGATCCCGACGGGGGTATGGACCGCCATTGAGCTGATGGGATGTCAGAACATCAACGTCCTGATGCCGTCCGGATACCTCAGGCATACCTCGGGGTCGATCGCAGGACTGCCGACGCATGAATTCCTCGACGACCTGAACATTCAGAAAGCCTTCCTCGGTGCGTGGGGCATATCGACGGAGAACGGGCTGACGGACACGCACCTTCTTGAAATTGAGCTGAAGAAGAGGATCGTCAAGAAGGCGCACGAGATCGTCATCCTGGCGGACGGCAGCAAGTTCTATCAGACGGGACTCGCGAATTACGCCTCCGTTGACCAGGTGCGGCAGATTATTACCGACGGCACTGCGCCGGCCGGCGTTCTGGAGAAAATTGAAAAACTCGGCGTGCAGATCACGATTGTGAGCTGACGGAGATCGGCGGGAGTGCGGGGATGCGCGCCGGCTGCGCCCTCATACGGAATCCTCAGGAAGATGTTGTGCGGGAACAACGGTAAACGGGAGCCATCGCAATGATGAATGAACGGGAGATCAGAGAGCAGCTCGTCGAGATCGGCAGGCGGATCTGGATCCGCGGGTTCGTCGCCTCGAATGACGGGAACATCTCCGTAAAGCTGAACGACGGGGAAATCCTGACCACGCCTCACGGCGTCAGCAAGGGATTCATGACGACGGACATGATCATCAAATGCGACATGTCGGCAAATGTCCTTTCCGGGAACGGAGAGTATGGTCCCACGAGCGAGCTGAATATGCACCTGGACGCCTACAGAGAGCGGCCGGACATCCGCGCGGTCGTTCACGCACACCCCCAGTACGCCACGAGCTTCGCCGTCGCGGGGATCCCGCTGAACAAGTGCGTCCTCCCCGAGGCGATCATCGCCATCGGCGCAGTCCCGATCGCGCCGTACGGGATGCCGTCGACGATGGAGCTCCCCGACCGCATCCGGCCGTTCGTCCTGACGTCGGACGCGATACTCCTTGAGAATCACGGCGCGATCACGTTCGGGAGGGACCTCCTGGACGCCTATCACAAGATGGAGACGCTCGAGCATACCGCCGCAATCGTCTGGAAGGCGATCCAGCTGGGAAATCTGAACGTGATCCCCGCCGGGGAGAGGGACCGCCTGATGACGCTCCGCGAAAAATTCAATCTGAGCGGGCGGGTGGCCGCATGCGACGCAACGCCGATGAGAGGCGTCGCGAACACCGCGTCCGGACCGGGCGGGCTCCCGGCGGGAATCGATGAGGCGGCGATCCGGTCGATCGCCGAACACGTGATCGGGAAGCTCGGGGCCCGATGACGGCGGAGAAGCGGTACATCGGGTTCGACCTCGGCGCCGAAAGCGGCCGCTGTATCGTTGCGACGATCCTGGACGGCCGGCTCACGCTTGACGAAGTCCACCGGTTTACGACCCACAACGTCCGCAGCGGGGGGAGCTTTCACTGGGACGTTCTCATGATCGTCAGGGAGATCGTCGAGGGACTGGCGAAGGCGGGAAAGGCGTTCGGACCGCGGTTCGACGGCATCGGCGTCGACACGTGGGGCGTCGATTACGCTCTGGTCGATCCGGAAGGGCGCCTCCTCGGGTACCCGTATCATTACAGGGACGCGCGGACCGACGGGATGATGGGAAAAGCGTTCGGGATCGTCCCGAAGGAGGAGCTGTACAAAAAGACGGGAATCCAGTTCCAGCCTTTCAACACGGTGTTCCAGCTTTGTGCGGAGTCCGGGAGGAGTCTGAATCTGTTGAACCTCGGAGGAACCGTTCTCCTGATGCCGGACTATCTGAACTACGTTCTCGCGGGGGTCAGGAAAGCGGAGTTCACGATCGCATCGACGACCGGGCTGGCGGACCCGCGAACGAGGGACTGGTCGTGGGAGCTCGTCGAGAGATTCGGATTCCCGCGGGGCATTTTCCCGCCGGTGGTCGAGCCCGGGACCCGTCTGGGCGCGGTCCTTCCTTCGCTCGCGGCCGCCGCGGGGATCGACCCCGCCACCCCCGTCTACGCGAGCGCGGGGCACGATACCGCCGCCGCCGTGGTTTCGGTCCCCGCCTCCGGCGGAAGCTGGGCGTTCCTCAGCTCGGGCACCTGGTCGCTCATGGGCGTCGAGCTGACCTCCCCGCTCCTCACAGAGGACGCGATGAAGTTCAATTTCACGAATGAGGGGGGGATCCGGGGCACGACCCGGTTCCTGAAAAACATCATCGGCCTCTGGCCGATACAGGAATGCCGACGATACTGGATGGAGAACGGGAAGGAGTTCACGTATGCGCGGCTCGCGGAGCTCGCGGGGGAGGAGGGACCCGTGAAGGCCTGGGTCGACCTGAACGACCCGCGCTTCCTTAAGCCGGGCGATATGCCCCTCAAGATCGCCTCGTATCTCCGTGAAACCGGGCAGGAGGCCCGGGAGGGGGAAGGATTCGTCATCCGGGTTGTCCTGGAGAGTCTTGCATACTCCTACCGGGCGACGATCCGTGAGATCGAGCTTGTCACGGGAACGAAGATCGGGACGCTGCACGCCGTCGGCGGCGGGATTCAGAACGACCTGCTTGTGCAGTTCACCGCGGATGCGCTCGGCATCCCCGTCCTCGCCGGTCCGGTCGAAGGGGCCATCGTCGGCAATATCGGTGTGCTGGCGATCGCGTCCGGCGCCGTCGCCGATCTGCGGATGTGGCGGGAAGTCGTCGGCAGATCATTCGGCCTGAAGCGCTACCTCCCGGGGGGATCCGGCTACTTTGCCGCGCATGCCGCACAGTACGAACGGTGCCTGAAGCCTGCATAGTGCGGAGAACCGCTGAGAATCTGTGCCGTATTCCATGCCGAAGGGAACAATGCTGCCTGCAGCTGTCGAAGCCCTCGTCGGGGAGTTCAGGAAAAACGCGGAGCGGGCCGCCTCGACGGTTGAGCGCGTCGATGCGGACGCCGAATCGGTGCAGGACGCCCTCCTCCGTGCGGCCGGCGGAGCCGGTGCGGTCCTCCTCGCCCCGCCCCTTGGCCTCCCTCCGGGGATTCTTAACGGATTTCTGGAGGGCCCGAACGTCATCACGTCACCCTCCGCCGAAGACCTGGCGACGGTCCGTGTCGGTATCACGGAAGCGTTCTGCGGGGTCGCGAGCACCGGCTCGGTGTGCGTCTCCCTGACGGACGGGTTCACCGGGCCGATAAGCATGCTCACACGCACGCACGTCGTGCTCCTCGATCCCGGGACGATCGTCCCCCGCCCGCGGGATCTCTTCTCCCCGACTCGGGGTCCCGTGAAGTTCCCCCGCAACAGTTTTACGTTCATCACCGGGCCGAGCGCGACGGCCGACATGGGGCCGCTTGTGCGCGGCGTGCACGGCCCCGGGCGCCTCCATATCATCATCCTGGGATGAACGCATGAAGCCCGGGGCACTCCATCCGAGAGACGTCGCCGACAAATCGCCGAAGGAAAACCTCGCACGGGCCATCGCGTTCGCGCTGGAGATTGAAAGCGATGCCGTCCGCCACAACACGCAGACGTTCAATGCGAACCGCTACACGGCCCTTGAGCGTCTGGAGGACTGCGGGGCGTTGAAGGACAGGGCACGGGCGATCAAGGAAGAGTCGATACGCAGGCTCCCGGAGCTCGTGGAGACCCTCACGAGGACCATACGGTCGCGCGGGGGGAACGTCGTGTATGCGCGGACGAAAGAGGAAGCGGCGGCGTATGTCAGGGAGATATGCAGGGCGCACGCGGTGAACCTCGCGGTGAAGGCCAAGTCGATCACCACCGAGGAGATCGGGCTTAACAGCGTGCTTGAGGCCGACGGTATCGAAGTGGCGGAATCCGACCTTGCCGAATTTATTCTTCAGATCTCGAACGAACAGCCCTCGCACTTCGTGACGCCGGCGATACACAGGAGCCGGGAGAGGATTACGGAGCTTTTCAAATCGCATTTCCGGACCGACAGGCCTCTCGAGACCGGCGAGGAGCTGACGGAGTTTGCCCGTGATATCCTGCGGCAGAAATTTCTCTCCGCCGGCATCGGGATCAGCGGCGCCAATCTGGTCTCCGCCGAAGAGGGTGCGCTCCTCCTCGTGGAGAGCGAAGGGAACATCCGCCTGACGACGACGCTCCCTGCGGTCCATGTCGCGGTTGTCGGGATCGAAAAGATCATCCCGAGCCGGTCGGATTTCGGGACGTTTATCGAGCTTCTCGCCGCGAGCGCGACCGGCCAGTCCCTCACCAGCTACACGAACATACTGGAGCCGCCGCTTCCACTGCCCGTACTCAATCTGAACGGGCGCACCGATGCGGCCAGGGAGTTCCACCTGGTTCTCGTGGACAACGGCCGTATGCGGATGCGGGAGGATCCCGGCCTCCGGGAGGCGCTCTACTGTATCCGCTGTAGCGCGTGCCTGAACGTATGCGCGAATTTCCAGGCGGTCGGCGGCCATGCATTCGGCGGGGAGTGCTATTCGGGGGGGATCGGCGGCGCATGGACGGTGGGGACGTCCGGCGACGTGATGAAGGGGAGGTTCGCGGAGCTCTGCACGGGGTGTTCACGCTGCGTGCCGAACTGCCCCGTGCGGATCGACATACCCGGCCTCAACACGACGATTAAGGAGCGCCTCCTGGAGGCCGGTGAGCCCGCGCTCCAGAAGAAGTTCTTCGCTCATTTCTCGTCATTGGCCAGGTTCGCCTCTCTGCTCCCGACGCTCGCGAACTGGGTCGGGGCCCGCGGCGTAAGCAGGAGGCTTCTCGAGCTCCTCATCGGCGTCGACAGGCGGCGCGTCATCCCGCCGTTCGCCCGGAAGACGCTCTTGCGGCAGTACGCCGCTTCACGAACCGGAGCGACCCGGCCCGTCGGGGGGTTAACAAGGAAGCTCGCACTCTTCACGGACGTCTACACGCAGTATAATAGTCCCCGCATGGGGATGGCGGCGATAAGCCTCTTCGGTAAACTCGGAATTCCGGTTGCACCGACCGGCGTGATGGAGGACGGCCGGGCGGCGCTCTCGCAGGGGCTCGTCGAATCCGCCGCGCGAAGCGCCCGGAATGTCGCCGGAAAACTCGAAGCGATTCTCGACGATGGGTACGACCTCCTGTTCGCCGAGCCGAGCGTGCTGGCGATGGTCAGGCAGGAGTACAGTACGCTGATCGGAGACGAGGCCCTGTTCGGGAAGATACGGGCGCATTGTTTTGACCCCGTGGAGTATCTCAACATCATGATCGATGCCGGTGAGCTCGATGTTCAGCGTCTGATGCCGCATGCCGGGACGGAGAGGCCGCCCCTCTTTTACCACGGTCATTGCCAGATGAAGTCACTCGGGATCGGCATGGAGGCACCGAAGCTTTTCCGGAGGCTGGGGTTTACCGTTGATGTCTCCAGCGTCGAGTGCTGCGGGATGGCCGGGAGCTTCGGATATAAGAAGCAGTACTACGAAATCAGCAAAAACGTCGGGCGGGACCTGGGAAGCCAGATCGGGAAGAGCGTGTCGGCCTCCCCGGGGACGGTCATACTTGCGAGCGGGACTTCATGCAGGGAGCAGATCGGGGCGGATTTCGCGGGAGGGGCGGTCCACCCCGTGGAGTTTCTTGACAGCATCATCTAGAATTCCTTGAATCCCGGGGAAATCGACGAGCTCCTTTTGTGCGGCCCTGTCGGCCTCCTCATTTATAGGAGATCTCGATCCTCCCGATCTGGCAGTTCGGCGCAAATGCGATCCTGAGAAATGACCCCTCCTGCGGCATCCGGGAAGCGGAATACCTGACCGCGGCGTACGCGCCGTACTCATTCCTGAGAGGTTCAAAGACCTGCCGCTCCGGGTGGAGGTTCCGCAGGCTGTCCGGGTTCCCCCCCGAGAAAAACGCCATCGCGGTATCCGCGTCCCGTGAGGTCGTGAACATGTCGACCCTGACGGATGTGATCTCCCCCGGGAGCCTGTACAGTATGAACTCTCCGGCCTTCCCCCGGATCCTGCTTCCGTCTTCCTTCGCCTTCGAAGCGTCGTTCGGCGGAACGAACTCCGGATTACCCGATTTCCCGTACCACTTCGAGCCGTCCGTCAGTTCGTCGATGAGCATCCTGTCCCCGGCGGTCACCGGTGCGGAAGGCTCCGACAGCTCGGAATACCCCGCCTCATTCTGCGCCCTGATCTGATACGAGTAGCGCTTGCCGGGCCGGGCCGTCGTGTCGCAGTAGAGCGGCCGGTATGCGACGTCCGCGTCTGTCGCCCTTGCGGCGATCACCTGCCAGAGCGTCTCGTCGTCGGATTTCCTCTGTATCAGGTAGGATGACGCTCCCGTCGATCCCTGCCACGAAATCTTGTACGGCGATTCGACGGGGAGGAGTTTCGGCGCCCCCGGGGGAAGGAGGGGCTCCGGGGTCTTCCCGTTGATCTCGTACGCCTTCTCGCGGAACATCTGCATCACGGCCTGCTCGTCCCACGGCGCGCCCGAAGCGAACCCGGGCCACCGGTATGCGTTTGTGTGGTAATAGAACCCGCCGTCCCGGTCATGCGACCGGAGGCTCCATACCATGATCCCCGAAACCCCCTCTGCGATCACCGTGTCGATGATCCGCCGCATCTCCTGCGTCGGGACAAAGCCGAACTCGCCGACGAAGTAGGGCTTCCGGTTCTTCGTCTTTTCCCGGGCCGCGGTGATCAGGGGTATGGTCACCGCGGCGGGCGCGTAGTAATGCGTCGACACGACGTCGATGTTCGGGTCGGCGAGCGATTCGTCGCTGACGTCCCTGCTGTTCGTTCCCGCCATGACGATGTGATTCGTGTCGAGGCTCTTGATGTACGCGGCGATTTCCCTGGTCCATGCGTAGGGACACTGGAGCTCGTTCCCCGTCTCCCAGCCGAATATCGCCTTGTCCTCACGGAACGGGACGCCGGTGATCGTGTTGACCCTGTTGACGATGAACGCGACGGTCTTTTTGAAATCCGCGATGAGGAGCGTATCCGTCCAGAATTCCTCCTTGCTCTTCCCCCGGAACGCCGCGTATTCTTTCGGCCCTCCCCACCACCACCAGTTGTCCACCAGGGGGATGATGACGCGTACGCCGGTCTGGTTTGCGACCTGGAGAACCCGGTCGTACGCCCTGAACGCCTCCTCGTTGAAGAGGCCCGGCCCCGGGACGTGCCGTACGATGGCGGAATCATCAATGGCCTTCCGGAGCGAGGGAACGTACATGCGCGCGACTCTTCCTCCCGACTGCCGTATCGTCGCGAGGGCGTCGCGGATTTCAAACTCGTCTGCGACACGCCACGGATTCACTTCCGTGAACTGGTGGTTGTCTTCGATGTAATGGAGGTTGGGGATGTTATACGAGACGAACCGGACGGCCTCGCCGCCGTCCATCAGGCGGTCCCCCCGCGCCTTCAGAAAGTTCTGAAACTGTGCGGAGGCGGGTCCGGCGGCGATGACGAGCATCCCCGGCAGGAGGCGGAGCATGTGCCAGTGCATGAACGCGTTCTTCTTCATCGGGGCCCGGCTGTTAATATGCGCCGCAACGGGTTATCAATATGATAAAAGTTATCAAAAATATACGAACATTCGGCCCGAAAGTGCATGCAGGAATGACTTTTCGGCGGTTTCTCCTAGCACGGAACTTGGTGCATCTCCGGCCGGAGGCCGATCAGGCCGGAAATCCCGGCAGGACACTATGCGATGCACAAAGAGAGAGCAAATGGTATGCCCACAGAGATACTGGATGAATTGCGGGAGGCGCTGGTTGACGGGATATTGAAACGCTGGTATCCCCTGGTCGTCGACACGGAGTGCGGAGGATATTTCACGAACGTGTCTGCCGACTGGACGCTCCCGGTGGAACAGGAGAAGATGATCGTTACGCAGGCTCGGCACGTCTGGACCGCGTCGAGGGTGGCGCAATTCACCGGTGAGTCCGCATTCTACCTGCAGATCGCGCGGCACGGCTATGAGTTCCTCCGTGACGTCATGTGGGACAGCGAGTACGGGGGCTTCTACCAGATCCGTGACAGGCGCGGGGGCCCCTCCGACGTCAGGGGGTGGCGCGACGAGAAGAGGGCGTACGGGAACGCGTTCGCGCTCTACGGGCTCGCCGCGCTGTACGCCCAGACGAAGGACCCGGAGGTGCTGGCGAGCGCGCGCCGGTCGTTCCACTGGATTGAAGATCATGCGTACGATCCGCGGTTCAAGGGATACTTCGAATTCCTCACGCGCGAAGGGATACCGTTTGACGGTACGAGCGCGTATAAAACAATCGCCTCCGACGCCAACGAGCTCGGGTTCAAGGACCAGAACTCATCGATCCATCTCCTTGAAGCGTACACGGAGCTCTACAGGGAATGGAAGGATCCGCTCCTGCGTGAGAGGCTTGCGGAGTTGCTCGTGCTGATCCGGGACTCGATGGTGCACGAGCGCGGTTACCTCCAGCTCTTCTTCCAGCCGGACTGGACCCCCGTCTCGTTCAGGGCCGCGCCGGACGATGTCCGGCGGGCGAACTTCGGTCTCGATCATGTCTCGTTCGGCCACGACTACGAGACCGCGTTCCTCATGCTCGAGGCCTCGGACGCGCTCGGGCTGGAAAACGACGGGAAGACGCTTCACGTCGCCAGGAAGATGCTCGACCATGCGCTCGCCAACGGGTGGGAGCGGGGCGTCGGCGGTTTCTTCGACGGGGGATATTACCTGAACGGGAACGGTCGTTGCACGATAATCCAGGAGACGAAGAACTGGTGGGCCCAGGCGGAGGGGCTCAACGCGCTTCTCCTTTTCTCACGTATATTCCCCGAGTCGGAATACCGCTCCTATTTCCTCAAGCAGTGGGAGTATGTGAAAAAGTACGTCATCGATCATGAGAGGGGGGACTGGTTTGAGGGAGGGATCGACAAAGAGCCGCAGTTCGTCACCGGGCCCCGGAGTCACATCTGGAAATGCACGTACCACACCTCCCGTGCGCTCATGAACTGCATCGCCCTCCTGAGCTATGCCCGTTCCTCCGGGTGGGGGGAAGGGTTCGACAGTGCCCGGAATGAGATCATGGAGTTCGTGGGGCACTGGCACAGCACCGCGGCGGAAACCGCCGCGGCGAAGTAGACCGGGGAGGGGCCGCCGTCGGCTTACCGCAGGACGATCATCTTCTTTGTGGCCGAGTAGTTTGATCCCGTGAGGAGGCGGTAAAAATAGACGCCGCTCCCGACGGGCGTTCCGTGGGAGTCTCTTCCGTCCCACGTGACGCTTCTGTAACCGGCGGGGACGTTTCCCTGCAGCAGGATGCGCACTTCCCTGCCGAGGATGTCGTACACCGTAAGGTTGACCGCCCCTGCCGCGGGGAGCGTGAAATCGATGTTTGTGGAGGGATTGAACGGATCGGGATAATTCTGCATCAGGGATATTGTGGCCGGGAGTTTTTCCTCACCCCCCACTCCGGTGTTTACCCCCGCTGGCAGCGTGATTTTCCAGAGTTTCGGAGCGGGGTTCGTTCCTTCAAGTCCGGTTTCCAGAACGTAGAGCGCGTTCCCGGACATCGTGAGTCCCAGCGGGGAATTGAACCCCGACACGATCCGGGTGACGTGCACGGTGTATCCCGTATCGGTCTTTGCCAGGTCGAGGTGGACGAGGTCCTGGCTCGTGTCGCCGAGCGCCTGCAGGACGACCCCGGTCGAAAGGCTGGTCATGAATCCTCCCCCTTTCAGGTCGCCGGCAAGAACGGAGTCCCTGTCGAAGACGAGGCCGTCAGGCGACCGGTGCCCGGTAAACGTCGTGATGGTCGTGCCGAGTGTGCTTGCGTCAAGGACCGTCCCCGTGGTCGTGTCCCGGTATCTGTCCGCGTCGGGCCCCGAGCTTATCACGGGTTCGGTGAGCGTCACCCCGGCCGGGCGTGGAGGATACGTCGAGTCGTTGCTGTACGTGACGTACAGGTTGCCGCCCCCCCAGGCCGCCGGATTGAGAAGCGGGTCGTGGTGGGGGTCATAGGGAGTGTACTGCTGGGGCGTATTGTTCCCCCCGATCCGCCACGGAAATCCGTAATGGCGTCCTTCCCGGAGCCAGTTTAATTCTTCGGGGTCGTCGCGGTCGTCGGAATTTTCCGCCCCGAAGAGATCGCCGTTCCCCGCATAGGCGAGAGCGAACGAGTTGCGTATCCCCTCGCAGAAGAGATACCCGTTGGAGCGAAGCCACGCCCTGTCGTTCTGGAGTGTGATGTTCTGGCCGTTGACCGGCAATTTGAGTATGATGGAGGTCAGTCCGACCTCGCGGAATCCCTCGCGAAGCTCGCCGTGGTCGGTGCAGGCGCCGCTGTTGACGTAGAGCGAGTCGGCGGTCGGGTTGAGCACGATGCCGCTCATCCTGTGATTGTACACGTGGCCGTACGGGAACGGGACGGTGATGGCGATGAGGCTCCAGACCCGGTGCTCGCTCCCGGGGACGTCGCGGATCCCTTTGACGATTCTTGCTGTCCCGAGCACCCCCGTCGAATCGTTCCCGACGAGATAGATTGCGCCGTCCGGTCCGAACGTCATCCCCAGCGGGTCATTCAGACCGTGATCGGCCTGCCGGTAGACGACCGTGTCGGTCGCCAGCCCGCCGGCGCCGATCACGACGCGGAGTATCGTCCCGTCCTGCTGCAGTATGTACATGTTCCCTGTTGACGGGTCCCGTTCGATGCGGACGGAGGAGGATCCGACCGTGGCGATCGCCGCGATCGTGATGTCGGAGCGGCGCGGTTTTGGCTGCGCTGTGAGCGGGACTGCCGCGAAGCATGTGATGCATATGAGGCAGGGGACGAGTTTCTGCATGAGGTATCCGGGTGTCAGTGGTGGTTGAGTATCGTTGGCTATATATATAATCAAGGATCCGCACAGGAGGTTCCAATGCTATCAGGATTTCGACGTTGTGCAATCGGTCTTTCGGCGCTTCTCATCTTCGTCCGCCTCTCCGCGCCGGCCCCGCTCCTCGCCCAGGGGAGAACGGGGGAGTCCCGTCCGGGATGGCCGCATCTGAAGTATGCGATCTACTTCACGTACGGCGAAATCGAGAAGCTTCTTATCGACACCGCGGCGATGCGCGAGACGATGGAGTACTTCGCCCCCGTGAAGGCGGAGAGAGTGTACCTGGAGTGCACGAGCGCCGGAGATGTCAACGTCGGCGAGATGAAGGATCTGGCCGGACGCTTCCGCGCCCTGGGCTACAGGGTCTCGGGCGCGATGGTGCCGAACGTCCCCGGGGGGCCGATGTGCTACAACAACCCGGATCACCTTGCGCAGCTTGAACGGCGGTCGCGTGCCGCCGCGCAGGTCTTCGACGAGATCATACTGGACGACTGGCTCTTCACGACGTGCACGTGCGAGAAATGCGTCGCGGAGCGGGGGAAGTCCACCTGGGCCGATTACCGGACGAAGCTGATTCTGGAGAAGTCGAAACAGTATATCATCGACCCCGCCCGCGCGGTGCACCCGGGCGTTCGGATCATCATCAAGTATCCGAACTGGTACGAAGGCCACCGGGACAACGGGTACGACGTCCTGAACGAAACCCGTCAGTTCGACGCGATGGCGGTCGGGATCGAAACGCGGACCCGGGCGACTCACGATCAGCACATACCGATCTACAGCGGGTACGTGTTCCAGCGGTGGTGGCCGCTCGTCGATCCGGCGAAGTGGGTCGGCTCGTGGCTCGACAATTATACGATGAACGGGGAGGACAACGACTACGTCGCGCAGGTATGGCAGGCGGTGCTGGCCCGCGCGCCGGAGATCATACTCTGGTCCGGGGGGAACCTGCACCACACGGGACCCTTCAGCGACGTTTATCCCCATTTCCGCGAGATGCTCCCCGCGTTTGACCGACTGGCGGGGATGCTCGCCGGCGCACCGCGGGGTGTGCCGATCTACCTCCCCTTCGGCTCCACCGGGGAATACAACATATTCGGCTATCTCGGGATGGCGGGGATCCCGCTCGACCCGGTGGCGGAGTTTCCCGCGGAGAGCAGGAGCGCGATATTCACGAAGCATGCGCTCCGGGATCCGGACCTTGCGGAGAAGATGATTGCCCGGCTGCGCAAGGGAGTTGACGTCTTCATGACGTGGGACCTCTTCCGCGAGCTGGGGAATACCGAGTTTAAGAATGCGCTGAACCTGAGGGGCACGGACGGGAGCGTCTCCTCCTCCACGTTCAGGACCCGTTTCGGCTGGAGGGACGAAGTCACCAAAGCCGACAGGCCCTTCTCGTTCCCGCGTATCGAGACGACGACCTGGCCGTACGCGCGCGAGGTGGCGGTCGTCAGGGAGGACAATGATTTCGGTGTGCTCCTGAGCGTCAAATATCTGAACGGAACGATATACGTCCTGAACATGCCGGAAAACAGCTACGACCTGCTCCGCATGCCGGCCCCGGCGCTCAATGTGATCCGCCGCGCCCTGGCTCCCGCCGCGGGGGTCCATCTTCTCGGTCCCGGCGGCGTGGCGCTCTACCTCTCCGGGCCGGATCAGTACGTTCTCTACAATATGACGGACGAGACCGCCGCCGTCTCGTTGCGGTTCGACGGAAACGCCCCCGCCGACGGCTGGAAGGAGCTCGTTCACGATAAGATGCTCGCGGTAACGCAGAACAAGCCGCAGGGCCGGTTCCCCGTGCCGCCGTGGAGCGACGTCGCGCTGACGCTCGGGTCGTTTGAAATTGCGGTCGTCCAGTCTCCGGAAACGAAAGGGTCACGATGAAACAGTCTCACGGATATGAAATCTCCGCGCCCGTTCTCGGCGCGCTCCTGGCGCAGGCGCTCCTCGCACTCTTTCTTGTGTCGTGCGCCTCCCTGTTCCCCGGCGGGGAACGGGACGACTTCGTCAGGGTGCGCGGGATGCACTTCTTCCATAACGGGAAGCCGTACTACTTCGCGGGGACGAACCTCTGGTGGGGGTGTTATCTCGGCTCTCCGGGAGATACGGGGGACCGGCCCCGGCTCCGGCGTGAGCTGGATTCGCTTCGCGCGGACGGGATCGAGAACCTGCGGGTGCTTGCGGCATCCGAGGAATCCTATCTGACGCGTTCTCTGCGCCCGGCGATCGAGCGTGCCCCTGGAAATCTGGACGATTCCCTCCTCCAGGGGCTGGATTATCTCCTCGCCGAGATGGGGAAGAGGAAGATGCATGCGGTGCTGTTCCTGAACAACTACTGGCAGTGGTCGGGGGGGATGTCGGCGTATAACGTGTGGGCCGACGGGGGGAAGGGACCCGATCCCGACAATCCGGCGGAGGGATATCCTGCGTTCATGGCCTTCTCCGCGACGTTCTACACAAACGCGAAGGCCGACTCGCTCTTCCGGGAATACGTCAGGACGATCGTCACGCGACGGAACACGGTCAACGGGCGGATGTACGCCTCCGACCCGGCGATAATGGCGTGGCAGCTTGCGAACGAGCCCCGCCCGGGGACGTTCGACGCGGAGAATAATCTCGTCCACTTTTACCGCTGGATAGACGGGACGGCGGCGTACATACACGGTCTCGACACGAACCACCTGGTGTCGACGGGGAGCGAAGGCGCTGTGGGTTTCCGGTGGTCGACGGACTACGCCCTCAGGACGCATGAATCAAAGTACATCGACTACGTCACGTTCCATGTCTGGCCGCTCAACTGGGGATGGTTCAACCCGATGCGGATCGATTCGACGCTCCCCGTGTCGGAGGAAAAGGCGGTGGACTATATACGGACGCATCTCGGCGTGGCGCGGAGTCTGAACAAGCCGGCCGTCATGGAGGAATTCGGTTTCCCCCGGGACAGCGCGAAGTGTTCCCCGGGAAGCCCGATCACCGCGCGGGATGCGTACTACGGGAGAATCCTCGGCCTCCTGCAGGATTCGGCGGCGGCGGGCGCCCCCATCGCGGGATCCAATTTCTGGGGCTGGGGCGGCTCGGCGCGCGGGAAAAATCCGGATAATGTCTGGCGCAAAGGGGATCCTTTTGTGGGCGATCCCCCGCAGGAGCCGCAGGGCTTCAATTCCGTGTTCCTTGCCGATACGTCGACCCGGCGGCTTCTGCGCGCTCACGCGCAGAAGATGATGGGCCTCTGCCTGGGCGACTCGCCCCTCGCTACGGGAACGCGCTGAGACGATCTCCCGTTGCGGGAGAGGTTCCCCTTACAGCTTTACGGTCATCCTCTTCCCCCGGTACACAATCCGTGTATCGGGGGAGGCGGTGAGTTCACCCCCCGTGCCATGCCCTTCCCGCACGAGGACAATGGTGAATTCCCGTGATGCCGGCTCCTCCGGGTATCTCCCTTTCTGATCCCCGAGGCTCAGCGTCCGGCGGGCCTGGTCCCAGTGCAGCGGTATCACAGCGTACATCCCCTTTTCGTAGTCGTAGGTGTCTCCCGCGTCGTCGTAGAGTGCGAAATCTGCGTCCGCGCCCGGGTACACACGCAGCTCCGTGGCGGCGTCGGTGCTCTCTGCCGCGTACTGTATGTCCGGTCCCAGCGGGAGTATCGAACCGGCCGGGACGAAAAGCGGGAGATGAGCCAGAGGCGCGTCGGCACGTATTGCTCTCCCCCCCTGTTCTTTCTCCCCCGTCCAGAAATCATACCATGAGGCGCGCCCCGGGAGATAGACCGTCTCAGTTCCCGTGGCCTCCGGCGGATCGTCCGGCGGGAGCCAGTTGAGTTTCAAAAGAGCGTTGTTCGGCCTGAACTGTCTGTGCTCGAGCCGGAACGGATGCTTCGCGTCCGGGGCCAGATCCACCGCGCACGAAAACGTCCCCCTCTCCTTATTCTCGGGTTTGTCGATGACGAGATTCCCGTCGAGCCAGAGCCGTATGCCGCCGTCGGTGATCACGTAGAACGTGGTGGAACCCCTGCGACTCTCCGTCATGATCTCGCCGTTTATCCTGAGCGAGTACGCGGTATCCAGCCCGGTCGGGAGACACCCGGTCCAGCTGATCTGGCTCGCATCGGTCTTGCGCGTCAGGACGGGATTGTCGAACGACGTGCCGCGGTACACCTGCAGTTCGCACCCGTGCTCCTTGCCGTCTGCCGAATAGAAATGGTTGGGGGTGATGTCCACCCCCCTGTAGAGGGGGATGTGCCACATGGGGCGCGTCACCGGGCAAACCATGAGCGATGATCCGAACATGTACTGGCCGGCGATCGAATAGACGTTCCTGTCGCCGGGGTAGGCCATCGCGAGTCCGCGCATGAACGAATAGCCGTCGTGTGTGACTCGCCATGCGGTGGAATAGATGTACGGCATGAGCCTGTAGCGGAGCCGGTCGCTCGACGCCAGCGCGTCGTACGCCGGATCACCCGGCTCGCCGAACCGCCAGATCTCCCGGGGGATGTTCGTCCCGTGCGCCCGGAATATGGGTGAGAACGCGCCAAACTGGAACCAGCGGACGTACAGCTCTCCGTATGCGGGGTCGGCGAGCCCACCGGGGAAATGGATGTTCGTGATGAACGCTCCGATGTCGTGGCTCCAGTACGGTATCCCCGACATCGAAAAATTGATCCCCGCCGCGATCTGGACGCGCAGGTCGTCCCATGTGGCGAACGTGTCGCCCGACCAGGTGGCGGCCCCGTACCGCTGTTGACCGGCGAACGACGAGCGCGTGAGTATGAACACCCGCTTCCTGTCCGTGGCAAGACGGTGGTTCTCGTACACCGCCCGGGTCGTCATAAGCGAATACGGTGTGAGATACCTGGCAAAGCTCCCGAGCGCGTTCTTCCCCGCCTCTTTAAGCGAGATCTCCGTGATATACCGGTCGTCGCTGCAGCGGAATTCCGGTTCGGTCGCGTCCATCCAGAACGCGTCGACCCCGTTGTCGAAGAGCCCCCGCTTGACGTACCTCCAGTAAAGCTCCCTGGCCGCGGGACTGTATGCGTCGTAGACCTTCCCGCCGTTCCAGTGCATGACGGGATACAGGAGGTTCCGCGCGTCCATCTCCCTGTAGATCGCCGTCCCGCTCCCGAATGCCGGCCAGATGGATACCATGAGATGCGCGTGGAGAGCGTGGAGCGTGTCCGTCATCCGCGCAGGGTCCGGGTAGTTTGCGGAATCCCACATCATGCTGCTGAACTGGTCCATCCCGCCCCAGTACGCCCAGTCCTGGACGATGTTGTCGATCGGGAGATCCCTCTTCCTGTACTCCCTGACGATGGCGGTGAGTTCGCTCCCGCTCGTATACCGCTCCTTGGACTGCCAGTACCCGAACGCCCACTTTCCCGGGAGGGGCGCCGTTCCCGTCAGGAGCCGGTATCCGGCGATCACCCTGTCGGGGGCGGGGCCGTATACGACGTAATAATCGATCGCGTCGGCGACCTCGGACTGGAACATCGTGGTGCCCCCGGCGTCCGAAAAACGGGACCTTGAGTAGTTGTCCCAGAGAATGCCGTAGCCCTTCGTCGACACCAGGAACGGATTGACGTCCGTTCTGTTTGCCTGCGCGATGAGGATGTCCTGTCCCCGGTAATTGACGATGGGGTCTTCGAATTGTCCGAGCCCGTATATCCCTTCTCCGTCGCTCAGCCTGAAGTGCTGCGTGACGCTGTACCCTTCTCCGGCCGCCCCCTTCACGAATGACTCCGGGCCGGGGCCCCCTGCCGTCAAAAAGGCTGATCCGCGCCCGTCGTAGAATGTGATTTCCCCCGTCCGCCTGTCCACCTGGACGCTCATCGCCGCCGAAGCGAGCGTTGTTGTTCCTCCCCGGGTCTTCACGGCGTGCTTGATTCGGGCCGGAGCGGCGATCACGCTCAGGCTCGGGGGGGGATGGACCGCGGTCCCGGGGGCAATGCTGACCCGGAGTATGCCGGGAGCGTACCACGAGAGCTCCATCCGGTGGTTCTGCACGTCGATACGAAGTGAAGGCGCACCGCCGGGATTTGCGCGGAGTGCGACGGGAAGGGCGAGGAGTGAGATGAGGGGCAGAACGCGTGCCCCGGCGGTGATGGCGTCTTGTATGTTCATTGGGTGTGCTCCTGCGCTGTTGTCGGCCTCCCCCGGGCGGGGGGGATAAAACAGCGAACGCCGGCGCCACTGGCAACGCCGACGTTCGACTGCGGAGGTGCGTCGTTTGACGCGTTTACTTTTTTTTCTTTGTCACCGAGAGGTTCCTGTCGATGAGCGCGATCCTCTGCTGAACGCTTGCCGCGCTCCTCAGGCCGTCCTCGGGCGTGTGAAGAACGTAATCAAGGAGTTTGTCGACGGTGGATGTTGCCACGTGCATTCTCGTGTCGGAGGAGGCATAGTAGATGAACACTTCGCCGTCCGGCTTCATCACCCAGCCGTTGCTGAAGACGACGTTGGAGACGTCGCCGACCCGCTCTTCCCCCTGCGGGGCGATGAAATAGCCCGCGGGCCGCGCGATGACCCTGTAGGGGACCTTGAGATCGCAGAGGAACATATAGAGCACGTAACGGAGTCCGGCGGCGGTATTGCGCACGCCGTGCGCCAGGTGGAGCCATCCTTCGGCGGTCCTCAGAGGCGCCGGTCCCAGCCCGTTCTTCACCTCTTTGATCGTGTGATAGGCCCGGTCGTCGACGATGATTTCGCTGTTGATCTTCGCGTGTTCGATGGAGTCGGACAACCCCCATCCGATCCCCCCCCCCGAACCGGCCTCGATGAAGCCGTCCTGGGGGCGCGTGTAGAACGCATACTTTTTCTGGACGAATTCCGGGTGCAGGACGACGTTCCTCTGCTGCGCGGAGCCCGTGACGAGATCGGGGAGCCGCTCCCAGTTCACCAGGTCCTTCGTCCGCGCGATTCCGCACTGTGCGACGGCGGAGGAGAGGTCCGTTCGCGGGGCGGACGGGTCTTTCCTCTCCGTGCAGAAGAGGCCGTAGATCCACCCGTCCTCGTGCCGCACGAGCCGCATGTCGTACACGTTGATGTCCGGGTCGCCGGTCTCCGGCATGACGACCGGGTAGTCCCAGAACCGGAAGTGGTCGATGCCGTTCGGCGATTCGGCGACGGCAAAGAAGGACTTCCGGTCGTTCCCCTCGACGCGGACCATGAGGAGGATCTTCCCTTTCTGCTCGATCGCCCCGGCGTTGAACGCGGCGTTCACACCGATGCGTTCCACGAGGTGGGGGTTTGACGAATGCTGGATGTCGTACCGCCAGAAGAGCGGTGCGTGCGCGGCCGTGACGGCGGGATGGACGTACCTGTCGAAAAGCCCGTTCCCCCCGGGCGCCTTCCTGTTCGGACGTGTGATGAGTTTCCGGTGTTCTGCGTTCAGTGCTGCGAGCTTGCGTGCGAACTGTGCGCGTGTCATGAATATGCTCCCGCGGTGGCCATCCATCCATTCACTTCACATTTGGTGCCATATCTGCAATACGCGTTGAATCGTTTTTTTCTTTGAATCCGCCGAAAGTTGATCTCAGGGAATTATCAAAACGATAAAGACTTATGGAATTGATAAGCTCATCCTTCTCCTCCGCCGGAAAGCTATCGGACGACTATAACTTTCATGGTCTGTTGAAACTGGCTCACGGGCCCCGCGGAAGAAGCGGCCTCCATGCGGCAGAAGTAGACTCCCGATGCCGCCGCGGCGTTCCATACCACGGAATGGTACCCGGCGTCAAGCTCGCCGTTGACAAGCTCCGCCACCCGCTGTCCGATCACATTATAAATCCTGATGGAGACCCGGCTCTGCACCGGGAGGGCGAATGCGATCGTCGTGGAAGGATTGAACGGATTCGGGTAGTTTTGCATGAGCGCAAATCTGTCCGGGAGCCCGGCCCCTCCCGTTGCGACCGACAGCGTGATCGGCGTCCCGTACACCTCGAACTCCCGGATCTCGAATCCCGCGGCGCTCGAGTCCCGCGCATCGAGGTACAGCCCGACGAACATGGCCGACTGGTTGATGCTGTCGATAATCGTCGTTCCTCCCGTCGTGCTCGTCCCGGGGCGCGGGACCGACCAGTTGATGTTGTCGGGGGAGACCGAAAGACGGTAGGCCGTCGCGAAGTTCCCCCCCCAGCGCACGATGACCCTCTTGACGGTGTAGCTCTGGCCGAGGTAACAGACGATCCACTGGCTGTTCGCGGGGAGGCTTGCCCACTGCGTCGTCGTGTCGCCGTCCGTCAGGTTCTGCGGGTTTGCGAACGCGGGGTTTGTGCTGCTCGAAGAGACGTCGACGTACTTCGTCAGCGCCCGGTTGATCTGGTCCTGGGGAACCACCGTCACGGGAATCGATGACGTGTCTCTGACCGACCCGGAGGCGATGAGCCTGTACGTTGTTGTCGAGGCCGGATGAACGAGGAGTGAATCGATGCGCTTCACAATGGAGTCATTGAGCGTGACGGCGGAACCGTGAGAGACATTCCACCTGAGGACGACGGGGTCACCGATGCCGACCCTCGTGGCGGACGACCCGAATGAGATGATCGTGCCGCTGGGGTAGATCCTGACCGTCACGGTCGTCGTATCGACGATCCCGCCCGTTGCGATTAGCCTGTACGGAGTCGTCACCGTGGGGCTGACCACCAGTGTTCCCCTGACGGGGATGCTGCTCCCGTTCAGCGTGGCCGTCGTCCCCAGCGCGGTCTTCCAGTCCAGGAGGCTCGTCTGCCCGCTGTCGATGAGGGAGGGTTGTGCGCTGAACGAATACACGGTCCCCGCGACGGGTGCGGGATCGATGTCTTCCGGGTAACGGGAAAAGAGCTCCTGCGTCAGCACGAGCGTGTTGGCCTGCAGCTCCGGCTGCGATTGTCCGCTCGCGCCGCTGTACCACCCCCATGAAAGCGCGCCCGCGTACCCGTTCGCGTAGAGCGTATCGTAAAGCGCGGTGAAGGGGAGCGCGAGCGTCTGTTCGGGGAAGAACTCGGCGATCACGAGCGGCTTGGTGAGCTGCCAGACGGAGTACGGATGGACGAACGGGGAGATGGGCGTGCTCTGCCATGTATAATAGTGGTCCGTATAGAAATCCAGCGTCCCCATCGGGTCTCCCCCCGCGGCGATAAGCCGGTCGTCCCGGTAATAGTTCAGATTCGAACCCGCGGCGAACTTCCTGATGAGGTCCTGGGCCGTCATCCTGAACCCGTAACGCGCGTAGAACTGCTGTTCGATCTCCGTTTTTTCGGCCGCCGTGAGCGCGGCGAGGCGCGTCTCGGGATCGGCGCTCTTGGCAAGCAAACTGACGTCGGTTTCTGCGGTCAGAGCCCACGCTCCCGTCGTCACCTTCGCCAAAGGGTCCTCCCGGTGTATCGCCCCCGCGCACCGGTTGACGAAAATCTGTATGTCCGCCATCGGGACGTGATATGTCGTGCTCCAGCCGAACTCATTGCTCATCCCCTCCGCTTCGTTGAATATCTCCCAGCCGATGATTCCCGGGTTCCCTCTCAGGCTGTCGACCATGGGGACGAGCGCGTTGTTGATGTAGTAACTCGTATAGGTCGTGTCCGTCAGCATGAGCTGTGACCTGTTTGTCACCAGCCTCGCAAGCGACGTATCCATCATGTCGAATGACCAGAGCGAGAGGAGAAGCCCGATTTTCCTCTGCCATGCCATGCTCAGTATCAGCTTCAGGTCCGCGATCGCGTGGACGCCCGGACCGATGACGGCTCCTCCGGTGTTGAACTGCGGCGTGTTCGCTCCGGTGGTGTGCAGCCAGAACCGGAGCGCGTTCCCCCCGTGGGCATGGATGGAATCGAACACGGTCCTGAACGACGCGGTGTCGACGGGGTTCGGCCCCAGGTCGCCCGAGAAATTCACCCATGCGATGTTTGACCCGTCGAGAAAGAGCTGCTGGTTGTTGAATGTAATCCGCGACTGCGCGTGGCCGTCGGGGACGGCGCCGGCAGAAAGGAGCATGGCGCATGCAAGGATCGCAATCGATCCGGCGTTGATTGTTTTCATCGGATTCCCCGCTGCAAATTGGTATATCGACCAAACTTTTGTTCAAGCGCAACTTGCGGGCCACGCCGGACCTGCTTTCTCCGTTCGAAAACCGCGTTCCGGCGCCGCAACGGATTATCAATTCAATAAAGATTATGAAAACATAAAAAGAAACTTTTGCGGAAAATTTCACATTCGGACGCCTTGCGCGCGGCTTGCTCAAGGCGTTGCCGCTCTTTCTTCATCCTGGGGGGATGCACATTCCCTCTGGCATGCCAATTGCTGACAAGGGAGAAGTTTTTCTTGAAATCTCTCGCCTTTGTATAAAATCGGCAGTATCCTTGATGTGAATGCACGCCTGGTGGGCCCTGTGACTTCTCCCAATGACAATTGCGCGGAGGATATCATGAGACGGTTGTTTCTCGTTGCATGCGTTCTGTTCACCGCCGGCATGCAGGCGAAGTCACAGGTCGTCGCGGATTTCGAGAAAAACACGAACGGGTTCCACGTCCTGACGCAGTATTTCGGGAACGCCCTCCTGAGGGCCTCGCAGAAAGCGGATCCGACCTCAAAGAGCCTGGGGGTCATGGTTCTCAACTTCAATTTTCCCCCCGCCGATACCGGGAACAAGGGCGGAGTCGGCGCGAATAACGCCATCGTGACAAACGGCGCGCATTTCATCACCTACTGGGTGTACATGCCTCCGAGCACACCGGACAGCCTGGAGATCACCGTCTTCGCGCAGGATAACATCGCTTATGCGTTCAAGCAGAAGACGTTCCTCGGGAAGTCTATCCCCAAGAACACGTGGTATCCGATCTCGCTCGACCTGACGCAGGCACAGATCAATGATCCCACGTTCAATCTCACTACCGGGAACATATTCCTGACCGGCCTGCAGGTCGATACATATGCCAGCCATCAGGCATGGCAGGACAGCATGCTTGTCGACAACGTCGCCCTCGTGGGGGCGCAGCCGATTTCCGTCGCCGCATTCGAGACGGGGCTCGGTGGATTCGCAAACGTAAACTTCGGCCCCGCCCTGAAACTCGTCGCACAGGTTCCTGATCCGACCGCAAAGAGCGCCGGCGTCATGAAGCTCGACTGGATATTCCCTGCCGACACCGTCTCCAAGGGTGCGGTGGGACTTCAGCAGTCGGGGGGTCTCCCGGCCAGCACCGCGCGGTTTATTACCTACTGGGTCTACCTCCCCGACTCGACGATCCCCGACAGCTTCGCGGTCAGCGTCTTCGCGCAGGATAACAAGAACTATGCGTACCATGACACTTCCATGCTTGCAAGGAACATCCCGAAGAAGACGTGGTACCCGCTTTCGCTGGACCTTGCCCAGTGGGAGATAAATGACCCGTCGTTCAATCTCGTGGCAGGGAACATATTCAGCACGGGGATACAGATCGACAGCTACAACTACCACGGCGTCATCCCGGGTTGGAAGGACAGCCTCTATGTCGACAACGTGGCGCTCCTGACGCCTGTCGTCCCCCCGCCCCTGAAAAAACTTGTCGTGGACAACTTTGAGTCCATCGGGGATCTGGGCGGATTCTCCGTGCAGCCCTCTGTCGGTCCCTCGTTTACGGCCGTCGCAAACGCCGTGGATACGACGAACGCCGCAAATCGTGTTCTCGGGGTGACGGCCGCGTTCGACACAGGGACGGTGAAGGTCAAGGGGGCGATTGCAAAGCCTAATTTCGCGTTCTTTAAACAGGGGGACACGAGCGCGACCGACATCACGTTCGACGTCTACGTTCCCCCCACGATGCCGGACAGCGCACGGTTTGACCTTGTCCTCTTCGGCCCGGCAACGGGGAACGCGTGGGTGCAGGACGAATTCATGCTCGGCTCCGCGAGCTTCCAGAAAGGCGCGTGGAACACGCTCGATTTCAGCGTGAGCAAACACCTCGCGGACCATTCGATAACATTCCCCCGCCTCACGGCGACGTTCTACGTTCAGGTCTATTACACGACGGGGAAGAAGTGGAACGGGACGCTCTTCTTCGACAACCTGACGCTCCTGGGAATCGACGCGTTGACTGGCGTGGTGCTGAATCCGAACACACCGTATGCGTACCGGCTGTATAACAATTATCCGAACCCGTTCAACCCGTCAACCGTGATCCGCTACGACCTCAAGCAGGAGGGCCCGGTCTCCCTGAAGATCTACGACGTGCTGGGGCGCGAACTGACGACGCTCGTAAACGAGCGCGAGGGTGCGGGACCGCATGCCGTCGTCTTCGATGCGGGCAGGTTTGCCACCGGCGCGTACTTCTACACACTGCGCGCCGGCGATTTCGTCAAGACCGAAAAGATGATGTTTCTGAAGTAACGGTTGGAGCTTTATCGGCGCGGGGTGCCCTCGCCCCCCGCCGTCTGGATCCTTCTCCCACGGGCCATTGCCTGCGTTCTTTCCTCCTGAAGAGGGAAATCTTCCTTCACTTTTCATTCGGGTAAATTGCGTCCCATCACTGTGACAGGCTTCACGATACTCTTGATCGCGCTCTGCGGCGCGGGATGGGGAGAGCTGCGCGCCTCGGAATCGCCGGAGCAGAAATCGGAGCGTCTCCGGTGGTGGCGCGAAGCCCGGTTCGGCATGTTCATTCACTGGGGTCCCGTGAGTATCAGGGGGACGGAGATTAGCTGGTCGCGGGGAGGGGAGCGGAGGGGGATCGAAGGGAAAGGGGAAATTCCCGTCGACGAGTACGACAATCTTTATAAGCAGTTCGATCCTGAAAAGTTCGACGCCGCGGAGTGGGCGGCGGTCGCGAAATCGGCGGGGATGAAATACATGGTGCTGACCGCGAAGCACTGTGACGGTTTCTGCCTTTGGCGCTCGGAGGTGGACCCCTACTGCATGAGCGCCACGCCGTTCAAGCGTGATGTCTGCGGCGAGCTTGCGGATGCCGCCCGCCGGTCCGGTATGCGCATAGGATGGTACTATTCTCCGATGGACTGGCGCGACCCGGACTGCCGGACGGATCGGAACGCCCGTTACCTCGAAAAGATGCGCGGTCATCTCCGCGAGCTGCTCGGCAATTACGGCCGCATCGATCTCCTCTGGTTCGACTACGACGGGGGACCGAACCCCTGGGACCAGGCCAACACGTACGCGCTCGTCCGTTCGATGCAGCCCGGCATCGTCATGGACGAGAGGCTGTTCCTCGGTCCGTACAAAGAGAACGATCCGGACCGGATCGACGAGCGGGCCGACTACCGCACGCCGGAGCAGAGAGTCGGCGTCTTTGACACCGCCATCCCGTGGGAAACCTGCATGACGATCGGCACCCAGTGGTCATGGAAGCCGGCCGATACGATAAAAACCGTCGCAGAGTGTGTCCGGATACTCGTGGCCTGTGCGACAGGCGACGGCAATCTGCTTCTCGATGTCGGACCGATGCCGGACGGGAGGATTGAACCGCGGCAGGTGGATGTCCTGAAGGGGATTGGCGCCTGGCTCGGGAAGTACGGTGAGAGCATATACGCCACGCGCGGCGGGCCGTTCCGGAACGGGGCCTGGGGAGGATCGACCCGGACAGGGAACGTGATCTATGTTCACGTCGCGCGGTGGAAGGAGGGGGGTCTCCGTCTCCCTCCGCTTGGCGCGCGGATCACGGCGAGCAGCGTCCTTGCCGGGGGGACTGCCGCGGTCTCACAGACCGCTGAGGGGATCACGCTCCGCGCGCCGGACCGTGCGATGGATGAAATTGAAACGATCATAAAGCTGGAACTCGACCGCCCTGCAGGGGACATTCCGGTTCTGGAGGTCGGGAAAACCGGGAAGTAGGAGTCGGGAAAAAACTGATGAGACTATTATAGAAGGGCTGGAATCTGATGCGACACACACTGCTGATTGCCCTGCTCTGTTCGTGCTTCCTGTCTTCATTTGCGATCGGTTCGCAGTTCCGCCTTGCTCCTCTCTTCGGGGACAACATGGTCCTCCAGCAGCGGCGGGAGGTTCCCGTCTGGGGAACAGGGACTCCCGGAACGCGGGTCGTCCTGAAGGCGTCCTGGAAAAAAGAGGCCTCCGCGCTCGTCCGCCCCGACGGATCGTGGTCGCTCACCGTCCTGACCCCCCGTGCGGGAGGTCCGTACGAAATTTCAATCGTCCACGATGATTCGGCCACCGTGATAAAGAACGTGCTCGTCGGCGAAGTATGGCTCTGCTCGGGGCAGTCAAACATGGAAATGCCGCTGGAGGGGTGGCCTCCGGATTCCATCCTCAACTCTCAGGAAGAGATCAATAATGCGGCCTATCCGCAGATCCGCCTCTTCACGGTGAAGCGGGCGTATGCGGCGATCCCTCAATCGGAGTGCGCGGGTGCGTGGGACGAATGTTCCCCGAAGACCGCGCACGGATTCAGCGCCGCTGCGTATTTCTTCGGCAGGACGCTCTTCCGGGCGCTCGGCGTCCCGGTGGGTCTCATTCATTCAAGCTGGGGGGGGACCGCCGTGGAGTCCTGGATAAGCCGGGACTCCCTCTTCCGGATCGCGCGGTATGATTCCATACTCGGGAAGATCGACATTACCGCGGAGAGCCTGAAAACCTTCCAGGCGTGGCTCGGGAAATTCCCGGTCGTCGACGTGGGGAAGCGCGACCGCGATACGAAATGGCAGAACCTCGGCCTGGGGGATGACAGCTGCGCGGTCCCGAATTTCAATGACCGGGCCTGGCGCGTCATGAATCTCCCGACGTACTGGGAGAGGACGGAGGTGGGGGAGTTCGACGGTGTCGTCTGGTTCCGGCGCCAGGTCACTCTCCCCGCGTCCTGGGTCCACAGGGATCTCGTCGTCGAGCTCGGTCCTGTCGACGACATGGATGCGACGTACTTCAACGGCGCGCGCATCGGGGCCCACGAATCCGAGGGACTGTGGAATCTCAACAGGGTCTATGATGTTCCCGCCCGGGATGTGGATTCGACGCTTGCGACAATCGCTGTCCGCGTCATCGACAACGGGGGGGGCGGTGGAATCTATGGAGCCGCGAAACTGATGTCGATCCATCCCCGGGGGGACGAGGAGAGGGTCTCTCTTGCCGGGGACTGGCGTTATCTCCCGGTGGCGGACTACCTGGGAGACAGGCTCTATGTATTCGGCCCGACGGGAGAACACTACGCCAACAGGCCCCGGCTTCCCTTCGATTTTTCCGGCTATGCGCCGACCGCGCTGTATAACGGCATGATCGCGCCGTTGGTGCCGTTCAGCCTTGCGGGGGCGATATGGTACCAGGGGGAATCCAACACCGGCACGCCGGCAATGTACCGCACGCTTCTTCCGATGATGATCGCCAACTGGCGGGCCGCGTTTCGACTGCCGGACCTCCCCTTCGATTTTGTTCAGATCGCGCCGTATGAGTACGGTCCCGCGACGCAGTCGGCTCTCCTCCGCGAGGCGCAGTTCCTCACGCTGGGTGTGAAGAACACGGGAATGGCGGTAACGCTCGACGTCGGCAAAACGAGCGACATTCATCCCCCGAACAAACAGGAGGTGGGCCGGCGGCTGGCCCTGCTTGCTCTTGCGAATACATACGGGAAGAAGATCGTCGCTTCCGGCCCCGTCTATCGTTCAAAGAGGATCGTCGGCGACGCTGTGGAGCTCTCGTTCGTCAATGTCGCCGGGGGTCTCGTCGTCACACAGTCTGAACGGGGGAACGGGTTTCAGGTGGCGGGGGAGGACCGTGTATTCAGGAGCGCTGAGGTGGAAGCTCGCGGATCAAAGTTGATCGTGTCGAGTCCTCTGGTGAAGCACCCGCTCGCTGTGCGGTATGCATTCGGCAATGCCTCGCAGGGGACGCTCTATAACAGTGCGGGGCTCCCCTCTTCCTCGTTCCGGACGGATGATTGGGCCCCCTGATCCCTTTATCATTTTAACACAGAATTATCAATTTGATAATATGAACGTTGTTTTCGTCAAGTTAGAATTAGGTTTTCGTGACAATTTGTGACAAATTAGTGATCCGGAGACTTCGAGATTCTGGCATTCTGTGTGTTTCAGTAAATAGAATCTTATACCGCCCTTCGGTCTCCGTCGGGGGTATACTCTGTCCTTGCTCCTCTCGCGTCTGAATTGAAATCTGTGATCTCTATTAACTTCCGACGTTCCGGGTGATTCTCTTCCGCCTGACAGTACTGATCTCACTCATGTTCTCCTAACCGCCGCCGGAAGCACGCATTCGCTCCATCCTGTGCGCCGTGTCCGGCTTCTACACAAAAGAAGATCCCGAAAGGAGTAGCGTGCGTATGACTACTTTCTATCGTCGGTTCCGGGTTGTCTGCGTTCCGGTTCTCGTTTCACTCCTCATGGTGCAATTCGCGTTTGCGGCATCCTCAGGTTCCGTTGCAGGTCGCGTCGTTGACAAGACCACCGGCGATCCGCTCCCCGGTGCCAACGTGACGGTACAGGGGACAAGCATCGGCGCGTCGACGGATCTCGACGGGAAGTTCAACCTGAGGAATGTTCCGACAGGCAAACAATCGATTCATGTAACGTATATCGGTTACCTGGCGGCCACACTCGATGTCACCGTCGGCGCCGATGCGTCGCTGACACAGGATTTCCGTCTCGTCGCGCAGGCGGTGCAGGGAGAGACCGTCGTTGTAACCGGGCAGGCGAAGGGGCAGATGGCGGCGATCAACCAGCAGCTTTCGTCAAACTCGATCATCAACGTCGTGTCGGCGGATAAGATGAAGGAGCTTCCGGATGCCAACATCGCGGAATCGATCGGCAGGCTCCCCGGGATCTCCCTGCAGCGGAATGCAGGGGAAGCATACGCGGTCACGGTCCGCGGGCTCTCTCCGAAATACAATCAGGTGTCTATTGAAGGAGTACCGTTAACTTCGACGAATTATTACGACAGGAGCGTCGACCTGAGCCTCCTCAGCGACGATCTTGTCAGAAGCGTCGAGGTATCCAAAACGCTGCAGCCGAACATGGATGCCGATGCGCTCGGAGGTACCGTCAATCTCACGCTCAAGTCGGCGGATCCCGGGTTCCACTACAACGCTTTGGGGTTCGGAGGGTACAACAACCTCCGGAACACGTACAACAATTATAAATTCACCGGGAGCGTGAGCGACAGGTTCCTTGACGATCAGTTCGGGGTACTCGTACAGGGAAACATCGAACAGAAGCAGCTCCCCTCCGATCAGTTCTCCGGCGGGTATGCCACACCGGCACTCGACCCCGTCAACAAACAGTTTTATGTTGTAACAAACAGCGCCACGCTCACGGAGACCAATCTGAACAGGCACCGGTATGGGGCGAGCCTGATCCTGGATTATGCCTCGGACTTCGTGGACCTGAAACTCTTCACCGTGTATGATCAGAAAAAGGACAGCTCGCTCAGAAGAACATATGAGTCGGACTTCACGACGAATGACTTTAAGTATAATGTCTATGCGAATGAAACAAAAACGGAACAGACGACCAACTCGCTGAGCGCGCTGTTCAAGCCATGGGGGACCGAGCTCCCGATGTCGGTTTCCTACACGAGGTCCGACCAGGTCGTCCCGAACGGTCAGGAATTTGATTTTCTCCAGTCGAACGTCGCGGCCGTCAACAACAATTTTTTGAAATATGCCCAGCCGCTCAGTGCGATGTACGTGCAGGGCGTGATGGATCCGACGAGCTCGAACTCGACGCTGAATGACATGTCCATAAGCAACTCGAGTCTTATCGACGAATCGTGGGACGTGAAACTCGACTGGAAGATCCCGTTCAAGTTTTCCAATGACTTGTCGGGCAAATTTTCTGTTGGCGGGAAGGGGCACGGCACTGACCGCTCGAGCGGCAACACGACCGTCCACGACTATCTCCTCTACGGTGCCGGGGCGGGAAACAGGCTGGACCTCATAAACTCGTTCCCGTATCTCTCGGGGATCAATCCGAGTGCCAGCCAGGCGGGGATCCTTGCCTATCCTTGGGTCGATCCGAATTACAAGAGGACGAATATCCTGGGATATCCGCTGGGACCGGGATTCAACGCCCAGCAGCTCCTCTCGATGCAGAATTATTATTACTATACGCTCGGTAAGGCGGCGGCCTACTGGGAGAACGGGCCCGCCGACTTTAACCAGGATTACAGGGACATTGAGAAGACCCTGGCAGCCTATGTCATGGCGGAAATTAATGTCGGCGACAACCTCACGGTCGTCCCCGGTGCCCGGTATCAGGAAGAGAGAACGGATATCCGGGCGTACCATATGCAGTTGAACGGATCGAATCAGAATGGCCTGAGCGGCACCGCACCGTTTCTGTACGAGTCAAGACGCGACAATCCGGGGTGGTTCCCCTCGATCAATATCAAGTACAAGGTGACCGAGAACGTGCAGGTTCTTGGTGCTACCTACAAGAGTCTCTCTCAGCCGAGTTATGGAGACGTCACCCCCCTCCTTGAACTCTCCGGCCCTGCCGGTGCGAGTGTATCGACGGGGAATCCGCTCCTGAGGCCCTCGACGGCGTGGAATTTCGATCTCGGTGCGACGTATTCGAACAACGATGTCGGGCTGGTGACCGTGAACCTCTTCTACAAAGAGATCTCCGATCTCATCTACAGCATGCAGAGCTTCACGCCGTTTTATCCGTACCCTATTGTGGGCGGTCCGGCTGATCTGTATGACAGGATCCCGGGGCCGCAGTCCGGGTATTTTGACACCACATGGGCGAATTCGAACAACGCGAGGACGATCACGTCGTCCATTCCGATGAACGATCCGGCCAAGGCGTACCTGAGAGGGATCGAAATCTCCTGGCAGACGCACCTGTGGTATCTCCCGGGTGTCCTGAGCGGCATCGTCCTCGATCTCAACGCCGCGTTCATGAGCTCCCGGCAGCAGTATCCATCGTTCCAGCTCGTTCAGGTCGGCGGGACATTCCTTAAGAAGATTTACAACCTGTTTTATCAGACTGTTGGGGCGTCACTGCAGGATCAGCCCAAGGCGACGTACAACGCGATCCTGGGATGGGACTACATGGGATTCAGCTCCCGGTTCTCCCTCCGTTATCAGCAGCAGACCACGTCGACAATCGACAACACCTACGGTCTGTCGGACAGCTATTACGACAACGTTCTGCTGTTCGACATTTCATTGAAGCAGGCCATCATCGGGAAGTTGTCGGCGTTCGCGAATGCCACGAACATCAATAACCACATCGACAACTACTATTACTCTCATCCCGCATACAACAACATCGCGGCGGGAAACTTGCCCACAAACAACCAGTCCTACAGCTGGCTTGTGCAGGTCGGGCTCACGTACAGCTATTGATGCAGCGGGCGGCAGGCATTCTGAAGGCGGTGCTCTTTCACATTTTAAATCACAAGCCAGGATGGACAAAGGAGGTGAGTGGATGGGATAGACGACACAGGAACAAAGGATTTCAAGTCAGTCGTTGGCAAAACAAACCATAGGAGAAGGACATGAAATCAAGAATGTTACTTTGCTTGTTGTTCGCATTCGCGATGACAGGCTACGCGGGGATCGGGCCGAAGAATTTCGTAAAATTCGTCCCGAAGAACGTCGATGCCGCGGGGGACACGATATATATCACCGGCGGTACGCTTGCGGGCGGCGAAAACGCCGGGTCGCTTGAAACAATGATTAACCAGGATACGCTGAGCACCGGCGGGCGAAAGAACGTCAACCGTGTCTACGCTCTCTACGAAGGTCAATATTACTTCCAGCTCGCGCCGATTTACTGCTACAACCCCACAGGGACGCTCACTATCTGCGGCGTTCCCGACCCGGCGCAGCCCACACACACGACAAAGCCGATCATTCTTATCGCTCCCGTTGCCCCTGCCACCACGGAAGGGACGAACACGGTGTACGGGAGCATTGTCGTGAACAATATCCACTATCAGGCCCAGATGCTGACCGGGTCGTTCAACGCCGAGCTCTTCTATTGCGGCACGGCGAACAAGCTGCCGCAGTCCCTGAGGATCAATAACTGTCTGTTCGAGTTCTCGAGCATCGATCTGTTCGATTGCACGAACGAATCGGGCGCGATCGGCGGATGGCCGAACGGCGCGAAGTTCTTCATCACCAACTCCTATTTCCGCAATATGTTCCAGGGAGGTCAGTGGTGGGGTTCGCGTGTGTTCCAGTGCAAGCACCCGATCGACACGCTCTGGGTCGAGAACGTCACGACGACGACCGCCGGGCTCACGTTCCTTCAGCAGAATGAGCTGACGGATTTTGAGTATATCAACCATTGCACGATCGTAAACAACAAGAAATACTGGCTGCTCTCCCCCTATCACCACAGGATGTTCATCACGAACAACGTATTCGTCAACCAGAACTGGGTAGGCGAAGACACCAACGTGACGAACTCGGGACAGGATCCGGACAAGTATTACATGAGCACGATCAACGTCGACACGAACAACGCGACGAACGGCCTGGTCACGCAGAAAGTCTACTGGGCCTCGCCGACGGACTCGACGCATTTCACGAGCGCCCTTGCGCTCAACCATCTTCAGGTCTACATCTCCGACAACATCAATTTCTACTCCCCGACGCTTTCGAGCGGGTACTATAACAACAGCAAGTATACGCTGGCGTTCAAGGGACAGACCTCGCTGCCGTCGTATCTGACCTGGGCGGGGAACAGCAACACCCCGTTTGCGATCGGAAATACGCCGGGACTGTGGAAAAACTCCCGCACCACGGCATTGTTTGCCGCATACGGACCGGGAAGCGGAGGATTCATCGAGAAGAGGACGAGCACAACGGATCCGGGATTCCCGACCCCCACGTTTGCGACCAGCGACGTCGTGGACTCGATGGCTGCCTGGAATCAGAATCAGTGGGGTGACCCGCGCTTCCCCAGCGGCGCCGCGCTGCAGAATACGAAGTACATCTACGGCGACTACAACCCGACGACTCTGCCCGGCATCCAGAGCGGCGTGAAGACCGACGGAATGACCTCGGGTCAGGCCGGCATCACGAAATTCACGGACCTGACGGAGAACTTCAGCCAGTCCTCGCAGCTCTCGGTCATCGACGGTCTTCCGATCGGCGCATTGATCTGGGACGATACGAAGCTCGCGGCGTACAACTCGTCGACGGACTGGGGTCTTGTGCATTCCAAGTACATCTCGGAAGGCGGAATTCCGGACGGGATAACGACGGTTCCTTCGACCGTCCCTGGCAGCTACAAGCTCGACCAGAACTATCCGAATCCCTTCAACCCGTCGACGATGATCAAGTACTCGCTCCCGCAGGCCGGGATCGTGAAACTGGTTGTCTACGACATCCTGGGCAGGGAAGTCCGCACGCTCGTCAACGCTGCGATGCCCGCGGGTGAGCAGGCGACGCAGTGGGACGGCAAGAACTCGAACGGCCAGACAGTCGGCAGCGGCATCTACTTCTACAGGCTGACCGTTGGCAGCTTCACGGCAACGAAGAAGATGACGCTCCTGAAGTAGTATCCTCTTCGCGCTGTTTGTTGTTCGCTTCAGAAGGCAGCCAGCGATGAGCTGGCTGCCTTTTTTGTTCGCCTGTTCCCTCCCTGCCAATTTCAGCGACCCCCATTGAACGGAATTGCCAATGTCGAAATCGAGCTACGGTTATTTTGATGACAGGCGTCGTGAGTACTGCATTACGAGGCCTGATACACCGCTCCCCTGGATCAACTATCTCGGCTGCGAATCATATTTCGGGATCATCTCCAACACGGCGGGGGGATACTCGTTTTACCGGGATGCCCGGCTGCGGCGGCTGACCCGGTACCGGTATAACAACGCTCCGTTCGATTCCGGCGGCCGGTATGTCTACCTCCGGGACAACGAGAGCGGGAAGTTCTGGTCCCCTTCATGGCAGCCGACAAAGCACAGAATGGAGAGGTACTCCTGCCGGCACGGGATGGGGTACACGATCATCGGCTCGACGTACGGGAAGATCAGGGCGGAGACGCTGTATTTTGTCCCGCTCGGCGAGAATCTGGAGATCTGGCAGGTCACCGTAAAAAACGAAGGAAGGAAGCCGCGGCGGCTCTCACTCTTTTCCTCCGTGGAGTTCTGCCTCTGGGACGCGCAGGACGATTCCACCAACTTCCAGAGGAATTTCTCGACCGGCCAGGTGGAGGTCGATCACGGTGTGATCTATCATAAGACCGAATACCGGGAACGCCGCAACCATTTCGCGTATTTTGCGTGTTCCGAAAAACTTGCCGGGTACGATACGCAGCGCGACGTGTTTCTCGGCCCGTACAGAGGCTGGGAGAATCCTGCCGCGGTGGAGAGGGGGCGTTCGTTCGACTCCGTCGCCCACGGGTGGGCCCCGATCGGCTCCCACCATGTGAAGCTCACACTGAAACCTGGCGAGACCCGGCGCGTGATATTCGTTCTCGGGTATCATGAGAATCCCGTCGGCGAGAAGTTCGATCCCCCGGCCTCGCAGACGGTGAACAAGAAGACCGTCCGTCCGTTGATTGCACGGTACCTCAACGGTGCGGTCGTCGACGCCGCGTTCGATGCGCTTCGTCTCTACTGGGAACGGCTTCTCGGCCTTTACAGGGCGGCCACGCCCGATCTTCACACGAACCGCATGGTGAACATCTGGAACGCATATCAGTGCATGGCCACGTTCAACATGTCCCGCTCCGCCTCGTTTTTCGAGTCGGGAATAGGGCGCGGCCTCGGGTTCCGGGATTCCACGCAGGACCTGCTCGGGTTCGTCCACATGGTGCCCGGCCGCGCCCGCGAGCGGGTGCTTGACCTTGCTTCGACGCAGCTCGCAAGCGGAGGCGCCTACCATCAATACCAGCCGCTGACGAAAAGAGGGAATAACGACATCGGGAGCGATTTCAACGATGATCCCCTCTGGCTGATCATCGGAGTGGCGGCGTACCTGAAGGAGACGGGGGACTGGTCCATCCTCGACGCCCCCGTGCCGTACGACAATGTTCCCGGGAGCGAAACGCCCCTCTACGAACACCTCGGGCGAAGTCTCCGGTACACGCTCGACAGGCTCGGCCCGCACGGTCTCCCCCTGATCGGGCGCGCGGACTGGAACGACTGCCTTAACCTGAACTGTTTTTCCGACACGCCGGGGCAGTCATTCCAGACGACGACGAACAAGGACGGGAAGGTCGCGGAGTCGGTCTTCATCGGCGGGCAGTTCGTCCTGGCGGCCCGCGAGCTTGCGGAGATCGCCCGGAGGAAAGGGCGCGATGCGGACGTCAGGATGTGTCTCGAGTCTGCGTCGCGGATGGAGGGGACGGTCCTGACGCAGGGGTGGGACGGGGAATGGTTTCTGCGCGCGTACGACGATTCCGGGAGCCGTGTGGGTTCCCGTGAGTGCGACGAGGGGAAGATCTTCATCGAGCCGCAGGGGTTCTGCGTCATGGCGGGCCTCGGTCTCGAGGACGGGAAAGCACGCAAGGCGCTTGACTCGGTCCGGAAGCTCCTGGCGACCAAACACGGCATCATGCTCCAGCAGCCCGCGTATTCGAAGTATTATCTGAACCTCGGGGAGATCTCCTCGTATCCTCCCGGATACAAGGAAAACGCCGGCATATTCTGCCATAACAACCCCTGGATCATGATCGCCGAAGCGATGCTGGGCGACGGCGAACGGGCGTTCGACTACTACCTCAGGATCAATCCATCGGCCCGGGAGGCCATCGCCGGCGTTCACCGCTGCGAGCCGTATGTCTACGCCCAGATGATCGCCGGGAAGGACGCGCCGACGCACGGAGAGGCGAAGAACTCGTGGCTGACCGGGACGGCGGCATGGAACTTCTATGCGATAACGCAGTCCATACTCGGCGTCCGTCCCACGTACGACGGTCTGATGGTATCGCCTGTGGTCCCTCCATCGTGGAAAGGGTTCACGGTGAGCAGGGCGTATCAGGGAGTAAGGTATGACATCGTGGTGAGCAGGAAAGGGAAGGGGAACTCCGTACGGATGACTGTGGACGGGCGTCCGGTTGACGGAAACGTCATCCCCAGGCCGGATGCGGGGGTGACCGGTGTCGCCGTGCATGTGGTCCTGAGCTGAGCCGGAGTCCCCGGCACGCTTTAGCTCCCCGGGCTCTTTCGTTCGTACGCCGCGATGATCCGGTCCATCAGCGCGTCGGTTTCCCTGCTGACAACCTGGCGGGACCGGTCGGCATCGAACCACGCCAGGGTGCGCCGGATTCCGCGGTTGAACGGGATCGTCGCGACGAACCCGGGGGCGAATCGCCTGATCTTGCTGTTGTCGAATATCACGCTCATGGCCTTGTCGCCGAGGAGCGTCCCCCTGAACGACTCGTCGCACTGAACGATAAAGTCCGAGGGGATGTGGACTCCCTTCAGCTCGCATCCCGCGGCGTCTGCAACGGCCTGGTAGATCTGGTTCCACGTCAGGATCTCGTCCGACGTGATGTGAAATGCATTGCCGGCCGCCTGCTGGTGACCCAGCAGCGGTACGAACCCCTTTGCAAAATCCTCCGCGTGCGTGATCGTCCAGAGCGACGTGCCGTCGCCGTGTATGATCGCGCGCTTCCCTCTCTTCATCCTGTCGATGATCGTGTATTCGGTCCAGCCGCCGATCGCGACCGGGATGACCGTGTCGTATGTCAGCGAGGGACGGACGATGATGACGGGAAACTCTTCATCGCGGCAGGCGCGGTTGAGCCTCTCCTCGCAGGCGATCTTGTTGCGGGAATACTCCCAGTGGGGATTGCCGAGCGGCGTCGACTCGGTGATGACGGGGTGGGAGGGGGGCTTCTGGTACGCGGAGGCGGAGCTGATGAAGACGTATTGTCCTGTCCGTCCCCGGAAAAGAGCGATATCCCTCTCGACTTCGCTCTCCGTGAACGCGATCCAGTTGACGACGGCGTCCCAGCGGTGTTCTTTGAGGACCCGGTCGGGCTCGCCTGCCTTTGACATGTCTGCGTGAATGAACGTCGCACCCGGCAGATCCGCCGTCCGCTTTCCGCGGTTGAGGAGGAAGAGCTCCATGCCGCGTTCGATGCAGAGCCGGCTCACTTGGGTGCTGATGTTTCCCGTGCCGCCGATAAAGAGGACTTTCACCTGGCATTCCCTCCGTTTGGCCCCTCGATTGCCCTTCCGATTGGTCCTCCGATTCCGATTTCGGGGGGGACGCGTCAGACCTTTCCTGCGGCAAGCCCGTTCTTTGTCAGGTACGTGTAGCTCATCTGTATGCCGTCGAATATGTCTTTGGCGTACTCGTCGAACTCCACGATCATCCACTTGATGTTCGTTCCCCCCGCCTTGACGATGGCCGGGAAATCCATGACCCCCTCGCCGGCCGGGACCTGCTCGAGCGCCTTGTCTCCTTTGATCGCGGGGCCGTCCTTGATGTGGAGAAGGGGTGCACGCTTGCCGAACCGTTTCAGGACCTTCGCAGGGTCCTGCCCGCCGGTCTTTGCCCAGTAGGTATCGACCTCAAAGACGACGTCCTTGCTTACGTGGTCCAGGAGATAGTAGTACGGAGTGATGCCGTCGGTAAGTTCGAACTCCCACCAGTGGTTGTGGAGTCCGAATTTCAGTCCTTTGCCCTTCAGAAACGCCGACGCTTCGTCGTACACCTCCACCATGTGCTTCGTTGCGGCGACGTCCCTGTACTTCTCCCCCTGGGGCCACCCGGGGTAGATGGCGATTTCGCACGAGTAGGCGTCGGCAAGTTTCAGCACCCCCTCTTTCTTGTCCCCGGCGGGAAGTTCGGTATGCATGCTCGTCACTTTCAGCCCGGAATCGCGGAACACCTTTGCGGCGTGTTCAAGAGGGACGTTGTCGGGAAGCGCGTACGTTTCGATCCCTTCGAAGCCCATCGCCGCAACCTTCTGTATCGATCCGTCGAAATCCTTCTCGATCTGCCTTCGTATCGAATAGAGCTGCAGTGCGATCTTCGGCTTGTATGCCGGCGCGGAAAGCGCGTTGAACCGGGGGAGTGCCAGGGCAAGGGTGCCGGCACCTATCGTCTTGAGTAGCTTCCGTCGCGAGTAATCTGTCTCCAGCATGGTCTGCTCCTTTCGAATCATGTTTCGGTCGTTGTGTGCCGTGCGTTATGGATCCGGAGGTCTGTCGCTGACAAACGCGAGTTTCGTCCCCCGGGTGGACCATACAGGGACGTTCATCAGGCGTTTTCCTCGTGAAGGTGCTCCGTAAGCGGGTGCGGGCCGTTCATGTGTCAGCTAGGCCGGAATCAGTGTGGAAGGTGAATGTCATAATAGCTCTCCGGGCCGTCATAATCAAGCTGGGCAATCCTCCGGCCGCGCCGCTCACTTCCCCCAAGCCGAAGGGTGGTCTCCCATGACGAAATCGAGTTCCGCCCCTGCATTGAGATCGGTGCGCCTGATGAACGGCGTGTTCCACGCTTTCCCGTTGACTCTGAGCGACTGGACGTAAATGTTCGCCTCTGAAACCCCCTCGCCTCTGATGATGATCGTCTTCCCGCCCTCCAGATGGATCGTCACGCGCGGGAATGACGGTCCGTGAATCGTGTAGAGATCCTGGCCGGCGATGGGGAATATCCCCATGGCGGCGAATACGAACCATGAGCTCATCGCGCCGCTGTCGTCGTTTCCGGGATACCCCCGGAGCGTGTAGCCCGTCCGCATGAGCCTGTGCATCCAGAACGCGGCGCGGTCAGGGCGTCCGGCAAAGTCCAGTGAGGGAATTGCGTAAAACGACGGCTCGTTGGAATAGTCGACGAGCCCGTGATCGAGCGCGTGCTCCAGCCGCCGGACATAGAGTTCCTTCCCCCCGCACATGTCGATGAGCGCCGGGAACTGGTGGGGGACGAAATACGAGTACGTCCAGGAATTCCCTTCGTAGAAATATTCCTTCCACGAGCCCCAGTCCTTCTTCGGATCGATGGCCACCCACGTCCCCGCGGCGGTGCGCGGAACGATGAATCCGCTGAATCCGTCGCTCGACGCTTCCGGGTTCCAGAGGGCCCGCCACAGGCTGCTCCGGTCGTTGTATGTGCGCGCGTCGCCGGATCTCCCCAACCGCTCCGCCATCATCCCCGCGCAGTAATCGTTGTACGCGTACTCGAGGGTTTGTGAACAGGACATGATCCCCGCGGGTATCCATCCCTGGGCGCGGTACGCCTCCGGGTGCCAGTGTGCGGCTCCGCTGTCGGGG
>Ga0209698_10000275_pt1 | contig 57141 bp, 46 predicted proteins | sample LitLauG_LLR_2012_FD_187203 | JGI IMG/M metagenome (GOLD analysis project Ga0209698, IMG submission 187203) | Freshwater sediment microbial communities from Pennsylvania, USA - Little Laurel Run_MetaG_LLR_2012 (SPAdes) (version 2) | ecosystem: Environmental > Aquatic > Freshwater > Creek >...
AAGAACTGGACATAAAGAGGCCTTCCGGATGGCAGAGCAAACGGACAAGTCTATCAGCGGGCGGAGGGAGCGGCAAATGCGGCGGCGTCAGGAAACGCGGCGCGCGAGGAACAAAAAACGGCCGGTCTGCGCAGGGCAAACCGGCCGATCGCGAAGCGGTTACAAGGTCAGCCGTCGGCGCAAGAGGCTAGCGGCGGCTAGCACTCCCGATCCGAGCAGAGCCAGGCTGCCCGGCTCCGGCACGGATGAGTTGTAGGTGATCGTCGCGTAAAACGCGGCACCGCTCGGGCCGCCGGGCGGCAGGGTCGGCGTCTTGATGGTGGGCGCGGCGGAAGGCTTGGGCGGCAGGTTGATCCGGACGGTTTCCTTCTTGGGCTGCACGCGGCCGGTGGTTTTTTTTGTCGGCACTGCACCCGGCGGCGGATTCGGAATATTGTCAGCCATAAATTTCTCGGCCCAAAGATAATTTGCCGTGCCCGGCTGTCAAACTCTAATTGCAGAATAAAACCGGGCCGGCGGACTGGCCGTCGGCGGCCCGGCGCAGACCCGGCAGCGGCTCAACGGCGCTCGCGGCGTTCGTAATCGCCGCCCTCGCGCCGTTCCCCGCTCCAGCGTTGCTGCGGCGGGCGTTCCTCGCGCGGCCGGGCGATGTTGACCGTCAGGGCGCGGCCCTGGAAATCCTTGTTGTGAAACTGTTCAATCGCCTTGTTCGCCTCCTCGGAACTGCCGAACTCGACGAAGGCGAAACCGCGCGACTTGCCGGTCATCTTGTCCAGCATGAGGTTGACGGAAGTGACGGCACCCGCCTGGGAAAAATAATCCTGCAGATCATTTTCCATGGTTTGATAGGAGAGGTTGCCGACGAATAACCGGGTTGGATTCATACAATCAGGCGTCGGTCGAAGAAACACCCGTGGGAGGACTGCACCGGCAGGATCGCTGAATGTCGCTTAATGTTCACGGACAATCTGTCTGCTGACACCATCACAGTTGGTTCTTTGAACTGACGCCGGCATTTGTAACAAAGTGCGTCGCCACGTCAACTGCTTTTTCAACCGGATCTGCCGGCCGGTGCGGAGCCTTGCTGATTTTTCCGAAAAAAGTTCTAATGCCCCTTGGTTTCAGGCATCTATACCTTCATGCGCTCCTTGCTTAAATTCTGGATTGCCCTGCTCCTCGCGGGTGCCACCTTTGCGGCCGCCGCCGCCCACACCCAGGCGCGACTCCTCCTCGCGGCTCAGGCCGCGCGCCCCGGCGACACCGTGCTGGCGGGGATTCGCCTGCAAATGGATCCGGAGTGGCACACCTACTGGAAGAATTCCGGGGCGTCCGGCATCCCGACCACTCTCGAATGGACCCTGCCCGCGGGTGTGACCGCTGGCGCGATTCAATGGCCGGTGCCGGAGAAACTCACGCTCGATGACCTCACCACTTACGTTTATCTCGACGAAGTGGTGCTGCTCGTGCCGTTTCAAATCTCGCCGGATGCCAAGCCTGGTCCGCTCGAACTCCGGGCCAAAGCCGCTTGGCTCGAATGCAAAGAGACGTGTCTTCCCGGCGGTGCGGAAATCTCCGCCACACTGGAGGTCGGCGCGGAGCGCAAGCCGTCGCCGGACGGTGAGCTGATTGCCGCGTGGCAAAAAAAACTGCCGCAGCCGGGCGGAAAACTCTCCGCCCAAGCCGCCTGGGAAAAACCGGCGGACGGCGATACGCGGCCGCTGGTTTTGGAATGGGCTGCCACGGCCGCCGGCGAGCCGGATTTTTTTCCGCAGGCCAGCGATGATTTTGAGGTGCAGGGCAAAACGGAAATCCTGTCCGCCGATGCTGGAAGGATGCGCCTGCGCAAACTCGTGAAAAAATTTTCCGGTGACTGGCCGAAACAAATTTCCGGCGTGCTGGTGCAGAAATCCGCCCTCACCATCGCCGCTTTCGACGTGTCGCTGCCGGTTTCCGGGGCAGCCACCGAGTCCATCGCCGCCACCGCTGCCGCTGCGCCGCCACTCTGGCAGATGTTGCTTTATGCTTTTCTCGGCGGATTGATTTTGAACGTGATGCCGTGCGTGTTGCCGGTGATCGCCCTGAAAATCCTCGGCTTCGTCAGTGAATCCAAAAGCGATCCGCGCCACGTCCGCCTGCTCGGCCTGGTTTACGCGCTCGGCGTGGCGGTTTCGTTTCTCGCGCTGGCGGCGCTGGTCATTGGGGTGAAAGCCGCCGGCCACCGCGCCGGCTGGGGCATGCAATTCGGCAATCCGCAGTTCCTCGTCTTGTTGACCACTTTGGTCACCTTGGTCGCGCTCAATTTGTTTGGATTGTTCGAGGTGAATTTAGGCGGCCAGGTTTTGGGCGCGGCGGGAACGCTTGCCGCGCGGCAGGGCGTCGCCGGCGCGTTTTTCAACGGCGTGCTCGCCACGATTCTGGCCACACCCTGCACGGCCCCGTTTCTCGGCGCCGCGGTCGGCTTCGCGTTCGCGCAAGGCACGGCCGTGATCCTCCTGATCTTTCTCACGGTTGCCGCCGGGCTGGCGTCGCCGTACGTGCTTTTGAGCTGGCAGCCGGCGTGGTTGAAATTTCTGCCGAAACCTGACGCGTGGATGGAAAAATTCAAAATCGCGATGGGCTTTCCGATGCTGGCGACAGCGGTCTGGCTCTTGAATCTCGCCGGCGGCAACTATGGCAAACGCGCCTGGTGGCTGGGCATTTTTCTGGTCACCGTCGCGCTGGCGGCGTGGGTGTTCGGCGAGTTCGCGCAGCGCGGCCGGACGCGGCGCGGGCTGGCGGGGATTGTGGCGCTGGCGCTGCTGGCCGGTGGTTACGGCCTGGCCATCGAGCGCGAATTGGACTGGCGCGCGCCGCTCGCGCCGGACGCCGCCGCGGGTTCGCTGCGGGAAAGTCCCGAAGGCATTGATTGGCAGCCGTGGACTCCGGCGGCGGTAACGCAGGCGCAGTCGGCGGGCAAAGCTGTGCTGGTGGATTTTACAGCGGACTGGTGCCTGACCTGCCAGGCGAACAAAAAAATCGCCATCGAAACCGCGCCGGTCCGCGCGAAGCTGAAGGCGCTCGGCGCGGTAGCGTTGCTTGGCGATTACACCCATTTTCCCGAGGCGATCACCGCAGAATTGCAGCGCTACGGCCGGGCCGGCGTGCCGCTGGTGCTGGTTTTTCCGGGCCGCGCCGGCGCACCGCCGGCGGTGCTGCCGGAACTGTTGGCGCCCAATTCCGTTTTGAACGCGCTGGACGGCGCGACCAAATGAAAGCTGGGCAGCCAAGTTTGCGGCCGGCCGGCGCTTGTGGTATGATCGTCGCATCCGAGGTTGCGCATGATGTCGAACTTGAAATCCGGCTTTCGGCGTCGTTTGACGGGAGCAGTGCTGCTCGTGGCGCTGCTGACCGCAGGTGCAGGTTGTCAGACCTTTAGTCTGACGGAAGCGGACTTTCAAAGGCAACAGCGCGGCGAGATGGTTGATCCCGTCACGGGTAACTTGGTTTCCGGAATCGGTACTGCGGGTTATTTGGGCGCCGTCATTGGCGAGGCGGTGGCTGGAAGATCCGGAAAGTGAAACTAGTGCCAACTGAAAAAAAGAAATTTATGAAACGAATCCTCAGCTTGTTGACTGCGCTTGGCCTGGCGAACACGGTTTTTGCTGCCGCTGAAATTGGGAAGCCCGCTCCAGATTTTACTGGCACGGACATCACCGGCAAGACCATCAAACTGGCCGATTATGCCGGCAAGATCGTGGTGCTCGAAGCCTCCAACAATGACTGCCCGTTCTGTCACAACCATTTCGCGACCGGCGCGATGCAGGAGTTGCAGAAAGACCTGACCGCCAAGGGCGTGATCTGGCTGATGGTCAATTCGGTGGGCGCGCACCACTCCAGTTACCGCACGCCGGAAGCGGCCCGTGCCGAGTGGCGGGAACTCAAGCTCAACACCACCGCATGGATTGACGATCACTCGGGCGTCATTGGCAAGGCCTACGGGATGAGAACCACGCCGCACATGTTTGTCATCGCCGCCGACGGCATGCTGGCGTACGACGGGGCCATAGACGACAAACCGTCACCGAGCGGCGACCCGCGCCAGGCGCGGAATTACGTGCGCGAAGCCGTGACGAAACTGCTGGCCGGCGAGAAGGTGGTCGTCACCCAGACCAAACCGTACGGCTGTGCAGTGCATTACGGCAACTAAGCCGGGCCGGTTTGGCTCGCCAGATTCTCGGTTAAATCTGTTATCAGGGCGTGGCGGCTGGGGCTGGCAAGTCGTTGGCCGAGGGGCGCAAGGTGCCGCCCGTGATGCTGACCTGGCCTCCCGTGTCGGTGTGCAGACGCGGCCGGGAGGTGTAGTCGTAAGTTTGGCGCAGGGTCATTTCCCCCTCGGGATTGAACACGGTATAGCTGAAGGAGTGCGGTCCGTTTTGGTAAAGCACATGCAGACGGCTCGCCTGATCCACCAAGGGTTCGGGCTGGCCGAATGAAATCATCGGTCCGATCGGATACACCTTGTTCAACTTGCCCGCCGGATCGGTGAGGCGGAAATAGAGCATGAGTTGTTTGCTCAGGTAATTGGCCTGTTGCAACGAATATTTGCGAACCACCGGCGCCTGGTTGGAAACGCCGTCGCTTTGGGGCACGCCGAAATCCTGCTCCCACAATTTCGTGCCTTCGATGATGTCCATCGGTTTGGGGGGGCTGGTGATCTGCTGGCTCCAGTCCTTGAGGTTCACGGTGGCGGTGATGGTGTAATGGCCGGGTTGGGTGAGGTTAAAATAGGGCGCGAGATCCACTCGTTTGATCGCGCGCTTGGAGGATTCCAGGGTGAACTCGCCGGCCACCGGCACTTCGCCCGTTTTGAGCATGACGCGGCTTTCGCGGGATTCGACCAAGAACGTCAGCCACCCGGCGTCCGCGCCGAGGTGGAGTGGCCGGCCGGAGAGGTTGGTGATGCGTACGGCCACGGGCAGCGCTTCGTTAGGTAGAAACTGCTCCTGCTCCAGCGCCACCTCGACTGTCACCTGCGCGGCGGCGGAGCAAATCCAGGCAAGGCCCAGCGCCAGTTGCAAACCGAAGATTTTCATGTGGTCACTGTAGGCCCGCCGCCTGAAGTGGCAAGCGGCAAAACGATCTGGGTTTCGCGCGCAAGTCTTTCCCGTCAGCCGGGACGGTGTGTCACCGTTGTCGCGGCGTGGCGTTGGTCCAGGAGTGCGGCCACGCGTGCCGTGATCATTTCCGGCGAGATGGCGCGCAGGCATTCCGTCGGTTTGAAATAAGCGCAGCGTGATTTCAGGCAGGGAAGACACGGCAGTTTGGTTTGAACCACCTGGTCAAGCTGGCCGTACGGTCCGGTGCGGCGCGGTTCAGTCGGCCCGAACATGGTCACCAGCGGCTTGCCGAGCGCGGCGGCGACGTGCATCGGCCCGGTGTCATTGGACACCATCAGGTCGCTGCGCCGAATCCACTCGACCATTTCCGGTAGCGACAATTGGCCCGTTAAATCCAGGCAGCGCGCGGGATCGGCCGGCGCAATGGCTGCGCCCAGTTCGCGATCCGCCGTGCTGCCGAGAATGGCGAACCGTGCGTCCGGGTGCGCGGCGGCGAGCTGGCGGACCAAGGTGGCGAAATGTTCCGCCGGCCAGCGTTTGTTGGGCCAACGTGCGCCCGGCTGGAGCAGAATCCACGGCCCGCGCGTCCGCGGCCAGCGGCGGTTGATTTCGGCCGCCACGGTAGGCCGCTCCGGCAGCCAGGTGAACGCGCGGTGAACCGGGACGTTCAGCAGTTTCAGCGCGCCGAGGTACCAGTCCACCGCGTGCGTGTGGAACGAGGGCCGCGGGGCGACTGCGTCGTAAAATCCGCGCGCCCCTTCCCGGACTTCGTCCAAGCCGACGAGCTGTTTGGCGTTGGCCAGCCAGGCGAACGCGCCGCTGCGGGCCAGGCATTGCAGGTCCAGGGCGAGATCAAAAGACTGGGCGCGGGTCCAGCGGATGCTGTGCAGCAGTTCCGGCCAGTGTGCCGGGGCGGCCCAGCGCCGCCGTTCGAACCGGATCACGCCCGCGAGGTCGGGATCGTCTTCCAGCAGCGGAGCGAATTGGGAATCCACCCACCAAAAAATTTCGCTGGCGGGCCAGTGGCGTTTGAGCAGTCGCAGGACCGGCAGCGCCTGCACCACGTCGCCCAGCGAACTGGGTTTGAGGATGAGAATTTTCAAACGAGTGACGCGCGACGAGCGACCGGTCTCCAGGTGACTGGGCCCGCAACTTGCCGCGCGTCACCGGTCACGAGGCGCGTTACCGGCCGTATTCCAGCCGTTCAGCCAGGCGTTCGGGCAGGCCGGCGGCCAGGATTTTCTTTTGGGCGGCCGCGATGTCATAATCGAGCCGGCGCAGTTCGATGGTGTTTTCATTCATGTCATACACCACGTAGGCGGCTTTGGGGTTGTTGTCGCGCGGTTGGCCAACGGCGCCGACGTTGACGAAATATTTTTTGCCCTGCTCGACTTTGAATTTGGAATAGGTGCCGCCGCGTACCATGGTATCGCGCATGAACGCGACCGGCACGTGCGTATGGCCGAAGAAGCACACCGAGGTGTTCTGGTAGGTGAAACTGGCGGCGGCGGCGAGTTTGTCAAAGACATAACCCCAGCGTTGCGGGGCGTCGAGCGTGGCGTGGACGATGGTGAAGCTGGTGACCATGCGCATGTATTTCAGGTCGCGCAGCCATTTGCGGTCATCCTCGGAGAGTTGTTTGCGGGTCCAGTTGACCGCCTCGGCGGCCGCCGGATTGAAGCCCTCGAGCGTGCCGTCGCCCGAACAATACTCGTCGTGGTTGCCCTTCACGCAAGGGATGTTCATCTTCCGAACGATGTCGAGGCATTCTTTCGGGTTGGCGTTGTAACCCACCACATCGCCCAGACAGGCATAATGGGTGCATTTCTGGGCTTTGATGTCCTCCAGAACCACCTGAAACGCCTCCAGGTTGCCGTGAATGTCCGCTATGATCGCAAACTTCATTAAATTTCTCTCACTATCTCGAAACCACGAAAATCGCCGCAGGCCCCGCTCCAGGTCACGTCCTCGTGCCGGATCAAATGATCCAAACCTGCGTCACGAATCGCCTGCCGGAACGCGTCCAACTCGGCGCGTTCTCCCTCGGCCTGCAAGACTACACGACCGTCGGTCAGGTTACAAACCCGGCCGGTCACCTCAAATCCCGCAGCCACTTTTTTGACCGAGTAACGAAACCCGACACCTTGCACCTGCCCCGAATAAAAAATCTGCATCCGGCATCGCTTCATAATCCGCCAATGTGCCTTCGTCACCCCGCCGGCGGCCCAAAAGCCTGCCTATGTAGCCAAAAAAGCGATCATGATGCAACGTTTTTGTGTGCCTGCTCGGATCACTGGCGCTCGTATTCGCCCTTGTTGAGCCTTTTGAGCACGGTAAAGCCGGCTTTTTTCGCGTCACTGATCGAGAGCGGCTTGAGCTTTACCGGCGAGTTGAAGGTGGAGAAAATTTTCCGCACCGGCTTGCGGCACGCCGGGCAGTGCGTGAGCGGAGCCGCGGTCACGGGGCGGCGCAGGGTGAATTTTCCGCCGCACACCTTGCAGTCCCCATCGCACAATTCGTATTCGTAGATCGGCATAATCAGGGCTGGCGAGCATCACCAGGCCACACCCGGCACGTACAGCGAAAAGGTCATGTCACCGGCGCGGAAGTTCTTGTAACTGGCCACATGAAAGTCGCCAAAGAGGATGTTCAGCCGCTGATTGTGAATTGGCGGCGGCGCGTAGCGGGTGTCGAAAAGCGTGTCCATGGTGTAATTCACGGGATCGGCATCCGGTTGGCCGCCCACCAGCGGCAGGGGATAATTGCAGTCACCTGACAGAATGTAGGTGGTGGGCGTTTGCAGGCTGCGGAGGCTGACACTGGCAGGCGCGGGGAGCGGCAGGGAACTCATGTAGGCACCGCGCGCGCCCATGAAGTAGCTGAACGGTGAATTGAAGTATTTCCGTGTCAGCGCCGGGCAGGCGAGAATGTTCGTGGCGACATAGTAGGATTTCAGCGGCTGGGTCCACGGTTCATATTGCCCGCCCAACCAGGGCACGCCGCCATGCGCCAGCGGCAGGCGGTCGCCGTAGTCATCGCCGTAGAGTTGCATGGCCAGTCCGAGTTGGTGCAGGCTGTTGACGCAGGCGATGGACAGTGCCTTTTCCTTGGCCTTGCCGAGCGCGGGCAGCAACATGCTCGCGAGAATGCTGATGATGGCGATCACCACCAGCAACTCGATCAGCGTGAAGGCGCGTTTTAATGCTTTGTGACACATGTCTTGCCGGCTCGGACCCGGAGTCAACATAGCGGGTTGTGCCGGCATTGCCAGTCGGGAATTACCGCCGCGTTGGTTGCGGCGCCTTTCCAATGCTCGCAATCCTGGCAAAAACATCTAAAATGAGGCGTTGACACCACGTCCACATTCTGTTTTTATCTCTGCCCCTTTGTTGGGGAAAATTTATGTACGCTGTTCTAGAAACTGGAAGCAAACAATATCGTGTCGCCGCCGGCGACACGCTGCAAATTGAACGCCTCGAAATCGAGGCCGGCAAACCGGTCACCTTTGACCGCGTGCTGCTGGTCAACAACGCTGGCAAAGTAACCGTGGGTGCTCCCACCGTGGCTGGCGCCAGCGTCTTGGCCGACGTGGTGGAACACATCCGCGGCGAGAAAAAACTGACGTTCAAAATGAAACGCCGCAAAGGCTACCACAAAACCATCGGTCACCGCCAGGAATTGACCGTGGTCAACATCAAGGAAATTAAAGGATAAATTTATGGCACATAAAAAAGGTCAAGGCAGCGTCCGCAATGGACGGGACAGCGTCAGCAAACGGCTGGGCGTGAAACGGTTTGGCGGCCAGGAAGTCACCGCCGGCAGCATTCTCGTCCGCCAGCGCGGCTCGAAATTCATCGCCGGCGCCAACGTCGGCACCGGCCGCGATTGGACTTTGTTCGCTCTGACGGATGGCAAGGTTCTGTTCGACAAGGACAGCCGCCGCGTAAACATCGTTGCCGCGGCCACCGCAACGAACTAGCCGGCAGGTCACATTTCACGGCGAGGCCGCTGGCCTCGCCTTTTTTATTGGTGGATGCGATTTTGCCCGCCACCTGCCTTAGATATTTAAAATGTTCATCGACGAGATCAAAATTTACGCCCGCGCTGGCCACGGCGGCAAAGGCGCCATCGCCTTCCATCGGGAAGCTTACATTCCCAAGGGCGGCCCCAGCGGCGGCAACGGCGGCCGCGGCGGCAGCGTGATTCTCCAGGCCGACCACGATCTCAACAACCTGATCGCGCAATATTACCAGCCCCGGCTCATTGCCGCCGACGGCCAAGGCGGTCTCGGCAAGGGCATGGACGGTCACGCCGGCAAGGATATCATCATCAAGGTTCCCTGCGGCACACTCGTCTGGCGGCTGCCTTCCAAAATTCTTCCCGGCGAGGATCCGGACGAGGATGACGACCAAGCCGACGAAAAACCCGCGTTTCGCTCCAGCACCAGCCGCCGGCCGCTCATCCGCCATTCCACGGCCGGTGCGGCCGAGGAGGTGGATCTTTCCGCCGAAGTCGCCGGCGAAGCGGGACCCGGCGGCCAGGCCAAAGGTGAATTGGTCGCCGACCTCACACAGCACGGCCAGCAGTTCGTGCTGTGCAAAGGCGGTCGCGGCGGGCTGGGCAACCGCAACTTCGCCACGGCGGCACGCCAGACGCCGCGTTTCGCGCAACCGGGCGAGCCGGGCGGTGAAGGTGAATTTTTGTTTGAGTTGCGCATCCTGGCCGAAGTCGGGCTGGTCGGCTATCCGAACGCCGGCAAATCCACGCTGCTCACCGCGATTTCGCGGGCGCGGCCCAAGGTCGCGCCGTATCCGTTCACCACGCTGCACCCGCAGATCGGCATCCTGGAATATCCGGATTTCCACCGGCTCACCGTGTGCGACGTGCCGGGACTGATCGAAGGCGCGCACCAGAACGTCGGCCTCGGCCACGCGTTTCTGCGGCACATCAAACGCTGTAGAATTCTCGTTCTCCTCCTCGACATGGCCGGCACGGACAACCGCGCGCCGTGGGACGACTACAAAAATTTGCTGCGCGAACTGGACTTGTATGATCCGGCCCTGGTGGCCAAGCCCCGTTACGTGGTCGCCAACAAAATGGACGAGGCGGTCGCGGCGGAGAACCTGAAAAAGTTCAAGCGCCGCGTGCGCAAGACGCCCGTCCTGCCGATCTCCGCCGCATTCGATGAGAACATGGATGCGTTCAAAAAACTCATCCGCGAAGCGGTCGAGGAAACGGGCGGTTGAGTCCGGCGACCAGCCGGGGGCGAATCGAGAGCGGGGACAAGAGGGATTCCCAAGCAATCCCACATCAAATTTTGCGCAAGCGAATTCCCCTCATTGTGAAAGTTCCGGCAAGCGGGCAGAGCGCTTAATCCATTTCAGTTTTCGAGGTTGAATCTTCGCTGCGAAACGACTTCTGGCATGCGCGCGAATGAAACGCGGTTCGTGCTGGTAAAAAAGTTTGAAGTGGACTTTTACGCCCAAGTAAACGAAAAGGTAACTGCCCGGCTGCCTTCACGGCCGGGCAAATTTTATGGATGACGAGCGGAAAACAGCGACGACGGCTCCGGACGCGAGCGCCAGTCCGGAAAAAAAATCCAACGAAAAGCAAAGCATCTGGAAACGCCGTCCGGTGATCTTCATTGGCGTCGCGGTGTTGGCCCTGGTTTTGTATTTCGGCCTGCGCGAGGTGGTTCTGAGTTTCGCGCACGAAACGACCGACAATGCGTTTATCGAGGGCGACCTGGTTTCCGTCGCGCCCCGGGTGGCGGGGCAAGTCACCGCGGTTCCCGTTTTCGACAACCAGTTGGTGCGCTCAAACGATTTGCTCGCGGAGGTTGATTCGGCGAGTTTTGCCATTGCGGTGGCGCAAAAGCGCGCGGCGGCTGCCTCGCAGGACGCCAATGTGAAAACGGTTTTTGCGGTGGACGAGTTGATGCGCAAGAAAGTGGCCACCGCCGAGGCGGGCGCGCGTAAAGCCAAGGCGGATGCTGAGGTCGCCGAAGCGACTGCCAACCGGGCGCGGGACGATTTTCATCGGATGGAGGAACTGCGGAAACAGAACACGGTGTCCTCGCAGGAATTCGACGCTGCGAAAGCCGCGAATCAGACGGCGCAGGCGGCGTGGGCTTCGGCGCGCGAAAATGTTCTGGTCGAGGATTCGAAAGTCGATGAGGCGCGGGCGCAACTGGTCGCGGCGGAAGCGGAGGTCGGCCTGGCCAATTCGCAATGGGAGGAGGCGCAGACCAATGTCGCCTCGGCGGAACTGGATTTTTCCCACACCAAAATTTTCGCGCCGTGCGACGGGCGCGTGACGCGCAAGGCGGTCGAGCCTGGCAATTACGTGCAAGTGGGCCAGCCCGTGATGTCCATCGTGCCGCGCGAGGTTTGGGTCGTGGCCAATTTCAAGGAGACGCAACTGCGAAACATTCGCACGAATCAGCCGGTGCAAATCACCGTGGATTCCATCACCGGCAGAACTTTTTCCGGCCACGTTCAAAGCATCCAGGCCGGCAGCGGCGCGGCGTTCAGTCTGTTGCCGCCGGAAAACGCGGTGGGCAACTACGTCAAAGTCGTCCAGCGCGTGCCGGTAAAAATTCTTTTTGACGAACCTTTGCCCGCCGACGCCGTGCTCGGCCCTGGCATGTCTGCGGTGCCTTCCGTGCGCGTTTCAGATTTTTCCGTTCCCAATTTTGCGCTCGCCCTCGCGGCGGGCCTGATCGCTTTGGTGTGCGGCTTTTTCTGGTGGCGCGCGGCGGGTCGAAATCCTGTTCTCGGAGCGAAGTGAGCGATGGCTGACGTTTCGACGAGCAAGCCTTCCGCCGCGGACGCGCACTGGCATCCGAGCCACAATCCGTGGCTCATCGCCGTGGCGGTCATGACGGCGACGTTCATGGAAGTGCTCGACACCTCGATCGCGAACGTCTCGCTGCCGCACATCGCGGGCAATCTTTCGGCGACGACTTCCGAATCCACCTGGGTGCTGACGAGCTACCTCGTCTCGAACGCGATCATCCTGCCGATCACCGGCTGGCTTGGGATTTACTTCGGACGCAAACGGCTGCTCGTGATGTGCATCGCGCTGTTCACGGTTTCCTCGATTTTGTGCGGCATGGCGCCCGATCTCGGATTTCTTATTGTCGCACGGGTGTTGCAAGGCATCGGTGGTGGCGCGATGCTGCCGATTTCGCAGGCGGTGCTGCTGGAAAGTTTTCCACCGCAAAAACGCGGCGTGGCGATGGCCACCTTCGCGATGGGCGTGGTGGTCGCGCCGATTCTCGGGCCGACGCTCGGCGGCTGGATCACGGACAATTATTCCTGGCGCTGGATTTTTTACATCAACGTGCCCGTCGGCATTTTCGCGATGCTGATGGCGCAGGCGTTCGTCGAAGACCCGCCGTACATCAAAAACGCCAAGATCGAGCGCGTGGACGCGCTGGGATTTTTCTTTCTCGCCGTCTGGCTTGGCACACTGCAAATCGTCCTCGACAAGGGCCAGCAGGAGGATTGGTTCGAGTCGGACTGGATTTGCGCGCTCGCGACAATTTCGGTCGTTTGCTTCGTGTCGTTTCTAATCCGCGAATTGAAGGCCGAGCATCCGATCGTGGACCTGCGGATTCTAAGAAACCGCAACTACGCCGCCGGCATCCTGCTCATCACCACCCTGGCGGCGGTGCTGTATGGCACCACGGCGGCGCTGCCAATTTTTCTGCAAACCATGATGGGCTATCCCGCACTGCAAAGCGGCTACACTCTGAGTCCGCGCGGCATCGGTGCGTTTATCACCACCATGCTGATCGGCCGGCTGGTCGGCAAAGTGCCGAACCGGGCGTTGATGCTAACCGGCTTCACGCTGCTGGCGGTTTCTTCGTTCTGGCTCGGCCAGATCAATTTGCAGGTCGCCATGTCCAACGTCATCTGGCCCAGCGTGCTCAACGGCGTGGCGATCAGTTTCATTTTCGTGCCGCTCACCACTTCGACAATGGGCCATCTGCGCCAGCAGCAGATGGGCAACGCCACGGGCATTTTCAACCTCATGCGCAACCTCGGCGGCAGCTTTGGCATCGCGGTGGTGGGCACGTTCCTCGACCGCCGCGCGCAGATCCACCAGGCCTTGATGGTCTCGCACCTGACCCCTTACGACGCGGCGTACAAAGAGCAGCTCGCCGCCGTGACCGCCATGCTGCGCACGCACGCCGATCCGGTGACGGCGCATATTCAGGCGCTGCACCTGGTTTACGGCCGGCTGATCGAGCAGGCGAATCTCTGGTCGTTCGTCGAGGATTTCCGGTTGTTCGGACTTTTGTGCTTGGTTTGCCTGCCGTTGGTTTTATTATTCAAGAAAGTGCGTGGTGGTAAGCAAAGCGTTTCTGCGCACTGAAAATTTTCCGTAGTGGAGTCTTGAACTTGTTGAATGACCGTCACTTTATTCATTCCGTGCTTTATTGATCTGATGTTTCCGCGCGTCGGCGTTAGCATCGTGCAGATTCTCGAAGGTCTGGGGCACAAGATTGACTATCCCGAGGAACTTGCCTGCTGCGGCCAGCCGGCGTTCAATTCCGGTTATTGGCCCGAGGCGCGAACGATGGCGCTGCCGGTGCTGCAACGATTGAAAAACGCCGAGGCGGTGGTGATCGCCTCCGGTTCCTGCGGCGCGATGATCAAGGTTTTCTATCCGCAACTTTTCGCCGGCACAGAGCATGAAGATGCCGCAAAAGCCTTGTCCACGAAGTGTTGGGAGTTCTCCGACTTCCTCGTGACGAAACTTGGTGTGACCGATCTCGGTGCCAAGTTTCCGCACAAGGTCACTTTCCACGACGGCTGTCACGGCCTGCGCGAACTCGGTTTGAAGAAAGGCCCGCGCTCGTTGCTCGCCAAGGTGCGCGGCCTCGAATTGGTCGAGATGAAGGAGGAGGTCTGCTGCGGCTTCGGCGGAACGTTCGCGGCGAAATTTCCGATGATTTCCACCGCGATGGGCGAGGTGAAATGCGCCGCCGCCGCCGAGACCGGAGCGGAATTCATCGTGTCGAACGACTCCAGTTGCCTGATGCACATCCAAGGTTTGGCCGACAAGCTGGGTAAGAAACTGAAGACTATCCACCTCGCGGAAGTGTTGACGAGTAGGGATTAATTGAATTTTTCAATGTCCAACGAGAACAAAATCAAAGGAAATGCTTTGGAAAAAGCTGTTCACTTGATTCAGGAAACAATTCTCAAATCTGATCCAAAGTTCGCAGGCATCAAATTTTCCATCGAACGAAACAAAATCGAAATAGTGGCCGGAGTCAGGCATGAAATAGATGTGCTCGTAAGAACTCTGCCCAATTCTCATTACGAGTCGGTCTGGATCTTCGAATGTAAGAATTGGAATACGCCGGTCGGTAAGAATGAGCTAATCGTCTTGTCAGAAAAGGTGGGGGCGGTTGGAGCTACGAAAGGTTTTTTGGTGGCGCGCGAATTTACAGCAGACGCTGAAGCTCAAGCGAAGTTGGATAATAGACTCGGTCTCGTTCTCTGCACCGATGAATTTTTAAGTCCTGTCAGTTTCAACATGATGCACTCGGAACATGAACTTGCACCAATACAAATCAGCCTTAAGCAACGCGGCGTTCCGCCACTCGAACATCCCAATCGGCTGGATTGGAAAACAATTTCGTGCAGGTTCAATGGGCGGCCTGTCAATTTTGCGCAATTTGTCATGTCTTATGCTGATAAGGCAATTGAGGAGGATGAAAAAGAAAATCAGTCAAAATATAAATGCGAATCGTCGCATCACGGTGAGCGTTCCTTGCTTGTCAAATTTGACCCCGGTGAATTCGTCGCGGATTCGATGGATGTCGAATATATGAGGATTGACATCAAATTCTGGGTGGCGGTTCGCAAGTTGAAACTCATTTCGAAATTCGAATTTAAGAATCAAGATCGGGTATTTTCATTTGAGCCAATCGACGATTTGATTTCGGGAAAACAGATTCAAATCGACGTGGTTCATCGGATTTGATTCAAACAATTTCATGAGCGCGCCTGCAAATGATTTCCTCACTAACGCTTCGCGGTTGACGCAAGACTTGCGTCATCGCTCGATCATCCAGACGGCGCTGGGCAAATACGAGATCGTCCGCGACAAATCGCGCGGCGCGTTCCAGGATTACGCCGCCGCGCGCCAGGCCGCCGCCGAGACAAAATGGGAAGCCATCAATCACCTCGACAAATATCTGGAGGAACTGGTCGCCAAACTGGAAGCGCGCGGGACGAAAGTGCATTGGGCCAGCACCGGCGAACAGGCGCGCGAAATCATCACCGGCATCGTCCGCGAAAAGAAGGCGCGTTCGATCATCAAGTCCAAGGCGATGACCTCCGAAGAAATTCATCTCAACGACGCTTTGGAAAAAGAAGGGCTGACCGTCGTGGAATCCGATCTCGGCGAATTCATCATGCAACTGCTGCATGAGCCGCCGTATCACATCGTGTTTCCCTCGATGCACCTGACGCGCGGCGAAATCCGCGAATTGTTCCAGCGCGAACTGAACGACGCGCCGTCCGACAATCCGGAGGACCTCACGATGGTCGCCCGCCGCGTGATGCGCAAAAAATACATCAACGCCGACATCGGCTTCACCGGCGCAAACTTTGCCATCGCCGAGACCGGGATGATTTCGATCACGGAAAACGAGGGCAACGCGCGCCTCACCGCCGCGCTGCCGAAGACGATGATCACGCTGCTCGGCATTGAGAAAGTGTTGCCGCGCCTCGAAGACCTCGCGCTGTTTCTGCCGCTGCTGGCCACCTCCGGCACCGGCCAGGCGTTGACATGTTACAACACGATGTACGGCGGCCCGCGCCAGCCCGGCGAGTGCGACGGACCCGAGGAATATCACGTCGTGCTGCTCGACAACCGCCGCACCGAGCTGCTCGCCGACGCCGAGCAGCGGGATTCGCTGCACTGCATCCGCTGCGGCGCGTGCCTGAACGTCTGCCCGATTTTCCGCAACGTCGGCGGCCACACCTACGGCACGACTTATTCCGGTCCGGTCGGCTCGGTCATCACGCCGCACTTGCGCGGCTTGCAGGATTGGAAGCACCTCTCCTTTTCGAGTTCGCTCTGCGGCGCGTGCAGCGAGACGTGTCCGGTGAAAATTGATCTCGCGCATCACCTGCTGCAAAACCGGCGCAACGCGACGGCAGAAAAATCTTCGCTGCCGTGGAAGCTCGGCTTCAAGGCGATGAATTTTATTTTCAACCGGCCGGCGCTTTACAAACTCGTCGCGCCGTTCGGTCGGCTTGGACAAAAGTTGCATCCGATCGTCAAAGGCACGCGGCTCGATCCGGCGTATTCGTGGACCAAAACGCGCGAGACGCCGAAGATCGCGCCGCAGACGTTCAAGGAATTTTGGAGGAACCGTTCATGACCGAACGAGAAAAAATTTTCGGCCGCATCCGCGAGGCGTTGTCTGTTGAAGCGCCGATGCCCGGCCACCACCACGCGGCCGGCCGTGCGGCCGGCCGTGCGGCTGGCACTTCGGTGCCACCGTCGGCTCACGCGCGGGAATGGCTTCCGCCGGTCGGGGATTCGTTCGACGGGCAGCTCGCGGCGTTCGCCGAAAATGCGATCAATCTGAAGGCTGATTTCCAAATCGCCGCGAACCACGACGAACTGGCCGCTTTGCTTTGCAAGCTGCGTGACGCCGATGGCTGGAAAAAAATCGCCGCGCACCAAGGTGAATTGACCGACGCGGCGTGCGCGGCGCTGGAACTGCCGGTGTTGAAAACCGATTCCGGCTACGACGTGAACGAGTTGGAGCAATGCGACGCCAGCATCAGTGAGTGCGACGCGCTGATCGCGCAGACCGGCAGCGTGCTGGTGACCAGCCGCAGTGCGGGCGGGCGGGCGTTGTCGGTGCTGCCGCCGCATCACGTGGTCATCGCGCGCCGGGAGCAATTGTTGCGCGATTTGCCGGCGGCGTTTCAATTTCTTAAGCAGAAATACGCCGCGAATTATCCGAGCATGATTTCGTTTATCACCGGCCCGAGCCGCACCGGCGACATCGAGCGCATCCTGGTGCTCGGCGCGCACGGCCCGAAGAAACTGACGATTTTCCTGGTCTGAATCGCGGTTCGCTGTCGCGGCTATTTGGTTTCCACGCCGATACGTTTGAGGAACGGTTCGATTGAGCGCGGCCGGCCCAGAAATTTTTCAATCGAAACATTCACATCCCGCGAATCGCCCACCTCATAGATTTCTTTGCGCAGCCGCATCCCGGCGTCTTTGTCGAAATAACCGTCCGGTGATTTTTCAAAAACGGTTGCCATGTCGGCGGCGATGGCGTCGGCCCAGGCGTAGCCGTAATAGCCCGCCCCGTAACCGATGATGTGCCCGAAGTACGCCACGAACGCCGTGTCCGGCACCATCGGCAGAAAAACGTCGCTCAATTCGCGGTTCGCGAGCGGCAGGGCGTCGCTGGCGTTCGCCGCGTGAATTTGCGTGTGCAGCGCGAGGTCCATCAGGCCAAAGGCGAGTTGCCGGCGGTAGCGCGTGCCTTCGGTGGCCAGCCGCGCCTCCTTCAGCTTGGCCAGGATTTCGGCGGGGATTTTTTTGGACGGATCGCGGTAATCTGCGGCGAAGCTGTCCAAAACTTTTTTGTCCCACGGCCAATTCTCGAGCATCTGCGACGGCGCCTCGACGAAATCGCGCGGCACGCTCGTGCCGGAGAAACGCGCGTATTTCGCCCGCGTCAAAATCGTGTGCATCGCATGGCCGAACTCGTGGAAGATCGTCTCCACGTCGTCGTGCGACATCAGCGAGGGATGCTCCTTGGTCGGTGCCGGGAAATTGCAGATCAGCGCGCACACCGGGCGCTGGTATTTTCCGTCCGGCAGTAGTTTGCCTTCGACGATGCCGAACTGTGCGAAATGGTTGTATTTGCCCTCGCGCGGGAACATGTCGAGGTAGAACAACCCGAGCGGTTCGCCGGTGCTCGCGTCGCTCACGGCGTAAAGTTGCAGGTCGCCGATCCATTTGTAGGGCGGCTCCACGCGCTCGAATTTGAGTCCGAAAATCCGCTGGTAGATCGCGAACATGCCGTCGAGCACGCGCTGGTACGGGAAATAGACGCGCAGTTGCTCGGCGTCCACGTTGTATTTTTCCTTCTTCAACAGGTTGCTGAAATAGCGCCAGTCCCAGATTTGGATTTGCGCGTTGGCGTCGCCGGTTTCCCGCGCCTTCAGCTTTTGAAACTCGGCCAGTTCGGCGGCGAACTTCGGTTGCAGGCCGGTCTTCAATTTCTCCACGAACCCGGTCGCGGTGCCGGCGTTCTTCACCATTTTGGGCTCAGTTTCAAAATCAGCGTAGGAGGCGTAGCCGAGCCTGCGGGCGATGTCGTCGCGCAGGACGAGGATTTTTTCGAGCAACGGAATGTTTTCGGCGCGGGCGAGATTGTCGTGCGCGACCAGGAATTTCTTCCGGGTGGCCTCGCGCCGGGCGTTGTCCATCACGATGATGTAATGCCAGGTGACATTCGCTTTGACGGTGTATTCGTCAGGGCCGGTTTTGGTCTGTTTGAGAAAATCCTCCGGCACGCCTTCGAGTTCGGCTTGGGTGAATTTCACGTCCTGCGCGGCCTTGGTGACGTTGCTCTCGAAATCCATGGCCAGGCGGGACAGCTCCTTGCGCAACCGCTCCACCTCGTCGCGCCCGGCCTTGGGCAGTTCCAAACCGGCGCGGCGGTAATCGCGCAGCGTGTCGTCGAAAAGTTTTTTGTCCTCGCCGGCCAGTTCGGGTTTGGTGTCGGCGTAGGCTTTCAAGGCGCGGTAAACATCTTCGCGGTAGTCAATGCCCACCATCCATTCTTCGAGCGACTTGAGCGCGTCGGTGGTCGCTTCGCGCACCGCGGCGTTGGTGCTCGTTTCCTTGATGAGCGACAGGCGGTTGTCAGCCAGGCCGAGTTGAAAACCCAGGTCGTCGAGTGCGCCGACGGTGTTGGCAAAAGTAACCGCGCCCGGTGGGAGCGCACCGATGCGGTCCAAAGCGGTGTTGCCGGCGGCAATAGTGTTCGCGAGGGTCGCGGCGATGGCGTTCGTGGTCGTTTCAAACTCCGGGACGGTGATGACGGAGCTAAATCCGGCCGCGCGGTGTTGGAACGCCGCCAGCGGGTTTGCGGTTTTGGGCGGAAAGCCGGCGCAGGCGGAAAGTACAATTGCCAACCCGCCAAGGAGCCAGAAGTTCTTTTGCATACGGCGGCAAAGCTAACGGCAGTCGCGGGACATTCAAGCGGTTTCGGCGGCGGGCGGCTTCAAAGCGGCTTGCGTTCCCGCGAAATTCCAGCCATTGTCGCGCATGGCCTTGCCAATTCAACCGGTCACTTTGACTGCCGAACAGGTCGCGGAGTTGCAGCGCAATCTCTCGACCCTCCGTCACGACGTCAACAACCGCTTGGCGATGCTCATGGCCGCCGGGGAACTGGGGCGCCTCCAACAGGCCATGTCCGATCGGATGTCGGCGCTCCTGGCTGAACAGCCGCGCCTCATCGTGGAGGACATGAATAAATTCTCCGCCGCGCTGGAGCAAACGCTTGGAATCCGACGTTAACAGTTTTGCTGCGGTGTCAGCGTTGAATCCGCGCTGAACCGCCTTTCGCAAAGGCACGAACTTGTTCCACGGTGGCCATCGTCGTATCACCGGGGAAGGTCGTCAGCAGCGCGCCGTGCGCCCAGCCGAGGTTGACCGCTTCTTGTTCGGACGCACCGGACAACAGTCCGTAGAAAAATCCCGCTGCATAGCCGTCACCGCCGCCGACGCGGTCCACCACGTCCAGTTCGCACATCGGCGATTGATAGGTTTTGCCGTTGACCCACGCCACCGCGCCCCAGGTGTGACGGTTCGTCGAGTGGACCTCGCGCAGCGTGGTCGCCACGGCTTTGACGTTCGGGAATTTTTTCACCGCCTTGTCAATCACCGCGTAAAATGCCGACGGATCGAGTTTCGATTTGCTTTCCACGTCCTGTCCTTCGATGCCGAGGCCTTTCTGCAAATCCTCCTCGTTACCGACCAGGACATCCACGTGCCGTACGATGCGGCCCAGCACGTCGAGTGCTTTGGACTGGCCGCCCCAGATGTCCCAAAGTTTCTGGCGATAATTCAAATCGAACGACGTGACCGCGCCGGCGGCCTTGGCGGTCTTCATCGCCTCGACGATCAGTTCGCCGGTGGTTTCTGACAGCGCCGCAAAAATGCCGCCGCTGTGGAACCAGCGCACGCCGTCGCCAAAAATGTCCTTCCAGTTGAAATCGCCCGGCTTGAGCTGGCCGGCCGCTTCGTTGCTGCGGTTGTAAAAGACGACCGGCGCGCGGACGCCCTGGCCGCGATCGGAATACACCGTGGCCATGTTCGGCCCGCGCACGCCGTCGTGCTTGAATTTTTTGTAGAACGGTCTGACGCCCATTGCGCGGACGCGCTCGGCGATCAAATCGCCAATCGGATAATCCACCATCGCGCTGGCGATGCCGGTGTTGAGGCGGAAGCAGTCCGACAGATTCGCCGCGACATTGAACTCGCCGCCGCTGACGTGGATGTCGCAGTGCGCCGCCTTGCGGAACGGGATGATGCCGGGATCGAGACGGTGGACGAGGGCGCCGAGTGAAAGGAAATCCAGCGAGCCGGTTTGGGGAATGTTAAGACCAGAGTTCATCTTAAAGTGTGTTTGCCAATTTTTGTTTCCGAAATTCAGGCTGCAAATTAACGCCCGGGATTATTGCGGCGACCGCGGTGTTTGTCCCGCAAAAAATGGCGCGCGGGTGGCGCGGCGGTGGGGTGTATTCCGCAACCCGCCGCACGCGGGCGCAGGTTTGAAAATATGCCGAGAAAGCCGAGCCGCCGCGCGAAAGCTTTATTTTTCGGTTTCACCCGGCGGAGGCAACTGTTTAATTAGGCCATGTCCAGCGACCGGCTCCAACGCGGTTTGCGCGCCACCTTCACCGGGATGGCCGTGAACCTGTTGCTGGCCGCGGCCAAACTCCTCGCCGGCATCTTCGGCCATTCCCACGCGCTGGTGGCCGATGCGGTCGAATCGCTCGCCGATATTTTCAGCTCCGTCATCGTCTGGCGCGGTCTGGTGGTCGCCGCCGCGCCGCCCGATGAAGACCATCCTTACGGCCACGGCAAGGCCGAACCGCTGGCCGCCGCGCTGGTTTCGGCGCTGCTGATGTTCGCCGCGGGCTGGATCGCGATCAAGGCGTTGACCGAGATTGCCCAGCCGCATCAGGCGCCAGCGTCTTTCACATTAGCCGTGTTGCTGGCCGTAATCGTGATCAAGGAAGGCTTGTTTCGCTTCGTCTTGCGCGAAAGCCAGGTGCTGGACAGCTCGGCCGTGCGCAGCGACGCCTGGCACCATCGCAGCGACGCCATCACCTCGGTCGCCGCCGGGATTGGCATCAGCATCTCGCTGATCGGCGGCAAGAGCTTCGAGGCGGCGGATGATTGGGCGGCGATCGCCGCCGCGTGTGTGATCGCCTGGAACGGCTGGCGGCTGCTGCGGCCCGCGTTGAATGAACTCATGGACCGCGCGCCCGACCGGAAGTTGATCCAGCAAATCCGGCGTTCCGCCGAAATCATTCGCGGCGTGGAGCGCGTGGAAAAATGTTTTGTCCGCAAAATGGGCTACATTTATTTCGTCGAAATGCACGTCGAGGTGGATCCGCAAATGACCGTGGACCGCTCACACCAGATCGCCCATGACGTGAAGGACAAAGTGCGCGCCGACCTTCCCGCCGTGCGCGACGTGCTGGTTCACATTGAGCCAGCGCGAATGAACGCCGTGCCCGTTTGATCCTGGTGAGCGCCGCAACTCATTTCAAAGGCTGGGCCAAACCCGGACCGGTTCCGCCCGGCCCCGCGGCCGGGCTGGCGGTGGAAGCGCACGAAACACTCGACGCGATCAGCGGCCATTTCCGGCTGTTCCAACTGCGCGACGGTCACCGCTTTTCGACGGATGACTTGCTCACGGCTTGGTACGGCACGAGCTGGTGTCCGGCGGCGCGCACGGCGCTCGACCTGGGCAGCGGCCTTGGCACCGTGGGCATGATCTGCGCCTGGCGGCTGCCTGGCGCGCGGTTTGTGGCCGTGGAGGCGCAGGCGGAAAGCGTGGCGCTCGCGCAAAAATCCGCGCGCTTCAACGGACTGACGGAGCGCTACGAAATTCGCGCCGGCGATTTTCGCGAGCCGGGCGTTTTGCGGGCGGAGGAAAAATTTGATTTGATCACCGGCAGTCCGCCGTATTTTGCGCCGGAAGCCGGCGTGAAAAGCGAACATCCGCAGCGGCTGGCCTGCCGCTTTGAATTGCGCGGCACGGTGGTTGATTATTGCGCGACTGCCGCGCAGCACCTGGCCGCCGGTGGTTTCTTTGCGTGCGTGTTTCCCGTCGAGCCGGCACAGCGGGCGCGGGTCGTCGCCGGTGCGCAGGCGGCGGGACTGGTGATCGTGCGCCAGCGACCGGTGATTTTCCGCGAGGGCGAGCCGCCGTTGATCGGGCTGTTTGGCCTGATGCGGGCCGGCGATTTGCCGGAGTGGTTTCGGGGCAACACTTGGGAGGAACCGCCGCTCATCATCCGCACGCGCACCGGCGAGATTCACCCGGAATACTCCGCGGTGAAACTGGCCGTCGGCTTTCCGCCGTGAAGTGATTCAAGGCGGCGGTGACCCTTCGTTAACGAGACGCTGGTAAAGCAACGAACGGCATCTGTCTCCGCTAGGAATCCAACGTCACCAGCGCGCTTGGGTGGCTTACTCGTTGAACGGGTTGACGTGGAGGTTCACGAACAGATTGACGTTGGGCGCCTGAAAGGCCATGCGTTCCCGTCCGCCGCCGTCGGCGAGTTCATCTTCCGTTTCGCTGGTGCGCCGGACCTGCGGCGGTTGCAGCTTGCACTCCAGTCCGGCGTCACAGAGGTTCGATTTGAAATTGCCGGTGCAAATGTTGAGCAGTTCGCCCATGGTGTCGTCCACTTCGGCGTCGTTGGTGAGTGCTTCCGGGGGCAGTCCCAGGATGCCGGCGGCGATCAGCCGCGCGGTATTAGCGCTGAGGCGCAAATAGACTTCGCCATTGGCTTTGCCGGCAAAACCAATTTTGCACGCGACGTGCTGGCCGGTGAGCGCTTCCAAAGTGCCGGGCCGGCAGCCGACCAGTTTCCAGCCGAGCATGGTCTGAAACGTCTTGAGCAGCGCGTCGGCAAGTGGCGTGCTCATGGCGAGCAACAGCACGCAGGCCACGCCGGTGCGCATGAGCGCCTCCTCAACGGTCGTCGCACTGTAATCCTCCTCGCTGGCGGCGCGCGGATTGGCGGCGCGCAGCAGGCGCTGGCTCAGGACGGGATCCGTGGAGATCAATTTGCCGATCTGGTCGAGGTCGGCGTTCTGGCGCGCGACCAGCTGGGTCAGGCGCATGACGCTGTCGGGCAGCGGTTGCAGGCCGTATTTTTTCTCGAGTTCCAGGTAGGTGGCGGCAGGCATTTAATTTTTCTTTCAGGCGGCGGCAGGCAGGGCGGCGGTTTCTTTTTTCACGAGGCTGACGACTTTGCCGATTTTTTCGAGCAGCTGCTCTTCCTTGAAGGGTTTGACCAGGTAATCGCGGACGCCGAGGCGGGCGATGTGGAGCACGTTTTCGCGGCCGGATTCGGCGGTGAGCATGATGACCGGCGTGGCTTTGAGTTCCGGCGTTTCGCGCAACTGGGTGAGCATGGTGACGCCGTCCATGACCGGCATGGTCACGTCGAGCAGGATGAGGTCGGGCTTCTCGCGGGCGGCGGCGGCCAGGCCTTCCTCGCCGTTTCCGGCCTCGATGAGCACGCAGTCGAAGGGGCGCAAGGTCCGGCCGACGATGAGGCGGATGGTGCGGCTGTCATCCACGCTGAGGATTTTGATGGGCATAATATTGTGGGGTGAGGGTTTAATTAATGCGGAGGTGGACCTCCACGGTGATGCATTCGTTGGCGCAATTGAACAGGACGCTCTCGCGCTGCACGCCTTGGGGCGGCTCGATTTCATAGGCGGTGCCGCGGATGATGGCGGGCGTGCTGATGGCGCAGGGCAGGTCGTGGTCGTTCAAGTGGGACTTGAATCCGCCGGCCACCATGTTGGTCAGCTCGCCGATTACATCGTTGATTTCGGATTCGTTGGTCAGTTCTTCGGGGGGCAAACCCAGGAGGCTTGAGGCAGCCAGGCGGGCGAAGGCCGCAGTCATGTGCAGATAAATGGCGCCGGTGACATTTTCGCCGCCCAGACCCACGGAGCCGGTGACGCGCTCGGGATAATGCGGGGACAAATTGATGGAAACCGGGACCGCCTTCATTGAAAGCATCGTCTCAAAGACACTTTGCACGTGTTCGCCGAGGAATTTTTGCACGTTGATGGCGGATGTCTGGATACTCATAGTTTAGGCGTGGGAGTGAATAGCGGTTTGGGGCAGGGCTTCCCGACGGGGGTGGGAGGTGACGGCCCGCACCAGGGCGTTGGGAATTTGCTCCAGCGGGAGCACCTGATCCGCGACGCCCAGTTCGACGGCGGCGCGCGGCATGCCATAAACGACGCAGGAGGCTTCGTTCTGGACGAGCGTTTGCGCGCCGGCGGCCTTGAGTTTTTGCATTCCCAGTGCCCCGTCGGATCCCATCCCAGTGAGGATGGCTGCGACGGCATGTGCTCCGGCGCAGGAAGCGGCGGAGTTGAACAGTACGTCCACAGCCGGGCGGACGTGGTGCTGCGGCGGGCTTTGATTCAGCATCACTTGGTAGTTCGCGCCGTTCCACACGACCATCATGTGAAAATCTCCTGGAGCCAGCAATGCCAGGCCTGGCCGCAAAATATCCCCTGCCTTGGCTTCGCGCACTTCCAAGGCGCAGCATTCGTTCAAGCGATCTGCGAATGCTTTGGAAAAAACCGCTGGAATGTGCTGGACGATGCAAATGCCCGGCAAATCCGCCGGCAACTGGGGCAGCACCACTTTGAGGGCCTCGGTGCCGCCGGTGGAAGCACCGAGGAGAATGAGCTGGCGCGGATGGAAGGTCGTACTCGCGGGGGTGGCGATCGCGGCGGGACGCGCGGCCAGGGCGATGGGCGGCAGGCCGACACGCGCCTGGGCGGCACCCTTGACGCGGCTGGCCAGATGCAGTCGCAATTCGCCGATCGAATTGGCCGAGCCGGGTTTGGCCAGCACATCCACCGCGCCGGATTCGAGCGCCTCCAGCGCGGCGCGCGAACCGGCCTGCGTGAGCGAACTGACGACGACGACGGGCAGTGGCCGGTGCTGGCGCAGGATGCGCAGGAAAGTCAGGCCGTCCATGCGCGGCATTTCAATGTCGAGCGTGAGCACATCCGGGTTGAGTTCAAGGATCTTGTCGCGGGCGACGTATGGATCGCACGCGGTGCCGACCACCTCAATTTGCGGGTCGGCGGCGAGGGCGTCGCTGATGGCGCGGCGGACCAGGGCGGAATCGTCCACGATAAGGACGCGGATTTTTCTCGGCAAGCTCATGCGAAGGTCATGAATTGTTCTACTTTTTTGGATGATTCGTGGACGGCGATCATCAGCGTATTCATTTTGTCCGGCGTGATCTCCAGCGCCGCCAGGGCGCCTTCATCAATGCGGAAGGCAAAGCCCTCCCAGCCCAGCGTGGAGCCGACCAGATGGGCGAGACAGTTGGCGGTATGCGTGAGCACCGAAAGTTGCGGGGCGGGCTGGGAAACCGGCGCGTGATGATGGGCGACGGACTCGACGATGTTGGCGGGCAGCCGCCAGGATTCAAGCAGACAGGCGCCAACCTCGGCGTGATCCGTGCCAAGGATTTCGCGCTCCGCCTCCGTGCGGTCCAGTTTTCCATCGGTGATGCGCGCGCGCACGGCCGCCATGGTTTCAGGTGTGAGGACGTGGCTTAGGACCAGTTTGCCCATGTCGTGCAGCAAGCCGGAAGTGAAAGCGACCGGCCCATCCACTTCCATCGGCAGGCCGCGTTTGACGAGGGTTTCGGCGGCGAGCGCGGTTTGCAGCGAGTGGGCCCACAGTTCCTTGGCCTCGGCGCCGTAGCCGGGCAGGGGCGTGCTCATCGCGCCGCCGAACGCCAGGCTCAGGACGACGTGTAAAATCTGCTGATGGCCGAGGATCAGGATGGCTTGGTCCACCGAGGCCACCGGTTCGTCAAAGCCAAATAGCGGCGAGTTGCAGGACTTGAGCAGTTTGGCGGTGAGGACGTTGTCGTACTTGAGCACCTCCACCACGTCGTCATTGCTCACGGCGGGCTGATCCAGCAGGCCCACGAGTTTCAGCGCGGCCTGCGAGACTGCGGGCAGGTTCTTGACTTTGCTGACGAGTTCCGGTGCGGTCATAGCTGGTAAACGGGGATGCCGGGGCTTTGCACCGTGACTTCGCCGGTGGCCAGACTCAACCGCACCGTGCGGCAGGCGAGACCGCCCACATCGGCAGCGCGGATGGGCAGGCCGTTGCGTTCGAGCAGCGCGCGCACGGCCTGATAGTTGCGTTCGCCGATGTTGAACACTTTTTGACTGTCTAGAAACTGCGAGCCGCCGGCGACCTTGATGACGAGGCGCGCGCGGTCGCCGCCCAGATTATACACCGCGTGGAAGAGCCGCGGCAGGCCGGCGTCCACGAACATGTAGGGCGTGGCCTGGGCCTTTACGGCATCAATGGTCGAATCAGGCAGCATCACATGAAAGAGGCCGCCGACTTTCTTGGCCGGATCGTACACGGTCACGCCAATGCAGGAGCCGAGCGAGTAGGTGACCAGGTCGGCCACCGGATCGTTGCTCGCGATCATGTCCGCCACGCCCACCACCAAAGTTTTCTTTGGGGCCGGAACTACCCATTTGGTTGTTGGTACCATTCATTAAAATCAGCCATCGCGCGGCGAGGGCCGGGAGCCAACCGGCTCCGGGCGGCCATCAGGGCGGCCCGTTTGTTGGTCGGCGCGGCGGGCGAAAACTTGAGGGAAATCCACGCGCGGACGACGGAGCCAAGGTGATTTTTCCTCAACGAGTCGAATTGACATCACTGCTCGCGCCCCGGTAGTGTGGTGGCCGCAACCCCACGAGCAACCGGGCTGCACAACTGAACCGTGGCTGAAAAAGACGATTATTTGGTGGACATGCTGGTGGACCTCGGCTTCGTCACCGCCGAACAGGTGGCCAAACTCCGCACGGAGGCCCACGCCGCCGGCGTCGGCGTGGTGGACCTGATGGTCGCCAATCAGGTCGTCCGTCCGGCCGATGTCACGCAGGCGAAGGCCGCTCATTTCGGCGCCGAGGTGGTCAACCTGAACGACCTCCGCATCGAGGACGAAGTCATCGCCGCCATCCCGCGGCATGTTGCCAAGAAGTACCGCGTGGTGCCGATCTTCAAGCACGGCGACTCACTCACCATCGCTCTGGCTGATCCCTCCGACCTCGACACGCTGGACAGCCTGACGCATCTGCTCCACTGCGACATCGTCCACCAGGTCGCTTCCGAGGCGGACATCGAAACCGCGCTCAACAAATACTACGGCGCCGACAAGCGGAGCATCGCTGATGACGGCAAGTTCAAGGATGTCATCCAGCAATTGACCGAGGAGCACGTCGAGGCGGTGGCGGATGAGGCGGCGGCGGTCGAGGCAGACGCCCCGCTGATCAAGCTGGTCAACCAGCTGATCATTGACGCCTTCAAGCTGCGCGCGTCGGACATTCACCTCGAGCCGCTGGCGAAAACGTTCCGGTTGCGCTACCGAATTGACGGCGTGATGCAGGAAATGAAGTCGCCGCCCAAACGCCTCCAGGCGTCCATCGTCGCGCGGCTTAAAATCCAGTCGAACATGTCCATCGCGGAGCACCGCATCCCGCAGGACGGCCGCATCCAGACCAAGGTCGGCGCGAAGGTCATTGACCTGCGTGTGTCCTGTCTGCCGACCAATCACGGCGAGAGCATCGTGATGCGTATCCTCGACAAGGAAGGCCTGAAACTGGGCCTCCCGGAACTGGGCTTTTTCACCGACGACCAGCAGACGTTTGAAAAATTGATCGGCATGCCCGACGGCATTTTGCTCGTGACCGGCCCGACCGGATCGGGCAAGACGACCACGCTCTATTCCTGCCTGCATTTCATCAACCGGCCCGACCGCAAAATCATCACGGTCGAGGATCCGGTGGAATATATATTGGGCGGCATCAACCAGGTGCAGGTCAGCGAACTGGTGGGGTTGACTTTCGGCACGGCGCTGCGCGCGATCCTCCGCCAGGCGCCCAACGTCGTGATGATCGGCGAAATTCGCGATCTCGAAACCGCCTCGATCGCCATCAACGCCTCCCTGACCGGCCATCTGGTGTTCTCCACCCTGCACACCAACGACGCGCCTGGCGCAGTCACCCGTTTGATTGACATCGGCGTCAAACCGTTTCTTGTCGCTTCCTCAACCCGCGGGCTGATGGCCCAGCGGCTCGTCCGTAAAATCTGCCGCAAATGCGCCGCGCCGAGCCTGCCGACCGAGGCGGAGTTGCGCGCGTTGAATCTGGATCCGGCGACGCTGACCAACGCCAATTTCCAGAAAGGCAAGGGCTGTGCGGACTGTTCCGGCACCGGCTGCCGCGGCCGGTTCGGCATCTTTGAAATCTTCGTGATTGACGATGAGGCGCGGAAGTTGATTTACGAAAAAGTGCCCTCCTCGGTGCTCCGGGCGCGGGCGCGCGAAATGGGGATGCGCACTCTGCGCGAGGACGGCATCCGCAAGGTCGTCGCCGGGTTGACCACGCCCGAGGAAGTCATCCGTGCAACCGTGGGTGACGTGGATTGAACCGGGCCAGGACCCGCCAACCGCTCGCGTGCGCAAAGCCAATTTGAACTGTCGAAACCTTAAAGCTTAAAGCAAATTTTTAGCATGTCTTACCAGATGTCCGATCTGTTGCAGTTGGTGGTGTCGGAAGGCTCGTCCGACCTCCACATCCGCGTGGGCACCCCGCCCACCATCCGCGTTCACGGCATCCTCCACCGCGTGGAAGGTCCACCGCTCAAGTCGGAGGACACCGAGGAACTGATGCGCAGCATCACTTCCGAGGACCACATCCAGCACGTTCGCGAGCGCGGTGGTGCGGACTTCGCGTTCGCGTTCGGCGAGGCGGCACGGTTCCGCGTCAGCGTGTTCAAGGAAAAAGGCAACTTCGGCATGGTGCTGCGCCAGATTCCGAGCAAGATGCTCACCTTTGAGCAAATCGGCATCCCGATGTCCGCCAAAGAACTGCTCTACAAGCCGCGCGGTCTGGTGCTGGTGACCGGGCCGACCGGCTCCGGCAAGACCACCACGCTGGCCTCGATGTTGAACATCGTCAACGAGGAGCGCGACGAGGTGCATCTCATCACCATCGAGGATCCGATCGAGTACTACCACAAACACAAGAAGGCGCTCATCACCCAGCGCGAAATCGGCGTGGACGTGCCGAACTTCGCCGAGGCGCTGCGCCGCGCGTTGCGCCAGGATCCGGACATGATTCTGGTCGGCGAAATGCGTGACTTGGAAACCATCGAGGCGGCGATCACTGCGGCTGAAACCGGCCACTTGGTCTTCGGCACGCTGCACACGACCGGCGCGGCCAAGACCATTGACCGTTTGGTGAACGCCTTTCCGGTCAACCAGCAGGAAATGATTCGCATCCAGCTCTCCACCGTCTTGCAGGCGGTGATTTCGCAATTGCTCATTCCGCGCATTGACAAGCCCGGCCGCGTGGCCGCGTTCGAGATCATGGTCAACACGCCGTCCATTGCCGCCTTGATCCGCGACAACAAAACCTTCCGCATCCAGTCGGACATTCAGACCGGCGCCAAGTGGGGCATGGTGACGCTGGACGGGTTCCTGGTGGAGAAATACCTGGCCGGCATGATCGCCCGCGAGGAAGTCATCACCAAGGCGCAGGATCCGACGACGATTCAGGCCAAGCTCCAGGAACTCGAACTGGCTCAGGCCACCGGCACGGAAAACAAAGGCGGCAAGAAGTAGGCGCGATTTTATGGCCGAAGAAATCTCAAGTCCGTTGCTGGCGCTGATCAAGGATCAGGGACTGATTGACGACCTGCAGTTCGAGGAAGTGGCCGGCGAGCACAAACGCGCGGGAACGCCGGTGTTCCAGGTCTTGCAGGATTTTGGCATCATGGACGTGGACGCGATCCTGCAAGTCATGGCGAACAATTTGGGCACGGAGGTGGTTTCGCTCAAGGACACCGAGTTCACGCCGCAACTCTTGAAGACGGTCCCGGCGGCCACGGCGCGGATGTATCGTTGCGTGCCCGTCGCCGACACCGGCTCCGGCCTGCGTGTGGCGTTTGAAGAGGCGCTGAATCCGGCGCGGGTGGACGAGCTTTCCTTCACCGTCAAGAAAGACATCCAGCCCGTGGTGGCCAATCCGGCGGACATCGCCAAGCTCCTCGAGAAATACTACGGCCAGGAAGACAGCGATAACGTCGCGGACATCCTCAAGCAACTTGGCGAGGACAAGCAAATCGCCAAGGAAGTCGAGCAAGTCACCGAAAAAGACGACGCGACGATCATGGCCGAGCTGGCGGATGCGGCGCCGATTGTGCGGTTCGTCAACCTGGTGCTGCTTCAAGCCGTCCAGGACCGCGCCAGCGACATTCATTTCGAGCCTTTTGAAACTGAATTTCGGATCCGCTACCGCGTGGACGGCGCGCTTTATGAAATGTCCCCGCCGCCCAAGCACCTGGCGCTGCCCGTGGTTTCGCGCATCAAGGTCATGGCCAACCTGAACATTTCCGAGCGCCGCCTGCCGCAAGACGGGCGCATCAGCATTCCGCTTGGCAACCGCCAGGTGGACTTGCGCGTGTCCACTTTGCCGACCGCCTTCGGCGAATCGGTCGTGCTGCGCGTGCTGGACCGCTCGGCGGTGAACCTGGACCTCGAGACGCTGGGCCTGCCGAAATACGTTTACGATTACGTCAGCGATGTCATCCAGCGGCCCAACGGCATTTTCGTGGTGACCGGACCGACCGGCTGCGGCAAGACCACCACGCTGTATTCCTGCCTGCGGCGGGTCAACGCCATTGATTCAAAACTGCTCACCGCCGAAGACCCGGTCGAATTCGACATTGAAGGCATCATGCAGGTGGCGATCAATGACGGCGTCGGCATGACCTTCAGCAAGGCGCTGCGCTCGTTTCTGCGCCAAGACCCCGACATCATCATGGTTGGTGAAATGCGCGATCTGGAGACAGCGCAGATTTCCATCCAAGCCTCGCTCACCGGCCATTTGGTGTTGAGCACGCTGCACACCAACGATTCGCCCGGTGCGGTCACTCGCCTGATGGACATGGGCGTGGAGCCGTTTTTGATTTCCTCGACGCTCATGGGCGTGCTCGGCCAGCGCCTCGTGCGCAAGGTTTGCAAAAACTGCCGCACCCCGTTCGAGCCGACCGAAACCCAGCTCGCCCTGCTCAACCTGTCGCCGCACGATCTCGGCGAAAAGATGTTTTATTATGGCCGCGGGTGCTCCACCTGCAACGACACCGGTTACAAGGGCCGCAAGGGCATTTATGAATTGCTCGTCGTCAGTGACGCCATCCGCACGATGATCAACGAGCGCGCGCCCACCATCGTGTTGCGTCAGAAAGCCGTCGAATTGGGCATGGTCACCTTGCGCGAAGACGGTTTGCATAGCATCTTCGAAGGCGAAACCACCATTGAAGAAGTCGTGAAATACACCTGAACAAAGGATCAGTTATGCCGAAATTCACCTACGTGGCGATGGATCAGAAGGGCAAGGAAGTCAAGGGCACCCTCGAAGTCGCCTCCCAGAACGAAGCCATCAGCCGGGTCAAGGAAATGCAGCTCTTCCCGACCAAAATCGTCGAGGTGGACAAGGCCAAGGCCAAACCGGACAAGAAAGCCGCGCCCGGCGCCCGGCCCGCCGCCAAAAAGAAGGGCGGCGTCAACATCAACATCAAGATTCCAGGCCTCGGCGGCAAGGTGAAGACCAAGGTGCTGACGACCTTCACCCGGCAGTTGGCGACGCTGGTGGACGCCGGCCTCCCGCTGCTGCGCGGCCTGCGCGTGCTGGAGAAACAGGAACGCCATCCCACGCTCAAAAAAATCATCGGCGAACTTGCGGCCTCGATCGAAGGCGGCAGCACGTTTTCCGAGGGGCTGGCCCAGCATCCCAAAGTGTTCAACCGCCTTTTCGTCAACATGGTCAAGGCCGGCGAACTGGGCGGCGTGCTTGAAGTCGTCCTGGCACGCCTCTCCGAGTTCATGGAAAAGGCGCAGAAGATCAAAGGCAAGGTCGTCGCCGCCATGTTTTATCCCGTCGCCGTGCTCATCGTCGCGGTGATCATTCTTGGCATCCTGCTCACGATGGTGATTCCCAAGTTCAAGGAAGTCTTCGCCGGCCTCGGCGAAGGCCGACCGCTGCCCGCGTTCACACAGTTGGTGATGGGTATCAGCGACACCGTCAAAAACCACATCGTCGTGGTGATGATCGGCGTGGTGATTCTCTACATCCTGTTCATCTTGTTTGGCAAAACCAAATTTGGCCGCGCGGTGGTGGACAAGATGAAATTAAAAATGCCTGTCTTCGGCCCCGTGGTCACCAAGGTGTCCATCTCGCGTTTCGCGCGCACGCTCGGCACGCTCGTCAGCAGCGGTGTGCCGATTTTGCAGGCCTTGACCATCGTTCGCGAAACCTCCGGCAACGTTATTGTCGGCAAGGCCGTCATGATGGTTCACGACAGCGTCAAGGAAGGCGAAACCATCACCGCGCCGCTCGAAGCTTCGGGCGTCTTTCCGCCCATGGTCGTCAGCATGGTGGACGTCGGCGAACAAACCGGCGCGCTGCCGGAAATGCTCTTGAAGATCGCCGACACTTTCGACGAGGAAGTGGACAATGCCGTGGCCGCCATGACCTCGCTGCTCGAACCGATCATGATCGTCTTCCTCGCCATCATCGTCGGCAGCATCGTCATCGCGATGTTTCTGCCGCTGATTGACCTGATGCAGACCATGGGCGGCGGGGACGCCGGTGGTAAAGAATAACCTTTCGGGCATCTGGGTTGGCCACCGCTACCTACCGGTGGCCAGCTTTTTTTGAAAAAAATGCCAAAATCCGTTGACAAGTCGCCCGGCAGGTGTAAATACATTGTAACGACATTGCATGGCCGATTAATTTACAATTGACTCAATTATGGAGTTTGATTGGAATAATCCACCGTTCAATCTCGACAGTTCTTTGACGCAGCGGGAAGTGGAAGAATCCTTCGAGGATCCGTTCGCTGTTCGGGTGTTGCCGGATTCCCCGCGCTTCGCCGTGCAGGCGCGGTTCTTCAACCTCGGCATGACCGCTGGCGGGTTGGGCGTGTTCAGCGTATATCGCACCAACGGCAAGCAGATCCGCGTCCTGTTCGCCCGGCCGTTTCAGCCCGAAGAACGATTTTTTTATCAGCGGAAAGTGGACCAGACGTTGTCCTGACCTGGTCCTGAACGTTGGAAACAAAACGGCCGAAGTCAGAAGTCCTTTGCCAGAACCTGGTCCGATGTTTGTATGCGCTCCTTCGCCAACTGGGAAGACGTGCCGATTTTCGACAGCGAAGCGGCCGAGGCTGATTTCTGGGTCGAGCACAAGCCCGACCTGCGGCTCATGGAAGCGTCCGTGGCCGGCAGCAATGACGCCGCCGAATCGGTGACGATCACGCTGCGGATTGACCCGCGGATGCTGGCGCGGATCAAGCGGCTGGCCCGTTCGCGGTATTTGAACTACCAGAGCATGATCAAACAGTGGTTGAGTGAACGCATGGAACAGGAACTAAAAGAACGATGAACATGAAACCATCATCATTTTCCGATCCGGGCCGGCCAGGCGCCCTGCCGGTCGGCAACCGGCCCCCGGCAATCGCCAATGCCCGGCTGGCCTTCACGCTCATCGAAATGCTCACCGTCATCGCCATCATCGGCGTGCTGGCGGGCCTGCTCTTCACCGCCCTGCCCGGCGTCAAGAAAAAGCGGCTGCTCGCCGTGGCCCAGACGGAACTCACCCAGTTGCAGTCCGCCATTGAAACTTACCACACCAAGCTGGGCTATTATCCTCCGGACGATCCGTTCAACTCCGTGCTCAATCCGCTTTATTTTGAACTCTCCGGTACCATCCTGACCAATAATCCCAAGCCGACCTACGTCACTTTGGACGGCAGCAGTTCTATTTTTGTGGCGTCGGTGACCAACGCCTTTGGCGTGGGTGGTTTCGCCAACTCCTCAAAAAGCGCCCGCAACACCGATGACGCCGCCGCCGCCACGGTCTTCATCAAGGGGCTCCTGCCGAATCAAATCGGCCAGCTCGTGATTAACGGTCCCAATGGCGCCAACAACAACGCCATCCTCGTCTGTTCAGTGGGCTGGCCGGACATCCCGAGCGAGCCAATCAACACAACCACGTCCAATCCCAGGGCGGTGGTTGATAATCTGAATCCCTGGCATTACAACTCCAGCAACCCGACCAACAACCCCGGTTCCTACGATCTCTGGGTGGATGTCCTGATCGGCACCAAAACCAACCGCGTCAGCAACTGGAGCAAAACGCCGCAGGTTCTCTGACGCCCGCCCGCCATGCCCCGCCGCCCACACAAACTAAAAAATCCGCAGCCGCTGCGTGTCGAGTGGCAGGATTGCGCGTGGCGGCCGCAGATCGTCGTGCGGCGGCCTCCGCGGCTTACCGGCGCGGCGCTCCTGGTGGCACTCGGCCTGCCGGAGTTGGCTCCGGCCCGGCCCGAACGCTCCGCTGAAACTTATAAGTTCCCCATCATCCTATGAATAACTCCATCCTCCGCCCGCCGGTCGCGCGCCGCGCGTTCACCCTCGTCGAAATGCTCGTCGTCATCGCCATCATCGCGATTTTGGCGGCGATGCTCCTCCCGGCCCTGAGCCGGGCCAAAACGCAAGTTAAGGTCAACAAAGCCAAACTGGAAATGGGTGACATCAAGACCGCCATTCTTTCCTATTACTCCACTTACAGCCGGTATCCGGTTTCGCAAAATGCGATGTCGTGGGCTGAAGGCATAAGTCCCAATAAGCCCGACGATTTTACCTATGGTGGAACTTTCACTAGAAATGACGGCACAACCTACGGAATCGGCTCCATTGGCTCGGTGAGCAACAGTGAAGTCATCGCGATCTTGATGGATATGACCAACTATCCCAGCGGTGGCGCGACGGTGAACATGAACCACGTCAAAAACCCGCAGCAACACAAACTGCTGAACGCGACCATGGCGAACACGACCAGCGATCCGGGCGTCGGCCCCGACCTGGTTTATCGCGATCCGTGGGGCAACCCATACATCATTTCGCTGGATTTGAATTACGACGAAAAATGCTGGGACGCGGTTTACCGGTCACAGGCAGTATCGAATCCGTTGAACTCAGGCTCCGCAGGTCTCAACGGGTTGTTCAATCCGACTGATGCGCCGGGCGGTCCTCACTATGCCTTCAACGGTGGCGTAATGGTTTGGTCGGTTGGGCCAGATAAGGATTACGACTCCGGTGGGTCAGCCAGTGCCGGCCACAACAAGGACAATATCCTCAGTTGGAAATAAGTTTATGAATCTTCGGCGCCGCCAGTCCGCCTTCACACTCATCGAACTCCTGGTGGTCATCGCCATCATCGGGATTCTGGCGGCGATCGTCGGGCCGTCGCTCGGCCATTTCCGCAAGGGCGACGCGATGCTGGCCGGCACGCGCCAGATGCTCGATGGCGTGGCCCGCGCCCGCCAGTTGGCCATCAGCCAGCGCACCACGGTTTGCATGGTGTTCGTGCCGCCGAGTTTCTGGACCGACCCCGCATTTAGCAATCCGAATTTTGTCCAGGCGGACTTGGTCGCTGCGACAAACCTGCTGGAAAAGCAATTCGTCGGATTTAATTTTGTGGCGCTCCGCAGCGCCGGTGACCAGCCTGGTCAAAGCACGGCACACTACTTATCAACTTGGCAAAATCTGCCTCAGAGCACCTTTATTTGGACCAATAAATTCTTCATAAATTACACCCAGTTCACAAACTCAGCTCTCACACTGGGATATCCGGTCACTCAGTTTTTATACACCAATACTATTCCGTTTCCTTTGGAGGGTACAAAACCTCCTCCCAATGGCTCTTCCTACCTTTACATTTGGCTGCCCTACATCGCTTTTGATTTCCAGGGCCGATTGGTTGATGCCACCGGCCGTCTGTTAGGCAGAGACGAATTTGTTCCACTGGCGCATGGCAGTGTTGCTCCCGCGATTAATCCGAAGACACGGGTGTCGCAGCTTGGTATTGCCTCCGTGCAGGAGCAGCCGGTGGGCAACAGCACCAACGCCTACAACCTCATTCACATTGACTGGCTCACCGGCCGCGCCCGCCACGAACATCAGGAAGTTCAATGAAAAATCTTTTGTCGAAGGTCGAAAGCCGAAGGTCGAGCGTCAAAGGTCTGGGCGCCGCTCGCGAACTGGTGGGCTCTCGAGCTTCCCACCTCGGCTCCCGACCCGTGGCTGGTTTCACGATGATCGAGATCGCGCTGTGCCTGGGCATCATCGGCTTCGCGCTGGTGGCCATCATCGGCGTGCTGCCCGCCGGCCTGAACGTGCAGAAGGCCAACCGCGAGGAAACCATCGTGGACCAGGACGCCGCGGTGTGGATGAACGCCATCCGCAACGGCGCGCAGGGTTTCGACGACTTGACCAATTCCGTCATCGGCATCACGAACTATTGGACCCAATACAAAGCCGACGGTACGGTGGATAAAAGCAACAACGATGGTTACAGTTTCAGCGGTTCGATAGTGAGAAGCCTGGGGCTGCCGGCAGATGTTTTCCCGTTGACCAACGGCCAGCACATCATCGGTTTGTTGAGCATGCCCAAGTATCTGCCGCCGGCCGGGCCGCTGAGTGGTGGTCCCTATCAAAGCAACTACGTCGTGGCTTACGTGCAGGCCATGAGCGGCTCGGCGGTGGAAAAAGCGCCGCAGGACAACCAAACCGTTCGCCTCGCCGCCTTCGCCTACAAGATGATTCCCGAAATCATTTCCTACGTGCCGGTGGATACCAACGCGGTCAATGCCAGCGCGACCTACCGCCACTTCGTCTGGAATCTGCAAACCAACCTGCACGACATCCGGCTGACCTTCCGCTGGCCGTACCTGCCGAATGGCGACGTGGGCAACGGGCGGCTGACCTTCCGTTCGATGGCGGGCGGCAGCGTGGCGTCGCAAAACCTTTTTGGCCAGCCGGTTTACTTTTTCCAATCCTCGACTTATACGATCAACGCACCGTGAATACAGAATCTTCCAAGTCAAAAGTCGGGGGTCGAACGTCGAGTCCTTCCGGCTGCGGCTTTGACCTTCGCCCCTCCACCTTCGCCCCTCCACCTTCGACTGCTGGTTTTACGCTCATCGAGATCATGGTCACGGTGGTGCTGCTGTCGGTGATCATCCTCGGTCTGCTGGCCATGTTCACCCAGACCCAGCGCGCCTTCCGTTCCGGCATGACCCAGGTGGACGTGTTGGAGGCCGGCCGCATGGCCACCGACATGATCGCCCGCGAACTGGGCGGCATCACGCCGGACCAGGTAAGCGTGAACATTGCCGCGCCGAATTTCTTCGCGCAGATGACCAACTGGACCACGATGACGCTGGTCGGCGGCAGCGCCGCGCGCACGAACGTGCTCGAAGACGTTTTCTTCCTGGTGCATCAGAACCAGACTTGGACCGGCATCGGCTACTTCGTGCGCACCGATCTGACTTTCCCGGGCAACCTCGGGAGCGTTGGCGCGTTGTATCGCTTCGAGACGAACAGCAGCGCGGCGCAGTTCTCGCAGAATCCCAGCGGGCTGTTCGTCGCGTTTGACCGCGCCCGCAACGCGCTCAATCCGCTGAACGTGAGCAAAATCATGGACGGGGTGGTGCATTTCACGGCCCGCGCGTACGAGACCAACGGTTACTGGCTTTCGTTCAGCCGGCCATCCGGCAACATCCTGGTCACTTACAACCAACCCAACGTCGGCGAGCTGGACTTGTGCTACTTCGCCAGCAACGCCGTGCCGGCGGCGGTCGAGTTCGAGCTGGGCATCCTGGAGTCGCAGATTTACGACCGTTACAAATCCATTCCGGTGGCGGCGGCGCAGCAGAGCTTCTACCAGAACCAGGCCGGCCACGTGCATCTGTTCCGGCAGCGCATCGGCATCCGCAACGTGGACCGCACCGCGTACCAATGAAAATGAATCCTATCACCACCGTCGAAAGCCGTGCGCCGAAATTCGTGGGGCGCGAAACGACGCGGCCTGCGACCCGCCGTGCCGGCGTGGCGCTGGTCATCACGCTGATCATGCTCTCGGTGATCACCTTCATGGCGGTCACCTTCCTGGTGTTGAGCAACCGCGAGCGCGGCTCGGTCTCCACCGCCACCGACCAGGTGACCGTCCAGTTCGCGGCGGACACCGCGCTCGAACGCGCCAAGGCCGAGGTGCTCGCCTCCATTATTGCGGCCACCAACGACCAGGCGTTTGACCTGATGGTCTCGACCAATTACATCAACTATGGCGGGTTTCGGAGCGGCATCGCCAGCTATACCAACGTCAACTTCATCAGTTATGCCAATGGCAATCCGCTGACGGGTAATGATCCGTTGATCAACCTGACCAACCTGCTTTACAACCCCCGCCCGCCGGTGTTCGTCGTCACCAACAAACTGACCGGCGCGACGGATTTCCGCTACTACCTCGACCTGAACCGCAACGGCCGTTACGACACGAACGGCTTCTGGCCGGTGATGAGTTCCGATCCGGTTAATAATCCCTACGTCTCCACCAACGGCGGCACCACCGCCAGCCTCGCCAGCGCGGCCTACAGCTATTTCGTCGGCGACCCGGAATGGATCGGCGTGCTGGAACATCCCGAATGGCCGCACGGTCCGAACAACAAGTTCATCGCCCGCTACGCCTATCTCGTCGTGCCCTCCGGCAAGACGCTCGACGTGAATTACCTCCACAACCAGGCGTTCAGCAAAGCCCTCAACGCGGCCAACGATGGTTATATGCGCAACGAGGGTGTTGGCGCGTGGGAAATCAATCTGGCGGCCTTCCTCTCCGACTTGAACACGAACATTTGGAACCGCGACAACGGCTCCTCCGCGCTGTATTACCAGTATCTCCAGCCGTCCGGTAATCCGAACAAAGGGTATGCCTTTCAGGATGCGCTGTCCCTGTTGAGCTATCGGTACAGTTTTAATTACAACACCCTCGCCGGCGGCGTGCTGGCCAACAACATTGACGCCTATTCCGACGGGCCGCTGATGTTTGGCACCGCCCTGCCGGCCGGCAATGACAACCCCATCCGGCCCTGGGTGGGGGCCGACAACACCAACCACTATTTTACAATCCAGGACTTTTTTGATCCGAACAAAACGGCCGTGGGAATGCCTACTCCGAATTTTATTAACCGAATCACCCAGGCGGGCACCAACACCGACTCGTATGACCGCTATACTTACTACCGGATGCTCTCGCAACTCGGCACGGACAGTTCCGCGCCGGTGGACCGCCGGATGAATGTGAATTTCAAGAATATTGTCGATGGCGCGGTGGTGCCCGGGATGGAAACCAATACGATTGGGTGGACTCCGTTGGACTTCTTTACCAACGCCGCGGACAAGATGATCCGCACCTACACCGCCGCCTGGTATGGCGCGAACAACGCGTTTAGTTTGACCAACATTCCCGTGTTTGTGAACGGCTACTTTGTTTATTCCCCGGCCGTCAACCGCCTGCTCCAGTTGGCAGCGAACATGTACGAGGCGACCACCAATTCGATTTATCCTAATATGTATCGACCGTACTTCAGCACGCGGCAGGGCACCAATGTTTATATCTCGGGTTTCACCTTGGTGAATCCGGTGGATGCGAGTATTTTGACGATTCCGATAGATCTGACGGATGCAGGCGCATTAGCTCAGGTTACGGCCGCGCCACCACATCAACCTAATGTATATGGTGTGCCTTGGATCATTGGCGCGAGAAAGGGATTTCCTAACTTCAACCAGATCGCTGTCAACAACTTGTTCGAGATCACTCGTCGCTTAAAAGTAAGCAGACAACACTTGTCCGATCCTGTTTCAACTTACACATATCAGCAGCAGTACCTCTTGGCCGTTTCGAATGCTGTGGCGGTCGAAGTTTGGAATTCGTACCGCACCAACTACAACGCGCCGGTCCAAATTTCAGTTTGGAATGATTTGTCCTACACCTTGACCAACAGCGACGGATATGTTGCCCCGCCAACCCGCTATGCAAAGGCTTTTATCTATACCACGAATCAATGGGCGGGCTACGGCCCTAATACACTTCCAGCAGCGAACTCTTTTGTGGTGCCGATGGTAACCAATTATGCGATCATTGGTAACTTGGTTTACAGTCATGCAAGCAAGACTTTTTTGCAGACTGGCACTTCAACAACCTTCGAGCCGGTTTCGCCTGCTATTAACTGGGGGGTTTCGATTACCAATCGCCTGCGCGTCATCATTCAAGAAAGCGCCTCCGGAAGAGTGCTGGACTATGTCCAGTTGAACGGCCTAACCAGCGCACGCGATTTGAACAGCGATGTGGCGCAAATTACTGGTTCCACCATTGATAAGCAGTTGTGGGATCCTACTACCGGCACCGGCAACGGGCTGATGAATGGCATCAATTTCCAACTTAATGCTTCGCAAGGTAACAACGCGCTCAGTTCGGTTGACTGGAATTATTACGGGGTGGACCAGGCGCAGGGAAACACCAAGCAATGGGAAATAGACAATTACCGGGCTTTCTTCCATCTGGCTCAACTTTATGGCAATAACATTAACAACACAAACCTCACACAACAGGTTCCATTTGCGCCGACCCTGGAGATGACACGGCCCATCAGTTGGCAGGCGAACGATCCGCTGGTGCATTATACGGCTTCAGATCTATTCGACACGGCAAATGCAAATACTCCGCAATTGGTGAAGCCTCCGGGTGGCGTGATTACGAATCTTTTTAAAAACATAGGATCATTAAACAGCCGATATTCCCCTTGGTACGGAAACCCCGCCAAGGGCGCGGTGGATGAATCCGACATAGATTTTGCCTTAAAAGACACGGCGGTGATGTCTTCTGATAGTTGGGATTTTCCGACCAACCGCTTTCCCGGTGTTGGCTGGCTTGGCCGGGTGCATCGCGGCACGCCGTGGCAGACGGTGTATCTCAAGGCAAAAGACGTTCTGAGCACCGGTTTCGGCGGCTGGACCAAATGGAGTGGGATCGCGAATCCGATCTGGGCCACCAATATGGCGCCGTTCAACGACCGGATGTTATTTGATATGTTCACCGCGTCGCCGGGTGGCAACGCCACGCGCGGCTTGTTGTCCGTCAACCAGACCAACCTGGCTTCCTGGTCGGCCCTCCTGAGCGGTGTGATTGTGGTGACCAACAATTCGAGCGGCTCTACCAACCTTGGCTGGAGGACGATTGATCCGGCGGGGGTTTATAGTTCAGGCGGCCCGCTGCCACCGTTGGCGCAGATTGTCCAGGGCATTAACAACGCCCGTGCGAACACCAACACGGCCAACGGTGCGGTGTTTGTGAATCATCAGTTCCAATCGCTGGGGGACATTCTGGCCACGCCACAGTTGACGGAACTGTCACCCTTTCTGGTCACCAGCAATATTATTACCAAGCAGGACGCGGGCGGTTTGACCGACGAGGTGTTGGAGCGCATTCCGCAGCAGGTGATGTCGCTGCTGACGTTGAGCCATTCGCCGCGGTTCGTGGTGTATGCCTACGCGCAGGCGCTGCATCCGGCGGAACATTCCATCGTCACCGGCGGCCCGTTCAGCGGGTTGTGCACGAACTACCAGGTCGCCGCGGAGACGGCGACCCGTGCGGTGGTGCGGCTGGAAGGCTCGCCGAATCCGGTTTATACAAAGGCCAGTCCCGATTTGTTTGGGAATTACTATCCGCCGCGTCTCGTGGTGGAGCAGTTCAATGTGCTGCCGCCGGACTGAGTTATGAATGCGGCAAGCCATCCATGCGCAAAGGGCAGGGGAATGAACGGCACGTTCGGCCAGTGTCCCCCAACTCTTGCTCCCCGTCCAAGCGGGGAGAGAAGCTTCCAAACCAGTTCGCCCACTAAACCCCTGAACCTGGTAGGGACGCGTTCCACCCGCGTCCCTTACTTTTCCGGCGAATCATGGGACACGGGTGGATCGCTCCGCCGTGCCGGGACAGGTTCGCGGAGCAGCCGTTTATCCTCGCAATTAATTGAATAGCAACCCGTCACTTTGAGATTGAATTTATGAAACGTTGGCGACCTTTAACCTGGCTCCTGGTGAGCGTGGCATGTTTTCTCGGCGCCGCTTATTTTTGGCGGCTCGGCGAGCAGTGGCGGCACCAGGCTCATGCGTCCGTGAGTCCGAAGTCCCAAGCCCAAGATCAGCGCCCGGAAGTCCGAAGCGCGCAGTCCGGCGGCGGGATCACCGTCGTCAAGTCCGGCAGCACCGCGCCGTTTGCGCTCCTGAGCCTGCCTGGCGTCACGAATAAAACCGTGGCCACCGCCGCCGCCGCGCGCGAGGAGCGTTTGAAATACCGCCTGCACAACACCACCCAAACCGTCGGCGAACTGACCCGCAACGACCACGCCATCCTGCTGGAAAACGCGCTGATTGATTCCAGCGCGCCGCTCGGTCTCGCGATTCCCGACGCCTTGAAATCGCCCGGCGATCCGGGCAGTTACATCGTTCAATCACGCGGGCCGATCAACAGCACCTTCCGCGCGCAGCTCGCCCAGGCCGGCGCGAAGATTGTTTCCTACATTCCCAACAATGCCTATCTCGTGCGTGTCTCCGCCGCCGGGGCGCAGGAACTGAACGCCCAGCCCGGCACGCAGGCCGTGGTGCCGTTCGAACCGTATTACAAACTCGACACGACCCTGCTCGGCCAGTTTCTGGCCAACCAGCCGTCCAGTGACAACTTGAACCTGCTGGTCTTCGGCGACGCGCAGGCGGCAACGCTGGCGGCGCTGAAGCAACTCGGCGCGCAGGTGGTGGAGCAATCGCCGTCACCGTTCGGCACGATGCTGGTGGTGCAGCACGCCACGGACGTGGCGGCGGTGGCGCGCATCCCCGGCGTGCAGCGGGTGGAAACGCACCTGGCCCGGATGCCGGCCAACGATTTGACGCGGGCCAGGCTCCACACGGCGGCGGACACGCTGGCGACGAACAATTATCTGGGACTTTCCGGGGTGAATGTGACGCTGGACCAAAACGACACAGGCGTGGACGCGACTCATCCCGACCTGGTCAACCGGGTGACCAGCCTGGACGTGGGCGCGTTGACCGACACGGATGGTCACGGGACGCACGTGGCGGGCATCATGATCGGTGACGGCACCAAATCCTCGACGGTGACCAATGCGTCCGGCTCGATCATGCCGGGAACGAACAACCAGTTCCGCGGCGAAGCGCCGCGGGCGAATTTGTTCATCATGCCGATTAACTCGGGGTTCAGTGACTTCCAATTGCAGGAGGCGGCGGCGCAGACCAACGCGCTGATTTCCAACAACAGTTGGGGCTACGGTGACCAGGGGTACGACATCGCCTCGGCGAGTTTCGATGCGGCGGTGCGCGACGCGCTGCCGGAAGTGACCGGTTCGCAGCCGGTGCTGTTCGTGTTTGCCGCAGGCAACAGCGGCGGCGGCGATGACAACGGTTTGAACGGCAGTCCCGAATCCGTCCTGTCCCCGGGCACGGCGAAGAACGTCCTTACGGTGGGCGCGCTGGAAGCTCCGCGGAACATCACCAACAACGTTGTGATTCAGGGGGTGACCAACCAGCCGTGGGCGGGGATGACCGACAGCAGCAACCAGGTGGCGTCGTTTTCGTCGCGCGGCAACGTGGGCATCGGCATCGAGGGCGACACCGGGCGGTTCAAGCCGGACGTGGTGGCGCCGGGCGTGTTTGTGGTTTCGACGCGCTCGCAGCAGTGGGACACGAACGCATATTTCAACCCGACCAACTACACGTACAACACCTTTCAAAACCAGACGGTCGAGACCAACACGCTGAATAACTACGACATATTCGTGCCGAACAACTGCGTGCAGTTGATCATCGCCGTGACGCCGATCACGCCGCAGGTGGACCTGCCGATCTATGTTCGGCAGTCGGACATCCCGACCACGACGACCTACGACGTGAAAGGCACGGGGCAGGTTTCCCTGCCGCCGGATCATCCGTTGAGTCCGGTGGGCACGACCTGGTTTTACAGCATTGGCAATCCGACAAACGTGACGGTGAGTTATGACGTCCAAACCGAGCTCGTCACGACCAACGACTTTGGCAATTACTTCGACGTGCTGCACGCCTTGGACGACGGTCTGGGCACGCCACCGTGGTATCGCTACGAATCAGGCACCAGCATGGCGACGCCAGCAGTGTCGGGCATGTTGGCGCTGATCCAGGATTTCTTCACCAACCAGTTGCATGCGGTGCCGAGTCCGGCGCTGCTCAAGGCGATCGTGATCAACGGCGCGCGCTCGGTGAATTCGATTTATGATTTTCAAGTCCAGAACTCGATCAACTACCAGGGCTGGGGGCTGGTCAACCTGACCAACTGCGTGCCGTCCCTGTTCAGCAACGCCACGCCCGTCACGCTCTCCACCACGCTGGCGACCGGACCGTCGCCGGTGCTGTGGTATGACCAAAGCCCGACCAACGCGCTCGCCACGGGCCAGAGTCACACCTACCAGATCAAGGTGGATCCCTCGGCGAACGCCCAGCCGCTGCGCGTGACACTGGTCTGGACTGATCCGGCGGGCAACCCCGCTGCCGGCGTGAAGCTGGTCAACAACCTGGATTTGGTCGTCACGAACCTGGACGATCCGAGCAATCCCCTGATCTATTTCGGCAACGACATCAGCTCGGGCGCGAACTTCACGTTTCCGTGGGTCACCAACACGCCGCCGAATGTGGATGTCATCAACAACGTGGAGAACGTGTATCTCTCGCCGACGCTGGGGACGAATTATTCCGTCACGGTGATCAGCCGGGCGGTGAACGTGAACGCTGTAACCGCGCAGACGAACGACATCGTGCAGGATTACGCGCTGGTGATTTCGAGCGGCAGCGGTGGCACCAACCCGCCGCTCACGCTGGTCGCGGATTCGGGCGTGGTGCTGGGCGCGTACACGAACCTGACGGTGATGACCAACCAGTTTAACGCCGTGGACAACCCCGGCATTTCCGGCGAACTGCTGCTGGGCCAGCACGTCGGCGCGAGTTCGCCTTTGATCGGCACCAACACCGTGGCCTACACGACCAACACGGAATTGATCACGCTCGGCCAGACCAACCAGTGGCATTTTTACGTCTTCACCAACACCACCACGTTCACCAACGCGGCGTTTGCCACGTTCGCGCCGCCCGACCTGTCGCTGCCGCGCATGGGCGTGACCAATTACCAGAACACCGCTTTTGCGACCCGGCCCGAGGCGGACATTGATTTGTTTGTCTCGACCGATCCGGGGCTGTTGAGCCTGGACCCGAATGCGGTGGCCAACGCGTTTTCGTCGGTGGGCCGCGGCGGCACCGAGGTGGTCGTGATCAGCAACGCGGTGCAGAACCAGGTCTATTACATCGGCGTGCAATCGCAGGATCAACTGGGCGCGGAATACGGCTTCTTCGGCGTGTTCAGCCAGTTGCCGTTCGGTTCACAGGACAAGAACGGGAACTGGTACATCCACGGCATCAACGCCCCGTCGCCGATTCCTGATGGCAGCCCGGCCAAGCCCGGTGCGGCAAACATCCTGGCCATCATGCCGGGCGAGATCAAAATGCGCCGGGTCGTGGTGACCAACGTGCTCGAGCACGAAAACTTTGGCGATCTGCTCGGCAACCTGAGCCACAACCAGAAATTCGCCGTTCTCAACAACCACACTTTCGGCAACGGCAATTACCTGCAAACGCTCATTTACGAGGACAACGGCGAGAACAATATTGCCGGCTCCCAGCACACCGACGGGCCGGGCGGCCTCACCAGTTTCATCGGCGAGGAAGGCGCGGGCTTGTGGCTGTTGACCGAGGTGGACAACGCGTTGAGCCACACCGGCCGCGTGGATAATCTCTACATCAAGCTGGAGCCGCAACAGAACACCAACAACGGCGTGATCCTGACCATCCAGCCGAACAGCTTCGTGTACGATTTCGTGGACGTGCCGCCGGAGGCGACGAACCTGACCATCTGTGTCTATAACCAGTCGGCCTCGCCGCTCCCGTTGCAGTTGTATGTCAGCTTCGAGGCGCTGCCGACCCAGACGTCGTACGATTACACCAAGGTCATCAACCCGCCAGGCGACTGCCTTTCGATCAGCCAGACGGACCTGCCGCCGCTGCATCCAGGCCGGTATTACATTGGCGTGTACAATCCCAACAGCATCGCGCAGACGATCGACCTGACGGTGACCCTGAACTTGAGTTTGAACGGCGTCGCGCCGCTGACCTTCAGCTCCACCGGCACCAATCTCCTGCGCGACGACGCGGTGGGTTATTCGACCATCAACATTACCAACCAGCAAACCATCGTCTCCGCGGCCGTGGGCGTGGTGCTGAACAGCCCGCGCGATTCGGATCTGGCGCTGACGCTGATCAGTCCGGGCGGCGAGCGGTTCCTGCTGATGGAGGACCGTGGCGGGCTGTTCGCTACCAACATGGGACATCTGAACATCGTCACCAATTTCTTCGGCCAGACCAGTGCGGGCGGCGCCAACGCCAACACCAACATCATTGGCCCGGTGCTGACGTCGGGCATTTTGCTGATCAACTACAACTTCTATACCGTGCCGGACCAGATGGATGTTTATTACGACGGCCAGCACATTTTTGGCTCCGGCTACATTAACGGCGCGGGGCAGTTCTCGATCCCGTACGGCCCGGGCCAAGCCACTAACATCGTCATCGTGATGAACCAGGGAAATAATCCGCGGACAACGGCGTGGGTGTACACGCCAGAGGTGGTCAGCGAGGATTATTCGTACCTCACGTTCACCGAGGACACGAGCCTGGCATCCATGCCGATCAAGTTTGCCGTGCCGCCGTACGACAACGTGAGCTTCTCCACCAATTACAACCTCAGTGACTTCGAAGCCGCGCCGGCGGGCGAGTACTTCGCGCCGACGAATGTGCCGGACGCCTTTGGCGGTTGGAACCTGGCCACCAACGGGGTCGCGGTGGGCACCAACCTGGTCAGCGAATTGACCAACGAAGTCAGCGTGGTGGCCGATCCCACCAACGCGCTGGCGGGTACCAATTTTCTGGCGCTGGCCGATGGTTCAATGACGCGGACGGTGCAAACCACGCCGGGGGTGAAATACTCGCTGTCGTTCTGGTACCGCGGGCCGGGCATCGTCGGCTGGTGGGAGGGCGAGGGCAATGCCAACGACAATTCCGACGCGGAAGGCGCGGGCAACAACGGCGTGGCGATCGGCGGTCCGCTGGCGGTTTCGTATCCGGCCGGCGAAGTGAACCAGGCGTTTCAACTCGACGGCACCAATGGTTACATCCAGATCCCGCAGTCGCCGTCGCTGGATGTCGGCAAAGGCGACGGGCTGACGGTGGAAGGCTGGATCAAACCCTCGGATGTTTCCACGCAACGGCCCCTGGTGGAGTGGCTGGCGCCGATCCCGACGAACAGTCTGGTGACCAATCTGGTGAAGATCGCCGGACCTTTCCTGAATCCGAATAACCTCAATTATTACTATCTGCTGGGCACCAATTCGTGGACGGCTTCCGAGGCGTGGGCCGTGGCGATGGGCGGCCATTTGGCGGAAATTGACAGTCTGAATGATCAGACTTGGGTGTACAACACCTTCTCAACTTACGGCGGCACCAATCGGACGTTGTGGATCGGACTTAATGACGTGGCGCTTCCCGGCACATTCGTTTGGTCCGACGGCAACACCAATGTGCCGTTCACCGACTGGCTCGGAGGGGCGCCGACGAATTGCGGCCCCAACCAGCACTACACCTGCCTGATCAATCCCACGAATGTTCCGAACGGCGGATTGTGGCTGCTTAAAGACAACCTGGGCCGCACTTGTGGCGGCCCGCCGATCACACCGATTCATGGCGTCGTCGAGGTGCCGTCGCTCCGCACCAACGGCGTGCAATTCTGGGTGTCCGTGACCAAAAACGTCGGCACCGGGCCGGGCTGCCTTTATGCGGATTTGGTGGATACCAACGGCGTGTCGCACCGCATCGCCTCCGCGCCGGGGTTGGTGACCAACAATATTTATCAGCACGTGGCGCTGACCTACAACCGCTGGAGCGGCGTGGCCAACCTGTATTACCAGGGCACGAATGTGGCGACCACAAATCTGGGCAACGCGTTTGTGCCGCAAACCGGCGGCGATGTGTTGCTGGGCAAGAACATTACCGGCCAGACGAACGACACCTACGACAATTTCGCCGGCGGGCTGGATGAGATGAGCATTTACCAACGGGCCTTGTCGCCCGCGGAGATTGCCGCGATCTACCGAGTTTCGGCGCTCTCGACCAACCGCACGGTCGGCAAGTTCGACCCCAACTCCGGGCCGCCGCTTTCCTTGGCCGAGGCGCAGGTGATCATCGGCGGGGTGACCAACGTGATTTTTGGCGATAACACCAATTGGCTGTCGCAGGTGTTCACCTTCACGGCCGCCACCAACTCGATCCAGATCCAGATCACCGGGACCGAGCCGGGGATGTTGCTGGATTCTTTCGGCTTGTCGGGAGTCAGCCAGGCCAACCTGTATTATCTGCCCGAGCAATCGTTGCAGGACCTCGTCGGCCAGAACGCGGCGGGAACGTGGACGCTGGAAGTCCGCGACAGCCGCGTCGGCGCGACCAACGCGGCGTCTGACATAGTGAGCTGGCAGATGCAGTTCATCTTCCTCAACACTTCGCCGCTGCCCTTGGCGCTGCTGCCGTACCAACCTGTGACTAACAACGTCCCGCCCTGCCAGATCGCCTACTTCACCGTGGACGTGCCGTCCTGGGCGAACTTCGCGACCAACATTTTGGTTTCCTCCTCGCAACCGGTGAGCGTGCTGTTCAATCAAACCACCCCGCCCACCGGCGGGAACCCTGGCGACTTCACCTTGCTGTCGAGTGTGACCTCCGGTCTCGCCACGTTGAGCACCAATGGCGTGCCGCCGCTGCAGCGCGGCCAGCGTTATTACCTGGGGGTGACCAATTCCTGCGCCAACAGCAGCAATGCGACGGTGGTGCTCGAGGTGGATTATGACATCACCACGCTGACCAACGAACTGCCTTATGCCAGCGTGCTGCAAACCAACGACACGGAGCGTTATTTCGCTTTTGACGTTTCCCCAAATGCAATCGAAGCCACGTTCCAGTTGCTCAAACTCTCGGGCAACGCCGACCTCGTCGTGAGCAAAGGCGTGCCATTGCCGACGCTCCTGACCGCCGACTATGGCAGCTTCAATTCCGGCACGGCCGACGAAAACATTTACGTGCTCACCAATTCGTCGCCGGTTGCGCTGTCCGCCGGGCGCTGGTATCTGGGCGTCTTCAAGCGCAGCGCGGGCAAGGTCAATTACACCGTTTTGGCAAAGGAACTTTTCCCGCCGGCGCCGACGATCATCGAGCTGACCAACGGCGTGCCGCTCAATTTCACCGCCGGGCCGGGCGCGGCGCTGACGAATTTTTTCCGGTTCACCATCAGCAACGCCGCGCCGGCCGTGCGCTTCGAACTTTACAATCTCTCCGGCAACGGGGATTTGATCGTGCAGACCAACGCGCTGCCGCTCGCGCCGCCCTTCTTCCTGAGCAGCCAGCAGCCCGGCATCAACTCCGAACTGATCCAGGTGCATACCAACAGCGCGATGACCAATCTCAATGCGCAGTGGTATCTGGGCGTGCCGAACAACGAGGCCACCAACATCTCCTTCACCATCCTCGCGGTCCTCGAAAACAACGGCTGTTTCCCCGCGTTCCCCGGCGCGGAAGGCGCGGGCGCCTGCGCCAACGGCGGTCGCGGCGGCGACGTTTACCACGTGATCAATCTGAATGATTCCGGGCCTGGCAGTCTGCGCGACGCCGTCAGTCCGCTGGCGCAGACCAACCGCACGGTCGTGTTCGATGTGTCCGGCACGATCACGCTGCTCTCGCCGCTGGTCATCACCAATTCCTATCTCACCCTGGCCGGCCAGACCGCGCCCGGCGACGGCATCACCGTGAAGGGTTTTATGACCACGGTGGAAAGCGCGCACGACGTGATCATCCGTTACCTCCGCTTCCGGCCGGGCGATGGTAATTGTCCGACGAATGAAAACGCGCTGCTGATGGACCAGTCCACGGATGTGATCGCCGATCACATTTCCGCAAGCTGGAGCCTGGGCAGCGCGGTGTCCGCGCAAAACTCCGCCAATCTCACCGTGCAATGGTCCATGATCGCCGACAGCCTGACCAATTCGTGCAACACGAACGAGCCGGGCTTCGGTTCCACGCTGCGGTACGGCACCGGCGAGTTGAGCTGGCACCACAATCTCTACGCCGACAACGACAGCGCCAATCCGCGCCTGGGCGACAACCTGACCCTCGACTTCGTCAACAACGTCCTGCACAACTGGGGCTCCGTGCCGGGCTTTTCGGCGGACGACACGGCGGACAATCCCTCCGGGTTCACGAACCAGATGAATTACGTGGCGAACTACCTCATTGCGGGCCACAACACCGTGCTGACCAACCGCGCGTTCGTCGGCGGCTCGACCAACACCTGGATTTACCAGACCAACAACGTGATCGAAAGCGACCTCAACACGAATCACACCGGCCAGACGCCGATTTGGGGTTTGTTCACCAACCTGTTCACCAAGTTCAGTGTGCCGTTTGCGTTGCCGCCGATCACGACCGATCCGGCGTACATCGCCTACGAGCGGGTGCTGGATTTCGTCGGCTCGCAGCAGCCCCGTGACGCGGTGGACTTGCGGATCGTAAACCACGTTCGCACGAACGCGGGCGTGATTTTGAACTCGCAAACCCAGGTCGGCGGCTGGCCGTCGCTCAACACCATCGCGCATCCGGCAGACACCGACCAGGACGGCATCCCGGATTATTGGAGCATCACGCTGGGCTTTGATCCGACCGTGCCGCACAACAACAACGACCGCGACCAGGACGGCTACACCGACCTCGAAGAATACAACAACTGGCTGGCGTCGCCGCACGCGCTGACCTTGAGCAACACGCCCGTGACGATTGATTTGTACGCGATGGCGGGCAATTCCGGCAACCTGACCTTCGCCGTGGTCAACGGTACCAATGGCACGGTGGTTTTGACGAACACGCTGGCCACCTTCACGCCGTCGAACAATTACAGCGGTTTCGCCTCGTTCGGTTTCTTCGTCACGAACAACGACACGGTGGCCAGCTTCGGCCCGGTGACCGTGTCCGTGTTCGTCAGCGGCGCGGCCATCGTGACCTACCCGACGATCATTGACCTGACCAACAACGTGCCGTTCAGCCTGACCGCCGGGCCGGGTTCGGCGCTGACGAATCTCTTCCGCTTTACCACCATCGACTCGCCGGGTGCCGTGGTGTTTGAGTTGTATGCGTTGAGCGGCAATGGCGATCTGGTGGTGCAGACCAACGCGTTTCCCATCGCGCCGAACATTTTCGCCTCCAGCCAGCAGCCGGGGACGAATTCGGAATTGATTTACATTCCCACCAACGGCGTGCTGACCAATCTCAACGCACAATGGTACCTCGGCGTGCCGAACAACGATCCGGGCCTGATCACCTACACCATCCTGGCCCGCGAACTCGTCTCCGTGCCGACGATCATTGACCTGACCAACAACGTGCCGTTGAACTTCACGGCCGGTCCCGGTCCGGCGCTGACCAACTTCTTCCGCTTCACCATCACCAACGCGCCCGGGGCGGTTTCGTTCCAGCTCTACAACCAGACCGGCAACGGCGACCTCGTGCTGCAGACCAACGCGCTGCCCTTCGCGCCCGTCTACTTTGCCGCCAGCCAGCAGTTGGGCACCTCAAATGAGTCCATCCTGGAGCTGACCAACGCAGGGTTGCCCAACCTCACCGCGCAATGGTATTTGGGCGTACCGAACAACGATCCGGCTCTGATCAATTACACCATTCTCGCGTCCATCCTGACGACCATTCCCCAGGCGCCGTATGCGAACTCGCTGCCGGCCACCCTGGTCACGGGCACGAGCGCCCATTTGAACGGCATGGCCACGCCCAACGGGCTGCCATCTACGGCCTGGTTCCAGTGGGGCGGGAACAATTTGTACGGCAATACCACGCCACCAATCACCCTCGGCACGAACTACAGCGTGACCTATGTGACCAATCAGATCAGCGGGCTGGCGCTGAACGCGCCCTATCATTTCCGCCTCGTGGTCAGCAACGCGGTGGCGGTCACCTACGGCTACGACCAGATTTTTGACGAGGGCAACGTGTCGGCCTGGGGGGCGAGTTACATCGGTCAGACTTTTGTGCCGCCCGGTTTGAGCAATGTGGTGGCCATCTCCGCGGGTTACGATTTCAGCATGGCCTTGCAAAAGAACGGGACGGTGATCGCCTGGGGCGACAACACGTTTAACCAGACCAATGTGCCGGCGGGTTTGAATGCGGTCGTGGGCATCGCGGGCGGACAGAAACATGCGATGGCGTTGAAGAGCGACGGCACGGTGGCGGTGTGGGGCGCCAACTTCTTCCATCAGACCAACGTGCCGCCGACCTTGACGAACGCGGTCGCCATCGCCAGTGGCGGCAGCCACTGCCTCGCGGTGCGCAGCGATGGCACGGTAGCGGCCTGGGGCTACAACGGCAGCGGTGAAGCCACCGTGCCGGCCGGCCTGAGCAACGTGGTTGCGGTCGCGGGCGGCAACCTGCACAGTTTGGCGCTGAAGAACGACGGCACCGTGGTTGGGTGGGGCTACGACGGCGACGGCGAAATTGACGTGCCCCCGGGGCTGAACAATGTCGTGGCCATCGCGGCCGGCGAGTACCACAGCCTGGCGCTCAAGAATGACGGCACGGTCGTCGCCTGGGGGTTCAACCTTGATGGTGAAACCAATGTGCCTCCGGGATTGAACCGTGTCCTGGGCATTGCCGGCGGCGGCTACCACAGTCTGGCCGTCAGGAGCAACGGCCGCGTGGTGGCTTGGGGGTACGACGGCAGCGGCGAGACAAACGTGCCGTCCGGCATCACCAACGCCGTCGCCGTCGCGGGTGGGGATTTCCACAGCCTGGCGCTCTCCTCGCTGTTTAATGTCAACGGCACGAACACCCCGCCGGTCTTTGTCGCCACGCCGTCCAACGTCGTCATCGCCGCGCTTTCCACGCTGCTGGTGACCAACCTCGCCACGGATGCCCAGTCGCCGCCGCAGACTTTGACCTACTTGCTCACGGTGGCCCCGACCAACGCCATCATCAACGTCACCAACGCGGTCATCACTTGGACGCCGACGCTGGCGCAGGCGGGCACGACGAATGTCTTCACCACTGTCGTCACCGACAACGGCGCGCCACCCTTGAGCGCGACCAACAGTTTCAAAGTCGTGGTGACCAACGCGGCGGCCCTGCCCACCCTCGTCACGCTGACGAATGGTGTTCCCTACTTCACCACCAACTCGCTGGCGACGACGAACGTTGACTATTACCATTACCTGGTCAGCACCAACGCCGCGCGGGCGCAGTTTGAAATCAATCATCCGACCGGCGCGGTCACGCTCGTCGCGCGCCACGGTCTGCCGCTGCCGAATCTGTCGAGCTACGATTACCTCAGCGCCGCCGGCGGCACCAACGACGACCTGATCGTGCTCTTCACCAACTCCGTGCCGGTCCCGCTCGCTCCCGGCGACTGGTATCTGGCGGCGGTGAATGTCTCCGGTGGTCCGGTGGCTTATTCCATCAAGGCCACGGACTGGCCGGCCACCGGTTTACCGATCCTCATCACGGGCACCGGTCTGTCCAGCACCAACAGTTTCTGCATCACCTGGACTTCGCTGCCTGGCGTGCATTACGTCGTCGAAGGCGTGACCGCGCTGCCTAGCACAAACTGGGTTGCGGTCTCGCCGGTCATCACCGCAGTCACCAATCTGACCACCTGGTGCATTGGCTTGCCGTCGCCGTACCATTTCTTCCGCGTGCGTGAAGGGGAGTTGGCGGGTCCGGTGTCCATCCCCGTGCCGCCGGTGATCACGGGCGTGACCCGTTCCACCAACGGCGTGAACATCCTGTTCCGCGGAACCACCGGCCAGAAATACCAGGTGCAGTGGACGCCAGTCGTCGCCCCAACCGCCTGGCTCACTTTCTCCAACATTATCACCTCGGTCACGACGCAGTTCTCTTTCTTTGACGACGGTACGCAGACCGGCGGCCTCGGTCCGACACGGTTTTATCGCGCCTTCCAACTGCCCTGATAGGGACACTTGTCGCTGAGCAATGCCGTCGGGGTGGGGGATTCGGTGCTAGCGGCTGTGGCCGGGCGGAGGCCAACGTCGAGCCGGAAGCGTGGTTGCGGGCGGGATTGCTCGCCGGCACACCGAACGGAACGGATTATTGCCGGCCGACCTTGCGCCGCGTGGCCGCGGCAAGCGCGCAGCCCAGGGCGGCCAGTGTCAGCGGCGCAGGCTCCGGTGCCGGGACCACGTTGAAACTCGCGTCCACCCCGATGTTGGAAGCGCCGTGCGCTTGGAGCGTCACCACCTCGGTCAGCGAAAACGGCGTGTTCCAATTGAGCGCTCCGCTGGCGCTGGCCAGCACCGGCAGGCTGAGGTTCGCGCCCACGTTGGCCAGCAGTGAGTTGGTCGCACCGACCACGTTGGCGGCAGAGCCGAAAACCTGGTAGCCCACTGTTTCGTCCGCGCCGGTGTTGGCGAAACCGCTGATTGAGGCGTTGAGCATGCCCGCAATGGGGCCAAAACCGTTGTCCGAAAAAGTAAAGGTCAGCGTGCCCGCACCGGTGGAGCTGGCCTGGATGGACAGGTCCGCCAGCGGATTGCCGGCCGTGCCGAACAGCGGTTTCGTGGCCCCCGATGTGATAAGCAGATTCCACGGCCCGACATTGGTGGCACTCAACACACCGCCCGGCGCGGACGCCAGATCGCCCGCGAGGCCGTCGCTGATCGTGAGCAGCGGGTTGACGCCGTCGTAAATGGTCAGCGTGGGGCTGGCGGGGCCGGTTTGAGCGGCGCAGAGCAAGGCCGCACCAAAAGTCGTTTTCAGAAAAGTGTTCATTCGTTTGCTTCTCTCCTTCGGCTGCCGCGGTCAGAACTTGAACCCAAAAAGGGCGCTGCCTCCGGCGGCGCGCAATTGCCCGCGACCGCTTTCTTGACTCCGCGCCCTCCGCGCCTATCATCCACCCCTGTTTAGTTGAACCTAGAAATTGAAATCGAAACATGAGCACCATCTATGACATTCAGGCGCGCGAAATCCTCGACTCGCGCGGTAATCCGACCGTCGAAGTGGACGTACTGCTGGCGGGCGGCGCGGTCGGCCGCGCGGCTGTGCCATCCGGCGCGAGCACCGGCGAACACGAAGCCATCGAACTGCGCGACGGCGACAAACAGCGCTACCTTGGCAAGGGCGTTTCCAAGGCGGTAAAAAACGTCACTTCCAAAATTCTGCCCGCCTTGCGGGGGGCCGATGCGCTGGACCAGCTCACCGTGGACCGCATCATGCTGGATCTCGACGGGACTGAAACGAAATCCAAACTCGGCGCCAACGCCATCCTTGCCGTTTCGCTCGCCAACGCCAAGGCCGCCGCCGAAACCCTCGGCGTGCCGCTCTTCAAATACCTCGGCGGGCCGAATGCCAAAGTGCTCCCCGTGCCGATGGCCAACGTCATCAACGGCGGCGCGCACTCGGACGCCCCGATTGATTTCCAGGAATTCATGATCCAACCGCATGGCCTGCCGACCTTCAGCGAAGGCTTGCGCGCGATCACGGAAATTTTTCATGCGCTCAAAAGCGTGCTCAAAAAACGCGGCCTCAGCACCGCCGTCGGCGACGAAGGCGGGTTCGCTCCCAAGCTCGACAGCGTCGAGGACGCCATCGATTCCATTCTCGCCGCCGTCAAGTTGGCCGGTTACAAAGAGGGCAAGGAAATCTTCCTCGCGCTGGACGTGGCCAGTTCGGAGTTCTACAACCACGACGGCACCTACACCTTCAAGAAGAGCACGGGCAAAACCATCTCGGGCGAGCAGTTGGTTGATTTTTACGCCAAGCTCTGCGGCAAATACCCAATTGTTTCGATTGAGGACGGCTGCGCCGAAGGCGACTGGAAGCACTGGAAATTGCTCACCGAGAAACTCGGCGACAAGGTGCAGCTCGTCGGCGACGACTTGTTCGTCACCAACGTGAAATTCCTCCAAAAAGGCATTGATACCGGCACGGCGAATTCCATTCTCGTGAAAGTTAACCAGATCGGTTCGCTCACCGAAACGCTCGACGCCGTCCAGCTCGCGCAGTTCAATCGCTACACCGCCGTCCTCTCGCATCGCTCCGGCGAAACCGAGGACGCCACCATCGCCGACATCGCCGTGGCGACAAACTGCGGCCAGATCAAGACGGGTTCCTTGAGCCGCTCGGATCGCCTGGCGAAATACAATCAACTCCTGCGCATCGAACAAATCCTCGGCAAGAACGCCGTATATGCCGGTTTGACCGCGCTCAAGAAGAGCAAGTAACCGCGAAAGGGTCGGTTGCTTTGCGCCGACCGGGCAGCGCCGCGCGAAGTTGCTGCCAGCAAATTCAAAACCCGGAAGCCAGTCATTGGCCTCCGGGTTTTCTTTTCCGTCGCCGGATTGGAGCAAGCGACGGCGGGACGCGGCAAGGAAAAGTTATCTTGCCGCAGATGCCGGCGCGGGCGCGGGAGTCGGCGTCGGCTTGACGTTGCCGCCCACAGTGCCGGGGGCGCGGCGTGGCTGGAACCCGATCTTGGCCAGCTCCGCCGTCTGGTC
>Ga0209698_10000277_pt1 | contig 56961 bp, 56 predicted proteins | sample LitLauG_LLR_2012_FD_187203 | JGI IMG/M metagenome (GOLD analysis project Ga0209698, IMG submission 187203) | Freshwater sediment microbial communities from Pennsylvania, USA - Little Laurel Run_MetaG_LLR_2012 (SPAdes) (version 2) | ecosystem: Environmental > Aquatic > Freshwater > Creek >...
GGGTAGGCGGGGCCGGAGGCGGGGGCGCCGCGCCGGGCCGCCCGGCCGCCGCGCGGGCCGCGGCCGCTTTCTGCCCCTGGCGCGCCTTCTGCGCCAGCTGCTCGACGATGAGGCCGAGGACGTCCTCCACGCGCTACTGGCCCGGCGGCTTGGTGGAGGGCGGCGCGCCGGATTCGGCGGGCGCGACGCCCGTGCCGATCGAGGTGCGCATCTCGGTATCGGCCTTGAGGTTGTTGAGGCGGTAGTAGTCCATCACGCCCAGGTTGCCGCTGCGAAACGCTTCGGCGATCGCCTGGGGAATGGACGCTTCCGCCGCGACCACCTTGGCACGCATCGCTTGCGTCTCGGCCTTCTGCTCCTGCTCGGCCGCGAGCGCGCTGTACTGGCGTTCGGCGGCCTTGGCCTGCGCGATGCGGCGGTCGGCTTCGGCTTGCGAGGTCTGCAGTTCCGCGCCGATGTTCTTGCCGACGTCGACGTCGGCGATGTCGATCGAGACGATCTCGAACGCCGTTCCCGCGTCGAGACCCTTGGCGAGCACGGCTTTGGAGATGCGGTCGGGATATTCGAGCACTTCCTTGTGATCTTGCGCGGCGCCGACCGCCGAGACCACGCCTTCGCCGACGCGCGCGACGATCGTCGGTTCGCCCGCGCCGCCGACGTAACGGTCGAGGTTGGTGCGCACGGTGATGCGCGCCTTCACGTTCAGTTGGATGCCGTTTTGCGCGACGCCCTGAAAGATCGGCGTTTCGATCACGCGCGGGTTGACCGACTGCTGGAGCGCTTCGAGCACGTTGCGGCCGGCCAGGTCGATCGCCGCCGCGCGCTGCCATTCCAGCGGAATCTGCGCGCGCTGCGCCGCGATCATGGCGAGCGTCACGTTTTCCACGTTGCCGCCCGCCAGATAGTGCGACTGCATCTGATCGACCGTCAGATCGAGGCCCGCCTTGCGCGCGCGCACGAGGTTGGTAACGATGACGCCCGGCTGGATGCCGATAAGTCGCATCCGGATCAGCGACATGATCGAGAGCGGCACGCCCGCCGCGATGGTGCGGATCCACAGCCCGAGCGGGAAATAGTATAAGAACAGCATGAAGCCGAGGATGACCGCGAAGACGATCACCGCCAGACTGAAACTCGATACCACGAACTCTCTCCTAGCTTCGCGTGACGAAGATGCGTGCACCCTCGACGCGAGTGACGCGAATCGGCGATCCCGCCGGTAGAAAATCGCCTTCGGTCAGCACGTCTACGCGCCGGCCGTCCACGTCGGCCACGCCCGCCGGCCGCAGGTACGAGGTTGCGACGCCCGTGCGTCCGAGTAGCGAGCGGTGGTCGCCGCTGGCCACGTAATCGGAGCCTTGCGCGGCCGTGAAGGCGATGCGCCGGAAGAAGGCGTTCTCCGGGAAGAAGCGCGTGCTCAAGCCGAAGCACAGCAGCGATAGTACGATCGCGACCGAGAGCGCCTGGACCGCGACGAAGATGAACGCAAAGCCGAACGAGAGCACGATCGCGACCAGCAGCGCCAGCGCCCCGAGCGTGCCCGCGACCCCGTGTCCGGGCAGCACGTGCAGTTCGAAGAGGATGAGCAGCACGCCCACCAGCGCCAGCGCCACGACGAAGCCGTTGGAAAAACCGGCGTAGACGTGCGTTCCGAAAAAGAGCGCGAGCGAACCGACGCCGATGAGGCCCGCGATGCCGTGCAGCGTCTGCATTTCGATCAGCAAGCCGAGCACGCCGAGCGAGAGCAGGATGCCGCTGGCTTCGGGGCTCGTGGCGACGCGCGCGAGCGTTTCGCCCCAGGTGTAGGAGGCGCGCGCGACCGTGCCGCTGACGTGCGCGTCGGCCAGGGCCGCGTCGAGCGTCGGCGCGATCGCGTCGGTCACGTGCGCGCGCACGGCCTCGTCCGCGGTCAGCGAGAGGATGGCGCCGGCTTTCTTGAAGCCCGGCGCGTCGACGCTCTTATCGACCATCGCCGCGGCCAGCACCGGATCGCGATGGTTGCGCGCGGCCGTCGCCGCGAATTCGGCGCGCAGCGCGGAGACGTGCTTGGGATCGTTCGGGATCGGCTCCGCCGCGCCGATGCTGGAGCCCGGCGCCATGACGATCGTCTTGGCGGAAAGCGCGATCAGCGCGCCCGCCGAGTAGGCGCGCTGCGAGATGTAGGCGACCGTCGGAACCTTGGCGGCGAACATCGCGTCGCGGATCTCGAAGGCGGCGCTGACGAGGCCGCCCGGGGTATTGATGTCGAGCACCACGGCCGAGGCGTGCTCGGCGTTCGCTTCGTCGACGGCGCGCTGCACGAGATGGGCCATGCCCTCGTCGACCGTGCCGTCGATCGGCACGACCACGACCTGCGGCCCCGCCGGCGCCGCCTCGCCGAACGCGGCGTGAGCCAGCCCGGCGAAACCGAGCAGCGCCGCGAGGGCGAACGACGCGAGCCGAAGTGTGCGGATCATACGCTCCTCACTACCCCCGCGACGCAGAGAAGTTGCGCCGGCCGCTCGTTCGCGCGGGCCGTCAGTTGGAGGCCATCGCGGCCAGTTCTTCGAGCACGACTTGGCGGATCGTATTGCCGTCGGCCTCGCCCTTGAGCCGCGGCATCAGCGCCTTCATCGCCGCGCCCTGGTTGCGGTCGGCGGGCGGGAGGGCGGCCAGGGCCGCGCGCACGGCCGGCCGCAGTTCTTCGGCCGATTTTTGCGCGGGCAAGTAAGCCGCCAAGATATCCCGTTCGGCACGCTCCTTGGCGGCGAGTTCGGGCCGCCCGGCTTTGTCGTACTCGGCGATCGAGTCGTTGCGCTGTTTGACGAGTTTGCGCACCACGTCGAGCTGGTCGGACTCCTCGAGTTCGCGGCCCGCTTCGATCTTGCGGTAGGAAAAGGCGGAAATCGCGGAGCGCAGCGTGTCGAGCCGCAGCTGCTCCTTCGCCTTCATCGCTTCTTTGAGATCCGTGGCGATCCGATCTTTGAGGCTCACCGTGAGTACTCCGATACGTGCGAAGGGCGCCGCTTGCGGCGCCCTTCCGATACTTGCGACTTAAGCGCGCCGTTTGCGAGCGGCGGCCGACTTCTTCTTGCGCCGGACGCTCGGCTTCTCGTAATGCTCGTGCTTTCGAGCCTCGGCGAGAACGCCCGCTTTCTGGGTGGCTTTCTTGAAGCGCCGCAGCGCACTCTCGATCGTCTCTCCCGGTGCAACGCGAACTTCCACAGAACAACCCCCCTTTCGGCCGGCCGGCGTGCCCCAAGGCCGCCGTGCGCGGAAAATGACTGGTCGAAACGAGACCAGGACAACTTCGAGAATGTATCACAGCCCGCTCGCGCCGTCAATTTCCGCGAGGAACGCTGCGCGGGACGGCGGAACGCTCGGCCGATATTCGGAGGCCCCACCTCGATTCGGAAAGCGGTGTGACGATGGTGACTCTTCTTCGTCGTTTTACTCTGGCGGCAGCGCTCGGCGCTTCGATGCTCGCGACGCTCCTCGCAGCGACGCCCGCAGCGGCCGCAGCACCCCGGCACCCGGCGCGCGGCCTCGCGCCTTCGAAAGTCGGGAGTTCCAACGTGACCGTCGCGGACATGCCCGTGATGCGGCCCGACACGACGCCCTGCGTCGTCGATCTCTTCTCGAAGCTCCAATTCGAAGATTTCAACCCGAAGCCGTTCCAGTTCACGCCGCCGGCGGCGTGCCCGCCGCCGTGGGCGGCCGTCATCCTCGACGTCGAACTTTCGGTCACGCCGGGCGTCCAGTACGATCGCACCGCGACGATCGGCCTCGGCGGCTCGACGATCTTCTTCGGCACGACCGCCGAGCCGAGTCCGAGCCTCGGACCGTCCTGGCACGTCGCGAGCAACCTCATCGATTTGAGCGCGCTGTTCGCGGCGGCCCAGAACGGTCAGGTCTCCATCGGCAATACGCTCTGCTGCGGCCTCAGCGGCATCATCAACGGCTCGGCGCAACTGCGCTTCTATCCGCCCGACAAGCGATTCCCGGCGCCGGTCGTGCCCGATGCCGTCGTGCCGCTGGCCGATTCCAACGGCAACCCGGTGCCGCTCGACTCCTCGAGCAGCGTCCTGAGCGCGTCGTTCACGCCGCCGCAGAACGTGGCCCGCGCCTACCTCGACGTCGAGGCGCAAAGCCAATCGCAAGACGAGTTCTGGTACACCTGCGTGCCCGCGAACCTCACGGGCCCGCTCAACGACTGCGGTAACACCGGATTTCGCGAAACCGAGGTCGCGGTCGACAACCAGCCCGCCGGCGTCGCGCCCGTGTATCCGTGGATCTACACGGGCGGCATCGATCCGTACCTGTGGATCCCGACGCCGGGCGTGCAGACGCTGAACTTCGTGCCGTATCGCGTCGATCTCACACCGTTCGCGGGCACGCTCGACAACGGGCAGCCGCATCAGGTCGGACTTTCCGTTTACAACGCCGACAACTACTTCTCGGCGACGGCGAACCTGCTGCTCTACCTCGACCACGGCGCGACCGCGCTGACGGGCGGCGTCGATTCGAACGATCTCGCCGCGACGCCACCCGAGCGGGTCTTCGAACACGGCACCTTCAATCCGGACGGCACGATCGACACGAACGTGCACCGCTCGTTCTCGATCTCGGGCCACGTGACGGGGCCGCACGGCACCGTAAGCACGGTCGTCGCGCAGACGATCGACTTCCATCAGCACGAGTCGGTCGTCAACTCGTCGACCGAATTCAAGCAGGACATCACGCAAGACGCGCGCGTCGGCGCGCAGACGACGTCGACGGGCTACGGCCCGGGCGCCGGCACGATGCAGAGCGCCTTCGATTTCCCGCTCGATCTCAACTACGACTACGTCGTGAGCGGCAACGCCGCAACCCAAACGACGACGATCCGTCAGGGTTACGAAGCGTCGTTCGCGCGGCTCGGCTCGCACGGCCCGCCGCAGACGAGCCAAGTCAGCAACATCGTGAGCCCGACCGACGAACTGCACTTCGTCGGCGGCAATTTCACGGGCAACAGCAACGCCGCCAACCTGCAAGTCTATCGCTATCGCGATTCGAGCGGCACCTGTTACGGCCGGGAAGTTCAGTCGAAGAACAACAAGGTCACGAAGCTCGCCCGGGTTCCCTGCTAAGGACGGTACGGGGCGGCCCGTCAGCCGGGCGGCCACCGCATCGGACGGCCGGCCAGGACGTGGAGGTGGAGGTGAAAGACGCTCTGCCCCGCGTCCGGGCCCTCGTTGGTGACGACGCGGTAGCCCGTCTGCGACGCTTCGCGCCCCACGCGCGAGGCCAGCGCGAAGAGGTCGCCGAGTTCGTGCGGCGCCGCCGCCACGAGGTCGCCGAGATCGGTCACGTGACGCTTGGGAATCACGAGGTAGTGAACCGGCGCCTGCGGGTTGAGGTCGCGGAAGACGACCGCATCCTCCGTGCGCGCGACTTCGTCGGCCGCGATCTCGCGGCGAAAGATCTTGCAGAATACGCAGTTGGGATCGCCGTCCACGCCGGGCTCCTCGCTCATCGCGTCTTGATCGTGAAATTCCAGGTGCGCGTCGACGTGTTGCCCGCCGTATCGCTGACGCGCACGAGCACGGTGACCGGTCCCTCGGGGAGATCGACGCCCGGGCTGTAGGTGATGAAACCGCTCGTGCGCGTCGCCGACGACGTGACGTCGTGGCCGTTGACGACGAGCGCCACGCTCGAGGGATTGATCGCGATTTCGGTCGGCGCGGCGAAGGTCGCGAAGATGCTCGGGCGCGAGTTGTTCACCGTCTGTCCCGCCGGCGGCGCGACTTCGTCGATGCGGGGCGGGGTGGTCGCGGCCGAGAGCGTTTGCGCGGCTTGCGTTCGCGGCGCGGAATCGGAGCCGACGGAGAGCGAGCCGAAGACGGGAATCTGCGTGACGTTGAAGCGTTCGGGAATCGTGAAACTGCCGACGTACGTTCCCGGCGCCGTCTCTTTCATCTCGAGCTTGGTCAGCAGGTCGCCGATGTCGAAGCTCGCGCGGCCGCCCGGCGTGCCGTGCAGCGTGACCTCGAACGAATCGCCCGCGCGCAGCGGGTGCGTGGCCGAGATGTCGACGCTCGCGATTTGGACCGGATTGACGGCGGCGGCCGCAGGCGTCGAGGTGGGCGGCTGCGCGGCGAGCGGCCGCGACGCGACGATTTGCCGTAACTCGCCGCTTTCGGGGTTGCTGCGCACCGTCAGGAAATCGCCGACGCGCAAGTCGCCGAGTTTGGCGGCCGCGCCGTTGAGCGAAATTTCCGTCGTCGCACCGGGCGCGACGACGTGTCCGTTCTGGAGCACGGCGGCGGCCGGCGCCAGCGCCGCGATCGTCCCGCTGCTCGACTTGTAGAAATCGAAGACCGAGACCACGCGCCCGTCGCGCGCCAGGATGGCGTGCACCGCGTCGCCCACGCGCACGTCGTCGAGCGCGCCGCGGAGCTGCGAGTGAATCGTGACGTCTTCGATCCAGATCTTCGCGTCCGACGTAATCGAAATCGTCCGCGCCACGCCGCTGCGCACGACGGTCAGCGCCGGGGGCGTCGAGTCGCCGTCGATTGCGGAGACGACGCCCTGCACGTCGGTGCCGCCGTCGGCGCGCGCTTGTTCGGCGCCGGAGTTGCGGCCGACGTAGGGCGAGACGATCTCCACCTTCGCGCCCGTCTGATCGTAACTCGCCTGGGCGCCGAAGGCGACCGCGAGCAGCCGCAGCGGCGCGAAGGTCGTGCCGTCGCGGTCGACGAGCGAGCCGTCCAGCACGACGCGGCTGCCGCGCACGGTGACGGCCGCGGAGCCCACGTTCATGATCACGCGGCCCGTCGGCAAACGGGCGGTGATGCGATCGCCGTCGCGCGAGATGGCGATGCCGAGCGCGTCGAAGACGTCGCGCAGCGGAAAGAGGAGCCGGCCGCCGACGACGATCGGCGGTTCGTCCGTGGCCAGGGGCTCGCCGTTGACCACGATCGCAATCGTCCGGATCGGCTTCTCGGCGCGATCCTCGCCGCGCGCTGCGGGCGCGGCGAAGACCGGCGCTGCGAACAGGACGCAACCGCCGGCGAAGGCGGCGGCGCGCAGCAGAGCTTTCATCGTTTGCGGCTTTCCTCCAACACGTCGCGATAGACCTCGGCGGTCAGCGTCGCGCAACGGTCCCACGTCAGCGTGCGGGCGAAGCGCTGCGCCGCCTCGCGCGGCCGAGGCGAGGCCAGCGCCCCGCGCATCGCGGCCGCCAGCGCCGCCACGTCGCGCGCCGGAAAGACGTCGACGTAGGGCCGCAATACCGCGGGCACCGCGCCGTCGCTCACGATCACGGCCGTTCCGGCCGTCGCGGCCTCGAGCAACGGCAAGCCGAACCCCTCGCAGAGGGCCGGATGGACGAGCGCGACGGCCCCACGGTAGAGCCGGGCGAGATGCGCGGCATCGACATCGCCGAGAAAACGCACGGCGCCGCGCGCGCGTTCCGGCGGCCGCGCCTGCGCGCCGAAATCGTCGGGACCCGTCAGCAACAGATCGGCCTCCGCCTCGGGCGGCAGCCCCGCCCACGCGGCGAAGAGCGTCGGCAGATCTTTGTGCGGCCGGTGATTGCCCACATAGAGAAAGTACGGCCGCGGGTGCGGCCAGGGCTCCGCCGGCGCGGCGAAGACGTCGTCGACGCCGAGCGGAATCGTGCTGACCTTGCGCGGCGGGACGCCGAGAAAGCGCTCGAGATCCGGCACGGTTCGATCGTCGTCGGTGATGATCCGCGCGGCGCGCGCGCACGCGGCGCGCACGACCGTCGCGTAGTAGGGGCCGACGCTGCGCTTGAACAGCGCGGGATAGCGCAGGTGAATGAGGTCGTGAATCGTGATCGCGTACGGTCGGGGCGCGGCAAGCGGCGCGTACACCGAAAGAAAGTGCACGAGGCGCGGCCGCGCCCGCCGCAAGCGCAGCGGCAAGAGCAGTTGTTCGTTCAGATCGAGCGCGCTCGTGCGCGGCAGCACGGCGAAGCGCAAGTCCGGCGCGACGCGCGGCAAGCGCGCCGCGAGTTCTTCCGCGTACGACGCCATGCCCGCCGACATGTGGCGCATGCGCGGCAGGTCGAGCGCCACGTCGACGCGCCCGCTCATTCCCGCAGCGCCTTCCACTCGACGACGACCGGATAGATCGCCGACGCGAACGCGACGAACGCACCGCGCCAGCCGTCGCGCCAGCCGCCGCGCGCGAAGAGCAGCCACGCGGCGCGAAAGAGCGAGCGCGGCGCCACGGCGAAGAGGCGGCGGACCGACGGCGAGAGCCCGCGCGCTTCGAGCGACGTGTAGCGCGCGAACTTCCGCGCGTACGAGGCCAGCGTCGGATACGAATCGTGTTCGAGGACGCCGGGCAGCGTCACCGCCCGGCCGGCGCCCGGCGCGAGTTCCCAGCGCTCGTGGACCTCGGCGTCGCCGCCCGCGACCGGGCTCGCCACGAGCCGCACGCGATCGGTGCGAAAGAGGCGCAGCAGCCGTTCGTCGCCCCAGCCCATGCCGCGAATGGGCCGGCCGCAAAACCAGGTCGTGCGCCGCAAGACGTAGCCGTCGATCGCCGGATCGGGTTCGACGGCGGCGATCGCGTCGCGCGCTGCGGGGTCGAGCCGCTCGTCGGCGTCGAGCATGAGCGTCCACGGCGTCGTGACGCGCGCCTGCGCCCAGCGCCGCGTGGAAACGAAACCCGCCCACTCACGCACGGCGATCTCGGCGCCGAAATCGCGGGCGATCGCCACGGTGCGGTCGCGCGAGCCGGCGTCGACGACGAGCGCGCGAATGCCGGGCGGCAGGCTCGCGAAGAGGCGCGGCAAGTTGCCCGCTTCGTTCAGCGTCAGGACGACGACGGTGAGATCGGCCGGATTCAGATGGAGGAAGCGACCGATGCGGCGGACGCATCGTCCCGCATCGATTCGTGCTTCGCGTTCGCGAGCGCGGCGCCGACGAAATCGCGATACAGCGGCGAGGGCCGCGTCGGACGCGATTTGAACTCGGGATGCGCTTGCGTGCCGACGAACCACGGATGCAGCGACGGCGCGAGCTCGATGCACTCGACGAGCGTCGTGCGCCCCACGACGTGGTGCCCCGAGAAGATCATCCCGTGCTCTTCGAAGAGCGCCTTGTAGCGGTTGTTGAACTCGTAGCGGTGGCGGTGCCGTTCGCTGATCTCGAGCGAACCGTAGGCGCGCGCCGCGAGCGTGCCGGGTTCGAGCCGGCAGTCGTACGCGCCCAGACGCATCGTGCCGCCCATCAGTTCGAGGTTGCGCTGCTCGGGCAGGAAATCGATCACGGGATCGGGCGTCGATTCGTCGACTTCCGAGGTCATCGCGTCGGACAGACCGCACACGTTGCGCGCGAACTCGACGCAGGCCAACTGCATGCCGAAACAGATGCCCAGGAACGGCAGTTTGTGGCGGCGCGCGTGCTCGATGGCGCGCAGCTTGCCCTTGACGCCGCGCGAGCCGAAGCCGGGAGCGACGAGGATGCCGTCGACGCCGTGCAGGGCCGCGACGCCCGAATCTTCGATCGTCTCGCTATCGATGCGCTTGATCTCGACGTGCGCGTCGTGGTGGATGCCCGCGTGGTAGAGCGACTCGTTGATCGAGATGTACGCGTCTTTGAGTTCGACGTACTTGCCGACGAGCGCGATCTTGACGCGCTCGCGCGGGTGCATGATGCGTTCGACGATCGCTTCCCACTCGTCGAGGTCGAGCGGCTGCGTCTCGAGTTTGAGCCGCGCGATGACCGCTTCGGCGAGGCCCTCGCGCTCCAAATTGAGCGGCACCTTGTAAATCGTCGGCGCGTCGCCGTTCTGCACGACGTTGCGCGGCGGCACGTCGCAGAAGAGGCCGATCTTCTCCTTGAGATCGATCGGAATGGGATGCTCGGAATTGGTGCGCACGACGATGGCGTCCGGCGCGATGCCGATGGCGCGCAGCTCGCGCACGGAGTGCTGCGTCGGTTTGGTCTTGAGCTCGCCCGCGGCGCCCAGGTGCGGCATGAGCGTCAGGTGCACGAACATCACGTTTTCGTCGCCGACGTCGTAGCGCACCTGACGGATCGCTTCGAGGAACGGCAGCGATTCGATGTCGCCGACCGTGCCGCCGACCTCGACGATGCAGACGTCGGCGCCGCTCTTTTCGGCCACGCGCGTGATCTGCGCTTTGATTTCGTTGGTGATGTGGGGAATGACCTGAACGGTCGCGCCGAGGTAGTCGCCGCGGCGTTCCTTATCGATGACCGAGGCGTAGATCTGGCCCGTCGTCACGTTGTTGTGGCGGCCGAGCGGCTCGTCGATGAAGCGCTCGTAGTGGCCGAGGTCGAGGTCGGTCTCCGCGCCGTCTTCGGTGACGAACACCTCGCCGTGCTGGTACGGATTCATCGTGCCCGCGTCGACGTTGATGTACGGATCGAGCTTCTGAATCGAGACCGAGACGCCGCGGCTCTTGAGGAGCCGGCCGAGAGACGCCGCGGTGATGCCCTTGCCGAGCGAGCTCACGACTCCGCCCGTGAAGAAGATATACTTCGCCACTATGGATTGGCGGCTTTCTCGCTCGGCGGCGGAGAACCCCTGCGCACCGCGACGACGCGCAGCCGCCCGCCGTAATCGCGATGGACGCTCACGCGCGCGTCGGGAAACGACGCGGCCGCGAGGCCGGCGAGCGCCTCCGCCGTGTCCGGTCCCGCCTCGAAGAACGCAGCCCCCGGGGACGCGAGCCGGCGCGCGACGCCCGGCAGCGCGCGCCGGTAGGCGTCGAGACCGTCGTGCCCGCCGTCGAGCGCGAGCCGCGGCTCGAACGCGGTGGGATCGGGCCGCGGCCGCAGATCGCCGCTGCGCACGTACGGCAGATTCGCGACGACGCACTCGAAGCGCTCGTCCGGATCGAGCGCGTCGAACGCGTCGCCGAGCACGAAGCGCACGCGTTGCGCGGCGCCGAGCGCCCGCGCGTTGCGTTCGGCGACGGCCAGCGCCGCGGGCGACACGTCGAGCGCCGTCACGCGGGCGGACGGACATTCGAGGGCGAGCGTGATCGCGAGAACGCCGCTGCCGGTGCCGAGATCGCACACGCGCGACGCCGCGCCGAGCGCGTCGAGCGCGTCGAGCGCCAGTTGCACGAGTTCTTCGCTCTCGGGCCGCGGCACGAGCACGTCCGGTCCCACCGCGAAGGTGCGGCCGAAGAAACCGGCCGCGCCGCAAATGTAGGCGACCGGTTCGCCCGTTGCGCGCCGCGCGAGCGCGGCGTCGTAGCGCGCGGCCGCTTCCGCATCGACGACGTCGTCGCGGTGCGCCACGATCCAAGCGGCGTTTCGGCCGAGCACTTCCTCGAGCAGCCGCAACGCGTCGAAGCGCCCTTCGTCGCCGCTCGGGCGTAAGCGCTCGCGCCCGGCGGCCAGCGCCTCGCCGACGGTCACCGCATCACAAGTCGTCGGCGAGCGACACCAGCACCGCGGGATGTTCCTCGTACGCGAGCCCGTCGAAATTCCAGAGCAGCGCCCAAGGTTGGCGCCCGCGCAATTCGGCGCCGCCTTCGTCGGTTTCATCGACGTACGTCAGCGTCAGCGACGACGTGCCGACGCTCTCGGGAAACGCGCCCGCGTCGTTCTCGATTTGCAGCGCGCTCGCGCCGAAGAACGTCAGCGTGGCGCGGTAGGTCTCGCTTTCGCCGCGGCGCAGCCGGCCGTACAGTTCGAGCGTCAGCCGCCGCGCCTGCATTTCGAGCGACAGCGCGGCCACGAACGCGCCGTCGAACGTGCGGCTCGCAACCAGATCGAACGCCTCTTGATCGCGCAGGGCCAAACTCATGCGGTCAGGTTTGCCCGCGCTTTTGCGCGACGTCCTGCGGGAACAGCCGCCGGCGACGGCAGGAGCCTAACTTTGTATCGCAAAGTAAGGCTCGACGGAGGGCGCCTCATGAGATCGGGTGCGACAAGATTCGTTTCGGCGTGGCTCGCCGTGGTGGCGCTCGTGTCGATCGTGCTCGGATGCGTGGAAATCGCCGTGCAACAGAGTTTTCGGACCACGGCGAACGATCCGCAAATCCAGATGGCCGAGGACGCCGCGGCTTCCGAAGCGGCGGCGCTCGCCGCGGTGCGCGCGTTGCGCGGCGCCGGCAGCGCGCCGGATCTCGGCCGAAGCCTGGCGCCCTGGCTTGCGCTCTATTCGCGGCGCGGCGAGCCGCTCGCGGCCTCGAGCACGCTCGATGGCAACCTCCCGCAACTGCCGGCGGGCGTCTTCGGCGAGGCGGCGGCGCGCGGCGAACATCGCGTCACGTGGCAGCCCCGCGCGGGCGTGCGGTCGGCCGTCGTCGTCGCGCGCACGCCCGGCGGCGAATTCGTCGCGGCGGGCCGGTCGCTGCGCGAGGTTGAGAAGCGCGAGAGCGCGCTCTTGGATATCGTATTCGCGGCGTGGGCGCTCGCCGCGCTCGGCGCCGTTCCCCTCGCGGCCTCTCTCGGCTCCGGCCGCACGTTGCCGAGTTAGGCCGCGGTCGTTTCTCCCGCCAGCAACTTCGATTTCTCGTCCTGCTGCAAGCGCGCGACCAAACGCCCCAGGTTGCCGTCCATGACGTCCTTGATATTGCCGAAGTTCTCGTTGATGCGGTGGTCGGTGATGCGGTCTTGCGGAAAGTTGTACGTGCGGATCTTTTCGCTGCGGTCGCCCGTTCCGACCTGACTGCGGCGCAGGTTGCCCACCGCCTCTTCCTGTTCGCGACGGCGACGATCGGCCAGCACGCTGCGCAGCATCGTCATCGCGCGTTCGCGATTCTGGAGTTGCGAGCGCTCCTCGCTGCACGAGACGACGACGCCGCTCGGCACGTGGGTGATGCGGATCGCGGACTCGGTCTTGTTGACGTGCTGGCCGCCGGCGCCCGAAGCTTTGTAGGTGTCGATCTGCAGGTCTTTGGGATTGATCGTGATGTCCGTATCGGTCTCGTCGGCCTCGGGCAGCACCGCGACCGTCGCCGTGCTCGTATGCACGCGGCCCTGCGACTCGGTGACGGGCACGCGCTGCACGCGGTGCACGCCCGATTCGTACTTGAAGAATCGATACGGCGCCTCGCCGCGGATGCCGAGCACGACTTCTTTGAACCCTCCCGCTTCGCTCTCGCTCTGTGAAAGGATCTCGGTCTTCATCTTCATGGCCTCGGCGTAGCGCGCGTACATCCGCGCGAGTTCCGCCGCGAAGAGGCTCGCTTCGTCGCCGCCGGCGCCCGCGCGGATTTCGACGAACACGTCTTTCTCGTCGTTGGGATCGCGCGGCAGCATCAGTTCGGTCAAGCGTTCTTCGAGCTCGCGCCGCCGCTCGCGCAGCGCGCGCGCCTCTTCTTCGGCTAGCTCCTGCATCGCCGGGTCGCTCTTGTCGGCGAGCAAGGCGTCGTTGGCGGCGATCTCGGCGAGCAGCGCGCGATAGGCGCGGTAGGCGGCGACGGTTTCCTCGCCCGCCGCGCGCTCCTTGACGAGCGCCGTGAAGCGCGCCTGATCGAAGGCTCCGCCGGAATTGGCCAGTTCCGCTTCGATTTCATCGAAGCGTTTGGAGAGCGTTTCTAAGCGGTCGAGGTTAAACATGCGAACGATCCCGTGCGGCGGCTGCGATACAAAAAGGACGAGCCGCATGCCGCGGCCCGCCCTTCGAACTTGCGCCGCGTCGCTACGCTTCGGCGGCGGCGGCCTCCGCCTTTTGGCGTGCGCGTTCGGCGGCTTCGGTTTTCTTGCGCTCCGCGGCGGCGATGCGCTGGTTGAACTTATCGACGCGGCCGGCCGTATCGACGAACTTCTGCTGGCCGGTAAACAGCGGGTGGCATTGCGAACAGACCTCGACGCCGATCTCCTTGAGGGTCGAACCGGTCGTAAAGGTCGCGCCGCACGAGCAGTGCACGCGCGCGTCGGTATGCCAGGTGGGGTGGATCTTCTCTTTCACAGCCAACCTAGTATACCAGCCTCCGCAAGAGGGGTCACCTCTTACGGCGGAAGCGGAGGTTGGCCTGCGGCGGGGCCAGGACGGCCATGTCGCTCTGCTGGAGCGTGTCGTAGGGCAGCGCGATGTGGTAGCTGCCGTTCGAAATGCTCATGTCGATGTTGTACTGCTGCGCGGTCTGCGCGATCAGCGCGATCGCGGCGGGCCACGCCGGCTGGAGGCCGAGGCTCGTCCGGCCGTTGTCGTCCTCGGGACCGAACGTCCAGACGGTGTTGTTGTTGTTGTCGTCGGCGATCATGCCGTAGTGCGCGAGGGTCCGTAAGATGACGCGATCCCACTCCGGCACGTTGAGCGCCGCGATCTGCGCGTCGCTCTTGCGCAGCACGATGCGCGCTCCCATCGGCGGGCACTGCGGGCTGCCGTTCCCGTTGCCGCCGACCGCCGGCCACTCCGGTTGCCCGTTGCCCACGCAGGTCGTGATGTAGAGCGCGTGCCCGAGATCGCCCCCGACCGCGGTGGCCGCGACAAGTTCGTCGGCCCGGAGCAGTAGCGGACCGACCGGAATTTCGCCTGCCGTCGCCGCGTCGTTGCAGACGCCGCCGTTCTGGTAGCTCGTGAAGTAACACGGGCCGCCGTAGCCGATATTGAGCGAGCCGCCGTGCATCGGCACGATCTGATTGAGATGGTAGAGACCGTCCTCGCGCGCTTCCATCCAGTTGATGACGACGACGTGCGCTTCGCCGCCGCGACTCCAACCGTCGGGCGGCTCCAAGCCGCCCGGAATGTGCACGACTTGGCCTTCCTCGGGGCAACCGCTGTAGAGCGTGCAGTGTAGCGTGAAGGCGGGATCTAGATCGCTCGAGTAGGCGAGCGAAAATGACGCGCCGTCTAAGCCGAGCGTGTCGCCGGGCGCGTGAATTTGCAGTTCGGACATCCAGAAGTGTCCGTCGACCGCGTACATCGCGTTGATCTCTTGGGTCGAGTTCGGATCGAGCGGCTCGTTACCGTTCAGACGCACCGTGAACGGATCGGGATTGTAGGCGGGTTCGGGGCGGCCGAACGACGGCGTCGGCTGGGGCGTGGGCGCTTGCGTCGGCGATTGCGTCGGCACCTGGGTTGGCGACTGCGTCGGTACCGACGACGGCGCGGGCGTCGGCGTCGGCGTCGCGTCCTGCGGACCGTGGTTGTTGTTCGGGCGAGCGGTCGAGCGCGTAACGGGCGTCGGCGTCACGAGCGGCTGCGACTTCGCATTGGTCGTGGGCGGGTTGGCAAACGCGAGCCCCGGCGTCGCGCCGCCGCCGCCGGAGCACGCCGCCAAAGCGATCGCGACGGTCAACAACGACATAGAAAGAAGCGCTCGACGTGCGTCCACCACCGACGCATCGGCGTCGCCCGCAGCGCGTTACAGCAAATGTGACGTTCCTTGTTGAGGCTCACCGCGGCGCGCGAAACGGTGCGCCGCGGAGTGCGATGCGGCGCATGTTTGAAACGCGCGCGTTGATCCCGCTCACCGCGCGTTACGCTCCCGTCACGGCCGAAATGAGATGTCGCGCATAGGGCACGCCGATGCCCGTCACCAGATCGTAACCCGGACCCGCGCCGTAGCCGTTCGCACCGCCAAGACCGTTGTTACCGTAGAGGACGTCGTAGAACGTCGTCGCGTACGTGGCCGCGTCGGCGTAGATCTTATAAAAGTACGGGTTGGGATTGCCGAGCCGGTAGGGATGCGGGCCGCTCGCGGTCGCGCACGACGGGCGTTGCGCGCAGGCTTGCAACACGAGCGCCCACATCGCCGCCATCTCCGGCGCGGCGACGCTCGTGCCGCCGAACGGCTGCACGCTACGGCCGCCGAGGCCCGGCGCGGCGTTGGCGACCACCGCCACGCCCGTACTCAAATCCGCGTCGAGCGAAGCGTCGGGCTGAGCGCGCTTGCCCGCGCACGGGAACCCGGCGATCGCGCTCTCGTACGCGGGCGCGCTAAAGAAGTACGAGCAGCCGCCGCCCGAAGCGCCGCCGCCGCCGTTCTGCGTCGCCACGCCCCAGCCCGTCAGCGGCCCGACGAGGCGCCCCTCGGCGTCGAGCGGTGAGTTGACGCCGCCGACGCTGACGACGCTCGGATCGGTCGCCGGATAGCTGACGCACGGCGCTTGCGTCGCGCCGCACGCGTACGCCCCTTGATCGCCTGACGAAGCGAAGAGCGCGATCCCTTCGCTCGCGAGCGAGGCAAACTCGATCGGCCCGAAATCGTTCGTCGCGGGACCGAAGTAACCCGGATTGACGCCCTTGACGGGTGTCGACGCCGAGTGTTCGTCGCTGCCGAAGCTCATCGAAACGATGTCGGCGCGGTCGTCGGCGATCGCTTGCTGCGTCTCGTCGTCCGTTTCGGTGATGCCGAGCTGCTGCGTGGCGGGCAGCGACCCCGGCTGCCCGCACGGCCCGTAGCATTCGTTCGGGTTGTAGGCGATGTAGAACAGCACGGTCGCGTTCGGTGCGAGCCCGGCCGCTTGCTCGGTATCGATCTGCGCTTCGTAGTCCTCCGGATTGCACGTCGTGTAATCCGAGGGCCCGATCCCCTGACCCGGATTGTAGCCTTGCGCTTGACACGCGCTGTTGACCGCGGTGACCGGCGGCGGCGTCGCGAGCCCGCCGGAATACTCGTACCCGGGACCGGCTTTGGTGTTGCCGGGCGAAACGTTCGCGGTATCGTAGACCTGCACGACGCTGCCGCTCCCGCCGAGGCCGAACAGCGTGCGGAACTCGCGCACGTCGCCGCCCGCGATGCGCGGATCGCCGTCGCTGATCGGGCCCGTGCCGATGATGCCGATCGAAATGCCGCTGCCGGTGAAGCCCGCCGCGTAGGCGCTCGTGTAGTCGAAGGCGTTTGCGATCTGCTGCGGACTGTAGCCCTGCTGCAGTCCGTTCGAGGCCCCCGCCGCGACGAACATCCGGTTGCGCGTGCGATAGCCCACGACGTTGCCGAGCGCCGCGACGTGCAGTTGCGGCGGCAGATGCGGCGCGCTTGCGAGCGCGAGAAACGTTTGGTTCCCCTTGCGGAAGATGCCGAAGTGCGCGCCGAGCGCGCGCTCCACGGCGGCCTGCGTGCCGCGCACGCGCAGCGTTTGGCGCTGCGGGTAGCTCTTCACCGCGCTGCCGCCCGCCGTCCAGAAATTCGCGACCGCCGCGTAATCGCCGGGCGTCGCACCGAAGCGATCCGCCAATTGCTGCGGCGTGAGCCAATGGCGATAGTTGCCCGAATGCGGATCGTTCGCGCTCTGCGCGTACTGCAGCAACCCCGCCGGATCGCGCATCGTCACGAGCACGGTGAGGCCGACGCTCTTGAGGTGCGCGGGGCCGAGGTACGTCGCGCCGCTCAGCGCTTCGGCACCGTAGGGTAATGACGATTGGCCGCTCGGCGGCGGCGTCGCGGCGGGAATGAAGACGGTCGAGTTGCTTCCGCCGCAGGCGGCGAGCCCGAGCAGGCCGAGCAGCGCAGCGATGCGTTTCATCGATGGTGTCCTCCCGGAGAAGCGACGGCGTGCGGACGGGCCAGCGCAGCACGGATGTGGGCAAAGGCGCGGCGCGCGCGGGCGGCGCGGGCGCGCTCGACCGCGGCCATGAAGGCCGTGCGCGCCATCGCGATGCGCGGGCCGGATTCGGCGCTCGCGACACCGCGCCGCAGGGACGACGGCTGCACGGTCGCGCTCGTGAGCCCCAGCGTCGTCGCGATCGTATCGACTTCCACGGGCACCGTGCCGCCCGTAAAGGCGATCGACGAGTAGCCCTGATTGCTTTGGCCCGAGTAGTCGTAAAACACGTTCGTCGTGTCGTTCAGCACGATGCACGCCACGCCGTAAACCGGCACGACGTACGCGGTTTGCGCCGTGTTTTCGATCGTGCCGAGCACGGTGTCGATGCGCGTCGCGGTGCGGACGAGCGCGTCCGCTTTCGAACCGAACGTCGCGGCCACGTGGCACGCGGCGGGAATCGTTTGGTTGACGTTGGTGACGTCGGTCTCTTTATAGAGGGGGCCGGGCGAATAGAACGCGCCGGGCGTCGCTTCTTCGACGGGACCCGGATCGTCGACGACGATCGGCACTCGACCCGCGGGATCGGGCGACCCGAACGAGATCGTCGCGTTGGGCGTCGCCCCGAATAACGGCAACGAGTAAGAACCGGAACCGTCGGCGTTCTCGACGATCGACGCAACGAGCGGCGCCGGCTGGGGCGTGAATTGCGAACTCTGCGGATAGACCGCGGCGTCGGTGTACGAGCCGTCGGCTGCGTAGGTGCGCGTGTCGCTCGAACCGTCCGCTTCGTTTTCGACGATCGTCTGCGCGCCGTTGTTGCTCCAGGAGTTCGCGGCGGCTTCGGGGAGTTCGTCGGCGAGCTGATTGCCGCCGTGCAACGCGATCGCCGTCTTCTGCCCGAGCGAATCGGACGACGTCGAGCCGCTCGTGAGCAGCTGGGTCGTGCCGCTTGCCGCCTGCAGCGCGTAGTACGCGTCGGTGGTGAGCGCGATCTGCTGCAGCGGCGCCGTGTCGGTCTCGCTCGTCTTGAAATCGAACGCGTTCGCGAGCCCGTTGTACGACGTCGGTCCGCCGACCGTGACCGATTGCGCGACCTGCCACGTCACTTGAGAATTGCTGCCGGGACTCGAACCGTTGAACGCGATCGTCTGCACCGTCGTGCCCGCATAGGCGAAGGTATCGCCCGCCGCAAGCGGCCGGCTCGTCACGAGCGGCAACGGCGTCGGCCCGGAGGCCGGGATGCCGGCCGTCGCCCCGCACCCGGCAACGATGCAGGCGAGCGCCGCCGTCGCAAGCAGCGCCGCGCGATTTCCACAAAGCATGCGTCGGGCGTTGCGTCGCCCCGCACGGGTTTCCTACTCGCGCGCGGCCGCGCAAGAATGTCCGGAACCCGGCGCGAACGGCGAGCGTTGGCAATTTATTCCGCCGCCGATTTTTCCAACGAGTGAGGGTTCTTGAAGCATCGCCGTCCCCCGCGCTACGCCCCGTTGCTCGCAGTCGCAGCGGCACTCGCGCTCGCCGTCGCCTTGGAGCCCGCGAGCCGCGTGGGAGCGCAAACCCCGCCCGTGCCCAACGGAACGCCGGCCCCGCTCGCAAGCCCGCCCGCCGCGACCCCGCTGCCGAGCGGCGCGCCGATTCCCTCGGCCCCTCTCACCGCCGTGCCGAGCCCGAGTCCGAGCCCGGCGCCGCGGTCGCGCGGCCGGCGGCGAGGCGGGCCGGCGCCCGGCGCCACGAACTCGCCCGAACCCGCCCCGAGCGCCACGCCCACCTCGCCCGCATTCTCGACGCTCGACGGCACGTGGGAAGTGCAGTTGCAGTACATCGACCGCACGGAGTACTCGTACCTGATCGTGCATCAAACCGGCACGAGCGAAGTCAGCGGCACGTGGAAGGTCAACGGCAAGGAGTATCCCTTCGACGGCAACTACGACGGCCGCCTCATCCGGCTGCTCGTGAAAGAGCCGGCCGGTAACGTCACGATGAGCGGCTACGTCGAGGGCGCCTCGGACATGGTGGGGCAAGTCGATCTCGGCAACGGCAAGGGCGACCCGACGCCGTTCACGGCCGAGCATCGCGGTTCAAAAGGCAGCATCTTCAAGAAGAACCCCTAGGCCGCCCATGCAAGACCACCGCTTCGGCTTTCGGACGCGCGCGCTGCACGCCGGAACGCCGCCCGACCCGACGACGGGCGCGCGCGCCATGCCGCTCTACCTCTCGTCGAGTTTCGTCTTCGACTCGACCGAACACGCGGCGGAACTGTTCGCGCTGCGCACCTACGGCAACATCTACAGCCGCATCGGCAACCCCACGGTCGCCGCCTTCGAAGAACGCATGGCGAGTCTAGAGGGCGGCATCGGCGCGGTCGCCTTCGCGAGCGGCCTCGCGGCGCAACTCGCTGCAATCCTCTGCGTGGCGCAGGCGGGCGATCACCTGGTCGCAAGCGCAGGGCTCTACGGCGGCACGGTCACGCAGTTCACGGTGACGCTCAAGCGCATGGGCATCGACTGCACGCTCGTGCCGGGCGACGACCCGGCGGCGCTGCGCGCGGCGATTCGCGACAACACGAAGCTCGTCTACACGGAGACGATCGGCAACCCCGCGGGTAACGCGGCGGACTTGGAAGCGTGCGCGGCGCTCGCGCACGAATGCGGGCTGCCGCTCTTCGTCGACAACACGTTCGCTTCGCCCGCGCTCTGCCGCCCGATCGAGTGGGGCGCGGACGTCGTCGTGCAGTCTGCGACCAAGTTCATCAGCGGCCACGGCACGGTCATCGCGGGCGTCGTGGTCGAGAGCGGCCGCTTCGACTGGCGCGGCGGCAAACATCCGCTGCTCGCCACGCCGAGCCCCGGCTATCACGGCATGAACTTCGCCGAAACGTTCGACGAGTACGCCTTCCTGATGCGCGCGCGCGCCGAGGTGCTGCGCGACGTCGGCGCGGCGCTTTCGCCGATGAGCGCCTGGCTCTTGCTGCAGAGTCTCGAGACGCTGCCGTTGCGCATGAAAGCGCACGTCGAGAACGCGCGCGTCGTCGCGGAGTTCTTGCGCGGCCGCGAGGAAGTCGCCTGGATCAACTTCGCCGAACTCGACGATTCGCCGTACCGCGCGCTCGCCGCAAAGTATCTGCCCGACGGCGCGGGTTCGATCTTCACGTTCGGCCTGCGCGGCGGCCGCGAGGCGGGCCGCGCGTTCATCGAAGCGCTCGAACTCTGGAGCCACCTCGCCAACGTCGGCGACGGCAAGTCGCTCGTCATCCACCCCGCCTCGACCACGCACCAGCAGCTCGGCGACGACGAGATGCGCGCGGGCGGCGTGTCGCCCGAGATGATCCGCCTCTCGGTCGGCCTCGAAGATCCCGCCGACTTGATCTGGGATCTCGAGAACGGCTTGCGCGCTGCGCGCGCGGTCGCGAGCGTGGGCACGGCCGCGCCGTGATTCTCGAAACCGTTTCGCAGCGGCGCGCGCTCTTAGCGCGCTCGCGCACCGTCGCCGTCGTCGGGGCGTCGCCCGATCCCACGCGGCCGAGCTACTTCGTCTTCTCTTACCTGCGCACGAAGGGCCGCTTCGAGGTGACGCCGATCAATCCGGCGACGGCCGCCATCGACGGCCGCAAAGCCTATCCGAGCCTCGCCGCGTACGCCGCCGAACGCGGCGCGCCCGACATCGTCGACGTCTTTCGGCGGCCGGCGGAGACGGCGCAGGTCGCGCGCGAAGCGATCGCGGTGGGCGCGCCCTGCATCTGGTTTCAGTACGGCATCGCAACAGGCGAAGCGGTCGCGCTCGCCGACGCCGCAGGCCTCGACGTCGTGGTCGATCGTTGCCTCAAAGTCGAATCGGCGCGCTTCGACGGCGGCCTCGCGCTCGGCGGACTCGACAGCGGCCTGATCACCTCCAAGCGCGTGCGCCCGTTCGACGCGCCGGCGCGATGAGCGACGCCGCGGCGCGCGCGCTCGACGACGCCTTTCTCGCCATCGTCGCCGATTGGACGCGCGGCGGCGCCGGCTGCGACGAAGCGCGCTTCGACGAGTGTGCGCGCGCCGCGTTCGCGTACCAGCGCGAACGCAACGCCCCATACGCACGCTTCGCGGCCGCGCTCGGATTCGACGCGCGCCGCGCGCCGCGCACTTGGCGGGAGATTCCGGCCGTTCCGGCCGCCGCGTTCAAGGACGCGACGCTCGCGACGTTCGACGCGACGCGCGCGGAACTCGAGTTTCACACCAGCGGCACGACGGCCGACCGCGCCGGACGCCACTACGTCGAACGCGCCGCGCTCTACGACGCGGCGCTGCTCGCGGGCTTCGACCGCTTCATGCTGCCCGACCGGCCGTCGCTGCGCTTTCTCAACCTGGTGCCGAACCCTCGCTTGCGGCCGCACTCGTCGCTCGGCTACATGATGGGGCACGTGGCCGTGCTGCGCGGCGACGGGAAGGCCGCCTACTTTCTCGACGACGACGCCGTCGACGCGAGCGCCTTCGCGCGCGCGCTCGGCGCCGCGTGCGCCGAAGCGCGGCCGGTGTGCGTGGCCGGAACCGCGTTCGCCTTCGTCGCGCTGCTCGACGCGCTCGAAGCGGCCGGAACGCGCTTCGCGGCGCCGCCGGGCTCGCGCGTCATGGAGACCGGCGGGTTCAAGGGACGCAGCCGCGTGGTCGAGCGCGCCGAATTGTACGCGCGGCTGGAAGCGGCGCTGGGCATCGCGCAGGAAGCGATCGTCGCGGAGTACGGCATGACCGAACTCGTCAGCCAATACTACGACGCGCCCGCTTCGCGCACGGCCGCGACGCGCGTCAAAGTCGCGCCGCCGTGGCTGCGCACGCTCGTCGTCGACGACGCCGGTTGCGAAGTGCCGGACGGCAGCGAGGGCTATCTGCGCCACGTCGATCTGGGCAACCGCTCGTCGGTCGTCGCCGTGCAGACCGAAGATCGCGGCTACCGCTCGGGCGACGGCATCGTGCTGCTGGGTCGCGCGGCGGACGCGCCCGCGCGCGGCTGTTCGCTCGACGCCGAGGATCTCGCCGCGTCGCGCGCGTGAGCGCCGCGTCCGCCGCGCTGCCCGCGCGGCGCATCGTCGACGCGCTCGCCGACGCGGCCGAGCGCTGGCGCGACGCGGATTTCCCGGCGCGCGTGCGCGCCACACGGGGTCTCGTCGCGCGCACCGGCTACACCGAACCCGTCGTCGACTTCGCGCTCGACCGGCTCTTCGAATCGCTCACGCGCGAAGCGCTCGCCGTCACGATCGCGGGCGAACTCGGCAGCGTCGAAGCGCTCGACGGTTTCGTGGCGCGAACGGGTCGCCCCGACGTGTTCTACCGCGGCGTCGCCCGCGCGGCGATCGTCTCGAGCGACACGACGATCGGCGTGGCGCTGCCCGCCCTCGCGTTCGCGCTCTGCGCGAAAGCGCGCGTCGCCGTCAAGGAACGCGACGACGGCCTCGTCGCGGCCTTCGCCGCGACGCTCGCCGAAGAGCGGCCCGAACTCGGGCAGCGCATCGAAACGGGCACGTGGCCCGCCGAGAGCGCGGAGTTGCGCGCGCGCCTCGCGCGAGCCGATACCGTCGTCGCCTTCGGCCGCGACGCGACGCTCGCGGACGTGCGCGCCGTGCTGGCGCCGAACGCGCGCTTCGTGCCGTTCGGCCACCGCACGAGCGCCGGCTACGTGACGCGCGAGGCGCTCGCGGACGAATCCCTCGTGCGCGCCGCGGCGCGCGGCGCCGCGCGCGACGCGCTGCTCTACGACGGCGACGGCTGCCTCTCGCTGCACGCGCTCTTCGTCGAACGCGGCGGCGCGCTCGACGTCGCGGCCTTCGCGCGCGCGGTCGCGGCGGCGTGCGACGAGGCGGCGATCGAATTTCCCGCAGGCTACGCCGAACTCGACGCGGCGACGGCCGCGTACCGCCGCCGCGCCTTGTTTCGAGCGGCGCAGGGCGAGGGCTTCGTCCACGCGGGCGCGGTCGCGCCGCACCTGCTCGTGCTCGACCCGCCGCGCGACGAACCGCCGCCGCTGCTGCGCCGCACGCTGGCGCTCTACGCGGTGGACGAGCCGCGCGACGCGGCCGCGTTCTTGCGAGCGCACGCGCTGCCGCTCGAAGCGGTCGCCCTCGCACCCGGCGCGGCGGGCACGCGCGACGACGTCGTGCGATTCGCGAGCGAATCCGGCGCGGCGCGGCTCTGCGAACTCGGGCGCCTGCAGGCGCCCCCGCTCGCCGCCGAGCACGGGAGCGCCGAGCGGATTCTGCCCTTCGTGCGCGCTATCTACCGCGCATGAGGGACGACCTCGAATTCGTCGCGAGCGAGATTCCCGGCCCGCGCTCGCGCGAACTGGCGGCGTCGCTGCGCGCCCACGAGTCGCGCGGCGTCACCTATCTGGCGGACGATTTTCCCGTGTTTTGGGCGTCGGGCTCCGGAGCGCTCGTCACCGACGTGGACGGGAATCGCTACATCGATTGCACGGCCGCGTTCGGCGTCGCGACGACCGGTCACGCGAACCCGGCGGTGGCGCGCGCGATCGCGGAGCAAGCCGCGCGCCTGCCGCACGGCATGGGCGACGTCCATCCGAGCGACGTGAAAGCGCGGCTGCTCGCGAAACTCGCGGCGCTCGCGCCGGTCGAGCGCGCGAAATCGTTCCTGTGCAGCAGCGGCGCCGAGAGCGTCGAGTTCGCGTTGAAGACGGCGCTGCTCGCGACCGGCCGGCCGCACGCGCTCGCGTTCGAGGGCGGCTATCACGGCCTCTCCTACGGCACGCTCGAAATCGGCGGCATCGCCAAATTTCGCGACCCGTTTCGGGCGCAGTTGCGCGACGCGACCGCGTTCGTGCCCTTCCCCGACGCGCGCGAGCCGCAGAGCCTCGACCGCGCGCTCGAAGCGACGGCGGACGCGCTGCGCGTGCGGCGCGATCTCGGCGCGGTGGTCGTCGAGCCGATTCAAGGCCGCGCCGGCGTGATCGTGCCGCCCGACCGTTTCTTGCGCGGCCTGCGCGCGCTCTGCGACGAGGCGAGCGCGCTGCTTGTGCTCGACGAGATCTACACGGGCTTCGGACGCACCGGAACGATGTTCGCCTGCCAACGCGAGGGCGTGCGCCCCGATATCGTCTGCGTCGGCAAGGCGCTCGGCGGCGGCTTTCCGATCAGCGCGGCCATCGCCGCGGGCCCGGTCGCCGACGCGTGGGCGCCGTCGGCGGGCGAAGCGCTGCACACCTCGACCTACCTCGGCAACCCGATGGGTTGCGCCGCGGCGCTCGCCAATCTCGCCGAGATCGAACGGCTCGACATTCCGCGCGTCGCGCGCGAACGGGAGGAACGGATGGGGACGGGCCTGCGCGCGCTGCAACGCGCCGCGACCGCGATCCTCGACGTGCGCGGCCGCGGCATGCTGTGGGCGCTCGAATGCCGCGACGCCGCGTTCGCGAACGCGGTCGTCACGGGCGGTCTGCAGCGCGGGCTGATCCTGCTGCAGGCGGGCTTGCGCGGCGAGACGGTAACCTTCGCGCCGCCGCCCGTCATCACGGACGCGCAACTGGAGCGCGCCTTCGAACTGCTCGGGGCGGCCGTCGCCGAACCGGCCTTCGCATGAACGCGGAGCGCAAGTTGCGCGTCGGCGTCGTCGGCTCGAGCTTCGGCGGCAGCGTGCACGTGCCGGCCTTTCAAGCGCAGGGCGGTTTCGAAGTCGTCGCGCTCGCGTCGCCCGCGCGCGCCGCGGAGGTCGCGCGGCAGCGCAACGTCCCGCACGCCTTCGCTTCGCTCGCCGACATGCTCGCGAACGTGGAACTCGACGTACTCTCCGTCGCCTCGCCGCCGTTCGATCACCATCCGGCGGTCCTCGCGGCGCTCGAGCGCGGACTGCACGTGCTCTGCGAGAAGCCGTTCGCGCTGAACGTCGCGCAAGCGCGGGAAATGACCGACGCCGCCCGCGCCGCCGGAACCGTCTGCGCGCTCGCGCACGAATTCCGCTACACGCCCTCGCGCCAAGCGACGAAGGAATTGATCGACAACGGTCACCTCGGACCGCTGCGCGCGCTCGAAGTAACGGTCTTCTCGACGATGCTCGGCGAGGACGTCGAGCGGCCGAACTCGTGGTGGTTCGAGCGCGCCCGCGGCGGCGGCCTCACGGGCGCGTACCTCTCCCACCTCGTCGACATGGCGACCTGGCTCGCCGGCCGCGCGCCGCTGCGCGCCGCGGGCTTCGAGCGCACCGCGATCCCCGAGCGCCGCGCGGCCGGCACGACGTTCCGCAGCGACGTCGCGGACGGCGCGTTCGCGACGATCGATTACGGCGACGGCTTGATCGCGACGGTGACGGCCGATGCGACGCGCGCGGTCGACGCGGTGACGCTCGCCGCGCACGGCGCGACGCGGACGGTCGTGACCGGCGGCACGAATCCCCTCGAGCTCACCACGTTCGTGGTCGATCGCGACGAGACGTCGGAACTGGAACTCGCGCCGCAAGCGCACGCGAACCTCGCGGCCGCGCACGCCAACTTGCCTTCGTTCGTTACCTTGCTCGACGCCTTCGCGGACGCGATCGCCGGCCGGCCCGCGTCGTTGCCGACGTTCGAGGACGGGCTCTCGACCCAGCGCGTCCTCGAAACGGTCGGCTACTCGTTTCCCTAGATCGCTACTGCAGCACGAAGCCCGCGGGCACCGGAGAAACCGTGATGCTCGAGGCCGCCGCACAGCTTGCGGTCGCACTGCACGTCGTCGCGGTGGCTCCGAAGTAATCGCCCGCGTCGACCTTGCCGTCGCCATTGGCGTCGTACCACACGCCGATCTTGTAGTTCGCGGCGCCCGAGGGGATGTCGGCGATGCGGAACGCGCCCGTCTGCGACACCGGAACGCCGTGCGGGTAGGTGACGTCGAGGATTTGCGGGACGTTCGTGCCGTTCGGCGTGTAGGCGAAGGCCACGAAGTTCAACTGCGTCGGCGCGCTCGGCGGTTGCGGGTCGCCGGTCGCCGCGGCGAGAGCGCGGTAGACGTTGAGACGCCCGCCGCCTTGATTGGGATCGTTGATGTTGTCCGCCGTCGCGATCAGGATCTGCTTGATTTGCGCGGGCGTCAGGTTCGGATTGACCGAGAGCAGCAGCGCGGCCGCGGCCGCCACCTGCGGCGTCGCCTGCGACGTGCCGGCGAACACGGCGAAGCAAGCCGACTTATCCGGGCACTGGTTGTTCGGATCGAGTGCCTGCGTCGAGTAAAGGCCCTCGATCCAGTGCAGGTTATCGTTGTCGTTGTTCGAGGGGTTGCTCGGGTCTCCGCCGGGCGCGACTAGCGAGAGCCCCGGCCCCGAATTCGAATAGCTCGCGACGTATTCGGTTGCCGTCGAGTAGTTCTGTGGATTGCTGTTGTCGTTGAGGGCCGACGCTCCGACCGCGATGACGCCGTCGAAGGCCGCCGGGAAATCGACCGTGGAGACGTTGCCGTCGCAGGGCGAGGCGCCGCCGCCGTTGCGCTCGTTGCCCGACGCCGCGACCACCGTCACGCCGCTCGAGATCGCGCTCTCGACCGCATCCTGCAGCGACGAGTCGATGCCCTGCGCGTTGCACGTGCCGAGGCTCAAGTTAATGACCTTCGCGTGGTTCGCGACGGCGTCTTGAATCGCTAGCGTGATGTCGCTCTCGTTGGCGTTGGCCGAGTAGCCGTTCCCCGCGTTGCCGTCGGGGAAGACGCGGTAGATCTGTAAGCCGACGTTGTACCCAATGCTGGCGAAGCCGTAGGAGTTGTCGGTGACGGCTCCCACGAGGCCCGTCACGTTCGTGCCGTGCCCGTCCGTATCGACCGCGGCGGCGATGCCCGGCGTGCGCACGCCGTTGATGATCTCTTCGCCGAACGTGAACTTCGAGGCCGGAAGGTCGGGGCTGCTCGTGTCCACGCCGGTGTCGATGATCGCGACCTGCACGCTCGGCGAGCCCGTCGTGTAGCCCCAGCCGTTCGGCGTGGCCGACTTGAAGAGATACCACTGGTCGTAATTCTCAAAGAACGGATCGTTGACGCTCACCGCGGCCTTGGTCTGCGTGTAGAGTAGCGCGTCGGGCTTCACGGACTCCACCTCGGGGCGCGCGCGCAGGCGCGCGGCGAGCGCGTCGATGCGGTCGCCCGGCGCCACGCCGATGACGCGCGTGACGCGGTCGCGCGAGGGATGGTCGAGATCGACGCCGCGCACGGCGGCCACCTCACGCTCGACGTCTTGCGGCGCCTTGCCGAGCGCGCGCAGCGCGTCGAGCTTGTAGTGCACGATCAGGCGCGTCGAGCTGTACGCCGGACGTCCGGCCGAGCCGCGATTGCGCGCGCGGATCGCGTGTGGGCGGCGCAGCTTCGCCGGGTTGACCCGCGAATGCAGCGATAGCGGCGAGATCGTGCCGATCGAACCGGCCGTATCCGCTTGCGCGTTGTAGAGGACCGTCGTATTCGGATTGTTGGTCAGTTCCGTCGAGTACACCCACGGGCCGAGGCCGTTCGTGGGCGTGAACGTCACCGTCGTCACGTTGTTGGAGAACGTCAGCGCGTACGAACCGGGCGTCGTGATGTTCTGCGAGGAGCCGCCGTTGACGACCGTGGCCGTCAAGCCGGTCGGAACCGACTGCAGCGCAAGCGCCGAACCGTTACCCCCGCCGCCGCCACCGCCGCCGCTGCCGGGCGACGAGGTCGCCTTCGGCGTCACGTGGCTGCCGCCGCCGCTGCAAGCCGCTAACGCGGCCGTCAGCACCAACGGTGTGAAGCGAAGAATCCGATTCAAGACGCGTCCTCTCGAGGGCACGGGAACACACCCGCAGTTCTCTCTTTGCTAGACTCGGGCGGGAACGCTTTCCTCTTTATCAAGTTTGCGCCAGATTAGATTCAGCGCCGCGAGCGTCGCTCGCCGCCGCACGTCGTCGCGGTCTCCCGGAAAGGTGAGGCGCCGCACGTCGCAGGGGCCGTCCCGCCGGGCGACGGCTACGTAGGTCAAGCCGAGCGGCTTGCCCTCGCTCGCACCGCTCGGCCCCGCGATTCCGGTCGTCGCGAGGCCGAGGCTCGTCCCCAAAACCGCGCACGCGCCCCGCGCCATCGCGACCGCCGTCTCCTCGCTGACCGCGCCGTGCTCGCGCAACGTCGCTTCGGCGACGCCGAGCAGCGAGCGCTTCACCGCGTCATCGTACGCGACGATGCCGCCCAAAAACGCGCGCGACGCGCCCGGCACGCGCACGATCGCGTCGGCGACGGCGCCGCCGGTGAGCGACTCGGCAATACCGAGCGTCTCGCCGAGCGCGACGAGGCGCTCCACGATGCGCCCTTCCAGCGTCTCGCCGTCGACGCCGAAAATGTCCGGGCCGATGCGCTCGCGCAACTCCGTTTCGACCGGCGCGATCGCGGCGTCGGCGGCCGCGCGGTCGCGCGCCTTGGCCATGATCTTCACGTCGACCAAGCCGCGGTGCGCGAGTACCGCGATCTTCGGATTTTCGAGCGCGCGGAACAGCGGCTCGATGCGCGCGTCGAGTTCGGATTCGGGGATGCCGATCGTATGCAGCGTGCGCGTGTAAATCGCCTCGCGCAAGCCGTAGCGCGCCACGAGCCAGGGCACGAGTTTCTCCGCCAGCATCGGCTTCATCTCGCCGGGCGGCCCCGGCAGCGAGGCGACGAAACGGCCGTCGGCGCGCATGGCCACGAAGCCCGGCGCCGTGCCGTGCGGATTCTCGAGCACCACCGCGCCCTTCGGCAGCATAGCCTGACGGCGATTGTTCTCGCCGAGCGGACCGCTGCGCCCGAACGACGCGAGCCGCGCTTCGATCGCGCGGACCGAGGGCTCGTGCAGTTCGAGCGTCGTGCCCGTCGCGGCGGCCACCGCCTCTTTGGTGAGATCGTCGACCGTCGGGCCGAGGCCGCCCGTCGTCACGACGCCGTCGGCGCGCTCGAGCGCGCCGCGCAGCATCGCCTCGAGGCGCGCCGCGTTGTCGCCGACCGAATGTTTCGCGTACACGTCGATGCCGCAGTCCGCGAGCGCGCGCGCCACGTGCGCCGAGTTCGTGTCGATGAGCTGGCCGAGCAGAATCTCCGTGCCGACGGTTACGATTTCGACGCTCGCCACGCTCAGTAATCCACCGGTCGCAGGTAGAACTCGTTGATGGCCGTGTTCGAGAGCATCGCCGTCGTCGGCAGGTGGCGCTTCCAGTGCGTCCCGTCCACGCGCGCGCGAACCAGGCGCACGTCGCTCGCCGCGAAGCCGCGAGCCACGATCTGCGCGTCGGCGTAGCCTTCGAGCATCAGCGCGAGGATGCGGTCCGCTTCGAGATACGTGATGCCGAGATCGCCTTCGTCCGTTTGATTCGCTTCCAGATCGGCGCTCGGCGCTTTATCGACGATGCGCGCCGGCACGCCGAGGTAGCGCGCGAGCTGCCACACCTGCGTCTTGAAGAGATCGCCGATCGGGTTGAGCGGCGGCGAGTCGTCGGCGTGCCAGGTGAAGTAGCCCATCAGCCGTTCGGTCTTGTTTCCCGTGCCGAGCGGCAGCGCGTCGAACTTCGCCGACTGGTCGAACAGTACGAGCATGCGCGTGCGCGCCATGACGTTGCCGCGGCGGCGGGCGTCCGCCTCCGGCTCGTACTGCAGGTAGCCGTCGACGGCGGCGCTGATGTCGATGGTGTGCGCCGCGCAGCCGAGCGCGTCGATGACGGCTTGCGCGTCGGCGAGGCTGTCGGGGCTCGAGGTGCGGTACGGCAAGCGAATGGCGTGCACGTTCGCGGGCCCGAGCGCGCGCGCCGCGAGGAAGGCCACGACCGCGGAGTCGACGCCGCCCGAGAGCCCGAGTACGGCGCGCCGCACGCCGCGCCGTTCGACGAGCTCGTCGTAGAGAAACGCTTCGAGCCACGTCGCCGCGAGCGCGGGATCGATGCCGAGCGGCACGCCGCGCGGCAGCGCTTCGATGACGGGCAGCGGCGCGAGCGCGCTCACAGGATCGCGTCCGACGCGAGCAAGTCGGGCAGCACGGCCGCGAGGTCGCCGAGCAACGGCAGCCGCGCGCGCGCGATGTCGATCTCGGCGTCGTCGAGTTCGGCGGAGAGCAGGTGCGCGCCGAGTGCCGGCGCGGACACGAGCGTGTTGCCGAAGGGATCGATCACGCTCGACGAACCGGTCATGCCCTTGCCGCCTTCGAAACCGGCCAGCCCCGCATAGATGACGAACACGCCGTGTTCGACGGCGTAGGAGCGCAGCACGCTCCGCCACTGCAGCACGCTTTCGAGTTCGCCCCCTTCGGCGAGGCCGCGCCCGGGCGAGGCGCTCGGCACGATCAGCACGCGCGCGCCGTCGATGGCCACGAGCGTCGGCAGCAGCGCGTGCCAGGCGTCCTCGCAGATTAGGACGGCCATGCGGCCGAAGCGCGTGTCGAAGGCGCGCAGGCGCCGGCCGCGCGAGAGGAACCGCTCTTCGTCGAACACGCCGTACGTCGGCAAGAACATCTTGCGGTGCACGTGCACGATGCGGTGGTCCGCCGGCCCGATCTGCACGTACGCGGCCGAATTGTAAAACGTGCCGCCGGCGTTTTCGTAAAAGCCCGCGACCACGTCGACGCCGCGGCCGCCGGCCGCCGCGTGCCACGTCGCCGCGACCTTGGCGGCGAAGTCGGCGGCGGCGATCGCCAGTTCGTACACGCCGCCTTCGAGGAAGTAGCCCGTCATCGCCGCTTCCGGCAGCACGACCAGTTCGTACGCGGGCTCCGCCGCCGCAATCTGCGCGAAGTGCCGTTGCAGTTCCGCGAAGTTCGCCGCGACGTCACCTTTGCGCGGTTTGAATTGGACGATCGCAACCTTCACGCGCGGGTCACCCCGCGGCACCGACCGGGCTTGCGTCGCGCGCGCTCGCCATTTGGCCCGCGATGTCTTCGGCCGGATAGGTCAGGATTTCGGCCATCGTCGGATGGAGGTGCGGGATCTTCACGAAATCGTGCACGGTGCCGCGGTAGTACATCGCGACCACGACCTCGTGAATGAGGTCGGAGGCGTGCGCCCCGACGATCGCGGCGCCCAAAATCGTGCCGTCGCCGGGCGACGCGAGCATCTTCACGAACCCTTTGGTCTTGTTGATCGCGATCGCTTTGCCGTGGTCGGAGAACAGGTACGTGCCGCGCAGGTACGGCATGCCGGCGCGCTCGAGATCCTTCTCGCTCCAGCCCGCCACCGCGACTTGCGGATCGGTGAAGATCGTGTGCGTCTTCTGCAGGCGGTAGTCGGCTTCTTCGGCCGTGCCCAGCACCGCGTTGCGGGCGGCGATCTCGCCCTGATAGATCGCCACGTGCACGAGAGGATAGACGCCCGTCACGTCGCCGACGGCGAAGACGTTCGGGACGCTCGTCCGCAGGTCGAGCCCGACCTCGATGCCGGCCACCGCGTGCGCCCGCACGCCGATCCGCTCGAGGTCGAGGCCCTCGATGTTCGGTACGCGGCCGAGCGCGTAGAAGATCTCGTCGGCCGCTTCGCTGCGCTCTTCGCCGTCCTGTTTGTAGACCACGACTTTCTTGCCGTCGCGCAGTTCGACGCGTTCGACGAACGCCGCGGTCCGCACGTCGATCCCCTCTTCGCGGAAGTACAGGGTCAGCGAATCGCCGACGTCCTTGTCTTCGGTCGAGAGCAAGTGTTTCGCGCGGACCACGAAGGTCGTCTTGACGCCCATGCGGGCCAGGAACTGACCCAGTTCCGAACCGACGTATCCGCCGCCGAGCACGACGAGCGAGCCCGGCAAATCGGCCGTTTCAAGCACCGCGTCGCTATCGATGTAGCCCGCCTCCGCGAGGCCCGGCACCGCGGGCGGCGCGACGACGCTGCCCGTCGCGATCACGAAACTCTTGGCTTCGAGGACGACGTCGTCGCCCACCAGCAGCCGGGTGGCGGTGTCGAACCGCGCGGCGCCCGCGTAGATCGGAAACGAATTGAGCGCCTCGATGCGGTAGTCGGCGAATCCCGCGATCACGTCGCGCTTGCGCTCGAAGATGTGCTTGAGGTCGATCGCGGGCGAGCCGGCGTCGACGCCGAGCGTGCGGCCCTCGCGGATGTCGGCGACGAGGTCGCTCGAGGCCAGCAGCGTCTTCGACGGCATGCAGCCGCGCAGGATGCACAATCCGCCGAGCGGACCGTGATCCACGAGCGCGACGCGCGCGCCCAAGTCGCGAGCGGTGCGGGCGGCCGCGTAACCGCCGCTGCCCGCGCCCACGACGACGAGATCGTATTGAAATTCGTTCACGCTTCTCCCAACCCGGCGGCGCGGTCGACCGTGGCGCTCGCCCGCGCGCCTCGCTTCGGCCCGCTCGCGGCAAGGGCATTTCCGGCGGGTCGCCAGAAGATGAGGCACCGCATGTCCGCTCAGGCAACGTTTTCCGGGGAGGGTGCCCGCCGGCGCTTTTCCGGCCTCGAGACGATCGCCGCGTGCGGGCCGCTCGCGCCGGCGCTCGTCGCCGCCGGCGGCGCCGCCGCGGGCTTGTACGCGTGGTACGTCGCGGCGGCCCGGCTCGGGACGGGCGTCTTGCTGGAAAGCGCGTTCGTCGCGGCAATCGCCGGCGGCATCCTCGCGGCGCTGGCGGGCTGGGTCGCCTACGGCCGGTACTTCGCGCGCCGCGCCGGCGTGGGCGTCATCACGGCGATGCGCTACGACGCCTGGTCGTGGGCCGCGCTCGGCGCGGGCGCGGTCGGGGTCCTCGGGCCCGTAGGCACCCCAAGCCGCACCGCGGCGCTGGCCGCGAGCCTCTTCGCGATCGTCAAGGTGCTGGTGGCCGCGCGGTTCGTGCACACCGTGCGCGACGTGCTGGTCACGTTCGTCGTCACGCGCATTCCCATCATCGTGATCGCGGAGCTGGCGTCGATCACGCTCGCGCAGCGGCCCGGAATCCATACCGTGGAATCGACGAACCCGCTGCTCGCGGTGTGGGCCCGCTGGGATGCCGTGCACTACCTGGACATCGCGCGGCGCGGCTACGTCGGCACGGACATGGCCTTCTTCCCGCTCTACCCCGCCCTGATCGCGCTCGTCGGCCATTTCGTCGGCAACGATCTCATCGCGGCGCTGATCATCTCCAACGCGGCCTTGTTCTTCGGGCTGCTCTTCTTCTACAAGCTCGTCGAGCACGAGTTCACGCGCGCGGTCGCGCACCGGGCGATCTTCTACGTTTCGATCTTCCCGACCGCGGTGTTCTTCTCGGCTGCGTATACGGAGTCGCTCTTCTTCGCGCTGACGGTCGCGTCGTTCTACTACATTCGCGAGCACCGCTGGCTGACCGCGGGCGCGATCGGCGCGTTCGCCGCGCTGACGAGGGTCGAGGGCGTGTTGCTCGCGATTCCGTACGCGATCGAGGTCTTCGCCGCGGCCCGGGCCGAAGGCCGCGGCGGCGAGTGGCGGCACTTCTTCTCCGCGCGGCGCAGCACGCGGATCGCGCTCGGGGCCGTCGCGATGCCGCTCGGACTCGCCGGCTACATGGGGTGGCTCTGGGTGCTGCGCGGCGATCCGCTCTACTTCTCGAAAGTGCAAGCCCACTGGGACCGCCACCTCGCGCCGCCCTGGGTCAGCGTGGTGCACGCCTTCGGCATCATCAAGAAAGCGGCCGCGGCGCACGCGACGGTGGCCGTCGCCAACGAAGCGATCGAACTCGCCTTCACGGCGCTGATGATCGCCGTACTCCTGGCCGGGTACAAACGCTTGCGGCCGTCGTTCATCGCGTACATGGCGCTCTCGATTCTGGTGCCGATGTCGACCTCGAGCCTGATGAGCATGCAGCGCTTCGCGCTCGTGCTCTTCCCGATGTTCGCGATCTTCGCGCTGTGGGGCAGCCGGCCGTGGGTCAACAACGCGATCGTCGCCTTCTCGTTGCCGCTGCTGGCCTTCTTCACGGTCCTCTTCGCGAACTGGTACTGGGTCGCGTGAGCGGCTCGACGCTGGTGCGGCGGCTGACCGAACGCCGCGGCGTGCGGCAGTTCGTGAAATTCGGGATCGTCGGCGCCTCGGGGTTCGTGGTGAACCTGATCGTCTTCTCGCTGCTGCAACGCGCCACGCCGACTGTGGCGGAACAGCAGCGGCGGTACGCGCTCAACTTCTCGATCGCGTTTCTATCCGGCGGCGTTTCCAACTACTTCTTGAACCGCGCCTGGACGTTCCGGGCGAGCGGCCACGCCTTCGTGCAGGGCATGCAGTTTCTCTCGGTCTCGGCGGTGGCGCTGGCGGTGGGCCTCGTCGTCTCGCACTTCGCCGCGCCCTACCTCGGACCGGGCCACAAGACGTGGCTGCTGGCCACGCTGTCGGGAATCGTCGTCAACTTTTTCATCAACAAGTACTGGACGTTCCGCGACGGTTGAGGACCCGCTCGCGAGGCTCGCCTCCGCAACACCGTACACGCTGAAAGGAAACTTCATGCAACGTCACACGTTTTTTGCCGCCGGGGCCGGAACGGCCGCGGCCCTGCTCCTAGCCGCGCGCACCGGGACCGCTCCCGCCGCCGCGGCCGCAACGACGCAGTTGAACAGCGACGCCGACGTCTGGCGCGTGCGCGGCCGCCTCGAAGGCATGATCGCGCAGCTCAACGGTTTAGAGGGCGATTACGGCGGGCAGCGCGTCGCGGCCATCGGCGCCTTACAAGCGGCCAAAACCCACCTCGACGAAGCGGCGAAGGCCCGTCCCATGAATCAGGCATTGAGCGACGAGATCGTACGGGTCTGCCTCGAAGAAACCGACGAAATGGTCAAACGCCTGGGCGGCGATCTCGGCGATTACAACGGCCACCGGCTCGAAGCCGTCGGCAAACTGAACGAAGCCCGCACGGACTTGCAGAACGCGCTCAAGCACGCCTAAGAGCGCCGCATTGCCGCCGCTCCGCGATTGGTCCTGGCGGCCGGCGCTGCTTGCGATCGTCCTGCTCGGGCTCGCGCTGCGCCTGCGAGGCGTTCACGATCCCATCCTCGACCATCCCGGCTGGCGTCAGGGCGATACGGCGGCCATCGCCCGCAACTTTGCGACCCTCGATCTCAACCCGTTCCACCCGCAGACCGACTACGACGGGCCGCCTCCCAACTACGTCGAACTCGAACTGCAAATCGTTCCGTGGATTGCGGCGCTGCTGTACAAGGCGTTCGGCGTCCACGAAATTTTCGGCCGGCTGATCTCGATCGCGTTCAGCCTCGGCACGATCGTGCTCGCCGGCGCGTTCGCGCGCCGCCATTTCGCGAGCCGTACGGCCGGAATCGTCGCCGCGCTCGCGTTCGCGATCTATCCCGGCAGCACGTACTACGGCCGCACGTTCATGCCCGATACGGCGATGACGTTCTTGCTGACGGCCGCCGTCTTCGCGGGCGCCGGCTGGATTCTCGACGACGAGGCACGCTTCGGCCGCCGCTTCGCAGCGGCTGCGGCGCTGGCCGCGCTCGCGGTGCTGGCCAAACCCGTCGCCGTGGTCGGCCTCGTGCCCGTGCTCGCGCTGCTCGCCGCGCGCCGCGGCGCGGCGCTGCTGCGCGCGCCGCAGACGTACGCCTACCTCGCGCTCGCGCTCGTGCCCTACGCCGCGTACGACGCGTACCTGCGCTCGATCGCCGAATGGCACTGGGCGAGCGGCATCACCCGCCTGCACGTCGTTCCCTCGCTCGCCGCGTCGTTCGGCTCGCTCGCCGCGTTCGGCGCGAAACTGTCGGCCTTCAAGTACGCGCTCGGCCTGCTCGCCGGCACGATGACGGGCCGCGCGGGCATGGGCGCCTTCGTCCTAGCCATCATCCTGACGACCGTGTGGCGCGTGCCCAGCCGCTCGCAGGCGCTGCTGTGGGCGTGGCTTGCCGCCGGACTCGCCTACGGTTACGTGGTCGTGACGGTCGAGCGCGTCGATTACTACTGGTATCCGCTGCTGCCGCTGTGCGCGATCTGGACGGGCGGACTCGGCGAAGCGCTGCGCCGCATGCTGCCGCCCGGGCGCCGCGTGCTCGGCGCGGGGCTCGCCGCCGCGTACGCCGCCTTGGCGCTAGCCGGCGGGCGCGGCGCGGTCGCGCCCTACTACGCCTACTCCAAAGAGGTCTACCGCCGCGCCAAAGCGCTCGATGCGACGCTCCCGCCGGGCGCGCTCGTCGTGATGGGCCACTACGATCCTTCGGTGCTGTACTATATCGGCCGCAAGGGCTGGGAAGAGGATCCCTACGTGTGGACGCCCTTCGACGAGCAGAGCGCGATCCGCAAAGGCGCGCGCTACTTCATCGCGATCGAGCCGCGGCGGCTCGCGCGCAACGTCGAGCTCTCGCACTGGCTGCTGCGCTTTCCGCTGCTCGACGCGGCGGCGGCCTGGCCCGTGTACGAAACCGATCCGGCGAAGATCCTGCCCGGCGCCGAGGAACGCTGGAAAGCGTTTCGGGCGCGGGAAAAGCGCGGTTACGGCAGCGGCAAAAGCGACGCGGCCGGCGCCAAGGGAACGTCCGCGCCGCGCTCGGGCGAGCCCGCCTCGACGAGCTGACGGTAGTTGTCCAAGCGCGCCGTCAGGCGCGCGACGTCGGCGCCGAGTTCCTTCGAAGCGGCGATCGCCTTGAGCAGTTCGCTCGAATCGTAGGTGTAATCGAAGCGCTGCAGGTCGGCGACGATCGCGCCGCTCTGCAAGTGCAGTTGCCCGTACGCTCGCCGCAAGCCCGTCCCGGTTTCCTTGTACGTCGGATAGTTGGAAAGCACGATCTCGCGTTTGACGTGCGCCTGCTCGATCTCGGTCCGCAGTTCGGCCAAACGCACGCTTTGCGGATCGTACTTGGCCGCGACCGCGAGCGCCGCGAGCGCCGCGTCGAACTTCGAGAGCGTGTACTCCTGGGCGGCGATTTGGAGTTGCACGGCGGCCAGGCCCTTGCGCGCGTGCGCGTCGGCCGGGGCGACTCGCAGCGCCAGTTGGTAGGCGAGCGCGGCGTCGGTCAGGTTCCGGTTCGCGAGCGACACGTCGCCCTGGTGGTTACGCGTTTCGGCGATGAACTGCTCGACGCGGCCCGCGCAGCCGGCGAGCCCCGTCGCGAGCAGCAGCGAAGCGAGCAAAATCGAGAGACGCGGTCGCGGCGACATCGTGTACCTCCTGGGCCTGGCCGGGTTAGCGAGCGTGGTGGAAAACGTGCGCGCCCGCCGCAATGAGGAACGCGCCCGGAATCAAAATGATTTGCGAGAGCAGCCAGCCGATGAAGGCCGTCACCGCGAGCCAGAAGACCATCCGCCGGACGTCTTCGGCCGGGCGTTCGCCCTTGACGGCTTGGTCCGTGATGTACGCCGTCGTGGGATCGACGAAGAACGAGAAGGCCACCGTGCCGATGCCGTTGACGAGGCCGGAGAGGCCGGTCGCCGTCGTACGGGCGTCGAGGTCGATCACGCTCGCATAGAACGAGGCGCACACGCCGACGGCGTACACCCCGGTAACCACCACGTTCCCCACCAGCAGTTTGAGCGGCAGGCCGCGCGGGCTGAAGCGCCGCAGGTCGCGCAGCGGCGGCGGCCGCACGCTGCGCAGCACGTCGAGGAGCACGCGCGGGTCGAACAGGCGCAGCGACGCGCGCAGCATCGAGCCGGAGCGCTCGAACGAATAGACGCCGCGCATGAAGAGCATGATGAAGGTCGGCAGCAGCAGCGTGCCGAGCCCGGCGCCGAGCATGCCGCCCGCGATGATCGCCCGCAGCTGCCAGGAGAAATGTGCGGGGATCTGCCCCGTGCACTCCGTCGCGTGGGCGGCGCTGTCGGCCAGACTGCCCAGGGCCGGCGTGACGATGAGGTTCGCGAGCCGGCTGGCCAACGTGAAAAAGTTGAAGAGCGAGATCGACGTGCCGATGCGCCCGGTGCGCACGCCCGCGATGCGTCCGGCGTACGCGCCGATCTGCAGCGCGGTCACGAACACGTTCAAAACCACCGCGACCACGAGCGGTCCCGAAAAGAACGTGAGCTTTGCGATTGCGTCGAGGTCCGCCGCCGAACAGCCGGCGTGCCCGGCGGTCACGCCGCGCTACGCTGCCAGCGGATCTCCGACTCCCCGACCGGGCCGAGCACGCACAGCCCGAGCGTCTCGGGGCGCAACAGTTCGGCGGCCAAGCCCCACACGCTATCGGAGGTCACCGCGTCGACTTCCGCCTCGATCTCCTCGATGCGCAACTGCCGCCCGAGGTTGAACTCGTTGCGGCCCAGGCGAATCATGCGGCTCGAACTGGACTCGAGCGAGAGCGTGAGGCTCCCTTTGATGTGCTCCTTGGCGAGCGCCACTTCCGAATCGGCCGGTCCGTCCTCCGCCATGCGCGCGAGTTCCGCGACGATCACGTCGACGCACTCCTGCACGCTGCCCGGAGCCGTGCCGGCGGAAACGCCGAACAATCCGGCGTCGCGATACCCTTGCTGGAACGAATAGACGCTGTAGGCGAGGCCGCGCTTCTCGCGCACCTCTTGGAAGAGACGGCTCGACATGCCGCCGCCCAAAATCGTATCGAGAATGGAGAGCGCGTAGCGGCGCTCGTCGCGGACGGAGAGGCCGCGCGTGCCGAGGACGACGTAGGCCTGCTCCGTCTCCTTGGACTTGACGAGCGTGGCGGGCGTGAGCGCGGGGCGTTCGGGAACGGGCGCCTCGCACGCGCCGCTGAACCCGGCGAGCGCCGCTTCCACGAGCGCCACCGTCGTATCGTGATCGACGTTTCCGGCGGCGGCGAACACCACGGTATTCGGCGCGTAGCGGGCGCGCAAGTGCGCGCGCAGATCGTCGCTCGTGAGCGCGGAGACCGTCTCGGCGTAACCGATCGTCGGTTCGCCGAGGTTGGAGCCGCGCCACATCGCGCTCGTGAAGAGATCGTGGATCATGTCGTCGGGCGCGTCGTCGTACATGCGGATCTCTTCCAGCACGACTTTCTGCTCTTTGGCGAGTTCCGCCGGGGCGAAGGTCGAGTTGAGGAACATGTCGGCCAGCACGTCGATCGCCAGCGGCACGTGATGGTCGATCACCTTGGCGTAGTAGCAGGTCGCCTCTTTATCGGTGAAGGCGTTGAGGTTGCCGCCGACGCCGTCCATCGTCTCGGCGATCTCGCGCGCGCTGCGGCGTTCGGTGCCCTTGAAGAGCATGTGCTCGACGAGATGCGAGATGCCGCGCTTGTGCGGCGGTTCCGCCGCGCTGCCGACGTCGGCCCAGATGCCGAGCGACGCCGAGCGCACGTGCGGCATCGACTCCGTGATAACGCGGACTCCGTTCGCCAACGTCGATTTTCGATACATTTGAGCAGCGACATTTGTGCCTCGGTGCGCCGCACCCCTTGCCGGAGCGGCGTCCGCCTCAGCGCCCCAAGCTCGCTCGCCAGGCCGGATCCCAGTAAACGTCGTCCCCGCGGCGCAGCCGCGCCGCGAAGCGGCCGAGCTCCGCACGCGGAACGCTGACGGCGTAGACGACGCGCGTGGTCGGCTGCGCGAGGTCGCCGCCCACCGTCTCGCGCGGCACGACCGCCAGGGGAACCGTCGCCCACACGTCCACTTCTTCGACGGCGGCGGCGGCGAAGGCGCCTCGCACGAGCGCCGTGACTTCGCGGGTAAACGCCGCGGCATCCAGGCGCGCGTGAAACTTCACGCCTGAAATGACGAGCCCCGCCACGTCGTGCGCGCCCGCGCCGTCCACGCGCACCTTCACGAGCTGCGCCGGCCACACCGTGCGGAAGAGCGTCCGGCCGATGCGCGCGGCCAGCTCCGGCCGGTTGCCCGCGGCCCGCGCGAGCGCTTCGGACTCGACCGCGGCGGCGGGCCGCGGCGGCGCGGCGAGCCCCCGCGCGCCGCAGGCGAGCCACGAAGCCAGCAGCGCGGCGGAGGCGAGCGATCGCTGCACCGGCGCTTAGTAGCTCTGAGCGAAGTACGCGCGCACGGCGGCGGATTCGCCGCAGGCGGTGCAGCGCGCGTCGCCCGCTTCGAGCGGCCGCGTGTTGCGCGTCGTCGCGCTCGTTTCGGCTTTGACCGCGGCTTCGCACGCGGCGCGGCCGCACCAGGGGATATCGATCATGCCCGCGCGCTCGCGGCAGCGCGCGAAAAACTCGTCGCGACCGGCGACGCGCAGCGTGTGACCGTGCAAGAAGTCGCGCGCCTGCGCGAACATGTTCGCTTGGATTTCGTCGAGCACGGCGGGAATGCGCGCGGCGACTTCCGCGATGGGAACCGTCACCTTGCCGCCTTCTTCGCCCTTCTCCTTATCGCGCCGGACGAGCGTCGCGACGCCCGCTTCGAGATCTTTGGCGCCGAGTTCGAGGCGCAGCGGCACGCCGCGCATCTCCCAATCCGCGAACTTGTTGCCGGGCCGCAGGTCGCGCTCGTCGAGTTTGACGCGCAGCCCCGCCGCTTTGAGCCGCGCGAACAGGTCGCGCGCGGCGGTCACGACGTCGTCGCTGCCGGCGCGGACGATCGGTACGATCACCGCTTCGAGCGGCGCCATCTTCGGCGGCATGCGCAGCCCGCGATCGTCGCCGTGCACCATGATCAGCGCCCCGAGCATGCGCCACGACATGCCCCACGACGTCGTCCAGGCGTGGCGCACGCTTTGATCTTCGGCAGCGAATTTGATGTCGTACGCTTTCGAGAAATTTTGCCCGAGCTCGTGCGAGGTGGCGGCCTGCAGAGCGCGCCCGTCGGGCATCAGCGCTTCGATCGAATAGGTATGCGTCGCGCCCGCGAAGCGTTCGCTTGCGGATTTCTCGCCCGTATACACGGGCACCGCGGCGACGTCTTCGGAGACTTCGCGGTACACCTCGAGCATGCGCCGCACTTCTTCCGCGGCCTCGGCCTCGGTCGCGTGCGCGGTATGACCTTCCTGCCATAAGAATTCGAGCGTGCGCAGGAAGGGCCGCGTGCGCTTTTCCCAGCGCAGCACGTTGGCCCACTGATTGATCAGGATGGGCAGATCGCGGTAGGACTGCACCCATTCGGCGTACATCGTCCCGATGACGACTTCCGACGTAGGACGGATCGCGAGGCGTTCGGTGAGTTTTTCGTTGCCGCCGTGCGTCACCCAGGCGACCTCCGGCGCGAACCCTTCCACGTGCTCGGCTTCGCGCGCGAGCAGACTCTCGGGAATCAGCAGCGGAAAGTACGCGTTCTCGTGACCCGTCGCTTTGAAACGAGCGTCCAGCGCCGCGACCAGCCGTTCCCACAGGCCGTAACCGTAGGGACGAAGCACCACGCAACCGCGCACGGGCGCGAGCGACACGAGCTCCGCTTTGTAGCAGACGGCCTGATACCACTCCGATAAGTCGGCGGCTTTTGGCGGAATTTCTTTGAGGCCATCGACGGACATGACCGGCGGTAGTTCGCAGCGGCGCGGGCCGCTCCCGCTCTCGCATCCGAGGTCGGCCGCGGGGACGACGCGAAGTCCGCCTCATCGACGCACCGCGCAAAAGGTGAGCGGCGAGGCGGAGAATTCCGGTCGCTTAGCAAAATTAACTATAATGCCGAAGCTTACCCGCATCTACACGCGCACGGGCGACGACGGGACCACGGGGCTCGTCGGAGGCCAACGCGTCAAGAAAAACGCCCTGCGCATCGAAACCTACGGCACGATCGACGAACTCTCGAGCGTCATCGGTCTGGCGCGTACCGCCCTTGCCGAAACGTTCGGCGACGGCGGCGAACCCGCGCGGCGCGCGCACTCGCTCGACGCGTGGCTCGCTTGGACGCAAGACGCGCTCTTCAACCTCGGCAGCGATCTGGCGACGCTGCCGGCGGACCGCTGGGCCGGCATGCCGCTGATCGAACCCGGCGACGTTCTCGCGCTGGAACGCTCGATCGACTGCTGCCAGCACGATCTCGAACCGCTGGCGAACTTCATCCATCCCGGCGGCTCGTATGCGGGCGCGTTCCTGCACCAGGCGCGCACGATCTCGCGCCGCGCGGAGCGGCTGCTCGTGACGCTCGCGGGCAACGAGCCGATCTCGGGCGACGTCTTGCGCTACGTGAACCGGCTCTCCGACGCGCTCTTCGTGTGGTCGCGTTGGATCAATAACGCGCTCGGCCAGCCCGAACACCTCTGGAACGCGAAAACCGCGCCGCCGAAGACCCCGGCCTAGCCCTCAGGCCGATTCGAGAAAGTCGTCGTCCTCGGGAACGGGCATCACGTCGTCGGGATTGGAACGCCAAAAGCCGTACGAGAAAAAGAACACGAGCCCGACGCCGAGCGCGATGACGAACCAGGTCCAGGTTTGTCGCGAAAGGCCGAAGACCGCGAGGAACGCCGAGCAGACGATGCCGAGAATCGGGAAGAGCGGCACGAACGGCACGCGGAACGAACGCGGCAAATCCGGCTTGCGCTTGCGCAGGTAGAGCACGCCCGAACAGACGACGGTAAACGCGATCAGCGTCCCGATGTTCACCAAGTTCAGCAACTGGTTGAGCGGCACGATCAACGCCAGCGCGGCGACCGCGACGCCCGTGATCAGCGTCGTCGCGACCGGCGTCTTGGTGCGCGGGTGGATGGCGGCCACGAGCGGCGGCAGCATCTTGTCGCGCGCCATCACGTAGAAGATGCGCGTCTGCCCGAGCAGCGAGCTGAGCGCCACGCTCGTCGTCCCGGCGAGCACGCCCATCATGATGATCCAGGAGAGGAACGGCACGTGCAGCGGCGCCAGCGCGTACACGAGCGGATCTTTCTCCGGGACTTTCGCCCACGGCACGGCGCCCACGAGCACCACGGCCGTCGCGCAGTAGATGAGCGTGCCGATCGCGAGCGCGCCGATCACGCCGAGCGGCACGTCGCGCTGCGGGCGCTTGCATTCTTCGGCGGTGGTGGTCGCTGTGTCGAAGCCGATGTAACTGAAGAACACGTACGCCGCGATCGGAATGACGCCGAAGGGCTGCGAGGCCTCGACGGAGCCGCCGAAGGGCTCGAGCTTGCCCCAGCCGTGCGGGTTGAAATCGTGCAGGTTGGCCGCGTGAAAGAGCGAGATGCCGAAGCCGATGAAGACGAGCAGCGCCGAGATCTTGAGCACGACGAAGATGTTGTTGGCGGTGGCGGATTCGCGAATGCCGACGGCGAGCAGCGCCGAGAGCGCCAGCACGAAGAGCGCCGCGACCACGTCGCACTGCGAGTGGGCGAGATCGTAACTGCCCGGCAGCCACCACGCGCCGTTGATGACGAGGTTCGAATCCTGCGCCCACGCCGGCAAGGCGAAGCCGACGCTCTTGAGCACGTCTTGGATCGCGGCCGAGAACTGTTGCGCGACGGGCGCGGCGCTGATGCCGTACTCGAAGATCAGCGCGAAGCCGATGATCCAGGCGACCAGTTTGCCGAGCGTCGCGTAGGCGTACGTGTAGGCGCTGCCCGCCACGGGGACCATCGCGCCGAGTTCGGCGTAGCAGAGCGCGGCGAAAAACGACGTGAGCCCGGCGAGCAGATACGAGACGATGACCGCCGGCCCCGCGCCCTTGACGCCCGTGCCGATCGTCGTGAAGATGCCGCCGCCGATCATGGTGCCGAGGCCGATCGACATCAAATCTTTCGCCGTCAGGGCGCGGCGCAGGACGCGGCTCTTGGCGACGGCGCGTAACTTATCGACGTTGGTCGTCGCGAGCAGCCGCTGGGCGAACGTCATCGGAGCCGCTTTCTGACGCAACGCGGCAGCGTCCCCCTCCTAGGAACTTCGGCGCTGAAGGGCATCGCCCGGCGCTGCGCGCATCCTCCGCGCTATGACCTTCGACGAGTTCCTGCCCGAATATCTCGCGGCGCACGCGGACCGGCGGACGCAGGTCGTGCACGCCGCAGGCACGACCGCCGCGGTCGCGCTCATCCTCGCGGCGCTCGCGCGGCGTCAACCCAAACTCGCGCTCGCCGGACTCGCCGCGGGCTACATTCCGGCCTGGCTCTCGCACTGGATCGTCGAAGGCAATCAGCCTAAGACGTTCAAGTACCCGCTGCTCTCGCTGCGCGGCGATTTCGTGATGGCGTACCGGCTGCTGCGCGGGGAACTGGCCTGAACGGCATGGAGGCGCGCACGTCCGAAACTGACGCGGTAATCGCAAGCGAATCGCGGCGCTTCAGCGTCGTTATCGCGATCGTTGCCCTGCTCGTCGTTTCCTTCGTCGAAGTGCACACCCGCTTGGGGATGCACGGCCTCCTCGAGGCAGTCGGCGTCTTCGTGGCCGTCGTCGGAATCGGGGGCATTCCCTACTACCTACGAAGCCTCGTTATTGCCGGTCGGACGCCGGGCCACGTAACGTTTCTTTTTGCGATCGGTGCCGTGGCCGCGTACGGCTACTTCCTGTGGCACGGCATTACGTCCGGGACTTTCGAGAACGGCGTGCTGAACCTCGCGATAGCCATGACGAATTGCTTCGCGTTCGGGGCGCAGCAACACGATTTTTAGCCGCTAGGGCGCGTCCTGCTCTGCGCCCGCTTCGATCGCGCCGGGCGTCATCACGTCGATCTTGGCGTGCGCGCCGTCGTAGCGCACGTTCGTTTTGAAGGCGCGCGCGATCACCGCGAGCGGCACCATCGTCCGGCCGCGCACTTCGAACGGCGCGGCCTTGAGCGTGAAGCGGTAGCCGTTGAGCGTGGCGACGCGGTCGCCGACGTGCAATCGCATCGTGTCGTTGGCGCGGATCAGTTCGATCGTGCCCGTCTTCGGATCGTAGTTCGTGTCGGCGCCGAGCGATTCGGCCACGACGCGCAGCGGCACGTAGGCGCCCTTGGCCGTCGTCACGGGCGGCACGTCGGAGACCATGCGCTGGCCGTCGACGCGTAGCGCCGCCGGATGCGAGAGCGACGTCAGCGCCGCCGCGATCGCCGCGACGACGACCGTCGCGCCGACCGTCTTGCGCTTAGGAAATTGCGGCGAGATCTTTACCATGAGCCGTCTCCCCGATGAAGTCGGGATAGAGGTCGACGATGACTTTTTCGATTTCCAGACGCAACGCGCCGAGCAGTTCGGCTTCGGGGAACGTGCCCACGAGCGCGCCCTTGCGGTAGATCGCGCCTTTGCCCTTGCCGCCGGCCACGCCGACGTCCGCCATCTTGCTCTCGCCCGGGCCGTTGACGACGCAACCCATGACGGCGACCTTCACGGGCGCGGTGTACTCGCTCGCGATCGCTTCGACTTTGCGCGCCAGTTCGACGACTTCGATCTCGGCGCGGCCGCACGACGGGCAGGCCGTGATGTCGAAGCCTTTTTCGCGAATGCCGAGCGCTTTGAGAATGCCCCAGCAGACGGGCACTTCTTCGACGGGATCGGCCGCGAGCGAACAGCGCAGCGTATCGCCGATGCCTTCCCAGAGCAGCACGCCCATGCCGATCGCGGACTTGATCGTCCCTTCGCGCGGCAGGCCCGCTTCGGTGACGCCGAGATGCAGCGCGTAGGGCGTGCCGCGTTCGGCCAGCTTCTTGTCGGCCAAGCGGTAGGCGTAAATCGTGGTCGGGACGTCGTGCGCCTTGAGCGAGATCACGATATCCGTATGCCCGAGTTCTTCGAGGATCTCGACGTGGCGCAGCGCCGAGAGGACCATCGCCTCGGGCGTGTGACCGTACTGCTTCTCGAGGTCCGCGGCGAGCGAGCCCATGTTGACGCCGATGCGGATCGGCGTGCCCATGTCTTTGGCGAGCTGCACAACTTCGCGCGTCTTGGTGCGGTCGGTGATGTTGCCCGGGTTGAGCCGCAACTTGGCGACGCCGGCTTCGAGCGCCGCGAGCGCCATCTTGTGATCAAAGTGGATGTCGGCGACGATCGGCACGGGCGACCGCGCGACGATGTCGGGCATCCCCTTGGCGTCCGGCGGATCCTTGACCGTCACGCGCACGATCTCGCAGCCCGCCGCGGCTAGTCCGTAAATCTGCTCGAGCGTCTTATCGACGTCGGCGGTGTCGGTCGTCGTCATCGACTGCACGGCGACGGGATGGTCGCCGCCGATCCAGACCTTCTTCGCGCCGCTCGACCACTTGGACTTGTTCTCGAGCAGAACGGGCTTCGATTGGCGCCGCAGGCGAACCATGAGTCAGAGAACTCCCTTACCGGAAACGATGTTGGCGATGTCGTGATAGGCGACGAAGATCATCAGCACCATGAGGACGGCGAAGCCCGTCACGTGCACGAGCGCTTCTTTTTCCGGCTCGACGGGCCGGCCGCGCAGCATTTCGGCGATGATGAACACGCCGCGCCCGCCGTCGAGGGCCGGGAACGGTAAGAGGTTCAGGATGCCGAGCGCAATCGAGATGATCGCCGCGAATTGAAAGTAGGCCGCCCAGCCGAGATCCTGTTCCGCCGAGGCTACGCGCGCCATGCCGATCGGACCTTGGACGCTCGCGCCCACTTGGGCGGGATGCGTGACGAGCCCCACGTAGCCGCCGATCTGCATGGCGATCGCGTTGTAGAACTCGTTCGCGGCGACCGGGACCGCCTGCACGATGCCGACGCGCTGGAATTCGGGAATGCGCTGAAATCCGATGCGGCCGATCGTCTTGCCGTTCTCTTTGACCGCGCGCGGCGTCACCGTGACGACCCGGACGACGCCGTGGCGCTCGAAGGCGACGTGCAGCGGCACGCCGGCCGACGCCTTGATCTTCGCGACCAATTTTTCGCCGTTGTCGTAGGTGACGCCGTCGATGGAAACGATACGGTCGCCGATCTGGAAACCCGCCTGGGCGCCGGGCGAACCGGGTTCCAGGGGTCCGATCTCCGTGCTCCACGACGACGACGCGATCCCGAAGGTGACGGCGCCGACGAACAGGATCAGGTACGCCAACAGAAAGTTCGCGATCGGTCCGGCCACGACGATCGCGAGCCGCGCGCCGGGCTTCTTGGCTTGGAAGTTGTCCGAGCCGTCGGCGTGTTCGCGGAACTGGCGCTGCTGCTCCGCCTCGCTCGTCTTGCCGTCCTCGCCCTGCATCGCGCAGTAGCCGCCGATCGGCAGAGCGTTGAGGCGATAGTTCGTCCCGCTGCGCGGCGAGGTCCACTTCAGCAGCGTCGGCCCGAAGCCGACGGCGAAGTCGTTGACCCGCACGCCGTTGAGACGCGCGAGCAAGAAGTGACCGCCCTCGTGCAGCACGACCAGCACCGAGAGCATGAGCAGGAAGACGAGGATCTTGCCGGCTCCGTCGAGTCCGGGCAACGCGAGAGCGAGGGTGGCGGTCATATCGTCCTTATCCGTTCATTTCGCCGAGGCAACCGAGCGGGCCTCGACCGCTTCGCGCGCGATGGATCGCGCCCGCGCGTCGGCGCCCCGCACGGACTCGAGGGTCAAACGCTCGTCCGGCGTCCCGGCCAGCGCCGCCCCCACGACTTCGGGGATGGCGCCGAAACGGATGCGCCCCTCTACGAACGCCGCCACGGCGATTTCGTTTGCAGCCGAGAGCGCCGCCGGCACGGTGCCGCCGCGCCGCAGCGCTTCGTAGGCGAGGCCGAGGCAAGGAAAGCGCTCGACGTCGGGCGCTTCGAAACCGAGGGTGGCCGAGGTCGCGGGGGGCGTCGCGCCCAGCGCTTCAAGCGCCGAAATCCGGCCGCGATCGGGCAAGCGATCGGGATAGGCCAGCGCGTAGCCGATGGGCAAGCGCATGTCCGGCGGCGCGAGTTGCGCCTTCACGTTGCCGTCGGTGAAGATCACGAAACCGTGCGCGACCGACGTCCGGTGAACCAGCACGTCGATGCGTTCGGCGCTTACGCCGAACAAGCGGCTCGCCTCGATGACTTCTAACCCCTTGTTCATGAGCGACGCCGAATCGACGGTGTTCTTCGTTCCCATCTGCCAGGTCGGATGGCGCAGCGCTTGCGCGGGCGTCGCCGCTTCGATCGCCGCGCGTTCCCACTCCCAAAACGGACCGCCGGACGCGGTGAGCACGATCGACGCGACGCGTTCGAGCGGCTCGCCGACCAAACATTGAAAGATCGCGCTGTGCTCCGAATCGACGGGCAAAATTTCCGCGCCGCTGCGCTTGGCCGCCGCGACGAAGAGCTCGCCCGCCGCGACGATCAGCTCTTTGTTGGCGACGGCGATGCGCGCGCCGCGCTCCACGGCGGCGAAGACCGCGTCGAAGGCGACCGCGCCGTCGGTGGCCGCCACGACCACGTCGGCGCCGCTCTCGGCCGCCACCGCGAGCAATCCCGCCGCGCCCGACGCCACGCGCGTTCCGGCCGGCAGCGCGGCCCGCAATGCGGCGGCATCGGTCTCGGCGGCGCACGCAACGAGCGGCGCGCCGTACGTCCGCGCTTGTTCGGCGAGTTCGACGACGCGCGTCCCGGCCGCGAGCGCGACGACGCGGAAACGCTCGGGATGGCGCGCGATCACGTCCAGGGTCTGCGTGCCGATCGAGCCCGTGGACCCGAGAATCGCGATCTTCTTTTGCACGTGCCTCCGCTCGTCTTAGTGTGGGATGTGGCCGGTCGCGAACAGTCCGGCATAAAACGCGATGCCGCCGAAGAGGTACGAATCGAAGCGGTCGAGCGCGCCGCCGTGGCCGGCCAGAATCGTTCCCGCATCTTTGACGCGCGCGTCGCGTTTGAGTGCCGATTCGACGATGTCACCCGTCTGCGCGGCGAAGCTGGTCAGCGCGCCGACGATCGCGCCGTGCCACCACGGCAGCCCGAGCATCGGGATGAGACCGAACGACGCGCCGACGGCCGTCGTGACGGCGAACCCGCCGATCGCGCCTTCCCACGTCTTGTTGGGCGAAATCGAGGTCAGCGGCGTCTTGCCGATCGTCACGCCCACGACCATCGCGAAGATGTCCGTGCACGCGATCGCGACGATGCTCGCGACCGTGTAGGCGGCGCCGACGTGCGGCAGATTGCGCAGCGCGAGAAAGTACGAACCGAGCCACCCGATGTAGAGCACGCCGAACACGGTGAAGGCGCTGCGCGCGAAGTAGCCTTGCCGCTTGCCGCCGAGCGAAAACGCCAGCGACGCGATGATCGTGAAGGCGAGCAGCGCTTTCTCGTAGGCGTGCTGCAAGTTCATCGCGGCCAGCACGATGTACACCGACACGGCCAGCGCGGCCACGGGAAAGATCAGGGCTTGACCTTTGCGGGCGCTCAGGCCCGCGAGCTCCCACAGCGAGAGCAGCGTGATCGCGAGCACGACGACGGTGAAGCTGGGCACGGTCGCGATCGAGCCGAGCACCACGACGGCAAGCGCGAGGCCGCTCGCCGTGCGCCGGGCAAGATCGGACGTCCGTGCGGTGCCCGAGGCGGTAGCCGTCACGGACCTCCGTTCGCGGCGGCGCGCAGCCGATAGGCGTCGATCGCGCGTTCGAAGTGCGCGCGGTCGAAGTCGGGCCAGAACGTGGGCGTCACGTACAGCTCGGCTTCGGCAAGTTGGTAGAGCAGAAAGTTGGACAGCCGCGATTCGCCGCCGGGCCGGATCAGCAGATCGGGGTCGGGCATGTCGGCGGTGGCGAGGTAGCGCGCCACGGTCGCCTCGTCGATCGTGTCGGGATCGAGCGTGCCCGCGCCGACGTCGCGCGCGACGCTCGCAAGGGCCAGCCGAACTTCGGTGCGCGCGCTGTAGTTGACGGCGAGGTTGAGCGCCAAGCCGTCGTTCTTCTCGGTCTTCGCGATCAGGCCGTCGAGCGCGTCGCGCGAGGCCGGCGGCAACGCGCGATACTGCCCGATCACGCGCACCCGGACGTTGTTGCGGTCCAGCTCGGCGAGTTCGCTGCGCGCGAAGTAGACGCAGAGGTCGAGCAAGAGCGAAATCTCGGTCGAGTCGCGCTTCCAATTCTCCGTCGAGAAACCGAAGACGGTCAGCATCGGAATGCCGAGGTCGCTCGCCGCCCGGGTCACGCGGCGCAGCGCCGAGATGCCCCGGCGGTGACCTTCGATCGCGGGCAGGCGCCGCGCCGAGGCCCAGCGCCGGTTCCCGTCCATGATGATCGCGACGTGCCGCGGCAAGCGCCCCGGAACGGGTTCCGCGGGCGCGAGCCCGCGCTCGGGGTTCACCGCGGCGGTGCCGGGCGGTCGCGGCTCTCGAGGCGTTCGTAGCCCTCGTAGCCGGCGACGACGTCGGTCGTGCCGTCGCGCTCGGAAACGCGCAGGACGCGAAGCGTCCCCGTGCCGAGCGCCGGGTAGGCCGGCCGCAGCAAGCGCAAGCGCAGCGGCCGCCCGCCCAGCGCCGCCCGCGCTTCGGCCTCGGGCAGCAGCGTCAGGACCGGTTCCGCGGACGCGCGCATCTCGTGGCTTTCCACGTCACACCTCCATGATCTCTTTCTCTTTGCCCGCGACCAGAACGTCGACGTCCTTGATGTACTTATCGGTCGCCTTTTGGATGCGTTCGGTCGCGCGCTTGTTTTCGTCTTCGGTGATCGCGTGGTCTTTGAGGAGCGCCTTGATGTGATCGACGCTCTTGTGGCGAATGTTGCGGACGGCGATCTTGCCGTCTTCGGCCTTCTTCTTCACCACCTTGACGAGGTCTTTACGGCGCTCTTCGGTCAGCGGCGGAATCTGGAGGCGCAGGGTCGAGCCGTCGATGTTGGGGTTGAGCCCGAGGTCGCTCGTTTCGATCGCCTTGCGGATGGCGCCGACCGTGTTGCGGTCGAAGGCCGCGATCTGCAAGGTCCGGGCGTCGGGCGTGCTGACCGTCGCGACCTGCTTGAGCGGTACGTGGGCGCCGTAGGCCTCGACCATGAGGCGGTCGAGCAGGCCAGGCGACGCCCGGCCCGTGCGGATCGAGGCGAACTCGTTGCGCGTCGCGTCGACCGCCTTCTGCATGTGATCTTCGGTCGTTTTGAAAATCTCGTCGAGTTCGTTCATTGAGGCACCTGTTCCAAGCCGCCCGCACGCGTCCGCGTGCCGACGATCGTTCCGATCGCTTCGCCGAACACGACGCGCCGGATGTTGCCGTCGACGTTCATGTTGAACACGATGATCGGCAGATCGTTGTCCATGCACAGCGTGAGCGCCGTATTGTCCATCACCTGCAAGCCGCGCTGCAAGACCTCGAGATAGTCGAGCGCCGTGAAGCGCGTCGCCGTCAGGTCGAGGTTCGGGTCCGCGCTGTAAATTCCGTCGACCTTCGTGGCCTTGAGAATGGCTTGCGCGCCGATCTCCACGGCCCGCAGCGCCGCCGTCGTATCGGTCGTGAAGTACGGGTTGCCCGTGCCCGCGCCGAAGATCACGACGCGGCCCTTTTCCAGATGGCGGATGGCGCGGCGGCGGATGTAGGGCTCGGCGATCTGCTGCATCTGAATCGCCGTCTGCACGCGCGACGCGACGCCGATGCGCTCCAGCGCGTCCTGCAGGGCCAGCGCGTTGATGACGGTGGCGAGCATGCCCATGTAGTCGGCGGTGGCGCGGTCCATGCCGCCCGCCTCGTGCGCCTTACCGCGCCAAATGTTTCCGCCGCCGACGACGACCGCGACCGAGACGCCGGCCTGCGATACTTCGGCGATTTGGCCCGCCATCCAGGCCGTGGTCAGCGCGTCGACGGAACTCTCGTTTCCGCCGAAGGCCTCACCCGAGATCTTCAGCAGAACGCGATCGTAACTGGCTCCCGTGCGCCTAGTGCTCGCCAAGCGCGAATTTCGCGAACCGGCGAACTTGGATGTTTTCGCCGAGCACGCCCACGACGCTGCCGATCAGCTCGCCGACGCTTTGATCGTCGTCCTTGATGAACGGCTGGTCGAGCAGCACGTTCTCCTCGAACCACTTATTGAGTTTACCTTCGACGATCCGCTCCACGACGTTGGCGGGCTTCCCCTCCGCCGCCTTGGCGAACTCCTCGCGCAGCGGCGCGAGCTCGGACTCGGGCACTTGGTCGCGCGAGACGTACTTCACCGGCATCGCCGCGATGTGCATCGCGACGTCGCGCACCAGTTCCGCGAAGCGCTCGTTGCGCGAGACGAAGTCCGTCTCGCAATTGATCTCGACGAGCACGCCGATCTTGCCGCCGACGTGGATGTACGAGCCGACCAAGCCCTCGTTCGCGGCGCGGTCGGCCTTCTTGGCGACCTTGCTCATGCCCTGATCGAGCAGGTTCTTGCGCGCCGCCTCGAATTCGCCCGCGGCGTCGACGAGCGCTTTGCGGCAATCCATCATGCCGGCGCCCGTCTCGTCGCGGAGGCGCTTGATGTCGTCCGTGGACGGCTTGTACGTCATTGCGGTACTCACGGGGAAAATGTGCCTTTCTGGGGCGTAAACGTGCAAAGGCGCCGCACGCGCGACGCCGTTCACAGCGGGTTTTGAGTTCGGGGCTCCTAGACCGCCGCCTCCTCGGGTGCCGCGGCGGCGGGCTCCGCGGGCGCCGGCTCGGGCGCGGCGGCGTAGGCGTCGGCGTAGGCTTCTTCGTCGTCGAAGCCGCCGCTCTCGACCTCGGTGCGGCCCTCGATGATGGCGTCGGCGATCTTGGAGACCATCAGCTTGACCGCGCGGATCGCGTCGTCGTTGCCGGGGATCGGGTAGTCGATCTCGTCGGGATCGCAGTTCGTGTCGATCACGGCGATGATCGGGATCTTGAGCTTGCGCGCCTCGAGCACGGCGATGCGTTCTTTTTTCGGATCGACGATGAAGACGGCGTCGGGCAGCCGGTGCATGTCTTTGATGCCGCCGAGGAAGCGCTCGAGCTTCTCCAACTCGTCGGAGAGCCGCGAGACTTCTTTTTTCGGAAGCAGATCGAAGCTGCCCTGAGCGCGCATGCCTTCGAGCTCGCGCAGCCGCGCGATGCGCTTTTGAATCGTCGAAAAATTCGTCAACGTGCCGCCGAGCCAGCGCTCGTTGACGAAATACGTCCCCGCGCGTTCGGCCTCTTCGCGCACGACGTCTTGCGCCTGCTTCTTGGTGCCGACGAACAGAATGACTTTATTGTCCCGCGCCATCTGTTTGACGGCGGCGTAGACTTCGCGCATCATCACGACCGTCTTGGAGAGGTCGATGATGTAGATGCCGTTGCGCTCTTGAAAGATGAACGGCTTCATCTTCGGATTCCAGCGGCGCGTCTGGTGACCGAAGTGGACCCCCGCTTCGAGCAGGGCTTTCATGGAGATGACCGATGCCATCGTAGGGCCTTTCTGGTCCGGCGCCCCGGCCGTCCGGGCCATCGACGCGTGAGGGGACCATCGCACCCGGCCTCCATGCCGGGCGAAGTGAGCGTAACCGCTCGATTATAGCACGGCGGCCCAAGGCCGCCCGCGACCGCGGGTCAGACCCCGTCGCACACGGGCGAGGCGGCCGAATCGCCGTCCTTGCCGTGAATCGCCTCGTACACTTCAGAGCGGTGCACGGAGACGTCCCGGGGCGCCTCGATGCCGAGCCGGATTTGGTCCCGGTCGATGGCGACGACCACGACGCGGACGTTCTCCCCGATCACGATCGCTTGGTTGAGCTTTCGCGTAAGTACGAGCATGCTGCTCCTAATGCCGGGGCCGGCGCACCGTTCCCGCGGCAATTCAAGCGGTTATTGACAAGATTGTCGGTTATTCGGTCCCGGCAAAAGAGGGCCCCCGGCGCGGGATAGGACTTTGGTCCCGGATGCTCACCTGCCTAGCGGGAAGGGAAATCAGGCGAACTGGGCCGCGTGCAAGGCCGCGTAGGCGCCTCCGCGGGCCAGCAGGTCGTCGTGGGTACCGGCCTCGATCACGCGCCCGCCGTCGACGTAGAGGATCTTGTGGGCGCGGCGGATCGTCGAGAGGCGATGCGCGACGATCAGCGTCGTGCGGCCCGGCAAGAGCCGGTCGAGTGCGGCCTCGATCAGGCGCTCCGAGTGGCTGTCCAGGGCGCTCGTGGCTTCGTCGAGGATGAGGATGCGCGGATCCCGCACGACGGCGCGCGCGATCGAAATGCGCTGCCGCTGGCCGCCGGAGAGACGCATCCCGCGCTCGCCGACCGGCGTGTCGTAGCCGAGCGGCAGTTCGAGCACGAACTCCTCGGCGTTGGCCTCGCGCGCGGCGGCGACGACCTCGTCGTCGGTGGCGTCGAGCCGGCCGTACCGGATGTTCTCGGCGATCGTGCCGCTGAAGAGCATCGCTTCCTGCGGCACGATCGCGATCGCCTCGCGCAGCGCCGCCAGCTGCAGCGTGCGAAGATCCACGCCGTCGAGCGTAATGCGGCCGCTCTGCGGTTCGTAGAAGCGCGGCACCAGATTCACGATCGTCGTCTTGCCGGCGCCCGAGGGTCCGACGAGCGCCACGATCTCGCCCGCTTCGACGCTCGCGTTCAAGCCCTGCAGCACGGGCGGTCCGCCGGGTTTGTAGGCGAAGCCGACGTTCTCGAAGCGCAGCGAGCCCGCGATGCGCGCGGGGACGATCGCGCCGGCCGCTTCGCGATCCTCGATCGGCAGGGCGAGGATCTCGTACACGCGCGAGGCGCCCACGAGCCCCTTGGAGATGTCGCCGATAAACGACGCCAAGCGGTTGAGCGGGTTGATCGCGAGCACCACGAGCACCCAGTACTGCAGGACTTGACCTTTGCTCAGCCGCCCGGCGATCACTTCGCGCACGGAGAAGGCCATGATCGCGAGCAGCGCGATCGTGATGATCATGGCCACGACCGGCGTCTGCGTCTGCCCCAGTTGCAGCACTTTCATGAAGGCGTTGAAATAGTTCTCGTTGCTGCGCTCGAAGCGCACGACTTCCCACGCCTCGCGACCGAAGGCCTTGACCACGCGCTCGCCCTGCAGCACTTCGGTGAGGTTGCTCGAGAGGTCGGCGATGCGTTCCTGGGCCCGCTTCGTGCTCGCCGAGATCAAGCGCGTAAAAAAGACGACCACCAAATTGACGACCGGCGCGAACACGAACAAGAACAGCGACAGCAGCCAGTCGATGTAGAACATATAGAAGACCGACGCGACCAGCGTCACGAGCGTCACGAAGAACTGCGGCAGCGAGACGCAGATGGCGTCGGTCATCAGCGTGAGGTCGTTGTTGAAACGCGCCACGAATTCGCCGGGGCGCCAGCGATCGAACTCGGCCAGCGGCATCCGCATCGTCCGTTCGAAGAGCTTGACGCGGAAGCCCGAAATCAAGCGCTGGCCGCTGAACGCGGTCAGATAGGTTTGGCCGTAGGTCGCGAGATTCGAGAGCAAGTTCACGACGAAGACGCCGGCCATCGCGAGCAGCAGGATGCCGACGGGATGCGCCGGGTTGCCGATCACGTCGTCGATGACGATCGGAAACGCTTTGGTCAGGGCCAGCGGCCCGAGACCGGCGACGGTGCCGAGCACGAGCGAGAGGGCGAGCCGGGCGTAGTACGGCCGCGCTTCGCGCAAGAGCCGCCGGATGACGTCCCGCCGCCGAGGACCGTCGAGCGCGTCTACAGTCAGTGTGAAACCTTCCCTGAAACGAACCGGTAGGTTCGGATAGGAGCCGCGCTCGACGCGGCCCCAGCACCCGCTTCGCCGGAGCCCTGGACGTGGACTGTTACTATCACAACGCCGTACCGTCCGTCGCCGTTTGCCACGATTGCATGCAACCGATCTGCGCGACGTGCCGCGACGACCAGGGGCTGTGCCCCGGTTGCCGCCTCGAGCGCCGCATGCAGGCCGCGGGCGCGCCGCGCCCGGGTCTGGCCGGCGGGGTCGGCCCCTCGAACCCGCCGCCCGGCCCGCAGGCCGCTCGCGGGCCCGCCGGCGGCCCCCGCGTGACCGCCACCGCGACCGAACCCTATCGCGAAAGCCCGCTCGCGACCGTTTCGCAAGAGACGCGCGCGCTGCTCGGGCTCGGCTACCCGCTGTGGCCGCTCGCGGCGCTCGCGCTGCTCGATCCCACGCGTTCGCCCGCGGTGCGCCGCCACGCGATTCAAGCGATCGCGCTCAACTTCGGACTCTTCGGTCTCGGCGTCGGCCTCTCGATCGTCTCGCACATCTGGCTGCTCGGACTCTCCGCGCTGCCGCTGCTCGCGGCGCTCGGACCGCTCTGGCTCGTGGCCGTCACCGTGTACGGCTTCAAGGTGTGGCACGGCGACGACGTGCGCGTCCCGCTGATCAGCGACTGGCTCGACGAGCGCGAGCGCGGGACGATGGCGGCCTAGCCTCGCCCACGTGCGCCGCGTAGCGGCGCAGGAAGGCGCGCGCCGCGATCGCGTGGTCGACGACGGGCGCGGGATACGCTTCGCCGCTGAAGAGCGGCAACGCGAGTTGCCGCCGCGGCTGTCCGGGGAGTCCGGCAAGAGCGGCGTCGGGCACGTTCGCGAGTTCCGGAATCCAGCGCCGCACGTACACGCCCAGCGGATCGAAGGCGCGCGCCTGCTTCGCCGGATTGTAGATGCGCGGAAACTGCGCGAGGTCCGCGCCGACGCCGGCGATCCATTGCCAATTTCCGGTCGCGAGCGCGGGCGCGTCCTCGATCAGGTCGCGATCCCACGCATCGCGGCCCACGCGCCAATCGACCCCGAGATCGAAACACAAGAACGACGCGGCGATCGCGCGCACGCGCGGATGCATCCAGCCCGTCGCGCGCAATTCGCGCGCGCCGGCATCGACCAGCGGATAGCCCGTGCGCCCCTCGCGCCAGGCCTCGAGCGCCGGATGTCGCGCCGCGAACGGAAACTCGCGCATGCGCGGCTGCAGCGCTTCGTCGGGCGACTCTTCGAAGAACCACGCAAGCTGCAAAAAGAAGTCGCGCTGCGCGAGCGCGCGGCCGAGCGCGCGCAGCGAGACGCGCTCTTCGGCGAGCAGGAACGGGTCGCGCGCGCGCTCGTCGACGCGCGCGCGACCCGTTCC
>Ga0209698_10000278_pt1 | contig 56898 bp, 39 predicted proteins | sample LitLauG_LLR_2012_FD_187203 | JGI IMG/M metagenome (GOLD analysis project Ga0209698, IMG submission 187203) | Freshwater sediment microbial communities from Pennsylvania, USA - Little Laurel Run_MetaG_LLR_2012 (SPAdes) (version 2) | ecosystem: Environmental > Aquatic > Freshwater > Creek >...
GAAAGCTCCCAGTCTGACACCTAAACTATGCCGATACCCGGCTTCCAGTCTGCCATTCGCAGTCGAATCACCAGACAGCGCCGCTGTGCGAAGTTCCTGACACATTGTCGGCGACATTTGACAACATTGGGGTTTGTGGATATTATTAGCAACGCTCTCAGCGGCGCTCTCCAAATTCTAATCGACGCCGAATCCGGCGGAGCACATCGGCGCATCGAGGGAGCTGCTATATGGCGTTCAACCGGCCCGGAGATCGCGCCCATTTCTGGAGGGGTAACCCTTGAGTTCAAACCCCGATCGCCCCATTCCGAAAGCCAACACCGGCTCTGCCTTTTTGAACTGGTTGGCGAATACGTCCACCGTCCTGGTGCATCTGGAACGGCGGTTCGATCCGTTCTTCCGGCCAGCGTTCGATGCGGTGCTGCGCGATCCCATCGCCAGCCTGGTCACCGCCTTGATCAACCGCAAGCGCCCCAACGAAGGCTTGAAGATCGCCGAGGAAAAGCCGCTACCGAATGAAGAGGCGTTCGTCGACTCGATCATCGACAGCTTTGATAAGCAGATGCGATTGCTCTGGCAGCCCGGTCGGTTCGAGCGAGGCGGTAATACCAAGACCCATGGCATCGTGCGCGGGGAGTTCATCGTGCACGACAATCTTCCCCCGCAGTTCCGTCACGGCATCTATGCCGAGCCGCGCACGTACCGGGCTTGGGTGCGTTTCTCCGGACCGGGCCCCTATATCACCCCTGACATCGACGACGTGGGCTTCATGAGTATCAGCATCAAGCTGATGGGGGTTCCGGGACCAAAGTTAATGGCGGAGGAGAAGTTCACCCAGGATATGTTCGGCGTTTCCCCGCCGACTTTCGTCACGCCCGATGTGGATGCCAACGCGCAGTTGCAGGTGGAGAGCCTCAAGAACACGCAGATATTCTATTTCCTCAATTTCCACCGGTCGCATATTCTCGACTTCATCATGCAGGGGCTGTGGCTCAAGACGCAGAGCAGCCCGCTCGAAGCTCCCTATTTCAGTGACGTCCCGTATCTGTTGGGAGAAGGCCAGGCGATGGAGTACTCGGTGTGGCCGAAGTCGAAGCGCCGCACGCCGGTGCCGCGCCTCCCGCTGCGCCCTCCCGACGACTATCTGCGCGATGCGATGGTGGCCACTCTGGACAAGGAAGATGTCGAATTGGACGTTCGTCTGCAACTGCAGACCGATCCGCACCTCATGCCGCTTGAGAACGCGGGCGTGCTCTGGCCGGAAAAGCTGTCGCCCCGGGTATCAGTAGCCACCTTGCGCTTACCCCGGCAGAGATTCGATTCCCCCAAGCAGATGGATTTTGCCAGACAACTCTCGTTCAATCCGTGGCATTCGATTCCCGAGCATCGCCCGTTGGGTAACCAGAGCCGTGCGCGGCGCCGCATGTACGACACGCTCTCGAAGCTGCGGCATACCATGAACAACGTGCCCCTGTATGAACCAACGGGTGATGAGGTTTTTGAGTAGCGCTCGGCCAAGACGATGAGTGGCGATTGTGAGTACGTGGTGGTGGGTTCGGGTGCGGGCGGCGGCACAGTAGCGGCGCGCCTTGCTGAGGCCGGCAAAAGAGTAGTGCTGCTGGAGGCCGGCGGCGATCCACGCACGCTGGCCGGCGGCGATGCCCTCAAGCCCGGCGTCAACCGCTTGCCGGAAGATTACGACGTTCCGGCGTTTCATGGTTTTGCTTCGGAAAACGAGGCCATGAAGTGGGACTTCTTCGTTCGCCACTTCGCCGACCAGAGCCTTCAACGCCGCGATCCGAAGTATTGCGAAATGGTGGACGGCAAGCTCGTGGATGGCGTGCTTTATCCCCGGGCGGGCACGCTCGGCGGATGCACCGCCCACAATGCGATGATTCTGGTCTATCCGCATAACCAGGACTGGGACGACATCGCGCAGCTCACCGGCGATGCCAGTTGGGGCTCGTCCCAAATGCGCGGTTACTTTGAGCGCCTGGAAAACTGCCACCACCGCCCGGTACAACGGTGGCTTTCCAAAATCGGAATCAACGTCACGCGCCATGGGTGGAAGGGGTGGCTGCACACCGAGAAATCCATTCCGATGGCGGTCATGCGCAACAAGGCTTTGGCCGAGACCATCGTCACGTCGGCGTTGGAGGCATTTCACGAGGACGGCCGCCAGGAGGAACGCGCTTGGTGGGCGCTCGAAGGCGGGTTTGATCCGAATGACTGGCGTCTGGTGGAACAGAACGCCGTCGGCACCCGCTATCTGCCCATGACCACGCACGGGCACCGGCGCATCGGCGCCCGGGAACGGGTTTTGGAGGTGGCGCGCCGCTATCCCGATCGCCTCAGAATTGTCACGAATGCGCTGGCCACCAAAGTGATCCTCGACGCGAATCGTCGCGCCGTGGGTGTGGAATATCTGGAGGGTGAACGCTTGTACCGGGCGCATGCCAGGCCGAGCGAAACAGCCGGCGAACGCCGTACCGTCCAGGCGTCGCGCGAAGTCATTCTGGCGGGGGGCGCTTTCAACTCCCCGCAACTGTTGATGCTCTCCGGCATCGGACCGCCCGAGGTGCTGGAAAGGCACGGGATCCCGGTGCGTGTGGCGCTGCCGGGGGTGGGGAGAAACCTGCAGGACCGCTACGAGATCGGTGTGGTGAATCGCATGAAGTTCCCCGCTTGGGAAGCCTACAAAGGCGCGACCTTCAGCGCGGGCGACCGGCAATTCGCCGAATGGAAGGGCCGGGGCACCGGCGTGTATGCCACCAACGGATCCGTGTTGACGCTGTTCCGCCGGTCGAAGGTCGCTGGCGCGTTGCCCGATCTGTTCTGCATGTCGCTGCTGGTGCCATTCCGGGGGTATTTCCCCGGGTATTCCAGTGTGTTTACGCAGCACTTGAACTACTTGACATGGGTCGTGCTCAAGGCGCACACGCGCAACCGCGTCGGCGCGGTGACGCTGCGCTCGGCCGACCCTCGCGACACCCCATCGATCGATTTCAACTTCTTCCAGGAGGGTGGAGATGAGGACCTGGACGCGGTGGTGGATGGTGTCCGATTCGTACGCCGTTTGACGGCAGGGCTCAAGCGTGAGGGCCTGATCGACGAAGAGGAGTTGCCCGGCGAGGCTCTACAGAGCGACCAGGAATTGAAAGACTTCGTCCGCTACAACTGTTGGGGTCACCATGCTTCTTGCACGTGCGCCATCGGGCCGCCGGATCAGAATGGGGTGCTGACCAGCGACTTTCGTGTGCACAACACGCTCGGTCTGCGCGTGGTGGATGCCTCAGTATTTCCTCGCATCCCGGGCTTTTTCATCGTCAGTTCGGTCTACGTGATTGGCGAGAAAGCGGCTGACGTGATTCTCTCCGAGGGCGGGCATCCTTGACGCGGAGCCGCGGAGGCGCGGAGGAAGACAAAGACAAGGTTTTTCGCGGCCGTCTCCACTGGCTCCGCGGACCAACCCGCGGGGTGGTGCTGCCCTGAACCGGTTCTCCCGTCGCCGTTTCGCCAGCGCAGGGACGGAGGCAGCCAGAGATCCAACGGAAGTCTTCTCTCAGCGTTTTCCTCCGCGACTCCGCGTCGAAAAGTTCTTCTTGGGTTCCGGCCGTCCGCAGAACCGTTACGCACCCTCGGACCGAAAATTAATTGACAGAATTGTCACCCGCCCGTATATAATGCTGATACGTTTTGATGGTCCATTCACACTACGAGGTGCATGGGCATTTTCGGAACAGGGAGGCTGATATGGGGTTAGACGTCGCGCAACTGCTGGCGATGAGCCAGGCGGAACTGGACGATCTCTTTACGAAGAGTCCGGCCGGTCCCATTCCGGACGGGGGCGCCAAGGGAACGGCGATCATCGCGCCCGGCACCGTCTTCAGCAAAGAAATTGCGGAGTTGATCAATCTTTTCACTTGGCAGGGTAAAACGTTCGATGCCGCACACGGGGTTTTGACCAATAGAGTCTCCATCCTGGGCTTCAATGCGATCGTCGCTGAGGTCTACAAGGGCGAAAGCTGGCTGGATAAGAAGGAGTGTATTGTGCTCGATTACTCCAAGACTTCGATGGTCGCGCATTATATTCGGGATGAGATTCGCCTGATTGGCCCAAACTTCTACCTGGGCGTAGTTTATTGGGGGCAGAAGCGGTTGATTGATTTCTGCCTGGAATTCAATCCCTCTTCTTAGGCTTCGACCTCGTCTGCGATGACATCACAGCATAGTTTGATGGTGGCTGCCCGCTTGGATCGCAAGTCGGTGAGCGGCCTCAGGGCGTTGCTCGCGACTATGAACGTCGCTCCCGGCCGGGTGGACGCCGCCAACCCGCTGGTTCCCTTCGGGAAGTTGGAGAACTTGCATTTTGCCCGGTTCGTTATTCTGGACGACCCGACATTGGACGCCATCCGGCTGTACGGGTTGCCGCGCCAGGAATATCCCCTGTACCTCGCTTTCACCTGCGATTTTGATGGCGCCAAACCAGCCTTTCTGGCCGATCTTGCCCATTGCGCCGGGCCCGGTTTGCGGCGCGTGTTCTCTTTTTGCGAGGATTTTCCCGACGGCGCAGACCTCCTGCAATGGATGCGAGATCACGATCTGCCGGTTGCCGCCAACTACGTAAACTGGCGGGGCCGCACCATGAAACAGGTTCGCGAAGAGGCCAGGCTGCGGCAGGCAATTGACAGTTATCTCGACTTGAACGCCAGCGCCCTCGAGGGCCGGACGGCGGAGCAGGTTCGGGCACAGGTGCGCGCGTTTGTGGACGCCGAGATTGCCGCTGGGCGCCTCACCCTGACGCCGCCTGTGCCGGCTCCATTGGGCGAAAGAATCGGCAACGCATTCCACCTGATTGGCGGTGCATTGCTGATCGGAGTGCTTATTTGGGGAGCGCTCCCGTTGCTGCTCATCATCCGTCTCCGGGAAAATACCGAACCAGTCTATGCCCCGCGGCCCGACCCGGCCCAAGCCAGGGCGCTCGCGGAAATTGAGGATTATGAGTTTACGAACCAGTTCAGCGCCGTGGGCAGTTGGAAGCCAGGGCTGGTGCGGCGCTGGATGGTGCGCTTCATCCTGTTGGTCATCGACTGGACTGTGCGGCATTGGCCGTTTACCAAAGGCCTGCTGGCCAGAGTGCTCACCATCCAATGTGCCCGCTGGGTATATCTGGACAACAGCAAGCGAGTCTTCTTTGCCACCAGCTATGATGGCAGCCTGGACAGTTACAATGACGACTTCATCAATAAGGTAGCCTTCGGCCTGAATGTCGTCTTCGCCAACGGCATCGGATACCCCGCCACGCGCTGGCTGTTGCAGGGCGGCGCTAAGGACGAACAAAAATTCAAATACTTCCTCCGGCGGCACCAACTACCCACCGAGGTCTGGTACAACGCGCATCCCAGTATGGCTGCCGTTGAGTTGGAAAGAAACAGCCGCATTCGTCAGGGCCTGGAAGCGGCCGCGCTCTCCGACGAAGCGGCGCGTGAATGGGTTCAGCTTCTGTGAGGTGACCGAGTGCCATCAACGTCCATCGACGCCAAAGACGTGCAAGGCCTGGCCCGCTTCGGATACAAGCTGTTGACGGAGGCCTGCTACCTGCTGCTCCGTATTCGCGATCGAGCGGCCGCTCGTGCCTGGTGCGCGGTGGCGCCGGTGGCCTCGGCCGAATTGCAGGACCCCCCGCCCGTTGTAGCCATGCAGGTCGCATTCACCTACGCCGGCCTCGAAGAGCTTGGTCTGCCCAGCGGGGTGCTGGCGGGCTTTTCAGCCGAATTCCAAAACGGGATGGCGGGCGAAGCCAACCGCTCGCGGCGTCTGGGAGATGTAGGCGAAAATGCGCCGGGGAAATGGTGGTGGGGCGGCGGGGAAAATGATCCCCATCTGGTGGTCATGCTGTTTGCGATGCCGGGCAAACTCGAGGAGTTCCGGCGCACCGTGCAGGCCGGCGACTGGGACGCTGCGTTCGAATTGATTCAGCGCCTGGACACCGCCGACATGCGCGGCCGTGAACCATTCGGCTTCAAAGACGGTATCAGCCAGCCCGAGTTCGATTGGAATGCCATGCCGGGCGTCGAGAGCTCGCAGATCACCTACACCAACCAGGTAGCGGCCGGCGAGTTTCTGCTGGGCTATGTCAACGAATACGGCAAATACACCGACCGGCCTTTGGTCGATTCTACCGATCGGCGGGCGGCCGACTTGCCGGACGCGGAAGACGTGCCGGCCAAAAAGGACGCGGGCCGTAACGGAACCTACCTGGTGATGCGTACCCTGGAGCAGGACGTCCAGGGGTTCTGGAAGTTTCTGGCCGGGCAGACCGGTCCCGATCCCGGCGCGCGTGAACAATTGGCGGAACGCATGGTGGGCCGGACGACCGAGGGCCAGCCCCTGGCACAGTTGAGCGCAGGCCGGATTCCCGGGATTGATCCGAAGGATGATCTGAATCGCTTCACGTTCGACCAGGATCCAGACGGAACACGATGCCCGTTTGGCGCACACATACGGCGCGCCAACCCCCGCAACACGGACTACCCGAACCGTCCCACCAGTTGGCTGGCGCGCATCTGGACCCAATTAGGCTTTGCGTCGAAAGGCTTTCGAACGGACATCATGGCTTCCACGCGGTTCCATCGCATTCTGCGGCGCGGCCGGGAATACGCTCCCGGGTTGGCGTTGTCGCCACCCGCTCCCAGCCTTCCCGCGGACGATCCGAAGCCGGGACTGCATTTCCTTTGTCTGAATGCCAATATCGTCCGCCAGTTTGAATTCGTGCAGAATGCCTGGTTGATGAGCACCAAGTTCGACGGACTCTGCGGAGAGAGCGATCCATTGCTGGGGAACCGCGCTCCCATTGGGGACGGCCGTTCGACAGACAACTTTACCATCCCGCGGCAAGGAGGCGTGCGGCGTTCGATCGCCGGATTGCCGCAGTTCATTTCGGTCCGTGGAGGCGCATATTTCTTTATGCCAGGGATACGCGCGCTACGGTATTTCAGCCGCGCAGGTGAATCGAACGGATAGGCATTCGAGGGAAAGATCATGAAAACGAGCAGGATTGCATGGCTGGTGATCGGCATCGTGGTGTTGCTGCTGTTGTTGGCGGTTGGCGCAGGGTTGGTGAAGTTTCGTGGCGGCGGCGAGATCGGTCACGTGCTCGACGAGGCGAAGCTGGCGGGCCGCGACGCCGCGAGTTTTCCGGCAGCCGACGAGGATTTCTACCACGACATGGATGGCGGCGTCGCGCTCAGTCCGGATGAGGTGAAAGGGCGCAATACCTGGATCGTTTGGACTGCCGGCAACGACCGCTTCTGGGATGTGATGTCGGTGAGGAGCGGCGACGCGCTCGATCTGCTGAAGGTGCTCTCCTCCAACCCTAATCTGAAAAACTACAGCCGCGATAATCGCTGGGAATATTTCGGTCTGATCAACAGCCCGTGCTTCCACAAGCCTGCGGGCCCCGATCCGAAGCGGTACGGGCTATGGCTGGATAGCCGCGACCCGGGTTGCCCGCCGGAGCCGTTCGAGAATGAGCAAAAGTACCCCGGTGTGAAGATCGGAGCCCGCGGCAAGAACATCGAGGTGGGTTCTTATTACGGCTACGAGACGGGCATCGTCGGTTTGCGCCTGTTTCCGAATCCGAATTTTGACGAAGCCGCCGCCGCCAAATGGAACGCCGATCGGTACTACAGCGACCCGGGTTACTATAACTCCAAGGATTTGATCAAACCTTACCGCGTGGGCATGAGCTGCGGCTTCTGCCACATAGGCCCGAATCCCTTAAAGCCGCCCGCTAACCCCGACGCGCCGAAATGGGAGAACCTCAGCTCGAATGTGGGCGCGCAATACTTCTGGATCGACAAGATTTTCTTCTGGGAGGGAGACCAGAAGAATTTTGTTTACCAGCTCTTCCATACTTCGCGGCCAGGTACGCTGGATACGTCGTTTATCTCCACCGACAACATCAACAACCCACGCTCGATGAACGCGCTCTATCTGTTGGGTCCGCGCCTGGAGGAAGCCAAGCGGTGGGGCAAGGAACATCTGGCGGGCGGTCAACTGAATAATCACCAGTTCAACGACTATGTGAAATCTCCTCCGCTCTCCGAGTATTTCCTGGCGCCTGATACCGTCTTCACCCCGCGCGTCCTGAAAGACGGCAGCGATTCGGTGGGTGCGATGGGCGCGTTGAATCGCGTGTATCTCAATATCGGGACTTTTAGCGAGGAGTGGTTGCTGCACTTCAACGCCCTGGTGGGCGGCAAGCCCATTACTCCGATCGAGATCAGTGTGGCGCGCAAGAATTCGTCATATTTCGAAGCAACCGAGGCGCAGACGTTTGGCACGGCGGCGTTTTTCCTGAAGAGCACGGGGGCTCACCACTTGAAAGACGCTCCCGGCGGCGAGCACTACTTGACCAAAGATCAGGGCACGTTGTCGCGGGGCAAGATCGTGTTTGCGGAAAACTGTGCGCGCTGCCATTCCAGTAAAAGGCCACCGGCGGTCCCCGGACTGGACCCCGGGGCGGGATGCAACGGCAAAGACTACCTGACGTGCTGGAACCAGTATTTCGAGTGGACGAAGACGCCCGAGTTCAAAGAGCAGATGCGTAAAATTGTCTCGGCGGCCGATTTTCTGGAGAACAACTACCTGTCGGCCGAATTCCGCGTCCCGGTCACTTTGTTGCGCACCAACGCGTGCAGCCCGCTGGCCACCAATGCGCTCGCCGGAAACATCTGGGACAATTTCTCGTCGCAATCCTACAAAGAACTGCCCTCGGTGGGCGAGATCACCTGGTACCACCCGGTGACGGGCGAGCCGCAAAAGTACCAGATGCCGGCCGGAGGCCGCGGCTACACCCGGCCACCCTCGCTCATCAGCGTCTGGTCGACCGCGCCCCTGCTGCTCAACAACAGCGTCGGCAGGTTCGAGGCTCAACCCAGCGTGGAAGCGCGGATGCGATCGTTCGACGACTCCATCGAGAAGCTGTTGTGGCCGGAGAAGCGCGAGCGGGATACGGTCCTGGGCAACAAGATCCCCGGTATGATCGACCGCACCCCCACACAAACCTACCTGCGGATCTACAGCGGCTACCTGCCCGACTTCCTGCAAGGGCTGCGCGGCTTTGGCGAGCGCTATCTGCCCTGGCTGGTTGGCGATACTGGAATTGAGATCGGACCCCTTCCCAAGGGGATGCCCATCGGCTTGCTCACCAACATCAACCCGCTGCTCGAAGGCGCCGGCACCGAGCAACAACTGGCTCACGGAGCAAAGTTGCTGGACCTGCTGCACAAAGCGATCGGCGATCTGAAGCAGTTGCCCAAGGACGCCACCGATGCCCAAGCCGAGGCGGTTTTTAAGAACCTGGTGGATCCCATGCTAAGCCTGAGCAAGTGCCCCGACCTGGTAGTCAACCGCGGCCACTATTTCGGCACCGGCTACGTGGAGCCCGGCGACAGCGGCCCGGCCACGGAGCCGGGCCTCAGCGACGCGGACAAGCGCGCCCTGATCGAGTTTCTCAAGACGTTTTGAATCACACGCAGCCCGGGAATCGAGTTGGTTGATGCTATCTCAACCACTCGTCCAAGTGCTGCTTCACAAACTCGTCGTCGTTTAAATGGGGATAGGCCCCATACACACGATCGATCTCCGCGGCCTGCCCGGGCGACAGATCCTCCTTGGGGTCCAGGCACCAGCGGCCCGCCAGCAAGCCCTGCCGCCGCAGCACCTCATGGATTCCGGCAATGCAACCGCGAAACGCGTTGGACGCGTCGAAGAAGGCCGCGTTCGAGTCGGTGATCTCCTGCGCCAGGGAGAGCCATTCCGGCGGCGCCGGGCTGCCTTCCGGCGCGGCTTGAATCTCGGACAAAAGGCACGCCGCTGGCCGCGTCCAAACCGCCCAATGGCCCAACAGACCGCCGCGAATTCGCAGCACCTTGCCGCCGATGCGGAAGGGTGTCAGCAAATCGCCGAGGATGTTGTCGTCGTTGCCCGTGTACAGGGCGATTTCGTTTTCCCGGCCGGCAGCCGCCACGGCGCGAACCACGTCCAGCGTCTGGTACCGGTTGAACGGCGCGATCTTGATCGCCACCACATTTCCAATTTCCGCGAATTGCTGCCAGAATTCGAACGGCAGGACGCGTCCGCCCACTGCCGGCTGCAAATAAAATCCGAAGACCGGCAGCACCTCCGCCACCGCCCGCACATGCTCCAGCAGGTCGTGGTCGGTCGCCAGCGGCATCCCTGCGAGGCTGACCAGCCCCGCGTGATATCCCAGATCCGCGGCCAGTCGAGCCTCAGAAACGGCGTGCGCGGTCTGCCCCACGATCCCGGCGACGCGGATGGCGTCGCCTTGCCGCAACTCATCCATCGCGAGCTCAAGGACCGTGCGGTACAGGCCGACCTCCGGCCGGTGGATCGCGAATTGCGTGGTGTGTACTCCCACCGCTACGCCGCCCGCGCCCGCCGCCAGATAGTAACGCGTGAGCGCGCGCTGCCGGCGCTCATCCAGTTTCCGGCTGCCTGTCAACGCCAGCGGATGTGCCGGAATAGCCGTGCCCCGGAGCAATGCCTCGCGCCACATCATCGTTAGAACCTCCCGTCCCTGGCTTCGAAATGGGTCGGCTTGTTCAGCGACGGACCGCCGGCGCGGATCCATGCCGCCGTCCACTGAATGACCTGTTCCGCGCTCACCGCCGGCGGGCCAAACAGACCGTGGCATTGACGGGCGTCGTTCAGCAAAGCCGACTTGGCTTCTGTTCCCCGCAGGCGTGGCGCAACCCGGAACAACTCGCCGAATCGTTGTGCAATGCGCCGCACCTCCAGCGTTTCCGGTCCCGTCAGGTTTAACAGCCTGGGTGGCGCCGAACAGAGCGGGAACGCCCGCAGCGCCACCGAATTGGCATCGCCCTGCCAGATCACGTTCACGTGGCCCATGGTGACATCCACCGGCCGTTGCTCGTACACTTTCCGTCCGATATCCACCAGCACGCCGTAGCGCATCTCGACGGCGTAGTTCAGGCGCAGAATCACGCTCGATGTGTCGCCCTGGTTGGCGTAATGCTCAAAGATCCGCTCGCGGCCGCGGACCGTTTGCGCGTACTCCCCGACCGGGTCGGTCTCGGTCTCTTCGGTTGCGCCGCCCTCCGCTACGTTCCGTAGCGGGTAGACGTTGCCCGATGAGAATACGACGAAACGCGACGCGCGGTACCGTTCGACCACCATCGCCGGCAACAGAACGTTCATGGCCCAAGTCCAGTGCTCGCCGCTTTGGGTGCCGAACTTCCTGCCCGCCATGAAGACGAGATTGGCGGCTTCGGGCAGGGTGTTGAGGGTGTCCCGGTCCAACAGGTCGGCCGCTATGGTCTCCACGCCGGCGGCCTCCAGGCCGGCGCGCGCCGCGGGATCGCCGAATCGCGAAACGCCGATCACGCGCTTGCGCACGCCCGCCCGATCGCAGGAGCGCCTGGCCCGCACGGCGAGGCTCGGGCCCATCTTGCCGCCCACGCCTAGAATTAGCAGATCGCCGTCGAGATTGCGCATGGCTTCGCAATCCGCGTCCGAGGGCCCGCCAAGAACCTCTTCGAGTTGTTCCACGGTCGTCATGCCGGTCACCCCAATTCCGGACCCGCGATGGCAAACACCTGGCCCGGTCGGCCCGGGTAGAGATTCGGGCCGTGGAACATCCGGATGAAGGGCCGCTCCTCGCGAAAGCCGCACGATTCCAGCCAGCGGTTCCACTCCACAGTATGGCGCGGCGCATCGATCAAAAACGGCCGCTGTTTCGATGGTTCGATGCAGGCCGACACCAGCGCGCGCGCCGTGGCCGCATCGAGCGCCACCAGTGGGCCAAGGTGTTCGGCCAGAAATCCGTGGCGGCCGAAGAGGTAGCCGCGAATCTCGCTGCCGCCTTCGGCCACGAATGCATACTCGGGAGCGCTGCGATGCAGGCGGTGCAGAATCGCGCCTCGGTCCGCGCCAAAGACGAGCCGGTCCCAAGCCAACAGCCGCGTCCAGTCCGCATCCTCGACCGCCCGCACCGCTCGGTGCGCGTCCGTTGCGGGCGCTGCCGCCCTCATCCGGACCAGCGGATACTCGTCTTGGAACCCGGCCTTATCGTACACCAGCTTGCCCGCGGGCGTGGCATCCAGCCGCGCGGTCGGGACGTCCGACAAGATGTGCCGCGCATCCTCCAGCAACCGCGTCCCAATGCCCCGGCCGCGCCATTGCGGATCCACCAGCAGCATGGAGATCCAGCCGAACCGGCCCTCATAGTTCAGCGTGGCGACGGTGCCCACTACCCGGTCCTCGCACACCGCCACCCGGCAGCCCCGCGGCCCCGTTTCCAGGAAGCAGCGCCAATCCGCCTCCAACTGGTTCCAGCCGCTGGCGCGGCAGAGGCGCAGGCCGGCTTCGATATCGGCGTCGATCATCGCTCGCGTCTGCACAGCCGTCCTCCTACAATAATCAGTACAGCATGATCGAGAGAGCTCACCAGCGGAGGATGTAGTTCAGAGGTGGTACAGCATCAGGTACACCACCACGCCGGTCACGCTGACGTAGAGCCAGATGGGCAGCGTCCAACGCGCGATCCTGCGGTGCTTGTCGTAACGCGCGGCCAAGCCTCGGCGTAGCGTGATCACCGCCAGGACGGGGACCGTGGCGGCCAGCACGGTGTGCGTAAACAGGATGGTGAGGTACACCGTGCGGATAGTGCCAGGGCGCCGGAACCTCACTGAGCCTACCTGCGCATGATAGATCAGGTAGCAGACCAGGAACAGGCACGATGCCACGAAGGCGGTCTTCATCACCCGGCGATGCCGATCGATGCGCTTATTGCGGATCAGGACGTATCCCCACACCAGCAGCGCGGCGGCGAGAGCATTGAGCGTGGCGTTGACGGTGGGGAGCACTTCTATCATGATTTCTCGCGCTGGAGTTGGTGCACGTCGTGAAGCAGGCGCGTCTTGAAGTCGTCGTCCGAGCTGATGTAGAAGCCACGGATGCTGCGGTGGCCATCCACCAGCACGAATCGCGTGCTGTGACTCAGGCTGCCATCCACGCCGCCGAGTTTGAATGCTCTGAGGCCAAGCTCGTTGAGCCGCGCCATGTCACCGGTAAGGAAGAACCACCGCGAGGGATCGGCTTTGAAGAACTGCGCGTACTTGGCGAGAACCGTCGGTGTGTCGCGGGTGGGGTCGACGGTGAAGGAGACGAGCCTGAGATCGGGTGTGGATTCCGTGGAGGCTTGCAGGCCGCGCATCTGATGGCTCATCATCGGGCACGGTCCGTCGCAGTTGGTGTAGATGAAATTAGCGATCCAGATGTGGCCATCGAGGGACTTGCTGTCGAACGGCTGCCCGGTCTGGAGAATTAAATCGAACTGAGGGACTTCGCCCAAGACCGGCAGCGGCTTCGGCCCCGCGCAGCCCGTCGCTATCAGCGTAAGGGCCACGATCACCGGCCACTGTCTTCTCATGCCGCGCTTCGCGTGGACTTCTGGGCCGCTAACAGGGCGGAGGCGACGAGCAGCGCCAGTCCGAATGCCGCGGTGATGGCCAGGCTCTCTGCCGGACCAGGGGCGGCGTTTGGCAGACGGAGCGTGAAGTTCAACAGAGAGATCGAATAGGTGAGCGGGTTGACCCACATGAGGGCCCTAACCCATCCGTGGGCCGTGGCCATGGGGAACAGCGCGCCGGAGACCATCCACATCGGCACCAGGAGCAGCATCATGATGCCGTGGAAGGCCGCGGTGGAATCCATTTTCCAGGCGATGGCGAAACCGAGACCGGTGAGGGTGAACGAGATCAGGAACAGCGCCGCCACCACCCATGCGACTTCCAACGGTTTGATGCTCACGCCGGCAAGCGGCGCGAAGGCCAGCAGCATCAGGCCCTGAATCCAGCCCAGCGTCGCGGCGCCGAGAATCTTGCCCAACACCAAACTGATGCGCGGAGCAGGGGAGACCAGCATGGAAAGCAGAAAGCCCTCGCGGCGGTCTTCGATGATCGAGATGGTCGAGAAAATGGCGGAAAACATCACGGTCAGGACCAGCGTGCCGGAGTAGTAACGCGCCAGATCGTTCGAACCGTAGCCGATCAACAGCCAGAAGATCAGCGGCGAGGCGACCACGCTCATCACACGGCTTTTCTGCCGCCAGAAGCGCACCAGCTCGCGCTGCCACAAGGTCGCCGCAGGTAAGAAGAAGCTAGTCAATGGAGGCTCCGGTTTCGTGCACGAAGACGTCTTCCAGCGTGGGCTTGTGCAAACCCACGGATTCCACCGCGCCGGGAAAGGCCTCCACCACTTCGGCAATGAAGCGGTGGCCGTTCTGGATTTCGACGCGCACCTGTCCGTCCCGCACCACAGGGTGCAGGCCGAAGCGCCGCTCGATGTTGGCCGCGAGCGCCTGCTGGTCAGCCGTCTCCAGCACCACCACATCGCCGCCGATGCGCGAGCGCAATTCGGCGGAACTCCCCTGCGCCACGATCTTGCCCTGATGGAGCAGCACTAGGCGGTCGCAGCGGTCGGCCTCGCCCAGGATGTGGGTGGTCAGCAGGATCGTCACGCCTTCCTGTTCGCGTAGGGTCTCGACGTGGCGGGAGAGGTCGCGGCGGGCGGAGGGGTCGAGGCCCGTCGAGGCCTCGTCCATCAGCAGAATTTTCGGCTGGTGGAGCAGGGCCTTGGCGATTTCGACGCGGCGGCGCAGACCGCCCGACAGCGTCTCGACGAGGTCTTTGCGCCGGTCTTTGAGGCCCAACCGCTCCATGGCGCGGTCCATGCGGTCGCGCAGCAGATGGCCGCTCAGCGCGTGGAGGTGGCCCTGCGCGCGCAGGTTCTCTTCCACCGTGAGGGCGCGGTCCAGACTTTGGGTTTGAAAGACCACTCCGACCTCGCGGCGCACGGCGGCGGGCTCCCGCTCCACGTCGTGACCGGCCAAGGTAGCGCGGCCTTCTGTGGGCGCCATCATGGTGGAGAGGATGCGGAACAGGGTGGACTTGCCGCCCCCGTTCGGTCCCAGCAGGCCAAAAATCTCTCCGGCCTTCACTTCGAAGCTGACATTCGAAAGGGCGACGCGGTCACCGTAGCGGTGAGTGAGGTTTTGAACTTGGATCACAGACCGGGCCTATCCAGGAGCATCAAACCGTAGATCAGCGGCAGGTAAATTACAGAGGTAATCAGAACACCGCGCGCACGCACCAGGCTGCGCTCCAGCGCCACACGCACACCCGAATATAAGAACCAAAGGCCGAGCAGCAGGGCGCCCGCCAGGTAAATGCGCCCCGACATTCCCAGCATACCGGGAACCAGGCTGACCGGGATTAGCGCCAGACCATACAGTACGATCTGCCGCGCGGTGGACCGTCCGTCCGGCTCGACAACGGGGAGCATCAGAATGCCGGCCCGCGCATAATCTTCCCGATACATCCACGCGATGGAATAGAAATGCGGGAACTGCCAGAGAAACAGGATGGCGAAGAGCACCCAGGATTCGCGCGTGATGGCGCCGGCGGCCGCGGCGTATCCGATCATCGGCGGCATGGCGCCGGGAATCGCCCCCACCGTGGTGGACCACCACGTGCGCTGCTTCATCGGAGTATACAGAAACAGGTAGCTCGCCAGCGTGAAAGCGCCGATCAAACCGGAAAGCAGATTCACGCCCAACCACAGCTCCACAAACCCGGCGGCGGAAAGCACCAGGCCGAAAGCCAGGGCGCGGCGCGCGCAGAGCCTGCCCGACGGCAGCGGACGGCCGGCGGTGCGGAACATTTTATGATCGGCCTCGCGTTCGTACCACTGGTTCAGCGCGGCCGTGCCGGAGGCGATGAGCGCGGTCCCGAGGATGGTATGCCACAGCGAGAGCGGGTGGATGCCCTTGAGGAAATCCCACCAATTGGTGGCGGCGGGCAGCCCGAAGAAATAGCCGATCCCGGTGCTCATCAGGATGAGCCAGGTGATTCGCGGCTTGGTCAGTTCGATATAATCCCGCATCAGGCGGCGGCCCCCATTTGCACGGCGGCGCCAAGGGCCAGCGATCCGACGGCTACGTGCGCCACGGTCAGCCATACCATCACCGGCATGGGTTGCGGCGCATCGGCCGTCATGATGCGGCTGAGATATGCGCCCATGCCTAAAACGACCTGCGAAAACGTAAGCGAAAGCAGCGCGACGGCCGGGCGGCGCTGGCTGGAGTCCTCGGGCTCGGTCATGAGGATCGGGAGGCCGGCCCACATGACCAGGATGATGGCGATCCCCGCGCCCAGGACGTGAGGGAGTAGTCCGGTAGCGTTGTGGCGGACGGCCGCGCCGAGAATGGTCTGGACGAAGAGCGCCCCCGCCGCGATCAGTGGGGCGCGCCTCCGGCTCTGCCCGGTTCCAGACGGCTGCGCGGGCCGGGAGGCCTGCGCCACCAGGGCCATTAACCCGAAATCAATCTGGCCCAAACAGGCATGTGCGATGCTTAGCGGCTTGGGCGCGACCCACAGCACCACCACGCCGCCCAGCAGCGCCTGCGCCAACACGACGACGACGGCCGTCCACCCAAGCCGCCGCACCCAGGCGCGCGGTTCCGCAGCCTGCAACCAGCACGCCAGGATGAAGGTGAGAATGGCCACGCTGGCGGCGGCCACACGGTGGCCGAATTCGTAGACGATGCCGCCTTCCAGCGGCGGAATCAGTCTGCCCCAGGCGAGGGGCCAATCGGGCACGGAAAGGGCGGCATCATTGCTGGTGACCAGCCCACCGGCGATCACCAGAATGAGGGTACAGCACGCCACCAACACAGAGTAGCGGTGCAGCCAGACTTTGCCCATATGGTAGAGATGCATGGATACGAGGGCAGGCTTCCCAAAAACCTGCCCTTAGATTCTATCGGAAAACACACAAGCAAAAACCAACACAGGCCGGTAGGCCGGTTCCACCAACTAGGCTCCCTTGACGGCGAAATCCAACGTCTTGCTTTCTTTGGCGCCCACCGTGACCTGCTGTTCCTGCTTGCCGTACTTCTCGTGCCACAGTTCGATGGTGTAGGTCCCCGGAGGCAGGCCTTTGATGGTAAACGTTCCGTCGTCTCCCGTCACGGCAAAGAACGGGTGGCTGACCACGCCGATGTAGGAGCGCATCCACGGATGCACGTTGCACTTCACCGGGATCATGACTTCCTGACGGGCAAACGTCTTCATCTTGCTCTCGGCGCCCGGCGCCTGCGACTCGTTCCACTCCTGGTTGACGGTCGGCTGCGGGTGGATGTTGTGGTTGGTGGGGTCGCTGTTCTTGACCTCGATATTCTGCCCGGCCACGATGCCGATCATGTGTGGCTTGTACATGCAGCCGTTTTGGTCGAGCGTAACGGGCGTGGTGGGAACGGCCCAGTTCTTGTCCGGCAGCCCGGACTTGACCCAGACGAAAGCGTACTTCAACGTGCCGTTGTCGTTCACCACAACTTCTTCGGAATGCGCCGGGGCGCCCTTGTGGGCGCGGTCGCAGGCCGGGTTGGCCGACATATCCATGACTGCCATCTTGGGCTTGGCGCCGGCGAAGGTGACTTTACCCGTAACCGTGCCGCCATTGGCCTCGTCGGGCATCGCGGCGGCTCCGCCGGCGCCCGCGGCAGGCGCCGAGGCCTCCGGCTTGGCGGTCTCTGGTGGTTTGTCGCCACCGCAGCCAAACATCGATAGCGAGGCCGCCAATCCCACTCCGATCCAGATCTTCTTCATGCTTAACGAGCCCTCCTTAGTGACTCGAAAGGGCGACCCGGAGGGTCGCAGTTACATCCCTGCACCTGCACTGGCGCGCATGCGGTTCAACTCGTCGGGAGTGAACGAGAACATGTAGCGCACCAGCAAATCCGCGTGATCCTTCGGATATCCGTTGAAACTCGCCGGCGTGGGGCCCGAGAACACCATCCGGTCGCCGTCCTTGCGGAACAAGCCGGAAGGCATCGCGGTGCCCGGACTCATCATGGCCGGATCCAGCATCCACCGCCGCGTCCAGCCGGGCTTCAGCCTCTCCTTCGCCACCGTGAAATTCGGCGCCGTGGCGCGCGAATCGTGCTTGGGGTCGCCGGTCATGTGGCACTTCAGGCAGGGAGCGCCTTCGCTGGTGAACAACTGCCGCGCCATTGTCCGTTCCTGCTCCGTCAGCGGCTCTACCTTGTCCGCGATGAACGGCTGTGCCTGCGAAGACAACGCTTCGAAGAAGCGGACGATCTTGCGCACTTCGCCGTCGGAGAAGCTGAAGGTGGGCATGCGCGCCTTGAGGTACTGCCGCACGCCGTCGCGATTGGTATCGGTCTCGCTCAACGCCGGATTGTTCAGGAACCGCATCAGCCATTCCGGATTGACGCGCGCGCCTTCGCCGATCAGCGTGGGTGGCTTCTGGTCTTTCCAGTCCGGGTCCTTATACTTGGTCATGGCGTCGAAAGTGGTGGTTTGGCCCACGTGGACTTTGTGGCAGCCCATGCAGTTGTACTTGCGCACCACCCACCAGCCGTCGATGATATCCTGCCGTTGGTCGGTGGGATTGTAGAAGTACCGCGGGGGCACGCTGGCATCCACCGACCCCTCGAGTAACGTGGTGACGGCGTCGATCTCGGGCTTGGAGAAATTGAAATTCGGCATCTTGAGCCGGTCCTGCTTGGCCTTCTCCTTGCCAGTGTCGTACACCGCGGGGTTTTCCAGCTTGTGTTCGAAGAAGCCCTTGTGCGTGAGCCAGCCTTCTTCCTCCGCTTTGTGGCCCAGGAGAGCGAAATCCAGGCGCTCGATGGGCTTCGAACCTTCTTTGGTCAACTCGGTGCCGATGCGCTGCTCTTCCTCCAGCCCGGCGATTTCATGGCAGGACGCGCACCCGTAATTTCGAACCAGCGAAAGGCCCTGGTTCTTCAGGTTGGGGTCGTCCATGTAGTCGGCGTTAGCGTAGGAGGCGTTGTCGTGTTTGCGGGTCAATAGGTAGCTGGCGATGTCGCGAGCCTCGTCCTCGGTGAGACGCAGGCTGGGCATCGGGGTCATCTGCTGAACCTGAAGTTCGTGGCCGTCGTTGGGACACTTGGTATGGGCCAGGTCGAACACGTATGGCAGGTTGTGGCGCTTGTAATCTTCCTCGGTGAGGTCCTTCTTCTCGAAGGTGCAGTAGGGCGCCGAGCGTTCCCGGGGATTATGAACCCAGCGAACCAGGTAATCGTAGTTGGCCTTCTCGCCTTCGCGGCTCAGGTTGGCGGCGAACGTGCCGCCCTGCTTCTCGTCGCCCTCGCCCATCGAGTGACAAGCCATGCAGCCGCGGGTTTCGAAGGACTCCTGACCCTTCGCCGGGTCACCCGGCTTCTGCTGCGGCAGCGTGGCCTGTACGCCCGATTGCCAAATGAAGGCGGAGATGGCGCGAATTTCGTTCGGGTCCAGGCGGAACGTGGGCATCTTGGTGCCTTCGCGCCACTGGTGCGGATCCTTGAGCCATTCCGGAATCCATTCCTTCTTCAACTTCGCCCGCACTTCCTTCAGGCTCGGCCCCACCTTCTTGACTTCGCGCACCAGGTTTTTGGCGCGCATGTCGAGTTGTTCGATCTTGGCGTCAAGACCCGTGCTGCGGACCCTGAGATCGTTGGCGTGCTGGAAGAGTTCTTTGGCTTCGGTGTCGCTGGTTTTCGGATTGTTAGCCTTCTGCTCCGAGAAATCGATTTCGCGCCGCCATTCGGCCTTCTGCTGCTCCAGTTGGCGGATTTGCTGATTCACCGACGAAATCTCGTCGGCGTCGCGATCGAACCCCTCGTAGCGGTGGCAGGCCATGCAACCGCGCAGGCGGAAGATCTCGCGCCCCTGATTGAGCGTGTCCGCCATTTCGGTGACAATCTCTTTGGCATGGCACTGCTGGCAGCCGGCCTCGATGTTTTCGCTGTGGTGCAGCGGCCAGAGCCAGAATTTGTTATAGCCGTGGGCCTTTTCGACGCTGGAAAGGGCCGCCCCGTTGCCGCCGTGGCAGGGCGTGCAGCCGAACTTTTCGGGGTCGTGGATCTTCAGTATCTCCTTGTTCGGATGGCTGGCGAACACGGCTTCTCCGCCCATGGCGGCTTTGGTGAGCACGATGGGTTCGCGGGTTCCGAGGTGGCAGGATTCGCACCGGTCCACCAGGTCCACATCCTTGACATGAATCTGGCGGATCTTGATGTCGAACTTCTCGAGCGAGTTCTGGACCGCGGTAATCGTGCCGGAACTGGCATCGGCGATGCGATCGGTCATATAGGCGCTCTGCTTCGCCGTCAATTCCGTGACCTGCTTCATGAGATCGACGCGCTGCTGCAGGAGTTTGGCCTTTTCGTCCTTCCACGCCAGAAGCTGGTCCGACATCTGCTGGAACGTCATCACGCGCGGCTGGTCCTCACGTGGCAATTGGACCTTGTGGGTTTCGGCCTTTAGTTCGTCGATCTGCTTGCGGAGCGAGCTCTTGCTGCTCTCGCTGTGAGTGACTTCGATCTGATACGTGAGCGCCCCCACGTGGCTGCGGACTTCCTGGAACGGGTCGTTCAGCGCCTGGATCTTCGGCACCAGGTCTTCGTTAATCTTCTTGTCGATGGCCGAAGCGCCCGGCTGCGCCGCTTTCAACGCCGCGGCGATTTCGGCCTCGAGCTGTTTGTATTCCGGCGATGACTTGATCTGCCTTTCCACTTCAACTTCGCCGCCGCTCAGGGTCTTCAGGTATCGCGAGTACAGCTTCACGAACCGGGCCTCGTAGCTCTTCCACGGGCGGATGCCGTACATCTCGTCGTACAGGCCCCATACCATGGACAGGACCAATAGAAGCGACGAAATGAACAGCGGCTTGCTCAGAGTCGAGTGGATTACGGGATCTTTCTCTTGATCGGTCATAGACGTTTATACATTGAACCAGGGCGTGACCCAGATATACTTGATGCGGAACAGCAGCCGGATCAGGATCTTCACGGGCAGGGCCAGCATGATGACCAAAAACAACTGCATGGTGGCGTATTGCAGCACGCTCATGCGGGCGTAGATCTTGCGATTGAACTCGGTCCTGGTGATCAGCTTATGGATGCCGATTCCGGCCAGGACAAAGTAGATGCCCACCACGATAGCGCCGAAGATGATCTTTGGCACTCGGGTATGAATGCCGACAATGTCGGGCAGGTCGCGGTTCACCTCGAAGATCAGGCGATTGTGATCCCACGTGGTCCCGGGCCAGAACCACATCCAGCCCGGCCCGCGAATCAGCGTGCCGATCACGATCATCGTCACCCACAGCACGATGAACCCGAAAATGAACGTGAGAATCGAATACTTGCGCTGCTTGAAGGTGTAATAGCCGTTGCCCAGCGGGTTGGTGTCTATATACGGAATCACCATCAGGCCCACAATGATCAACGACGGCATGACCACGCCGGCAATCCACGGATCGAAGTAGACCAGCATTTCCTGCAGGCCCAGGAAGTACCATGGCGCCTTCGATGGATTCATGGTCAGGGTCGGGTTCGATGGCTCCTCCAGGGGCGCATTGAGCGCAATCGACCAGACCATCAGGATCAGGGTCACGATGATGGTCGCCAGAAATTCGATGCGCAATAAATACGGCCAGACGTGGACCTCCCGCGCCCACTCCGGCCGCCACGGCTGAGTCTTGCGGTGGTGCGTCTTGGCCATCTCGGGGTTGGCTTCGAGCTGCGCGATCAGGCGGTCGTTCGCGAAGGCCTGGCGCAGGGCGTACCACGTATAAAAAGGAACCACGAACAAGAGCAACACGATCGGCACGTTGTCCGGCAGGCTGACGATGGTCCAAAGCTGATGGAGGTCCATATTTAAACTCCAGGGGCCAAGATTCGGGGGCCTGGCCGGCGAAACCGGCGTTGGTCCCCGCTCGGGCTTACGGTTTTTTCTGCTCCTTGATTTCTTTCTCCAGCACCATCGGCGAAGGTCCGGAGATTCCGCCGTCTTTTCGGACCCGCCAGAAGTGCACGATCATGAAGAGCGAGGCGATGATCGGAATCGCCACGCAGTGCCAGATGTAGGCGCGGAGCAGTGCATTGGAATCCACGATGGAGCCGCCCAGCAGGCCGAAACGCACGTCGTTGAACGGCGTCATACCAAGCTGGGCGCCGAACGGTCCGTCATGCCCCAACAGCGGCGTGGCGCGGGCCATGTTGGTTCCCACCGTGACCGCCCAGAAGCCGAGCTGATCGTCGGGAAGCAGGTATCCCGTGAAACTCAGCAGCAGGGTGAGCACCAGCAGCAGCACGCCCACCACCCAGTTGAACTCGCGCGGCTTTTTGTACGACCCGGTGAGGAACACGCGGAACATGTGCAGTTCCACCATGATCACCATCAGGTGCGCGCCCCAGCGGTGCATGTTGCGCAGCAGCTTGCCGAACGGCACGTCGCTTTCCAGGTAGAGAATGTCGCGGAAGGCCACCACCTTGGACGGATGGTAGTAGAACATGAGCAACGTGCCCGTGAACACCAGCGTGACGTACACGTAAAAGGTCATGCCGCCCATGCCCCAGGTGTAGTTGTAGGCCACGGCATCGCGATTGATCTTGGCCGGGTGAAGATGCAGGAAGACGTTGCTGAGTACGCCCAGCGCGCGGCTTCGCGGCGTTTCGTCGTGCTTGACGCGCAGCACGGATTTCCAGACGTCGGTTTTTTCCGGCGCCTTGATGGTCTCCGCCAGCTCCGCGGAGGCGCGTTCTTTTACCTTTTTGGCTTCGGCAAGCACGGTGGTCAGTCTGCTCCCGCCGTTGCCTCCGCCGCCGTTTCCGGCCCCGGCGGATCCGGTGGGTGCTTGGCCCGTGGATACCGGTTTGCCGTCGTTGTGTCCGTTGGTTTCAGCCATAGTAATAAGACCTCACAGCCGGATGATGGCCCCGTCATCGTTGAATTGAGTAGGCTCGCCCTTGGGCCATCGGTAGACGTGGCTCAGGTCGACCACAATCTGGCCCTCGGGATCGAGTTCCACGTGGGCGCGATCCATGGGGCGCGGCGCCGGTCCCTCGAAGTTGATGCCTTCGGGATCGTAGCCGCTACCATGGCACGGGCACTTGAACTTGTTCTCGCTGGCCTTCCAGTCGGGGGTGCAACCCAGATGAGTGCAGATTGCGGAAATCACGAAGATGCCCTCGGTGTTGCGCACCACCCAAATCCGGTACTGGTTTTGAAATTTCGTATCGACTCCGAAACCGAAATCCGACGGATATCCGATGCGGAACTTGGTTTTCGGCTCATACAGTGCGCGCGGAAAGAAAAAGCGCAAAAACATCAGGAAATTAATGCTGAGCGTGCCCAGCACAGCAGCCATCACGAACTTCCGCCGGCGGGCGGCGGTGCTCGCCTCGTCCGGACTGTCGTCCTTCGAAAATATAGCCCGAAACGCTTCCGCCAAGGAAGGCTTAGACTTCGGCGGCAGCGATGCCGCGGGCCGGCCCTTGAGATCGCTGGGCTCTAACGTTGGATTCGCCATCTTGTCCCCATGGGCCGGATTGCCCGGCCGGTTTCCTCTGAGTCCGAACACACCAAACGCGGGACCACGTGCGCAGCAACGGACCGGATACGACACCAGGCTCACGTATGACCGAGCCCGAGTTCCGAAAGATGAGTGACCGGGGAAAATGTGCCGAAAAGAGCCTGATCCCTACCGTGTCCCTCGCATCCGCAGGTGCATCCCTGATTTGTCGGTATACAGCAGATATCTTACGCCCCCCGACGGAGATTTTGCAAATGTGAGAAACGGCGCGGAAAGATCGGAATTTCCGTGCGCAATATCCGGTTCCGATGTCGCCCCAAATTAGGGAGGGAGGCAGTCGGGCGAGCAGGCTGCGGAAAGCCGTGGGCCGCCCGCGAAAACGGGCGGACACGGCTTGCATCCGGCCCCTGCTCCGAAGTATCGTCAGTTCGTGACTCTCTCAAGACGCACTGTTCTCACCGCCATATCCGCGGCCGTCGCCGCGCAAGCGCAGCGCCCGCGCGTGCCCAACTGGAAGCCCAAACTTGGCGTGCTTTGCCAGTATTCCGATGCCAACCTCGAGTTCGTTAAGGCCGAGGGCTTCACCAGCATGCAACTGCGGCTCGACCCCAACCGCCTGGACGACGCTCAGATTGCCGCCATCAAAGACAAGATCCAGAAGGCCGGCATTTACGTTTCGTCTCTGGCCGTGGACGGCAACCACATCGATCCCGACCCCGCCAAGCGCGCCCAGCAGAACGAGTTCACGGTCAAGTGCATCGAACTGTGCGGGAAACTGGGCATCCCCAACATTGGCGGCCAATCCGGGACCATCAAGGGCCAGCGGCTGCAGCAGCAGGTGGACGAAATCGTGCGCGTTTACACCGAGAAATATTTCGCTGCCTGCGAAAAGAACAAAGTGCGCATTCTCTGGGAGCCATATGCCGGCGGTCCCAACATCGGCACCGGCCCGTTGGGCTGGGAAGCGCTGTTCAAAGCCTTCAAGGACAGCCCCTTTGTGGGACTGCAATTCGACCCGTCGCACCTGGTGTGGCAGTTCATGGACCCGGTGCAGGCCGCGCGCGAATTTGCCGACAAGATCTACGACGTCCATCTCAAGGACACCGAGATCCTGTGGCACGTGCTGCGCCGCTCCGGCATCCAGCCCATCGATAACGTGCGCTGGTGGCGGTTCCGACTTCCGGGGCAGGGCTCGGTGGATTGGAAAGGCTTCTTCGCGGTGCTGGCCGAGGCGGGCTACACCGGCGCGATGAACATCGAGAACGAAGACGAGTTCTACTACCCGGCATACGCCCAAGGCAACTTCACCGAGCAGTTCAAGCGCGGTTTCCGCACCGCCCACGAGTTCCTGAAAACGCTGGTGCCGCCGGTGACGGCCTAGTCACCGGCCCGGGGCGCGGCCGGTCAGAAAACCACCCGGATCTCTACCTGGCACTGCCGCGCCGTGGTGCCGTCCGGGAATGAACTGGACGCATTGCCGGTACCGGCGCCCGCTACCGGCTTCAGCACTCCGCTGTACGGCCCGTTGACGACTCCCGCCGGCAACCCGGCCACGGCCGTGTAGGCAACCGTGTTCAGCCCCGTGATCCGCTGCCGGTTGAACAGGTTGAACGCCTCGAACGCCAGCAGGCCGTGCACGCGCTCGGTGAACGGCAAGGTGCGGGTTAAGCGCGCGTCCACGCCGCGTTGCGGGTCCGTGTGCAGACTGCCCACTGGTTCGAACGGCACGCGCGCCCATCCCCCGCTTCCGTTCAGAGAGTTGAAGTAGGCCATGCTTAAGGTGGAAAACTGGTTGCCCGTCAGCAGGACCGTTGGCGTCACCGGCAACCCGGAGGCCAGGGTTGCAATCCCCGAAAACTGCCAGCCGTTCGCCAGATACTTGGCCAGGGGCGACTCGCCGTGGGTCACGGTTGGCTGCCAGGTCCAGTTGAAGACGGCGCGCTGCCGCTGGTCGGTGGGCAGGTTGCCCTTGTCGCTTGCGAAATCACCCGGGGCGCTGGTCAAAGGAAACACGCCTGCATAAAGAGGGCCGGGGGTAGTGCCGGTGTCGTGCGACCAGGTGTAGGACGCCTGCAGGCTTAGCCCGTGCGCCATCCGTTGCCGCAGTTCCAGCGCGGCTGCGTTGTACCAGGCCGAGCCGCTGTTGCTCAGGAGGAAGATTTGCGCATACTTCGCGTCGTTCTTGGCGGTCCAGATCATGGTCGCGGGCGTATACGAACCCACCACGACGCCGCTGGCGTTATCGATCGGGTAGGTCCCCGTCTTGGTGGGCGTCGAAAGGTTTTGATCCACACCCGTCCAGAGCTTGATGGCCCGGCTGTTGATCAGACTGAGGGTGACGGTAGTAGCGTGCGCCACCCGCTTCTCCAGAGCCAGCGTGGCCTGTTGCGTGTGGGGGTTGCGCAGCTTGCTGGCTGCGTACATCAGGTTGGTCGTCCCCGAAGGAGAGGTGGTGAACGTCAGGACTCGCGGAAAGAGCGGCGCGCCCGTCTGGTTGGGGTTCACCGTGGTCCAGGTCTGCGACAGGCCGTTGCCTTCGAGCAGCGCGTCGGTCAACTGCCCGGGATAAGGAGCGTAGAAAAAGCCATAGCCCGCCCGCACCACCGTGGTGTCGTTCAGCAGGTAAGCCGCGCTGACCCGCGGCGAAAAGGCGATGTTCGACGACGGGATGGTGCCGGTTTCGTAGTATGACGAATTCGACACCGGAGGGTGCGGAAGGAATGCCTTGTCCCAGCGCACCCCGAACGTCAGGTCCACGCGCGGCAGCGCCTTCCAGGTATCCTGCGCGTAGGCGTTGATTTCCCGGTAAGACACCAGGTGCGCCGAAGTGCCGAACTGCTGCGTGAAGTTGGTGTAGCTGCGCGTGGCGCCACCGGAAAAATCCTGCGCGAACGTGGTCAGCGTCGGATAGTTGTAGGCCCCGCCCGTCTTCAGCGCATCGGCCGTATCGTGCGTCCGCGACACGTCCGCGCCCAGCCGCAAGGTGTGCGCGCCGGTCGTCCACGTCACGTTCTCCACCAGTTGGTAGCGCTTTTCGTCCAGTTGCGCCTTGCTGGGATTCGGGTTCCCGACCGTGACGCCCGCCACCGTGATCGCCACGTTGCCGGTCGAAAGCCCCGCGGTCGACGGCGGATTGTACCAGCGATCGTCGAACATGCCCACACGCAGCTCGCTGACCCAACCGGGCGCTGGCGCGGCCGTCCATCCCGCCTTGGCGTAGCGGGTATCTTCCGTGGCGTTGTGCAACCCCAGCAGACCGCCATCGGGCGCCACCAGTTGACGCAGAACGGCATCCGGCGAGCTCTGGTTCATGGCGTTGAATTCCAGGTTGAGCGAGTTGACCTCGCTGCGCCGGTAATCGATACGCCCCAGCCCGCTGGTCCAGTGCTGCGAGAAGGGCGCCATCACGTTCATCTGCGATTGAATGAATTTGATTGCGGCCGCGCACTGCGACGCCGTGGCCGTGCAGTTCGAGGCCGGGATACCCTTGCCCGCCGCATCCGCCAGGTTCGGAGCCGTGATCAAGTTGAGCCCCTGGAAGTGATCGGTCATTCTCTCGAAATTGGCGAAGAAGAATAGCCGGTCGCGCAGGACCGGTCCGCCGAAATTCGCGCCCGCCTGGTCGCGGCGCCCGAGCAGGCTCGCTCCCGGTGAGAAGCGCTCCGCGGCGCTGAAGGAGCTCGTACGCAGGTACTCAAACGCGCCGCCATGATAGCCGTTGGTTCCGCTCGGGGTCACGGCGTTCACCACGCCGCCCATGCCGCGTCCGAATTCCGCCGGGAATGTCTCCGACAACACCTGCAATTCCTGCGTGCTTTCCAGGGTCAGCGGGCCGGCGATTCCCGGCCGCTCCCCGTAATAGCCGCTGGTGATGGCGATGCCATCGGTCAGAAAGGAGTTCGACGAGGCTTCACCCCGAAACACCACCCGTCCCGTCGAGCTGTCCATGGTGACGGTCGGCGCCAGCAGCACCAGCGAATCCGGGCGTCTCTGGCTCGACGGCAGCGAACTGGTCTGCGCCGGCGCTACCCACGTGACGATCCCGGTCTGGTTGTCTTCCACCTCCGTGGTAACGCTCTCGATGTCCACATTGGTGGCCGCTTTTTCCCTTTCGAGGTCTATGCGAAACACGCGGGTCTGGCCGACCGCGACCTCGAAGACAGCCGACTCCCAGTTGGCAAAATCCTTGCGCTCGACTTTCAACTTATATCCCTCGCCGGGCGGCAGGGCGGGCACGTCGAACGCCCCTTCATCGGTGGTCGTCGCCACGCGCCGCACTCCCGACGCGCTGTTGGATACCGTGACCGTGGCCTCCGGAAGCCCGGAATCCGATTTCCCCTCCAAGACAAAACCCGATACTGCGCCCGCGCCGGCCAAAGCTTGGGCCCACGCTCCGCAGACGGACGTAACCGTCAGTAACCACACACAAATAGCAGCTTTCATTTGCGCCTCAGACTAAAGACCGAATCTGTAAGTTAGAAGGATGAGGCGTGTCGGAGGTTACATCGGGTTGCGGGCCATTTCACCGCGGGCGGCCTGGCGAGCTTCGCTCGGCCGCGAGCAGGCGAGGACGTCCGCTCCCCCCTACTGCACCAGCGCTTCCTGCGGGGCGTCTACTTTGTGCTTGCACTCGGGGTTGGGGCACTGCCACACCGGGCCGGCTTTGAGCCACTTTTCCACCATATAGGGGCTGCTGCATTCGGAGCACTTCTCGGGCACCGGTTTGCCCCAGGCGACGAACGTGCACTCGGGGTAGCGATTGCATCCGTAAAAGGTCTTGCCCTTCCTGGAGCGGCGCTCGATGATCTCGCCTTCGGAGCAATCCGGGCACTTTACGCCGATGGTTTTCTGCTTCACGTACTTGCACGTGGGGTAATTGCTGCAGGCCGTGAACTCGCCGAAGCGCCCGCTCTTCAGCATCAGGTTGCTGCCGCATTGCGGGCACTTTTCGTCGAGCGGCTGGTCGGGCTTCTTCTGCGACCCGCCAATCTGCTTGGTAGTCTTGCAATCGGGAAATCCCGTGCAGGCATAGAACGTCCCGAAGCGCCCCTTTTTGAGCACCATCGGCCGGCCGCAGTTCTCGCAATACTCCCCTTCGCCCTGCTCCGACAGGTTCGCGGTATCCAGGTCCGGCAAGTCGACGGTTAGTTCGCGGGTGTAGGTGCAGAAATATGGCTTTCTCCCCCAGAACAAGGTTGCGCCGCCGGGCGCGTCTCGCAGTTCCAGGTCGTAGTACTCGTTGATTTGAGGATACCGGGCCTGAATCCTTTCCAGACGGCGCTCCACCTCTTTTCGATCCTCGAGCAAACGATGCTCCAACCGTTTCCGGTCCTCCCGCAGTCTCCCGGTGATTGCTTTCTGATGATTCTTCAGGTCGGTTACCATTTTCTGGGTAATACCGGAACTGCCGGGGTGGGCGTCGAATCTGCCGTGCTCGTCCAGGTGGATTGTCAACCCGGGATACAAGGTCTGGAGCTTTCCGATGCGCTTCTCGATGTCCTTGCGCGATGCCTCGCCGCGCACCTCGGCGTGTTTGCGCGCCCGCTCCTGCCGCTTGGCGATCTCTTTCTGCAGATTTTCCAGATCGGTTTCCGTGCTTTTTGGGGAGAAGTCCGGATAACCGGTGCAGGCGATGAAGCTGCCGTGCTTGCCCCACTTGATCACCAGGGGCTTGCCGCACTTTTCGCACACCAGGTCAGTGGGTTTCTCCATCCGCTTGATGTCCGTCATGTGCTCTTGGGCGTGCTGGATATCCTTGTCGAAGCGCTCGTAGAACTCGCCCATGGCGGCGCGCCAATCGAGCTTGCCGTCTTCGATATCGTCGAGTTCCGACTCCATGCGCGCCGTGTAAGTGACGTCGAATATGTCGTCAAAGCTCTCGAGCAGAAGGTCGGTCACGACCATGCCCAGTTCGGTGGGGGTGAAGCGGCCGCCTTCCTTCTTGACGTACTCGCGCTCCTGAATGGTGGTCAGGATGGAGGCGTACGTGGAGGGCCGGCCGACGCCATCGGATTCCAGGCGCTTCACCAGCGTGGCCTCGTTGTAGCGCGGAGGCGGCTCGGTGAAATGCTGCTGGGGATCGATGGCTTTGAAGCGCAGTATTTCGCCCTCGCTTACGGCCGGGAGCTTGTGCTTCAACTCCTCATCCTCCTCGTCGGTCTGGTCCTTACCTTCCTGATAGACCTTGAGGAAACCGTCGAACTTCGGCACGCTTCCAGTGGCGCGGAACAGATAATCCACGCCGTTCTTGCCCTTGGCGGACACGTCGATGGTGGTCTGGTCGAACAGCGCAGGCATCATCTGGCTGGCCAGGAAACGGTTCCAGATCAGCCGGTAAAGCTTCATCTCGTCCTCGGCCAGATAGGTTTCCAGCATCTCCGGCGAATAGGCCATCGAAGTAGGACGAATCGCTTCGTGGGCGTCCTGCGCGTCCTTCTTCGACTTATAGATATTGGCCGAATCCGGCAGAAAAGGCCTGCCGTACCGTTCGGCGATATAGTCGCGGACATCGCGGATGGCGTCATCGGCAATGCGGGTGGAATCCGTACGCATGTAAGTGATGAGGCCTACCGCGCCTTCCTTGCCCATCTCCACGCCTTCATACAGACGCTGCGCCAGCATCATGGTGCGCTTGACGCTGAAACGCAGTTTGCGGGACGACTCCTGCTGTAAGGTGGAGGTGATGAATGGCGCTACCGGGTTGCGTTTCTTCTCGCGCGTTCCGACGGAACGGACTACGTAGTCCGCGCCATCGAGTTGTGCCAGCAGGTGATCGGCCGTTTCCCTGGCGCCGATCTCCGGCGTTTCGTCGTTTTGCCGGATGAGCCGCGCCGCGAGAACCGGAGGCTTCTTGGCGGCGAGGTCGACGTCGATGGTCCAGTATTCCTGTTTCTGGAAGGCGCGAATCTCGCGCTCGCGCTCTACGATGACGCGCAGGGCCACGGTCTGCACGCGCCCGGCGGAGAGGCCGCGGCGCACTTTGTCCCACAGCAGCGGAGAGATCTTATAGCCGACCAGCCGGTCCAGCACACGGCGCGCCTGCTGCGCATCCACCAGGTTGACGTCCACCTGGCCGGGGTGTTCGAAAGCTTTGTCGATGGCCTTTTTGGTGATCTCGTTGAACATCACCCGGAAGATCCTGGGGCCCTTGTCGGATTTGCCCTTGAGCTCTTCCTGGAGGTGATAGCAGATGGCCTCGCCCTCGCGATCGGGGTCGGCAGCCAGGTAGACGTTCTCTACGTTCTTGGCGGCTTGCTTCAACTCCGCAATGAGCTTCTTTTTCCCTTCAATGACTTCGTACGTGGGTTCAAAGCCGTTTTCGACATCCACCGACAGGTCTTTTTTCGGAAGATCCTTGATATGACCGAGCGAAGCTTTTACGATGTACTGCTTGCCAAGGTATTTGTTGATAGTGTTCGCCTTAGTAGGCGATTCCACGATTACCAGAGCCTTTGCCATAGGAATGATTCAGAATGCGGGCCCTCTGCCGCGGTTACAAATGAAACCTGATTTACCCAGTTCGACGTTACCACACTTTAACGAAGTTCCTGCCCGGAAGCTGTTTTACCAAGCCTAGCATTTCCAGTTCGAAGAGCGCGGCGATGAGTTCGGACGGCGAGATATGTTCCAGCTTTTCAAGCAGATCGTCCAGATGTATGGCGGTATCGACCTGGAGCGCTCCGAGCGCCTGCCGGGCCAATTCGCCGAGTTCCGGACCCTGACTGCTTAATAACGATGCTTGGCCGCCCCCGTTGGTTGCACCGGCCTCGTTCCCTCCCTCCCCCAGGATCTTCTGGCGCCCCCGTTCAATTAGATGCCGGCGGGATTCAGGCGGCAGTTCGGCAATCACGTCGTTCCAATCCTGGACGATCTTAGCGCCCTGTTTGATCAATAGGTTCGGGCCCCAACTGAGCTTGGAGGTGATATTGCCCGGAACGGCGAAGACTTCGCGGCCCTGGTCGATGGCCAGTTTGGCGGTGATCGCCGAGCCGCTGTACTGGGCGCCTTCCACTACCAGAACCCCGAGGCTGATCCCGCTGATGATGCGGTTGCGGATCGGAAAATTCTGCGGGAACGCCGTGGCGCCCATCGGAAATTCGGAAACAATCAGCGCCTTCGCGGCCATTTCAGCCATCAGCTTCCGGTTTTCCGAAGGGTATACTACGTCGACGCCGCAACCCAGCACGGCGATGGTGTCGCCGCCCGCCGCCAACGCTCCCTTGTGGGCCGCGGTATCGATGCCGCGTGCCGCACCGCTGGCTATGGTCAGGCCCGCGTGGGCCAGATCGGCCGACAGGCGTTCGGCCACGGCGAGCCCGTACGGCGTGGGCCGGCGAGTGCCCACTACGCCCAGCGTGAGGGATTGGAGCAGCTCCACGCGGCCGCGCGCAAACAGCAGCGTGGGTGGATCGAAGATGTCGCGTAAGGGCGTGGAATAGCGCGCGTCGCCGATGGGGATGAGAACGGCCCCGGACTGGAGCATCTTTTCCTGCTGGGCCGCGGCATCCTCAAACGTGCATCCGCTGGCGATGGATTGCGCGACGGCGCCGCTCACACCGGCGGCTTCGAGTTCGGTGCGCGAGGCGCGAAACACGGCTTGCGGGGAGCGGAAGCGATCCAGCAGCTTTCCCGAAGTTCTGGAACCCAGACCCGGGACCAGTTTCAAGGCCAGCCAGTAAAGTTCCTCTTCCCGGCTGAGAACAGACGAAGTCATGGAGAAGCGTTGCCGCCCTCGACAATAACATATTGCAGAGAGCACGCTGGACGTGCTCAACCGCCTCCTTTTGGGCGCCTAACCGAATTGGGGACCCAACCCACGCCAATCGCTGGGGCTCCCGGTCCCGCGACCGTGTTCGAACAAAGCTCCTCATCCGGAGCGAAGCTGCGGCAACCATAGCACGATCCCACCAACCGCAGCTACGATGAATCGCATCAGTGGTGCCACCGCCTCCTATGGGAGCACAATGGAAAGCGAGCATATGGCATCACCAACGAAATCCGGTCAGGCTTCGGCCTCGCCCCCATCGCCACGGACTCGCACCACTTACCACAGGACCAAAGCGGGCCACATCATAATGGCCACAGGAGTCAGACGGGATCTGCTCAAAAAGGCATCGTCCCCGATCCGCAGCCAGCGCCCGATCAGACCTCCGGCCGTAACCTGAAGGCAGTCGCCAACAATAGCGAGGGCTAGCTTCCAGGATTCCGATACGCAAAATCCATTGACGCGCCAACGACGCAACCGCGTCGATGCTCAGGGTCAAGGACCCCTTGGATAGCGCCGCCTCGTCGAAGACGCACAGCATCTCTGCCGCGGCTCTCGCAGAGCGAAACTTGCCTCCCGCACAACTCGTTTGAGGCGCGCCACGTCCGCCTCCAGAACTCGACGCCGAATTTGGTTAGACGGTAGTATCGCCGCCTGGCGTCATCGTCCGGTACTGCTCATCCGGCTGACGGGCCACCTCCCGCATGAATCCGGTACCCTGGACGGGCTTCCGCGGAAAGACAAGGCAGAATGGGAAGAGCCGCGGGAGCAAGAGGCAGAGGGTGCCACTCCTCGCAAGCGCCGATGCCGCAAAGCAGTTGGCCGATCTGGAACGGGCCTGACGGCGCGCCGGAGGAATTCCGCTAACTTCTCCAAACCGCCTTCATCTGGCGGGTTGGCCGGGGTCACCACCGCCCGCCCACCCATTCGCGTTTTTCAGTCACACGTTTTTCCAAAATCTTTTCGGGCCTGTAACTATCCTATAGATCAACTGATTACGGCCACTCGCCACCTCTTCGCACCCTTCGTGCCCCTACCCCTGCGTGCCATTATGGACGTTAGGGAGGCCTGCGCCTCCCATAGATCTTTCTCAGAAAAAACCGGGAAACGGGACAAAAATGTCCCGTGCAAACAGCACAAAGCCTTTGTTTTCAGTAAATGTAACCCTAAAAACGGGACATTGATGTCCCGTTTGTCGCCTCGAGGACTCCAGCCCAGCGTCTGGCGTAGCCTGTCCGACACCAAGCGCTCCCGGTCCCCCCGTTCGCGGAACCGCTCGTAAACGATGCCTGTCGGAGCCAGCGCAATGTGTCTCGGCTCCTCTGCGCTCCTCGGTTAAGCACCCCTCCTTTTGGGGGCGTTTCGGCCCAGCCCATCCGGCAGCCAACTGCCAAGCCGGGGCTACCGGGTCCGTGCGGGTATCGGACCCGAACCCGGCTCGGGTATCATAAATCAGACAGAAGAGTCCTAGAGCGGAGGTTGCTATGAGAGGTCAATCGACGACTGCGCGCAGGCGTTTTCTGCAAACTGCGGGGGGCACGCTTTTGCTCCGGCCGCAGACGGTCTTTGGGTCGCAAGCCAATTCGACCGTGGAAGTGGGGCTGGTAGGCTGCGGAGGGCGCGGCAACTGGATCGCCCCTTTCTTCCCCGATACTGACGCCCGCGTGGTGGCAGTGGCGGATGTGATCAAGAGCCGGCTCGATGCCACACGCGAGAAGTTGAAGGTGGATTCGGGCCGCGCCTATTGGGGGCCCGACGCGTGCCACGAACTGGCGCATTCCAAGCTCGATGCGGTGGTGATCGAGACCCCGCCGTATTTCCATCCGGCCCACGCCGCGGCGGCGGTAGACGCCGGCAGGCACGTCTTCTGCGCCAAACCCGTAGCGGTGGACGTTCCCGACAGCAAGAGTTTCCTGGCCACCGGACTGAAGGCGGAGAGCAAGTCCCTGAGCTTCTGGGTGGATTTCCAGAGCCGCGCCCGCCCCGTGTTTCAGGAAGCGGTGACGCGCATGCAGAGGGGCGACATCGGGAAGATCGCCATGGCCCAAGTCTTCTACTATGCCAACCGGCCGTGGGTGGATCGAGCGACTCCTGACATGGAACCCGGGCAAAGGCGGATCGTGAACTGGCTGAGCGACCGGGTAATCAGCGGGGACATCATCGTGGAGCAAAACGTCCATGTTCTGGACATGGCGAATTGGTATCTCGGGGGCCACCCGCTGAAAGCGACAGGCGCGGGGGGACGGACCAGTTGGCAGGGGACGAAGAGCGACGCGGGCGACGCCTGGGACCACTTCGCGATCACCTACTGGTACCCCGGCGAAGTCCATGCCACGTTCAGTTCGCACCAGCTCACGGGGAGGTTCTCCGACCTGTGCGTGCGCTGCTTTGGACTGAACGGCTGCGCCGACACCCATTACGGCGGGCTGGTGCGGATCGTGAGCGACGATCGGGAGAAGACCTGGACCGGAGCGGAGAAGGACGACACCTTCACGGGCGGCTGCGTGACGAACATCCGGAACTTCGTTCACAGCATCAGGGCGGGGAAGCCGATCAACAACTCCGCTGCGGCTGTGGAGAGCAACCTCACCGGCATTCTCGGCCGGATGGCGGCGTACCGTGGAGGCGTGGTGACCTGGGACGAAATGACGTCCTCCGCCGAAAAATGGGAAGCCAGGCTGAAACTCAAGTGGTAGCCAGCCGCTGCAACTACGCCAGCATCTTCTTAACCACGTTTCCCGCCACGTCCGTCAACCGGAAGTCGCGTCCCATGTGGTGATACGTCAGCCGCGTGTGCTCCAGCCCGAGGCAGTGCAGCATGGTGGCCTGCAGATCGTGCACGTGAACTTTGTCCTCGATCACGCTCATGCACAGCGGGTCGGTCTTGCCGACCACCGTGCCGCCCCTGATGCCGCCGCCGGCCAGGAAGAGGCTGTAGGCCAACGGGTGATGGTCGCGCCCGGCGTTGTTTTCGTCGCGCGTGTTGCGGATCTCCACCATCGGCGTGCGCCCGAATTCGCCCGCCCACACCACCAGCGTGCTGTCCAGCATGCCGCGCTGCTTCAAGTCCTGAATCAGGGCCGCGGTCGGTTTGTCGGCGATATCGCAGTTCTTCTTCAGCTTGCGATTCAGATCGGTATGGTCGTCCCAACTGGCGTGGTTGATCATGATGAAGCGCACTCCGCGCTCCACCATACGGCGCGCCAGCAGACAGTTCGTCGCGAACTGCCGGGTGGGCTCCTGATTCACGCCGTACAACTCCAGCGTTTCCGGCGACTCCTTCGAGAAATCCAGCAGCTCCGGCGCCGCCATCTGCATCCGGAACGCCAGTTCGTACGACGAGATGCGCGACGCAATCTCCATATCGCCGGTCTCGTTGAAGTGCTCCTCGTTGAGGTCCTTCAAGGTGTCGAGACTCGCCCGCTGCATCTCCCGCGTCACGCCGGGCGGGTTCGAAAGGTACAGCACCGGGTCGCCCGAACTGCGGAAGACCACGCCGCGATAGGTCGATGGCAGAAATCCGCTCGACCAGTTCGAACTGCCGCCGCTGGTCCCCACGCCCGAGCTCAACACCACGAAGCCAGGCAGGTTCTGCGATTCGCTGCCCAGCCCGTACAGCACCCAGGCGCCCGCGGTGGGGCGGCCCACCTGGATGCTGCCGCCGAACAGCAGCAACTGGCCGGGATGGTGGTTGAAGGCGTCGGTGAACATGGAACGCACCAGGCAGAGATCGTCGGCGCGCGACGCGATGTGCGGAATGTAATCCGAAAACTCGATGCCGCTCCGCCCGTAGGGTTGGAACTTGCGCGGGCTGGCCAGCACGGCCGCGTTGGGCTTGGTGAACGCCAGGCGCAGGTCCTTGGTCATCTCCGCCGGCAGCGCCTTGCCGGACCATTTCTCCAGTTCGGGCTTGGGGTCGAACAGGTCGAGTTGGCTCGGCCCGCCCTCCATGAACATGAAGATCACGTTCTTGGCCTTGGGCGCGAAGTGCGGCTTCTTCGGGGCCAGCGGGTTCACCTCTTGCGTGGCTCCGCGGCCTTCCTGCTCCATCAACTGCGACAACGCGACGATGCCGATGCCGCCGGCGCATTCCTGAAAGAATCTGCGCCGCGATTGAATCTGGCGGAACTGTTCGCGATCCATGGTTTGTCCTGAGCCTAATCCTTGGTAATAAACTCGTCGAGGTTGAGGAGCACGCGGCTCAGCTCCACCCATGCGGCTGCATCGGCCTGCGGCACGCCCGCAAGTTGGTTCGGAAAGAGCGCGGTCACGGTCTCCGGGCTGGCCCGCAGCGTGCGGCTGGTCTCGTCGAAGTACCTGGCCATGCGCTCGGCCTCGCGCGCGCCGGGCTGGCGGCCGAGCGCCACTTCGTAGGCGTAGTTCAGGCGTTCGCGGAAACCGCCGCCGGGCCCGGGCGTAGCTTCAGTCATCACCCGGTAGGCCAACCCTTGCGCGGCTTCGAAGAAGACCGGGTCGTTCATCAGGTTAAGGGCCTGCAGCGGCGTGTTGGTCCGCTCGCGGCGCGTGCAGGACAGAGTCGAATTCGGCGCGTCGAAGGTCACCAACTGCGGATACGGCACGGTTCGCTGGAAGAGAATGTACAGGCCGCGCCGGTAGCGGTCGGCGCCGGTGCTTTCCTCCCACTTCACCGATCCGGCATAGGAAAGCTCGGCCACGCCCTTCGGCTGCGCAGGCCTGACGCTGCGTCCGCCAATGCGTAAATCCAGCAGGCCGGCCGCGTACAGCGCCTCGTCGCGAATCACTTCGGCGGGCAGCCGCAGGCGCGACTGGCGGGCTAGCAGACTGTTGTCGGGGTCGCGCGTCTCCAGGTCCTTCCGCGCGTTCGACGACTGCCGGTAGGTGGAGGACGTCACGATTTCGCGCACCATCTGCTTCATGCTCCAGCCGCGCTGCATGTATTCGCTGGCCAGCCAGTCGAGCAGTTCGGGATGGGTGGGCCGGTCGCCCTGGGTGCCGAAATCCTCCGACGTGTTGACGATGCCGCGGCCGAACAGCTCCTGCCAGAACCGGTTGGCCGCCACCCGCGAGGTGAGCGGATTCTCGGGAGAGGTCAGCCAGCGGGCCAGCGCCAGGCGCGTCGGCTTGCCGGGTAGCGGGGGCAGCACCGCCAGCGTGCCCGGCTGCACTTCCTCGCCATGGTCGCGCCAGTCACCCTTCACGTGGATATAGGTCTTGGGCGGCGCGGGGTCCTCCAGCAGCACCGGCGCATAGCTCACCTGAGGCGTCTGGGCGATCAGTTCGTTCAGCCTGGTCCGCAACTCGCGCAGCTTCAGACCGTCGCAGTATTCCTTGGGATACATGGAGCCGCAAGAGCCGATGAAGCGGTCCAACATTTCCACCTGCTGCACTTCGCTGCGCCTGGCCGGGTCGAGGAACAGCACCTTCCTGGCGTTGTCCACGGTGTGCGTGAACTCGCCGTAAGAAAAGTCGGCTTCTTCGTTATGCCCCGGGTGGAGTGCCGCTTCGCGCAGCCGGTTTTCCCAATCGGCCTGAGCCGGCGGGATGTGGTACTCGTCCAGCAGCGCCTGCCGCTGTCGTACGAATTCCGGCAGCGCCGCCAGGTACGGACCCAGTTCGCCGGAGAGCGGCGCGGGAAGGTTGACTTCCTCCTGCGTGTTGAAGAACGCGGTGAACTGGTAAAACTCCCTCTGGCTGATCGGGTCGAACTTGTGGTTGTGGCACTGCGCACAGCCGAGGGTCAGGCCCAGCCACACCGTGCCGAGCGTGGCCGCTCGGTCCAGCACCTCCTCGTCGCGGAACTGTTCGGGATCGGTGCCGCCTTCGCGGTTGGTGAGCGTGTTGCGGTTGAAGCCGGTGGCCACCAGGGTATCGAGATTGCGGTCGGGCAGCAGGTCGCCCGCAAGCTGTTCCGCGGTGAATTCGTCGAAGGGCATGTCGCGGTTGAGCGCGTCGATCACCCAATGCCGGTACCGCCAGGCCCACGGGCGCGAACGGTCCTTTTCGTAGCCGTCGCTATCGGCGTAGCGGGCCAGGTCGAGCCAAAAGCGCGCCCACCGTTCGCCGTAGTGCGGCGACTCGAGCAGCCGGTCCACCACGCGCTCGTAGGCGTCCGCGCGGTTGTCGTGGAGGTAATCGCGAACTTCCTCGGCGGTGGGCGGAAGCCCCGTCAGATCGAGGCTCACGCGCCGCAGCAAGGTTGGCTTGTCGGCCTCGGGAGAAGGCGCGATGCCCTCGGCTTCGAGGCGCGCCAGGATAAACTGATCGATCGGGTTGCGGGCCCAAGCCCGGTCGCGCACCGCGGGTGGGTCGGGCCGCTTGATTCGCTGAAAGGCCCAATGCGACGAAACGCGGTTCTGGCTGGCAGGCGCCGCGGGCCAGTCCACGCCCTGGTCGATCCAGGCGCGCAGCAGACCGATTTCGGCCGCCGTCAGCCGCGCCCCCACGGGCGGCATTACCTTCTTCTCGAGCCCCGCCACCAGGCCGATCAAACGGCTGCCGGCGCTGTTCCCGGGCTGAATATCTTTACCCGACGCGCCGCCCTTGAGCGCTGCTTCTTTCTGGTCGAGACGCAGCCCGCTCATCTGCTGCTGGTCGCCGTGGCAAAGCAGGCAGTGTTTCTGCAGCAGCGGTTCGATATCGCGGGCGAATGCAATCCTGGTCTTAGCGGCCGGCGGAAGCGCGGCATCGTCGGCCGCGCGGGAAAGCGTGGGTGGGAACAGACACACCCATACGCCGCAGCACAGCAACCCCGCTCTGGACATGATATTTAGTATATGCAATGCGGGGTCGGTTGGTGTGCTTCGGCCCATAGCGTACGATCACCTCAACCTGCCAGATGCTTTATACTGAAAGAAGAATTGCAATCTCCTTACTGCTGAAGCTTTCGCCCCATTGAGAACTGGCAAGCGGCCGTGTCAAGGCTTATCATTGTTGACGAATCGACGCGTTTACCTCTGTAGACCACTGGAACTTCCCACGGAGGCGGTGGTGGTTTGAGCCAAGACCATAACCTGGTTCCATCGCGGCAGGATCGGCTGCGCCAGGCGGTGGACCATGCGGCGCACCTGCTTCCGATGCAGGGCCCCATCGGCGTCTTCGTCCACCACAACACACTGCACGCGTTCGAGGACTTGCCCTTCGAAGAGGCCGTGGTCGAGGCATCGCAACTGTTCGGGGCCGAACCGTACATGACCGAAGCAGCTTACCGCGAGGCGCTGGCGCGCGGCCGCATCGAGCTGCAGGATATCGACGCGGTGCTCGATAGCGAGCCGGACGCGGCGGTCTTCCCGCGGCTGAGCCGGCACTCGCTTCGCCGGGCCATGATGACACCGGGCGTCCGGGAGTTTGACGCCGCCACGATCTTGTGGCGGGCCGAGCAGGGCGACCTGGCCCGGGATTTCCGCCAGGCGGCCTTGCGTTCCCTGTTCGACGCGTGTCTTGCCCGAACCATCGCTCACGAGGAAGAGCCTGCCGCGCCGCGTCCGGTGGACGAGGTCATCCACCCGTGGCTGATCCGTCTGTGCTCCGTCTTTCTCGATCAGGGCCTGGCCTACTGGCCCATGCCGCGCCGCAAGAGCGGTCTCTATGCGGGCGTCCGGACACTGCTTTCCCGGCGGGGATGCGTCTTTCCGAGATATTTAGAGGGTCTGGACGAAGAGTTTAAGCGCCAGGAATACTTGTCCTTCTCGGCAGCCGATGCGGTGCTGGACTATCTGGATGGCCTGTGTTTCAAGGAGGCGGAGTGGGCGCAGGTGCTCCAGGACGAGTTGCTCGCCTTGCCCGGCTGGGCGGGTTTGATTCGCAGGATCGAGGAAGACCCCGGCCTGGTTCCGCATGTGTCCGTGCCATCCTCGTTAATGGACTACCTGGCGGTACGGCTGACGATGGCCCGCGTGGCCTCGCGCATGGGAGCGGCCGAGCCACCTCCGCAGGAAAGTCCGCTCAAGACCCAGGAGAAGCGCCGTCTGAGCCGCGCGGCCCGCACTTATGACGCGGCGCGCGTGGTATCGCTTTCCGCCGGCGAAGTAAACCGGCTGTCCCCCAATGAATGGGCGGCGTTCGTTAGCGAAGTGAAAGCGTGCAACGGGTTGGAGCGCCGCCGCATTCTGCATCTGGCCTATGAACGGTGGCACGAACGGCAGATCCTGCGCGGGCTGGCAAGCCATCGGAGTTACCGCGGCCTGTCCGATTTCACCGGCAGACCCGCCGCGCAGGCGTTCTTCTGCCTGGATGAGCGCGAGGAATCGATGCGCCGGGCGCTGGAAGAAGCCGACCCGGAAGTGGAGACCTTCGGCTCGGCCGGCTACTTTGGCGTGGCCGTGGACTACCAGGGAATCGACGACCCGCACGGCGCGGCGTTCTGCCCGGTGGTTGTGAAACCCGAGCACGCGGTCCTGGAGCAGCCGAGAGCGGAAGACAGCGATTTGCTGGAGAGGCGGCGCTGGCGACGGCGGGTTCTCGGATTGCTCATGCGAACTTCGTTCGTATCGTCCCGGACGCTGATGCGAGGCTGGCTCTCGACCAGCGCTCTGGGATTGCTTTCGGCGGTTCCCCTGATTGGCCACCTGCTGGCTCCCAGGCGCTACTCGCAACTGCGCGAGTGGCTGAACAAGGCCTTTCTTCCCGAGCCGCGCACCGAACTGACGCTGATGCGAGGCACGGCTCAGGCGCAGGACGCCATGACGGGGCTGCTGATGGGATTCGCGGCGGAGGAAAAGGCGGAACGCGTGGCCAGCGTTTTGAAACCGGCGGGCCTGACCAGCCGCTTCGCCCGAATCGTGGTCATTTTCGGGCACGGATCGAGCAGCCTGAATAACCCGCACGAATCGGCGCACGATTGCGGAGCCTGCGGCGGACGCCGCGGCGGTCCCAACGCGCGGCTGTTTGCGGCGATGGCGAACCGGCCGGAAGTGCGCGAACGCCTCCGCCAACAAGGGATCGACATCCCCTGCGACACGTGGTTCGCCGGCGGCTATCACGATACCGCGAGCGACGACGTGGAGTTCTATGATCTCGACGCCGTTCCGGCCTCGCACCAGGGCGACCTGGACCGCATTCGCGCGTCCCTCGAAAAGGCGAGGGCGCGGAACGCGCACGAGCGCGCGCGGCGGTTCGATTCGTGCCCGGCTGGCGCCGGCCCGGACGCCACGCTTCGCCACGTGGAAGAACGCAGCGAACACCTGGCCGAACCGCGTCCCGAGTATGGCCACTGCACCAATGCGGTTTGCATCGTGGGCCGGCGCAGCCTGACGCGGGGGTTGTTTCTGGACCGGAGAGCGTTTCTGGTTTCGTATGACGCCTCAGTTGACCCGGACGACCGGAGCCTGGCGGCGCTGATGGCCGCGGTGGTTCCGGTCGGCGCGGGCATCAGCCTGGAGTATTACTTCTCTTACGTCGATAACGATCGCTACGGCTGCGGCACGAAGTTGCCGCACAACGTGACCGGGCTGGTGGGCGTGATGGACGGCCATGCCAGCGACCTGCGTACCGGATTGCCGTGGCAAATGGTGGAGATCCACGAGCCGGTGCGCATGCTGATGGTGATCGAGACCACGCCGGAACGCCTCATGAAGGTAATGAACGCGAACCCCGCGCAGCGCCGGTTGGTAGAGAACCGCTGGTTTCGGTTAGCCGCGATCGATCCGGAGTCGGGCCGCGTGTTCGTGCGGAGAGAGGACGGCTTTCGAGAGTTTGACGGGCCCGTGGAACGTTTACCAGTGGCGCTTTCTTCCGCCGAATGGTATGGCGGCAAAGCCCAACACCTGCCGATGGCCTGGATACAGATCGCAGCGGGGGGCCGGTAGTGGACTTTTTGCAAGCCATGTTGGTCTTTGCCGTGGTGGCGCCCGGCGCGGTATTCGGGGTGTTTGCGCTGCTGTGGCTGGCGGGCTGGGTTCCGGCGGAACGCGTGCTGACGCGAGCCACCGGCGCCACGTTTTCGGCTTCCGTGCTGGCCTTCGCCGCGATTGCGTGGAGGCTGGCACGGCCGGGAGTGCCGCCCGTGGTGGCCGAGTTCGGCAACTGGTTTACCGTGCAAGACTACCACTTCCCCCTGGTACTGATGGCGGACCGCCTGTCTCTGCCGTTCCTGGGATTGACCGCGGTGCTTTCGGGATTGGTCGGACAGTTCTCAGCCACGTATCTGCATCGCGAGGGCGGATTCCTGCGGTTCTTCCTGCTGCTTCATTTGTTCGCCTTCGGGTCGCTCGTCGCCTTTGCTGCCGGTTCCTTCGACTTGCTGGTGGGGGGATGGGAACTGGTGGGGATCAGTTCGGTGCTGCTGATTGCGTTCTTCCAGCAGCGGACGGCCCCCGTGGAAAACGGCCTTCGCGTTTTCGCGGTGTATCGCGCCTGCGACATTGGTTTGCTGGTGGGAGTGTTCGCCATGCATCATTGGGCGGGAACCGCGCGGTTCGCCGGCGGCCTTCCCAAACTCACGGGAATTGAAGCCCTGATCGTCTGTCTGCTTTTGCTGCTAGCGGCCGCCGGTAAGGGAGCCCAAGTTCCATTCTCGGGATGGCTTCCCCGGGCGATGGAGGGTCCCACACCGTCGAGCGCGATCTTTTACGGGGCGATTTCGATTCACGCGGGGGCGTATCTGCTCCTGCGGGTTCAACCGATGCTGGCGCAATCGGCACTGGCTTCCGCTCTGGTAGCGGCCACCGGCGTGATGACGGCGGTGCACGGAACCATCGCGGGCCGCGTGAGCGCGGATGCCAAGACGTCGCTGGCCTACGCGTCGCTCACGCAGGTGGGTGTGGTGTTCGTGGAGATTGCCCTCGGCTGGAAATGGATCGCGGTGGCGCACATCCTGGGGCATGCCATGGTTCGCACACTCCAGTTCCTTCGTGCGCCATCGGCGCTCCACGACTACCACCTGATGCATTCCGCCGTGGGCGGCGAATTCTCGCCGACGGGCCAGCTTCTGGAAGATCTGTTTCCGGAGGGCGTGCAGTTGTGGCTCTACCGGTGGGCCCTCGACCGCGGCCATCTCGACACGATTCTCGATCGTTGGGTGATCTATCCGCTCACGCGGCTGTCCAGGCTCCTCGCCAGGCTGGACGGCCTGGGGCAGGCCGGGGCTGCGGTCCGGCGGGAAGAGCCCATTTCGATGCCGAGCCCCGCGGGACAAGGGAGCGACTGATGGCGGACCCGACATTGGTGCTCGCGGTGGTGGCGGTCGCGGTTCCCTGGTTGGCGGCCCTGCTGGCGATCGTCAGCCGCCGGCATGCGCGCGTGATCGGCGTATCCGGTTGCCTGGTGTCGCTGTCAGCCAGCGCGCTTTTGCTGCGCGGCGCGCCGGCCCGGGAGTCATTGGACGAGGCGTTGATGGTCCTGTTCTCGAGCCTTACCCTGGGAGCCACGCTGGTGCTTCCGCGGCGCGACTGCAGGTCCGGCACGGTGGCTGGAATCCTCTTCGTTCTCGGATCCACGCTGTTAGCGTACTCGGCTCACAACCTGCTGGTGCTGCTGGGCGCCTGGATTTTGTCGACGGCCCCATTTTTCGTGGACCGTTGGTTCGGCTTCCCCACGTGGCGTCCGCGCGTCGGCCTGCTGCTTTCCAGCCTCGCCTTGATGCTGGCCATCGCGGTCATTGCGGTCCAGGGCCACGTGATGTCGATCGATCGGCTCAAGGGCCGGAGCCCGGGCGGGATGGCCGTCTTTGGTTTGCTGGTGGTTGCCGTTGTCTTCCGGAAAGGAATCTGCCCCGCTCACGCCTGGGTGGCGGATGCCGCCGAAAGCGGGCCCGCCATCCCCACCGCCCTCCTGTTGAACGGTCATTTTGGGGCGTTCCTGGTGGCCAAAGTGATTGTGCCACTCTTCCCGTACACGGCCCACAATCTGTTTCCGGTGCTCTCCTATCTTGCCTTGGCGACGGCGCTCTACACCGCGATCCTCGCGCTCACCGAGAACTCCCCTCGCCGCCTGCTCGCCTTTCTCTCGCTCAGCCAATCGGCGTGTATCCTGGCGGGCCTGGAGAGCCGGACCGCCGAAGGAATCACCGGCGCGCTGGTGCACTGGTACGTGGTGACGGCGTCGACGGTGGGCCTCTTCGGGATCTTGCGGCTGCTCGAGGTTCGCTTTGGCGAGAACCTGACGGCGAGCCGGTATCTCGGCTTGGCCCAGCATGCGCCTCGCCTGGCGGTATTCTTCATCGTATTCGGTCTGGCGTTGGTTGGGCTGCCAGGGACGCTGAGCTTTTGCTCTCAAGACCTTCTGATTCACGGAACATTGGCGTCACACCCGCTGACAGGGCTACTGCTGCCCGTGGCCACCGCCATGAATGCAGTAAGCGTCTTTCGCTTGTTCGCGCGGCTGTTCCTGGGCAAGCGCCGCACCGGTTTCACGGTGATGGCGGACGCCTTGCCGCGCGAGCGGTGGATTCTGGCCGCGGGGGTCTTGTTTGTGGTCTTCGGAGGACTGTTCCCGAATGCCATTGTCACCCTGCGGTCGGCCGAGGCGGAGGAAGTCGAGCAGGCGTTGAATACACCGATGCCCGCCGCCGCAGCCGGCTGTTCGAACCCGCCGAGTCACTCGCTCCGCAACACGACGACCGGATCCGCCCGCACCGCCCGCCGCGCTGGAATCACGCAGCCTGCCAGACCTGCGAGCACGAGCACGGTGGCCGCCACCACGAAGGTCGCCGGATCTCCCGGCGACACTCCGGCCAGCAGGGTGCGCAGCAGCCGCGTCACGAACAGCGCCAGCGGCAGCCCGGCCATCAGCCCGATCGCGAGTGGCCGCAGACCTTGGCGGAACACCAGCCCCAGAATGTCGGCGCTGGTTCCGCCCAACGCCAGCCGGATCCCGAACTCCTGCATCCGCTGGCTCACCGCATGAGCCGTAACGGAGTACAATCCGATGGACGCCAGCACCAGGGCCACCGCCGCGAACACCGTGCAGATGGCGCCAAACAGACTGGTGGTCAACCGGTTTTCGGCGATGCGGTCTTCGAGCGAACGTAGTTGGTACACCGCCAAGCCGCCATCCACCTGTTGCACTTCGCTCCGGAAGGCGTGCGCCAGTGTCGACGGCGGCACCGCGGTGCGTGCCACGACATACGCAATCCGCTGCGGCGCCTCGGCCCACGGCACGTAGATCACGGGCGAATGCTCCAGCGGATGGCGGTTGTCCTGCAGAATGTCGGGGATCACGCCGATCACGCTCAGCCACGGTTGTGCCCTATCGTTCACGAAGAGGCGGAGCCGCCTTCCCAGCGGGTCCTCTCCGGGCCAAAACTTCGCTGCCAAGCTCTGGTTGATCACTGCCAGCGGCGTTGGGGACTCGCTCTCCGCGTTGGTAAACAGCCGTCCACGGCGCGCCTGCACCTGCCAGACGCCGAAGGAATCGGCTGTAGCGACGATCGCGGCCAAACTCGGCAGGCGGCCCCCGGACGGCGCCGCACCCTCCAGTTCGTAGGAATACGGAATCCAGTGGCCCAGCGGCAGATTCGAAACCACCGCCGCGGCTTTCACGCCCGGCAGAGCATCCAGACGCCGCACCAGCGTCTGGTGAAACCGCATCAGGTCTTCCTGCCGTGGGTACTTGGCTTCCGGAAGGTTCACCAGCATGGTGAGCACGTTGGCGGTGTTGACTCCGATCGGGGTCCGGTACAGGTTGGCGGTGCTGCGAATCATCAGGCCGGCTCCCGCGAGCAGCATCACACACAGGGCCATTTCGAACGCGACCAGCATGCTGGACAACCGCAGACTGCGGCGCCCGCCCAAGGTGCCATAGCCGCCGTCCTTCAGCGACCCATGGAGATCCACCTTGGCCAGCCGCAGCGCCGGAACCAGTCCGAACAGCACTCCAGTGGCAACGGAAATGGCCGCCAGATATGCGTAGGCGGCGACATCCAGTTGCAGGTTCAGCCAAGGTGGCTTCACCCTGCCGCCTGTGCCCGCATCGAACCAGCGCAATCCCCCGATGGCCACCATCCAACCTAACAGGCCGCCCGCCAGGGAAAGCAGCATACTCTCGATCAGCAGTTGCCTGATAATCCGCAACCGCCCGGCCCCGATCGCCACGCGGATGGAAATCTCCCGCGCCCGGCTTGCGGCGCGCGCCAGCAGCATATTGGCAACGTCCGCGCAGGCGATCAACAGGACGAATCCCACCGCCCCGAACAGCACCAGAAACAGGGGCCGCATGCCATAAACGCCCGTGATCGCGATGATCGGCTGTATCTCCAGCGTGAGTCCCTTGTCGGTATCCGGAAACTGAGCCGCCAGTTGCGCCATCAGTGTATCCAGTTCCGCGCGCGCCGCCCTCACGTTGACACCGTCAGCCAACCGGCCATACAGCATCAGGTCGCGGTAGTCGCGCTTTTCGAGCGCCGCCGTGGGCACGAGCGGCGCCCATAAGTCGGTGTCCTCGGGGAAGCGCTTTCCCGGAGGCATTACTCCCACCACCTGCATTGGCACTTCATCGACGCGGATGGTTTGGCCCACGATGGCGGGGTTGCCGCCGTACCGCTGCTGCCAGACGTGGTGGCCCAGCAGCACTACCGCGCTCGCGCCCGGCAGCTCGTCGGCTGCCGTGAGGTCGCGGCCCAACAACGGCTTTTGGCGCGCCACCGCATTGCCGTTCGCCGATATGCGGACGCAGTAATAGCGCTCCGGCAGGCCGCTGCGGTCGCTCACATTGACCGCCAGAAACTGGTACGCGGCCAGCCCCTGCAACGAATGCACCCGTGCGCGCAGATCGCGGAAGTCCGGGTAGGACGACCCGAAGTTCTGTACGCGTCCCACATCGGTGGCGGTCACTGCGATTACCCGGTCGTGGTGATCCAAATTCATATTCCAGGAGATCGCCCCGTTGACAATCGTGAACATGGCGGTGTCCGCACCGATCCCCAGTGCCAGCGCGATCACCGCGACCGCCACAAATCCCGGATTCCTGCCGAAGGTCCGAGCGGCATACCAGGCGTCCTGCCACAGCGTCTCGATCCCGGCGAAGGTCCCAAAGCGCCGGCGGGCGTTGGCGCCAGGGGTCTCCCGCGCGGCCATTTTTTGAAAGCGTTTCATCTTCAGACCGTCTCCGTAGCTACCGCCTCAGTGCGTCATCGCGTAGACCACGTAGTTGGACACGATGCGGAAGGCGAGGGCGGAGAACCTCTCGTCATACGCGGGCCAGTCGGCCCACTCCCAAGCGTCGCCGAGGTCCATGTTGTGGCAGATGGCGACCACGAGCCGGCCGCGGTCGTCATAGATGCCACGCCAGCGCGGTTCGTAGCCGTCGTACTCGTAAGTGCGTCCGCTCCTCAGGTACTGGGCGCCGGGGACCTGGTAGCGATTCTCCAGGTCGTAGATGACGTGGAAAATCGGGTCGCTGTTCGGAAGGTCGACGATGGGGCGGTCGGGGAAGACGCGTTTCATGGTCGCCGTGAACACCTCCCATTCCTCCGTACCGTGAAAGTCGTCGCACATGAAAAAGCCGCCGCGGTCCAGGAACTCGCGCATCTGCTTGACCTGGAAATCGGTGAGTTGCCAGTGGCCGACCTCGACGGCGTACAGCCAAGGATAGTTGAAGGCGTCGGGGCCGTCATCCAGATCGACCGGCTGCTCGACCGAACGAGCGTGGATCCGGGTGAGGCGGCGGATGGCGAGAGAGACGTGGCGGTCGGCCGAGGTGTAGTCCGTGGTCCAACTCGAATTGCCCTGCTTCCAGTTGCCCCAACGGTACCGGAAGCCACGGCCGTGAATCGGACCCGGGAAGGGCGGGTACATCAGCCGCGCGAAGACCCATTCGGTCTTCTCCTGGTAGTCGGGGGGAATCGCGATGTTGTCCTGACCGGGATACTCGCGCCAAGGCAACTGCCAGGCCAGGGCGCTCGCGAGGGTCAGGATTACGGCACCCGCGGACAGCAGGGTTTTCTCGAGGGGACCCACGATGCCTATTATATGACCGTGGGCCAGGAGGCCCACGCCACTTTTCAAAAGCCTGTCTGCTCGGTGCGGGCGATAATCTCGTTTTGCAGCGCCGGCGTCAGGTCGCAGAAGTAGTCGCTGTAACCTGCGACACGGACGATCAGGTCGCGGTGCTTTTCGGGGCAGGCCTGAGCCTCGCGCAGGGTCTGGGCGGTCACCACGTTGAACTGGATGTGGTGGCCATCGAGCTTGAAATAGGACCGCACCAGGTGGGCCATGTTTTGCAAGCCGGCATCGCCTTCCACGAGTTTGGGCGTGAACTTCTGGTTGAGGAGCGTGCCGCCGGTGCGAGCGTGGTCCAGCTTGGCCGCCGATTGGATTACGGCGGCTGGACCCTTGCGGTCGGCGCCCTGTGACGGCGAAATGCCGTCGGAGTGGGGCTCCCAGGCCCGGCGGCCGTCGGGCGTCGCGCCGGTCACCGAGCCGAAATAGACGTGGCACGTGGTGGAGAGGTAATTCACACGGTAAGTTCCGCCCTTGGTGTTGGGGCGGCCGTTGACCGTCTCGAAGAAGGCGTTGAAGACCTGCACCAGAATCTCGTCGGCGTAGGCATCGTCGTTGCCGTACTTGGGGGTCTTGTTCCACAGCAGGAGGCGCGTCTTCTCGTGACCTTCGAAGTTGGCACGCAGCGCTTCCAGCAGGCCGTCCATGGACAGGGTCTGACGATCGAAGACGTGGTACTTGATGGCGGACAGGCTGTCGGTGCAGGTTCCGGGGGCCACGGCCATGATATAGGTGGAGTTGTAGCGCGGGCCGCCATCGTTATAATCGCGGCCCTTGCCGATACAGTCGTCCACCAGGATCGAGAGGAACGGCGCGGGCATGTTGCGCGCGTAGAGCCGCTCAATGACGTTGTTGCCGCGGACCTTGATATCGACGAATTGGCGCAACTGGCGCTGGAAGGCGGCGAAGAATTCGGGGTAGGTGCGGAACGCGCGCGGGTCGCCGGTGGGTGCGCCGATGGTCTTGCCAGTCCGCGGGTCCACTCCGTTGTTTAGAGCGATCTCCAAGACTTTAGGCAGGTTGAAATAGCCGGTAAGGATGTAGGCTTCCTTGCCGAACGCGCCGGTTTCGACACAGCCGGAGGTGCCGCCGGCGCGGGCATCCTCGATGGATTTGCCCTGACGGAGCAACTCCTCCACCACCATGTCGGCGTTGAAGATCGAGGGCTGTCCCCAGCCTTTGCGGACGATCTCCAGCGCCCGCTTCAGGAAGTGATCGGGGGTCCTCTTGCTGAGCTGGATGTTGGAGGAAGGCTGCAGCAGCCGCATCTCGTCAATGACGTCCAGCACCAGGTACGAGAGGTCATTCACACCTGACGAGCCGTCCGGCCGCAGACCCCCGGTGTTGATGTTGCAGAAGTCGGTGTAGGTGGCGCTCTCCGCGGCCGTTACTCCCACTTTGGGAGGCGCAGGCTGGTTGTTGAACTTGACCCAGAAGCAGCCGAGCAACTCGCGGGCGGATTCGCGGGTGAGGGCGCCGGCGGCGAGGTCGCGCTGGTAGAACGGGAAGAGGTTCTGGTCCAGGTGGCCGGGGTTGAAGGAATCCCAGGTGTTCTGCTCGGTAATCACGCCGAGGTGGATGAACCAGTAGGCCTGCAGGGCTTCGCGAAAATCGCGCGGTGGGTGGGCCGGCACGCGGCGGCAGGTGGCCGCGATGTGGACAAGCTCGGCCTGGCGGCGCGGGCTGGCTTCCGCGGCTGCCATCCGCTCCGCCAATTCCGCGTGGCGCCCGGCGAAACGGATGACCGCGCCCGCGGTCACCTCCATGGCCTTCAACTCCTGCTGCTTTTCGTAGGCGCGCGGGTCATTGAGGAAGTCGAGGCGGGACAGGCTTTCGGCCACGTCGGCCTGGAGGTCGAGGAGACCCTTACGGTAGATCACGTCGCCCAGGACGGTGTGGCCGGGCGCGCGCTGCTCCATGAATTCGGTGTAGATGCCGGCTTCGTAGGCATCCTTCCACGCCGGTTCCATTTCGGCGAAGATGCGGTCGCGCATGCTGTAGCCCTGCCAGTAGGGAATGATCTTCTCCGCCTGCGCGCGCCGCGCCGGTTCGCTCACACCATAGGAAATTTTCTCGCGCGAGTTGAGAACCTCGAAGTCTTCGAGAGTGTGGCAGCAGAGCTCGGGATAGGTGGGAGTGGCCTTGGGACGCGGGCCGCGTTCGCCCACGATCAACTCGCCGGGGCCAATGTAGATGGTGCGGCGCTCCAGGATGTACGCGAGGGCGTGCGCGCGCAGCAACGGAGGCGAGAGCGGCCCGGCCCGCAGATAGAATTCGGTGAGGAGTTCGGCCCGCTCCAGGGAGAGCCAGGGCTTGGTATCCAGGCTGCACTGCCGCAGTTGCGCTACGCGTTCCGTCATGGTCTAGAGCCTCGAACTGTTGCATTCAGGCCTGCGCGCGCGAGGGTATCGCGGAAGCGTGCCAGGCCGGCGGGGTCGGGGAGGGGAGTGCCGGCCGACCGGTAGGGCCGCCCCATACGCCGGTACTTTTCGACACCGGTCTGGTGGTAGGGCAGGAGCTCCACCCGGGCGACGGGGAGCCCTGCCAGATAGCTGGCGAAATGCTCGACCTCGGCGGTATCGTCGTTGATTCCCGGGACCACGGGGATCCTTACGGTGACCGGGTGGCCGCGCGCCACCAGTTGTTCCAGGTTGCGGAGGATGGGGCCGTTCCAAACGCCCGTGTGCCGCCGGTGCCTGGCGGGGTCCATCAGTTTGAGGTCGAAGAAGACGTGGCCGGCGAAGAGCGCCACGCCGAGGAATGCGGCCTCCTGCGCGTAGCCGCAAGTTTCCAGACTGGTGGCAATGCCGTGGTCCTGGCAGGCGCGCAGCAGGGCCAGGGCAAATCGCGGCTGGGCCGTGGGTTCGCCGCCCGAGAGCGTGACACCTCCGTCCGACTGGTCGAAGAAGATCACGTCGCGCTCGATCTCGGCCATGAGGTCTTCGAGGGAAACCTGCCTGCCGGCAAGCTGGCGTGCCTCGGCGTGGCAGACGTCCGCGCAGGCGCCGCAACGGCGGCAGGAACTCGCGGTGCGCAGGCCGCCGGCGACACTTTCGATGGCGTGGTTGGGGCAGGCGGCCAGGCAATCGCCGCAATGGCGGCAGCGCTCCGCGAAATACATAGGGGTAGGGCGGAGGCTCTGGCTTTCGGGGTTATGACACCAATCGCAGGCGAGCGGACAACCCTTCAAGAAAACCGTCGTGCGGATACCGGGCCCATCCTGCGTGGAGAACCGCATGACGTTGAAGATTGCGCCGGTCACGGCTCACCCTCCTTTCACGCCGGGAAGGAGAACTTCTGCGCCAGTTTCACGAGCTTGAGCACGCGATAAATGTCGGCGTTGACACCGCGCAACACCACCTGAACGGACCGGCCGGCAGCCAGACCGGCCAGCTCTTCCATCGCTGCGACCGCGCCTGGATCTATGCGGGGCACGGAAGAGAAATCCAGAACCACTTCGGCTTCGCCATGGTTCATCTTTTCAACGGCCTCCTGTAAGGCATGAACCACGTGTTCCGGGTCGACTTGAATCCACACAGCACTTGTTGTCATACGCACGACCATTCCATTGCAGTGAATTGCTCAGACACGCTAACCCCTTTCCCGGGCCCTCGGCCCCGATAGGCGCTCCAAAACAGCTCGACCAGCTCGCTCACCAGCGGCATGCGAGGGTTCGAGCGCCACGAGGGATCGTCAAAAGCGATCTTGGCCAAATCGGGCATGGCCCGCTCGAATTCCTCTTTGGAGATCCCCAGGTCCGCAATCGAGCGCGGAACCTCCAGCCGGTCGAGTAACTGCTCGGTTGCGGCGATCAGGTTCTGCACCTTGGCCGCCACAGAATCGCCGCCCAGCCCGAGCAGGTCCGCAACCATGGCGTACTTTTTGTGGGCGACATATGCGCGCTGGTTCGGCGACGGCATGAACTTGGTGGGCACCGAAGCGTTAAACGCGATGACATGCGGCAACATCAGGGCGTTGGCCCGGCCGTGCGCCACCCCGAACCGCGCGCCAAAAGCGTGAGCCAGCGCGTGATTGACGCCCACGGAAGCGTTGGAAAACGCCAGCGCCGCGATACAGGCGGCATTGTGCATCATGCTGCGCGCTTCTACATTTCGCGGGTTCTCGTAAGCGATGGGAAGATACTTGAACGCCATCCGAATCGCCTGCATGGCATTGGAGTCCGTGTAGGGAGAAGAATGAATGGAGACCCCGGCTTCGAGTGCGTGGGTCAGACAATCGATGCCGGTATCGGCGGTAAGGCCCTTCGGCATCGACATCACGAACTGCGGATCGACGATGGCCACATCCGGACTGAGGGAGTAGTCGGCGAGAGTCACTTTGCGCCCACGTTGCTTGTCGATCAGGACGGCGAACGGAGTGACCTCGCTCCCGGTTCCGCTGGTCGTGGAGACGGCAATCAGGCGCACCTGGTTGGTTCTGCCTGTAGGATACTGGACCACACGCTTGCGAATATCCAGAAACGGCGCGGCCAGTTCTTCCAGGTCGGCCTCCGGCGATTCGTACATCAGCTTCATGATCTTCGCCGCATCGATGACGGACCCGCCGCCCAACGCGACAATCTGGTCCGCCCGGTGCAGGTTGAGAGCCTCCACCCCCTCCAGGACAACCTTGACCTCGGGCTCCGCGTCGGGAATAGCCAGGACCCGGACGAGAGTTTGCGGCGGGAGGGAGCGCCGCACAACGTCGACGAGGCCCAACCGTTCCAGGGCCGGATTGGTGACGAGCATGGTGGCGCGCGAGGGGAACTGGCGGAGGTTCTCGACGGCGTTCATGTTGAAGTAGATTTGGTTGGGAACGCGGAACCACATATGCGCTTGTGTCCTCCGGGCCACTCGTTTGATGTTGAGGTAGTGATACACATTGACGTTGTCGGTGGTGCTGTTGCCGCCGCCGGTACCGCAACCGAATGAGAAGGTGGGCACCATATCGTTGTAAACGCCGCCCAGGGCCCCGATGGACCCGGGCGAGTTCACGATGATGCGCCCGGCGTCGATGACCTCGCTGAACTGCCGGATGGTCTCGTCGTTGCGGGAGAAAATGACCGCCGTATGTCCCAGGCCCCCGAGGTGATTCAAGTCCATGCAGACCCGGAGCGCCTCATCCACGGACCTGGCCCGGTAGACCGAGAGCACCGGGAACAATTTTTCGACCGATAAGGGGTGTTCGGGCCCCACGCCTTGAATCGGCGCAATCAACAGCTTGGTGTGCGGCTTGACCGAAAGGCCAATGAAGCGGGCGATATCGGTGGCTTTCTGGCCAATCGCCATGGGCTGCATGAACCCGGTTTCGGGGTTGATGACGGTGCGCCCCAGCAGCGCCGTCTCTTTCTCGTTGCAGATGTGGGCGCCCAGTTCGGCGAACTTCTTCAGGACCGCGTCGTAGACCTCGTCGTCGATCACTACCGTCTGCTCGGAGGCGCAGATGGTTCCGTTATCGAAGGTTTTGGAAGTGATGATGTCCACCACGGCCATGTCGAGATCGGCTGTCTTATCCAGATAGACGGGCGTATTGCCCGGCCCGACGCCCAAGGCTGGTTTGCCGGAGCTATAGGCGGCCTTGACCGCGCCCGGCCCACCGGTGGCGTCGATCAACCGGATGTCCTTGTGGTGCATCAGGTAGACATTGTCGTCGATGGTGGGCGAGTCCAGGCAAGTGAACACGCCTTCGGGAGCGCCGTGCTTCACCGCAGCCTCGTACATGATGCGGATGGCCTCCTGGCAGCAGCGCCAGGCCTTCGGGTGGGGGCCGAAAATCACCGCGTTTCGCGTTTTGATGGCCATGATGCATTTGAAGAGGACGGTGGCGGTGGGGTTGGTGATGGGCGTAATCGAGAAGATGAGCCCGATCGGTTCCGCCACCTCGACCAGACCGCGTTCCGGAAACTCGCGAATGACGCCAACGGTACGCTTGTCTCTGACGTAGTCGTACACGAACTCCGTGGCCACCATATTCTTGATGGCCTTGTCTTCGAGGACGCCGAGCCTGGTTTCCTCAATGGCCAGGCGGGCCAGATACTGAGCTTGCTCCAACCCGGCCAGGACGATCGCTTTGACAATGCGATCGACATCCTGCTGAGTGCATTGGGTAAAGACGGCGGCGGCGGTCCGGCCCTGCCTGACCAGTCCTTCCAGGTAAGCAATGCGCTCGTCACTGAGGCTTGCGGCCTGCTCCTTCATGCGTAAATCCTCCTGGCTCTCCTCACTATCATCTATATAACGATCTGCTTATCTGATAATATAACGCGCTGCACGGGAGGAATGGGAAGGCCGCGCGGCCCGGGCTGAGAGACGAAAGGGCGACGGGTTGCCGCCGGGAGTCGTCGTCTCGAAAGACTTCAGCACGGCGTTCGCGGTCACGTTGACAGCGCTCCCCGTCAGTTGCGCGGGCTGTCCGCTTCCATATGGACCGTCCGTGTAGTGTTCGCTTAAACCAACCCACACAGGCAGGAATGCCCGTGTTACCGTGTCTCCATGCGCGCACTTTGGCTTGTTGCCTGTCTCCTTCCGGCTGTGGCTTTCACTCAACCCGCGGATCTGATCCTGAGCAATGGAAAAATCGTCACCATGAACGCGGCCGCGCCCACGGCGGAGGCGATCGCCATGCGCGGCGGCAAAATCATCGCGGTGGGAAGTGACGCGGACATTCGTAAGCAAGCCGGCCAGAGCACCCGGCGCATCGACCTGCACGGCATGCTGGCCATACCCGGCTTCATCGAAGGCCACGGCCACTTCACTGGCGTCGGCGAGTTCCGCATGGGCCTCGACCTGCGCGAGGCCCGCACGTGGGACGACATCGTGGCCCAGGTGGGCCGGGCCGCCAAACAGGCCAAGCCCGGGGAGTGGATCATCGGCCGGGGCTGGCATCAATCCAAGTGGACCAGGGCGCCGGAGCCCAATGTGGAAGGCTTCCCGCTGCACGCCTCGCTCGATCAGGTCTCGCCCAACAACCCGGTGCTGCTCACCCACGCCAGCGGCCACGCTGCGTTCGTCAACGGCAAGGCCATGGAGGCCGCCGGCATCACCGGCAAGACGCCCGATCCGCCCGGTGGCGAGATCCTCAAGGACCCCAAGGGCGGCCCAACAGGCCTGCTGCGCGAACGGGCGCAGGGCCTGGCCAGCCGCGCTCACGGCGAGTGGGAAGCCCGGCTGACACCCGCCGCACGCCAGGCCGAAAAGCGCAAGGCGATTGAGACGGCGATGAACGAATCCATCTCCAAAGGCATCACTACTTTCGAAGACGCAGGTTCGCCATTCGACACCATCGACACATTGCGGAGCATGGCTGAGAAGCACGAACTCAAGCTGCGCATTTGGATGATGTTACGCGTCCCCACCGAACAGATGGCCGCCAACATGGACCGCTACCGCGTGATCGGCGTGGGCGGCGACTACTTCACGGTGCGCGCCGTCAAGCGGGCCATCGATGGCGCTCTCGGCTCGCGCGGCGCGTGGCTTCTGGATCCGTACACCGACAAGCCCGATAGCGCCGGTATGAACAACGACGACCCGGCCGATGTTCGCAAGGTGGCCGAGCTCGCCATCCAGCACGGCTATCAGATGTGCGTGCATGCCATCGGCGACCGCGCCAATCGCGAGACCCTGAACATCTACGAGGAAATCTTCAAGGAGCATCCGGACCGGAAGAACCTGCGCTGGCGCATCGAGCACGCGCAGCACATCGGCGCCGCCGATATTCCACGCTTCGGCCAGTTAGGGGTGATCGCCGCCATGCAGGGGGTACACTGCACGTCGGACGCGCCGTATGTGCTGCTGCGCCTCGGCCCCAGGCGCGCCGAAGAGGGCGCCTACGTCTGGCAGAAGCTGATGAAGTCGGGCGCGGTGGTAGGCAACGGCACCGATGCGCCGGTGGAGGACGTGAGCCCGCTGGCGTCGTTCTATGCATCGGTGAGCCGCAAGCTCAAGGACGGCACGGTATTCTATCCGGACCAGCGCATGAGCCGCGAAGAGGCGCTGAAGTCGTATACGTGGAATAACGCGTACGCGGCTTTCGAGGAGCAGTTGAAGGGTTCGCTTGAAGTGGGCAAACTGGCCGATATCACGGTGCTCTCACGCGACATCATGACGATTCCGGAAGATGAGATCCCCGCCACCGATGTGGTCTACACGATTGTCGGAGGCAAGGTGGCGTTTGAACGGACGGGGATGCCGCGGTAGGTTGTGGGGCGGGCTATGTTGCCCTATAGGCGCTAAAGGAACGCCACCGGCGAAATGACCACCGCTGCGCGCGCGATCGAGTCTCAGGCCGGGGTTGGTTGAAACTTCCCAGAAACCGTATCGGGGGCCAGTAACGAGGCCACCAGGGCGATGGGATGATCCGAGCTTTGTACGAGTGGCCGACCAAACACCCGCGGGGCCAGATAAACACTACGCCGTCAGTGAGGATCTAAACCGACCCGCAGATGTCAGCGTATTCCGTCCTTGTGGCCGTTGCTGCTACTCTGGCAGGCGCAAGCGCGCCAGCAAACCCGCAAAACGGTTATCGGGCCGCAGGATATCCCAGATTGGGTCAGTCCTGAGCCAATAGATACCCAGAGCGTGCGCGTCGCAAGCTTTGCCCAGCCACTCAAACGCCATGTCCCGCTCGTCCAGCCCAAGATGACAAACGGCTATTTGAGTGGCTATTGAATCTCGCATAATAGAGTGACAGATTCTTGCGTTTTATAGTGACAACGCATTAAGCCAGCCGTATAATCTGGTCATGGTGGTCCGCAGACCACGCCGCGAT
>Ga0209698_10000279_pt1 | contig 56793 bp, 34 predicted proteins | sample LitLauG_LLR_2012_FD_187203 | JGI IMG/M metagenome (GOLD analysis project Ga0209698, IMG submission 187203) | Freshwater sediment microbial communities from Pennsylvania, USA - Little Laurel Run_MetaG_LLR_2012 (SPAdes) (version 2) | ecosystem: Environmental > Aquatic > Freshwater > Creek >...
GCGACTGGCGGTCAGCAACCTCGAACTCCTCGCCGTACGCAGAATCGGCAAACCCGCGTAATATGCCCACTTTGTCAGATTCTCGCTCAGAGGGGTTTTTGTTTGCAATCAAGCAGATTGACAACCGGTATTCGCAGCGAATGGGCAATCCCAAGCTCGTAGCACACGTTCGCATTCTGATCCGTCAAAACAGCGATGCACAAATCCGCGCGCGTGATGCGGTCAAAAATCTGATCAGAGATTCTTCCAGGATCGCCCAAACGGTCGGAGCGAACGGGACTATCGAAGTTGACAAGCCCCTTCACGCGCTCGAGTGCCGCGACGATGATCTTCTCGAGGACCAAGTCGGCATGTTTACGCTTACGAGACCCGCGATCACCTATCGGGCTGATCACGAAACATTGCATCTTCCGGCCGGCCATATACCCGCTCCATTGTGGCTTAGTTCAGGAGACACCACGAAGAAGGTTATCATACACCCGATTCAGGCATTTATGATCCGGCGCAGACCACGGTGGATGAGTTGCTTCCGGGGAGGAATCGCGCCACACGGTCCGCCAGCCCACCCACGCGCGCTACTCCCACCGCAGCGCACGCATCGGATCGATCCAGGTGGCGCGGCGTGCCGGAATGTAGCCTGCCAGCGCGGTCACGGCCGCGATTCCCAGCGCCGCGGCCGTCATGGTGAGCAGGTCGGTGGGCTGCACCCCGAAGAGCTGCGCTTGAATCAGCCTGGTGATCGCGTAGGCGCCGGCAAGGCCGAGGGCTACACCGATTCCGCCGAGCGTCAGGGTTTCCCGCATCACCATCCACACCACGGAACTTTGGCGCGCGCCGAGCGCCATGCGAATGCCGATTTCGCGGGTGCGCCGCGCCACCATGAACGCCATCACGCCGTATAGCCCCAGGGCGGCCAGCAGTGTGGCGAGACATCCGAAGACGCTCGAGAGCGTGGCCAGCAGCCGCTCCGTGAGCAGCGAGATCTCCAATTGGTCGTCCACCGTGCGCATGCTGTACATGGGCACGCCGGCATCGACCGCTTTCACTGCCGTGCGCAAGGTATTGAACAGGTGTGTTGGGTCGCCTTGTGCGCGCACGTAGACCGTGGCCCCGTTGGCAAACTGCTGCTGTTGGATGGGGACGTAGACCTCGTACGGAATCTCGTCGCGCATACTTTCGTATTTCGTGTCTCCCACCACGCCCACGATCTGGATGTCGGTCTTGGTTCCCGGGTCGATCCCCATTCCGATGTGGCGGCCCAGCGGATCGGCGCCGCCAAAGTAGCGCTGGACGAATTTCTGGTTCACGATGCCTACCTTGGGCGCGCCGGCAATGTCCCGGTCGTTGAAGTCGCGGCCCAGCAACACCGGAATCTTCAGCGTCTGGAAGAACCCGGGGCTGCAAAACTGCATGTGGGGATCGGGGCGCTCATCCTGCTTGGCCGAGTAACCTTCGATGGTGACCCAGTTATCCCACTCGTCGTCTTCCAGCACCGGGACCACGGCGAAGGTGTGAGATTCCACGCCGGGTAGGGCGTTCAAGCTGTCGCGCAGGCGGCGATAGTAATCCCTGCTCCAGTTGAGATCATAGCGGTTCAGGGTGGGGTCGACGTCGAAGGCGAGCAGATTCCTGACCTCGAAGCCGGGATTCAGCGTCTTCAGGTTGCGCAAGCTCTGCAGGAACAGCCCTGCGCCGATCAGCAGCAGCAGAGACAGCGAAACCTGCGCCACCACCAGGCCCATGCGCAATCCGGCGGAACCGCCGCGGATGACGGCGCCCGCCTGGTCTTTCAAGGTATTCGAGACATTGGGCCGGGTGGCTTGCAACGCCGGAATCAGTCCGAAAAGAATACCGGCCGCGAGCGAGACAGCGAAGGTGAAGCCCATGACCATCCAATCCGGCGTGCCGGAAAGGGAAAGCGGCGTGTGTCCGGACGGTAGAAAATCGATCAGGGCCTGATCGATCGCGATGGCCAGGCCCACACCCAGAATTCCGCCGGCCGCCGCTAACGCCAGGCTTTCCACCAGGAGTTGACGGACCAACGTTCCGCGCGAGGCGCCCAAGGCCAGGCGAACCGCGATCTCCTTCTGCCGCGCCGAGGCGCGCGCGATCAGCAGATTCGCCAGATTCGAGCAGGCGATCAAGAGCACCAGGCCGACGATGGCCATGAGCGCCAACAGCGGCTTCGAGTACGTGCGGCGCAAGTTGGAGCGGCCCTTCGATCCGGGCATCACCTCCATCCACATTTTCAGGAATTCCTGTTTGACGAACGGCGAGGCCTTGGAGAAGGGCTTCTCCGTCACTTCGCGGTTCAAAATCTGGTGGAACAGAGGCTGCAGCCCGGCCTGCGCCTTTTGCATCGTCATCCCCGGCTTGAGGCGGCCGAAGACCTGAGTCCAGCGGAAGCGGTTGATGTTCAGACGGTTGAAATCCGAGCGGGGCAGGTCGTCCTTCATCGTGATCGGGATGCGAATCTGCGGAGCGCGGCCCGGCTCCACCCCGTCGAATCCCGCCCGGCTTACACCGATGATGGTTAGCGCCCGGCCGTTGACCACGATCTGTTTTCCGACGATGCCCTGGTCCGCGCCAAAACGCGCGCGCCAATATCCGTAACTGAGGACGGCCAGTGGATGCCCGCCTTGAATCAGATCGTCGGATGCAGTGAACACACGGCCCACCGCCGCGCCGATGCCGAGGACCGGGAAGAAGTTGCCCGAAACAAAATCGGCCCCGATCAGCTCCGTGCGGCCTTGGAACGACGCGCTCACCGTGCCCGGATACGTGCAGAACATGCCGCTGAAGACCTGGTTCTTGTCGCGAATCTCCTGATACATGGGGTAAGAAATTCGATCCGGTCCGTTGTTGCCGCCGTAATGCTTGCCGCGACCGGCCAGCATCACGAGTTGTTCCGGATCCTTCACGGGAAGCGGCTGCAAAATGAGCTGGTTGATGAGCGTGAAGATGGCCGTATTGGCGCCGATACCCAGGGCGAGCGAAAGCACCGATACGGTCAGAAATACGGGCGACTTGCCCAGCGTGCGCAGGGAATAATGGAGGTCTCGCAGTAACCCAGCCATGGATGGTTATACTGCGCGGCGGCGAAAAGGTTACGGAAAAACGGATGCCGCTTAGCCGCCGCACCGGGCGACAATCAGAGTAAGGTCATCGTGCTGCTCATGGGGGCTGAATTGACGGACCTCGTCAAGCACCGCAACGAGCATGGCTTGTGGCGGCAGGTCCTGATGCCGGCGCAAAGCGTCGATCAGGCCGTGCTCGCCAAATTCCTCTCCGGCGGCGTTGAACGATTCGGTGATGCCATCGGTGTAAAGCGCGAGGATGTCTCCCGGGCAAAGCTGGAATTCCCCGATCGAGCAATCCCACTGCTCGAAAAGCCCCAGAACCGTAGCCGTGGAATCGAGGCGGGTCACGCTGTGATCGCTGCGCAGCAGAAGCCCGCAGAGATGCCCGCAGTTTGCGTAACGTAAATGGCGCATGCGATCGTCATATTCGGCGAAGAACAGGGTAGCGTAGGCGCTGTCGGTAGTGTTCTCGTAGAAGAGACGGTTCACCGATTGCAGGAACCGCCGCGGCTGATCGAGAGCGATGGCGCACTGGCTGCGCAGGTTGGCCTGGAGATTGGCCATCAGGAGAGCGGCCGCAATACCCTTGCCGGCGATGTCGCCGAGCACCAGCCCCAGCCGGCCCTGACCCAGGTTCAAGAAGTCGTAGTAGTCGCCGCCCACCTGGCGCGCCTGAATGCACGAACCGGCGTAGTCGAGGGTGCCGCAGGCCGGCAGCGTCTGGGGGAACAGCCTGGCCTGCACCTGTCTGGCAATTTCCAGTTCCTGGGCGGCGCGGCGTTCCGATTCCAGTTTTCGGGCGGCCGCGCGCCGCTGATCTTCCAGGCTCCGGCTCACCTCATCGAAACTCACCAGGGCGAAGGAATTCCGATCGATATCCTCGAAGCGGGTATAGACAGCGCCCCACACCGGAGCCTGGTTGGCTAACGGCAGCGGGCGCCCAAACTGCATTCGCCTCAGGCGCGGCGTATGACGAAAGCGAACCCCGCGCCTGCTCCACTCGCGAAACTTGGCAGGGAGATCATCGGTAAGGAACACAATGTGAGTAGCGCGGCCGATCAGCTTGTGCTCCCTCGAATCGGGTTCGGGTGCGATCAGGGCCAGGACGGCTTCGCCATCGGGAGGGCCAACCGCTACCCAGCGTTGACCGGATTGGAGGCGGGCATCGAAGGCCAGATCGAATCCGAGCTGGTCCACGTAGAACCGCAGGCTTCGGTCTTGATCCCGCACATAAATATTCACCGCATGCATGCGGAGATACGGCTCGGCGGGCGAGGGAGAGTTGTCCATCGCCGTGATTATAAGCCGGATCTTGCCGTACGATTTCGCCGCGAGTACCCGGTGAATTGGGAAGGTCTCCCCGAGGTCACCGAATACCCCGACCCCGACGCTCAAAACGCAAATATTCCCGGCGCACGTGCCGCTGGCACCTCAGGCGCGAGCAGGAGAGTCGATTCAGGCCTGGTTCATCGAGGCGTACGGACCGGATGCTCCGGAGCCACCCGCACCAGAAACGTGCCGGAGAAGGCTTGTCCGGGCCTTCCCCTCGGGATGCGCAAAACTCCAGATAGTCATCTACCGAGTCCTTGAAATGCTCGCTTCAACTCCTTGACGGAAGAACCCTGAAGAGTGATCACGTCTCGCGTGTTGATTACGTCCCCATGGAATACGCCGGCTTCTTCATCCAACGCTACGATTGCTTGATATCCTTTGTAGGTCGATGGTCGTTTGATTCCAAGCCCCGCTTCGGTGAGGAATCTCCGCATCGAAGCCACCGCACCCTGGCCTGTCTCTTTCTGCGGATGCGGGTCGACGGAGGCCGACTCTTCGCAGGAGCCGCCACACTACGATGTTTACCAGGGCCTTTGCTCCTCACCGCCCCTGCGCTCCCGCCCGCGACGTGATCCCGCGCCCCTCATCGATCACCAAAAACTGATCGGCCGCCACGTTGCCGATCTGTTGCTTGGCGCCGCTGGGCCACTCCACCTGCACCGTCGCGCCGGTGTCTTTGCCGAGCCCGAAGGTCAATGCCAGGTCGCTCTGCGAACAGTAGCTCGATCCGCTGCGCACCGTGTTCCACTGCTTGCCCCCGGCGCTCTCCACGCGCACCACGGCCCCGATGCCGTCGCGGTTGGACTTGGTTCCCGCCAATCTTACGCTCAGCCAGTGATTGCGATTGCCGCCATCGTTGCGGAAGAGGTAGGCCGGGCCGTGATTGGTGGAGATCAACAGGTCCAGATCGCCATCGCGGTCGAAATCGGCATAGGCGGCGCCGCGCGCCACGATCGCCCGGTTGAACGCGGCGCCCATTCCGCCGGTCACGTTTTCGAACTTGTGATTGCCCAGGTTGCGGAACAGCAGCGGCGCCTCGCGGTAGCTCACCTTCGGTTGGACCTTGCCGATCTCCTCCTCGATGTGGCCGTTGGCGGCGAAGATATCGGGATAGCCATCCAGATCGTAGTCGAAGAAGAAAACGCCGAACGCCAGCGAGAGCAGGCTGGCGCGGCCCACCGCCGAGGACGGCGCTTCGTCGACGAACAGGCCGTTGCCTTCGTTGTGATACAGGCCGAGCATCTGGTTGGAGAAGTTGCCCACCAGCAGGTGCGGCCGTCCGCTGCGGTCGTAATCGGCCGCATCGGCGCCCATGGCGCCGCGTGCCACGCCATCCTCGCCGTAGGCCACGCCCGCGGTCATGCCTTCCTCGGTGAACGTGCCGTTTCGGTTGTTGCGGTACAGCTTGTTCGGCTGGGTGTCGTTAGCCACAAACAGGTCCGGCCATCCGTCGCCGTTGTAATCCAGCACGGTCACGCCCAGCGACTTGCTGGTTGGGTCGCCCACCCCGGCCTTTTCGGCCACGTCTTCGAACCGGCCGCCACCCAGGTTATGGAACAGGCGGCTACGCGTGCCCTTGTACGATTCCGGCGTGCAGTACGATTTCGCCGTGCCATCGAGCGAGCAGAAGAGATCGATCTGCGGGGACCACTGGACGTAGTTGGCTACGAACAGGTCGAGCTTGCCATCGCGGTCGTAATCCAGCCACGCGGCGCTGGTGCCGAAGCTGGCATTCTGAATGCCGGAAGCCCTGGTGACGTCGCGAAACTTGCCGCCGCCCTCGTTATGAAACAGGTGGTCGCCATCGAGCGCGGTAATGTAGACATCGTCGCGGCCGTCGTTATCGTAATCGGCGATGGCCACGCCCAAGCCGTACATCTCCACATCCAGGCCGCTCGCGGCGGTGATGTCGGTGAACGTGCCGTTGTGGTTGTTGCGATAGAGCGCTGCCAGGGATTTGCGGCCGCGCGGCGTCCAGTCCTTGCTGTTGACCAGCAGGATGTCGGGCCAACCGTCGCCATCGGCATCGAAGAAGGCGCAGCCCGAGCCGAGCGTTTCCGGCAGGTACTTTTTGCCCGCGCGCCCGCTGTTGTGCGTGAAGTGGATGCCGGCCTGCGCGGTGACATCGGTGAACACGGGACCGGCGGCAGGCGGGGCGGCGGCCAGAGCGGCCAGCAGGCAGGCGAGGACGCCCGCGCCACAAAGCCTAAGCTTCACGGCAGCATTCCTTTCAGCGAGCTTTCATGATCGTGCACCGACTGGCGCTCGTTGTTATCCTCCGGGCTCAGGGCGCGCCGCTTCGCCGTGATGGCCTGCGAAGCCTCCTCGGCCTTGAAGCGGCGGAATAGCTTTTCCTCGTGCGCGGCAGTGTCCTGGTCGCCCAGGCCGCGGGCGCACAGCATCCAGGTATAGTGCATCTGGACGTCCTCGGGATCTACCGCGCACACCTGCTTGAGCGCCGTCACCGCGCCGGCGTAATCGCGCTTCAAAAACAGGATGCGGGCAATCTGGTTGAGCGCCACGCGATCCCTAGGATACTGGGCGCGAACCTTTTCGAGCGACTGCAGGGCGCCATCGTAATCGCCATCGGCCTTCTGGATGGCCGATTGGAAAAACCAGGTGCGGCCCAGCGCCGGCGCCAGTTCCAGCGCTCTGGCGATGAACGGCTTGGCCGCATCGGTCTCGCCTTCCTGGATCAGCGCGCGCGCCACATTGAGCCAGCCATCGGCATAGCCGGGCTCGGCTTCGGTGACCCGCCGAAAGGCGTATTCGGCGCCCTTCAGGTCGCCCTGCAACAGCAGGCCGATGCCCCAATCGTTCCAGCGCTCGCGGTCCTGTTTGCGCACCACGGGCGACCACGCGGTTCTGCCCAAAGGCATCTCCACCTTCGCCTGGGCCAGCGTGATCACGGGCAAATCGGGAATGCGGTCGCGGATGCCTCCGGAAACGTTGGCCGGGATGAAGCGTGGGCTGAATTCGTATTCCAGGCTGTTGTGGTCGAGGCCGAGCAGCGACGGGTCCTGCCCCGGCTTGGCTTTCGCCCCGTACGAGAACTGGGTGTAATACCACGAGAACTTACGGTAGTTCAGTTTAGCGGTGAATTGAATCGGCCCGCGGGCATCTTTGGGGACCTGCACCAGGTAGTGCGCCACGTCGGCCGCGCCCGGCGGAATCAGCCGAACGTAGAGCAGGCTGCGCGCCTGCCAGGCGTTGCGCTTGTTGATCGGGTTGCCTTCGCCATCGAGCTGGTACGAGCGGTAGAAATGCGCGCCGCTCTCCACCGGGCCTTTGCCGTCACCGGTCAGGTTACCGCTCCAGAAGATCGTGCGGCCGTCGCCGTCTTTGGCCTGCAACTCCAGCCACGTATCGAAGGCATCCACCGTGCCGCCGGGGAAGAAGTGGCCGATCTTGCGGGTGCGCACCACCACGTCCACGCGGGCCGTGCTTCCTGGCTCCAGCCTGGCGCCGGCCGCATCCACGGGCGCTGCCAACTGGCCGACGTCGCGAATCACGGCCGCGCCGCTCTGTTCGGCCTCCTCGCCGACGGCGAAGGTGGAGTTGGCCTGCACGGTATCGCTGCGCCGCAGCATCTGCGTCTGCCTGGCGCCCGTCTCAACCGGCGAAACCGCGAAGATGTCGACCGTGATGAAGCCCGACTTCAGAAACTCCTCCGTGGCCCGCATCTGCGCCGCATCTGCGTTGGCGAAAGCCACACCGGTGTTGGCCGCCGGGAAGCGATGCGAATGGACCTTGCCGTCGCGGTTCCCCGGGTCGCGCGACGGCGTCAACGGCATGTGGCAATCGGCGCAGACCTGCGATTTGGCCGGGTAGTAGAACGACCGCGCGCCCTGCCCCGAAACGCCGCTGGCCTGCCAGTTGTCGTAATCGTTGAACCCGCGGAACCACCGGTACCGGTTCACCGGGACGTCCAGATGCACCTTGTGGCAGGACGCGCAAAACTCGGCGTCGCCCATGAACGGTTTGAGGAACGTGCGCTTGTGCGGCTTCGGGTTCAGGTAGGTCAGGAAATAATCGATGGCCCGGATGGTTGGGTTGTGGCTGGAGGCCAGTTCGTGCAGCGGTGGATACTCCACGCGGAAATCGGCGTTGCCCATGGTGCTGCCCACGTGCACGATGGCGTGACACGACATGCAGCCCAGCCCGGCCTGGGCCTCCGGCGTATCGATCTGCTCGCGGATCGGGCGGTCGAAGCGGCCGTTGAAGAAGACGGCGTGGTCGTGGCAGCCGGCGCACCATTTACTGGGCCGCGTGCCCGTGACGTCCTGAAAGTACTCGATGGATTTCCGGTAGAACTGGTTATTGAACGAGGCGAAGTGGTGCATCGAGCCCTTCCACTGCTCGTAGATGTCCTTGTGGCACTGGCTGCAAGCTTCCGAATCCATGAAGAAGTTCGAGGGGATGATCTTGCCGGTGTTGGTCTGCGCGGAGGATGGCGCGAAGGGCGACTGCGCGCCGGCGCCTTCCTCGTCCATGGAAAGCGGCGCGCTAGGCGGATTCTGAATGCGGCCGTCGGGATCGGGGCGAAAGGTGTGGTAAAGCGCCGTCGAGGCGGGAAGCAGGGCCAGGACCAACATGGCGAGCACCAGGGCTCTGCGGAGCCGGGCAGGACGGAGGCCTGCCCCACCAAGGATCAGCGCCAGAGCCACTACCGCCAGCGCGATGTGCAGCCACAATGCCCAGCGGTGCTGCAACGTGTTGCCGCGGATGGCGAGATACAGCGCCGGGACGGCGCAGCATAGGAATGCGCCACATTCCCGCGGATACCGGCGCACCCATAGCACCGCCACCGCGGCTAACGCCAGCCCCAGGCCGAGGTGCAGCAGCACGTTGGCCTCGTAGAAAATGCTGGCATGGGAGAATGCCGCCAGGTAGGCGCCGTTAACGATCAGCACGAAGAGGCCGTAAGAGACGAGCTGTGACGATGAGAGTCGGCGCATGTTAGTCGGTTCGGTGCAATGGCCGGATCAGCCGCAACGCAGGGCGCGAGTTGTATTCGCGCAGATACTCCTGGTGCAGCCGGTCCTGCGGATAGTGCTCGGCCGCCGGGTACGGGTAGCTGGTCATTCCGTGGAATGGCAGCGGCAGCACGGTTTGCGAAAACGCCGTGTTGGCGTCGGCATCCTTGGCCCATCCGTCCACCAACAGCAGAAAATCGCGTTTCCATCCGGCGGGCAGCGGGGACAGGCCGCGGGCGTTGAAGCGCAGCCGCACCTCGTCGCCCGAGCCCATGATTACCATGCGGTCGTCCACATCCTGGAGCAGATTCGCCACCGCGCCGTAGCGCGTGTAGTTGCCCGCCGTCGGGTTCCACATAGAGGTCGCGCTCACGGTCTGATAGTCGAACCGCTCGGGCTCCTTGCGTTGCGGATGAATCGTGGGCCGCGAGAAGCCGCGAAACTGCAGGTCCGCCGAGAGCATCGGGGCGGTGGTCAGCCGTACCGCGGGCGGTGCGTCGTTCTCCACCAGGAAGATGTCGTCCCAGTAGACGCAGAGGTTGGTCACAATGCGCACCTCGCGTAAGGCGGAGAGGAATTTGCCGCGCAAATCCACCGCCATGGTCTTCGGCTTGCCGGAAGGAATGCCCATGTCTTCGACCACGGTTTTCCAGTTGCCTGCGGCGTCCTTCACCTGGAGGTATGGGAACGTGAGGTCCTTGTGCTCCTGCATGGCGGACAGGAAAGTGCTGCCATCGGCCCAGTCCACCCAGCCGTGCAGGATCAGGGCCGCGCGGTTCGCAGCCGCGGCCTTGCCGAAGTCGAGGTCGAGGTGATGCATCTCGGCCACGCCCGCGGCGTCTCGGCGGAACGCTTCGGGGAGCCTGGATTCAGGCTTCGCCAGTGGATAGACGCGCCGGCCTACGCCAAACAATCGGAACTCGGGAAACGGCGGCGACTTGAACTTTTCGTTGGTGACGATGCCGATGCCGGCCGGGTGGTCCAGCACTTGCAGCTTGATCTGGTCGAGGTACGAGACCTCGTGCAGTTCCTCGGTGACGCGGACCTCGTAGGCGCCGTCGCGCTCGCGCAGCATCTCGCCGGGGATCGAGACGTACTCGTCGTGATCCACCGGGAAGAACCGGCCATCGCCCGAACTCGCGCCCAGCGGCGCCACGCCCAGCACGTCCGTGATGAACACGAAGCGGCTGCCGTCCCAGGTGAAGATCATCGGGCACGAACCGGAGAGCCGCTGCGACTCCTTGATGGCGGCCAGCTTGTTCACCGGCTGGTTCAGCTCATTCTGGATCAGCCCGTTGGGCCATGTGACCCGCACGGTCTCCACTTCCTTCTGGCCGCCCAGGCGAAAGACCAGCGGCACGCCTTCGTACGTCTGCTTCTCGTACCGCGTGCCCGCCTTCACTTCGACCTTGGCGCCGACCGCGGTTCTCAAGTTCTTCACCCCGGTGAGCGCGATTTCGATCCAGTTGCCGTAACCGGGCGCGGTGTCGTGATCGAGCATCAGCACGCCATCCTTGGCTATGTGAGCGTGCGCCAGCCGGCCGTTGCCGTCAAAATCGGCTGCGATCCCGGGGACCTCACCCGTCGCCCGTTCGAACCGGCCGCTACGGTTCAACAGCCGCAGGTCAGGCGGCGCCGCCAAATCGGTGCGGCCATCGTGGTTGAAATCGAGAGCCGCCAGGTTCGTCGCGCCTTCCGGCAGTTCCTCGATTGTGACGGCCTCATAGGCGCCACCCAACTTGTCGCGGTACAGGACGCCCGGGCGATCCTGGTAGGAGACCGCCAGGTCGAACCCAGGCGTGTCGGGTTCGAGATCGAACCGGACGGCTGACAACGCGCGGCCCTTCACAAACGGGAACCTTCCGGTCTCATCGCTGAAACCGGCTTGGCCGTTGTTGCGCAGCAGCTTCGATTCATCGCCGATCAGCACGAGGTCCAAGTCGTAGTCATGATCGAAATCCAGCCAGACCGCCTGCCGGAACGAACCGCTCGCCAGGTCCGCCTGCTTGCGAAACTTGCCGTTGACGTTGCGGTAGAGCGTGACGCCGGTGGTGGTGACCACGCAAAGGTCCGGCAGCCCGTCATTATCGAAATCTCCCGGCGCGATGAAGACGACGTCGTGCAGCGTTTCCAAGCCACTTGCCGCGGCCCCCGGGTACACGCCGACTTTTCCACCCGACCACGCCAGCAGCTTGGCCCGCGTGCCGCCATCGAGCGCAATCGCGGCAATCCCCGGCGTGCCCCTGTCGAAGCCGCTGGCAATGCGCTCGCTGCGGTACACCGGCGCAGGCCGAGGCGCAGGGGCGGGCATGTCGATGGGGTCGTAGATCTCCGCAAAGAAGCACCATTCCATGTCCTCGGGGACGGCGGCGCCTTCCTGCTGCTTCTTGAGGTCCTGAAAGACACGCAGTTCGGCCGCGGCCTCGTCCGCGCGGTTGAGTTGGCGGTACAGTCCGTAAAGCTGGAAGTGCGGCGCGGCGAGGCGCGGGTCCAGGCTTCGCGCCGTTTCGAACTCCTTCACGGCGGCCGCCTGGTCGCCGCGGGCCTTGAGGATCGAGCCCATCTGGTAGTGGGTGGCGGGTTCGTTGGGAATCAGCCTGGCCATACCCTCGAACTGCACGAGCGCTGCGTCCAGCTCACCCTGTTTCTTGAGCGCGATGCCCAGGTTGAACCAGGTGTGCGGCAGCGCGGCATCGGCCTTCTGGGCCTTCTGCAACTCCACTACGCCGTTGTTCACGTCGCCCGCACGCAACAGCGCGAGGCCGTAATTGACACGTTCGCGCACGGAATCCGGAGCCAACGCCAACGCCTTCTTGAACTCGTCGACCGCCTGCCGCTGCGTGGTCGGGTTCTCGTAAAACGCCTTGCCCAGGTTGCGATGGTGCCACAACTGGCTCTGGTCCGGCAGACTGGTCTGGGCGAGCAGCATCCAGGCCACCCCGCTGGCGGCCATTGCCGAAATCAGGACGAAGCTGCTGTGGAGACGAGTGTAGGACATACCCTCTGAGTATGAAGCACGATGCGGTCAGGATAAGACGCGGGCGGGGGAATTTCAATAGTAGGAAAATACTAGAGGCCTGTAGCGCAGGGCTGCGGCGCATGAGGGGCAAAACTCCGGATTGAACCTGATCTCACTGCACCTTGACATCCCCTTCGGCCGACCAGTACAGCGCATTGAACAGCAGACCGAACGTGGCATGCGTCTGGGCGCGGTGTTGCGGGCGGATGCCGAACAACACCACCTTGCCGGGATTCATCTCCACCGCAACCACCGCCGCGCGGCCGTACATCAGTTCCTCACCGCGCAGCCAGCCCGACGCGTTTACGCCCGTGTTGGGATACCGCGCCACTACGCTGACCTTCTGCGATGCGAATCCCTCCGTGAGTTGGAAGAATGGCGAGTTGATGTAGAAGCCGAACGTGTCCGGCGCGACGCCTCGTCCCACCGGATGCGAGGTGTCCACCTGCAGGTTAACGATGGTCCCCGGCGCGAAATGCTGGTCGCGGTTGACCGTGCGCTTGAGATCCTTCACGCCGAGCGGCAACTTGTCCAACAGCAGATTGGAAGCCTCGCCGAGCGAGATCAGGGTGCCGCCATCGGCGACGAACTGCTTCAGCGTTTCGAAGCCAGCCTGGCCCAGGCCGTTGCGGTACTCTTCCACGATGCTCTTGTAATCCAGGCCGTCCATGATGGCGTTGGCGCGCTGGTCGGGCAGAATAATGGCATCGAACCTCTGCCGCAGCTTGCCGGCCTTGATGTCCGCATTGTGCAGCTTGGTGTAGTCCCACTGGTAGCGATCGAGCACCCAGCGGGTCCAGCCCTCGTCCATCGAGGGATCGTACGATTGGTAGATGCCCACCCGCGGAGCGTTGATGGCGGTTGCCAGTACCGCCTTGGCCGGCGCCTTCGCATCGGGCCTCACATCGAAGCCTTCCACGGCCTTGTTCCACACGTTGGTCTTGGCGCTGGCGATGACGTACGGCACGCCGCCCGCCTCCGGCTTAGTCATGCTCACCTTGCTACCGCCCTTCAGCAGCCGGTTGACCACCATCGCGGCCGAGGCTCCGTTGTACGGAAATCGCCAGGCGCCGCCGGAACTGCTGGCGGATAGGGTGTACCTCGGCGTAGCCGTGAGCTTTTCGAGCGCCAGCGAGCCATCCAATGCGCTCTTGGCAAATTCGGTCTTCACACCAAATTGCATACCCAACGACCAGGCCGACACGTCGTACGGCGCTTCCGCGGGCGCGCCCGGCGACCGGCGCACTTCGGGGTAGGTCTGCTTCTCCAGCAGGTCTTTGGCGTAGCGAGCGAAGACCTGGTTGAACGGGATCACAAAAGCGCCCGCAGCATAAGTCTTGCCATCCTGTTTGAATTCGCTCCGCGCACGGTACACTTCCACACCGGCGATCATCAACTTGTCGACCAGATCGATGGCTTCATCGGGATCGTGCTGTTCGGCGGGAATGAGAATCGCGAACGTCTTGTCTTTGCCTTCGCCGATCTCGCCCTTCTTGCCGGCTTCGATGGTGTTGCGGTTGACCTGATAGATTTGGCGCAGCAGCGTTTCGCGGCTGTCGGCTGCCTGTTCCAGCAGCGCGTTAGTAGCGATCAATTCGTAATCCACGATGTCTCGCAGGGTCCACTTGCCGCCCAGCCAGGGGCGCGGATACTCGGTGCGCGGCGTGATGTCGCGCGGCGGCGGCAGCGGGTCGTCGGGATGCTCGAGGGCGCGGCGGCGTTCGGATTCGAAATCGCCGGGCGCGTTGGCTCCGGTGGCGGCGCCCCGCCCACCGCTCGCAGGCGTGGGCGCCGCGGGTCGCGACGGGTCGGCCATCTGTTGCACGACCGGCGTGGCAATCCGCGCGCTGGCCACTTCGGTGAGCAGGCCAACCTGATTGTGCCACCAGCCGGCCCACGCCATGGCGCCCTGCCAAAAGTTGGTGTAGGTGGCGTTGAAGATGATGCCGGTTTTGCCCTCGGCCTCCAGCGCCGCCGCCTGGCCCTGGCCGTAGACCCCATTCAACCGGTAGATCAGCGGATCCACGTTGGGGTTGATCGGATCGGTGGCTGGCATGGTGAAGATGCGCGGGCCGGAAGTGCCTTGCTGGTGCTCGTCCAGCCAGATCGCCGGGAACCACTCGTGCCACAAGACCTGCGCGACCATCTGGCTCTCCTTCTGCGAGAAGAGGTACATATCGCGGTTGTTGTCGTGGCCGGTGTAGAGGTGGTAGAGCCACGGCAGCGGGCTGGCCTCGCTGGGCGTGCCCAGCGTCTTGTTGTACCAGTCCGTCACCAGGATCTGGCCGTCGGGATTGAGCGACGGCACCAGCAGCAAAACCACGTTGTCCAGGATCTTCTTGACCGCCGGCGAGTCGACCGTGGCCAGCCGGTGTACCAGTTCCAGAACCATCTGCGACGCCCCTATCTCGGTGGAGTGGATGTTGTTCGTGATCAACACGACGGCTTTCCCGTAGCGGACGATTTCATCGCGCTCGGCCTCGGTGGGCGCGCCGCCCTGGAAGTAGAGTTTGCGCTCCAGGCCTTTAATGCGGTCCAGGTTCCTCAGGTTTTCGGCGGAACTGATCTCCAGCAGCAGGAACGGATTTCCGCCGGTGGTCGGCCCCAGGTTGCGAAACTTGACGCGGTCCGTGCCGCTGGCCACTGCCTGCATATACTCGACAATCCTGTCCCAGCGGACCAGTTTCTTGTCGCTGCCGATGCGGAAACCAAAATACTGTTCCGGCGTTGGCACGGCGGCCTGGAGCGTTAGTGCGGCGCACGTGATCGCAAGGAAGATCAGCTTTTTCATCAGCCCTTCAGCCCCTCCCCGACTATTCTTTCATGAATTCTTCCGAGGCACGTCACGCAACCTGTGGTATGAATCAGATCAAAGGAGGGGAGCATGGTGAGGGTGCCCAATGCGAAACCGATTGATAGCCCGCGTTGCGATCTGCGATTGCCCAACGCAGCCCTCCGCTACAGGATGACTGCCAGTCCGCGGCTAATCACCAGGGACGCTTTAGGCGCTATCAATGTCACGGCTTGGCTCTACAGGGACCGGAGAGGAATTGAAGGCATTCAGGTGAATCCAAATGTGCCCATCGCTGAACTACAGCGAGTATTTGGTCCCGCGCCAACTCCCGATGCCGAAGTCGGATTCCACTCCGAAGCCCTCGCGGCTGAATGGTTCCGGATACGACCGGACCTACAAGTGATTCAGATCTTCAGCGAGCGTATCCCTTGCCGCCACATGTGCGCCCCCCTGCTGCAACATTATTATCCGGGAGTGCCATGGTACTACTACTACGACGCCGGTTCGTGGGTAGGCAATCGCGGCGAACTGCTGAAGCGCGCAGGCGATATCCTCAAGAACACCTACGGGTTGTAATCATCCGAAGCTACGCAGAATCGAAGAGTCCGAGCCTCCCGCCCAGTCTCTGAAGCCCGAAGCTCAAGCCGCCGGGGTGCGGCGTGCCAAGGAAGATGAGTTCGCCCACACGCCGCGGCCAGCGGTAGCCCGCGCGGCGTCTGCTACTCCGCCCATTGCACCCACGGGAGTTCAAATGGGATGATTGCATCTTCGTGGAACGGCACCACCCGTGCCGCGAAACCGCAGGATCCACTCTGGGTGCATTCGACTTCTCCCCCATAGAAGTAATCGGCGCCAGACGGCTGGAGCAGGGCCAAATCCGCGTGTGCCCCCTTCGCGATCTGTCCATCGGCATTCAGGACGCCGTAGTACGCCTGCACTCGAACATCACTTGGGGCGAGACCGCCCAGAGAAACCCGCACCCGAACCTTAACCTTCGAGCCCACCAAGAACTCTCGTTTGCTCCCGTCGGCTTCCACCTCGGTGATACGCACGTCGTGTCCGTGGGCATGGATGCGCTTGCGCCAGTCCATCAGGGAGCGCACCCGGCCCTTGTCCCCGGCCAGGCGGAGATGCCGGCTGGCGGCCGGCAGGTAGAAGCGCTCGGCGTATTCGGCAACCATGCGGTTCGTGCTGTAGATGGGCGAAAGCCGCTTCATCGAAGCCTTCATCTTGGCCAGCCAACCGCGCGGGATTCCCGCGGCGTCGCGATCGTAGAAAAGCGGCACCACATCGTTCTCCAGCATGTGGAACAACGCGGCGCACTCCACCTGGTCCTGATACTCGGGATCGCTGTACTCCTCGCCGTTGCCGATGGCCCAGCCCACCTGCCGGTCGTAAGCCTCGTCCCACCATCCGTCGAGAATGGACAGGTTCAGCCCGCCGTTGGCCAGCAGTTTCATGCCGCTGGTGCCGCTGGCCTCGTTCGGCCGCCGTGGCGTATTCAACCATACGTCGGCGCCCTGCACCAGGTAGCGCGCTACCGAGATGTCGTAGTCTTCCACGAACACCACGCGATGCCTTACCTGAGGGTCCCTGGCGAACCGGATAATCTGCCGGATTAGCTCCTTGCCCTCATTGTCGTGAGGGTGAGCCTTGCCTGCAAACAGGATCTGCACCGGGCGTTTCGCGTCGGTCAGAATGCGCTTCAGCCGCTCGACATCGCGCAGCAGCAGAGTGGCTCGCTTGTAGGTGGCAAACCGGCGGGCGAAGCCGATGGTAAGCGCGTCGGGAGCAAGGACCGCGCCGGCCTGCGTAATCTCGTTATCCGTGCCGCCTCGTTGCCTGATCTGGGCAGCCAGCCGGGAGCGCGCGTAGTTGACCAGCCGCTCCCGGCGGATTTCGTGAACCCGCCACAATTCCTGATCCGGAATCCGGTCCACCCGCTGCCAGAGAGTGGTGTCCGCCGGTTTTTCTCCCCATTGCGGACCCAGGTAGCGATTGAGCAGCGCGCTCATCTCCATCGAGATCCACGACCGCGTGTGGATCCCGTTGGTCACCGAACCGATCGGCACTTCATCCAGGGGATAGCCGGCCCACATCGGCTGAGCCATCTTGCGGGTCACTTCCCCGTGTAACCTGGCGACCCCGTTGCAGTAGGAACTGTGACGCGCAGCCAGGTAAGCCATGTTGAAGGGCTCGCCCGAATCGGATTGGTTTTGTCTTCCGTAAGCCAAGAACAGCTCGATACTGAGGCCGAGGCCGCGCGCGTACTCGCCGAAATATTTGCTCAGTAGCCCCGGATCGAACCGGTCAAAGCCCGCCGGCACGGGCGTATGGGTGGTGAAGATGCTGCCAGCGGCGGCCACCTGACGCGCTTCGTGGTAGGTCAACCCGAGCTGGTCCATGAGCATTCGAGTGCGTTCCGGCCCCAGAAACGCCGAGTGCCCCTCGTTCATGTGGCAAACGGTCGGCCGCAGATTGAGCGCGTGCAGCGCCCGCATTCCGCCGATGCCGAGGACGATCTCCTGCTGGATCCGAAGTTCCCGGTCGCCGCCGTAAAGGGCTCCCGTGACGCGCCGGTCTTCCGCACTGTTTTCCGCGACGTTGGTGTCAAGCAGGTAGAGCGGAACTCGCCCGACCTGCGCTTTCCAGACCTGCGCCGCCAGCCGTCTGCCGGGAAAGTCCACGTACACCTTCAGCGGCTTCTCCGGCCCCTCTTCCACGGGCTGAATGGGCAGGTTGTGGAAGTCGTTGATGGGATACGTTTCCTGCTGCCATCCATCGGGATTGAGGTACTGATGGAAGTATCCACCCTGATAGAGCAGACCGACCCCGACCAGGGGCAGGCCGAGGTCGCTGGCGGACTTGAGGTGATCCCCGGCAAGAATGCCCAGACCGCCGGCGTAGTTGGGAATGCACTCCGTCAATCCGAACTCTGCCGAAAAATAGCCGATCCGGATATCCTTGGCTTCCGGGTGTGCTCCCGCGAACCAGCCGGATCCGGCAAGGTACTCGTCCAAATCCGCGGACGCCCGGTCCATCTCCGCCAGAAAGGCCTCATCGCCGGAAAGCTCGACGAGGCGCTTTTGGTCGATGCGGCCGAGAATCAGCCGCGGATTGTGTCCGGTCTCTTCCCACAAGTCGGGGTCCATCGTTCGGAAGACCTCGATGGTCGGGTGATTCCATGACCATCGCAGATTCAGGGATAGCTGGTTCAGGCATTGCAGGCGCGGCGGCAGGCAGGGGCTGACATGGTATGCGTAAACTCGCGGCATCGGTTCAACCGGCACTTTCTACTCCAGCATAACGGTTCCCGGTGACAATTCGGTAGCGCTTGTCCGATTTCGGCTGCCCAACGAGAGTGCAGGTACGCGGGCGGTCGTAACCCGAGCCAACCAGTTGGTGCAGCCTTACTCTATACTGGGCGTAACGGGTGATTATCATGCGAAAGACTTTCATCATCTCTGCGTTTCTATCGCTGCTCTTTCTTTCTTCTTGCGCGAAGCAGGACTCGGCGCCGGCCGCGGACCTGCCGCATGCCACCGTGGTGATGCGCGACGGCACCCGGATCGGCGGCACGGTGGCGGCAAGTTCGCCTTCGGAGATCACGCTGAATGTGGATGGTGGCGCGCCGCGCACGATTGCGATGAGGGATGTTCGGCGCGTGGACTACGGCGACGCGCCGGCCGCGGCCAAGACCGCCGGCGCGGCGCCGGCCGATGCAACCCACGAAGACCATCATCATGCCGCCCGCACCGAGATCCGGACCCAGACCTTCGTGCTGCCGGCCGGCACCGAAGTGCCGGTCCGCACCGAGGAGACGATCGATTCCAAAACGGCGGTGGAAGGGCAGATATTCGCCGCTGAAGCCGCCAGCGATGTGCGGGACGCCGATGGGGCCGTCGTGATTCCGCGCGGCGCCAATGCCGCTCTCGTGATCAAGTCCGCGTCCAAGGGTGGAAAGTTCCGTGGAACTTCGGACTTGGTTCTCGATCTGCGCTCGGTTTCCGTCGAAGGCCAGCAATACAAGCTCGATACAGCCGACATCGCGGAGAAGGGCCGTAGCGGCGTGGGCCTGAACAAGCGGACCGGCGAGATTGCCGGCGGTGGCGCGGCAATCGGAGCGATCATCGGCGCGATCGCCGGGGGAGGGAAGGGCGCGGGCATCGGCGCGGGCGCCGGCGCGGGCGCGGGTGCGCTGACCGAGATCCTCACCAAGGGCTCAATCAAGGTGCCCGCGGAAACTGTGTTGACCTTCAAGTTGGACCAACCGCTGCGGGTAGCAGAAGCAAAGTAGGGCTTACCTCCGGGCGCGCCGATCAGCCCGCCTGGCATAAAAGATGTTAGCGTACGCTTTGGGGAAGAATCGACTTGAACGGAAAAGCCGAACGCCCCAACGGAGGTCTGCATACCGATGCGCTACCGCGCGATGTTGCTTCTCCTCTGTCTGCCTGCCATGGCGGCGGAGAAGGCGGCCTACGATAGTAACGGGCGAATCGTCGCCATGCTGTCCGAGGCCGAAGACGTCGGGGTGGCCACCAACTTCGTGGCCGTTTTGCCGAACGGGAAAAGGGTTCCGCTGCGTGCGGGCCGGGGCGGCGGCGGCGCCGACGGCCCCGGCGTAAGGCGTCAGGGCCAGGCGCTGGCCTGGTCTTCCCCTTTCACCTTGCCCGACGGCGGCAGGGGACAGATGGAATGGAAGTCGGACGAAAGCGCCACGGGGGTGCGGTATTCGGCGACCATCACCGCCCAATCGGCGCTTGATGTGGAGGCCATCGAATTCGTGGCCGATCTTCCGCACAAAGAATTCGTGGGCGGCCAGTTGACGGCCGGGAAGGCGGCGATTCCGCTGACGGCGGTGCGGGCCGCGGGCCCGGAACTCTACCACGGCGACACCGCGTCGCTGCATTTCGCCGGCGCCACGGGAGACCTGGCGCTCGACGTGGCCTTTGACCAGGCGCGGGCGGTCTCGGTGATGGACCGCTGGGATGAGCGCGGGCGGGCGTTCCAGTTGCGGGCAGCCATCGTGCGCGGACCCGTGGACAATGGCGCGTCGGCGCCATTCAGTGCGACGCTGATGCTGGCCAATCGTCCCCCGGCTGTGGCTCCCGCGCACTTGACGCTGGACGCTGCCAAAGCCCGGTTCTCTTTCGACGGTTTCGGGGGCAACTACTGCTGGAACAACCAGTCGCCGGTCGCGAAATACACTCTGGAAAATCTGAAGCTGGGTTGGGCACGCTCCGAGATGAAGGTGATCCAGTGGGACAAGCAGCGCCCCAATCCGGGTGCGGAATTGCGCGCCGATCTCGAAACGATGGGCCGCTTCACCAGGCAGGGGGTGCCGTTCGTGATCAGCATCTGGTGGCTGCCCGAACGGTTCTACACCGACGCCTTTGAGAAACCCAAATCGGCCCACTTCCGCCTGATCAAGCCCGAAAGGTGGGACGAGTTGCTGGACCTGTTGGGAAGCTACCTGCTCTACGCCAAGAAGGAGTTTGGCGCGGAGCCCGACCTCTTCTCCTTCAACGAAGCCAATCTCGGGATCTACGTAGGGCTCACGCCGGAGACCCACACCGAGGTTATCAAGCGGATCGGCGCGCATTTCCGCAAGCTCGGGCTCAAGACGAAAATGCTGCTGGGCGACGCTACCGGGCCCAAGGATACGCATAAGTTCGTGCTCGAAGCCGCCGCCGATCCGGAAGCGCTTCAGTACGTGGGCGCGGTGGCTTTTCACTCATGGGGCGGCGGCACGGCGGAGCAATACTCTGCCTGGGGCGACGTAGCCGAGTGGCTGCACTTACCGCTGCTGGTGACCGAACTCGGCGTAGATGCCGCCGCCTACTATACGCGCTCCTGGGATAGTTACCACTACGGTCTACAGGAAGCGCAGATGACCCAGGAACTGTTGCTCTACGCGCGCCCGCAGGGCACCCAGTTCTGGCAGTTCACCAACGACTACGCCCTGGCGCGCGGCGGGCATGAAGGCCCAGTGGAACCCACGGCCCGCTTCTGGCTGATGAAGCACTTCACCGACCTGACGCCGCAGCATAGCGAAGGCCTGGCGTCGTCGTCGGACCAAAAGAGCGTGCTTTTCACCGCGTTTCGCAAGGGCGGCAGTTACGCGCTGCACGTTCTGAACCTGGGTCCATCGCGCGCAGCGGTGCTGCAAGGAATTCCCGATGGCGATTGGCAGGTAGTGGAAACCACCGAAGCTGCACAGTTTCGGAAGAAGGCGGCCGTTCATGCCGCGGGCGGATCGCTGCAGGTGGAACTGCCGTCACGGTCATTAGTTACACTGATGGAGTAAGCTACAACCGCAGTAAAAGCAGTCGCACCTCGCTTCTGATTAGGCGCTGCGAATTAGCGAGTTATCGCACATACTGCCTGAAACGGTGTTCCAAAAGGTGTCACTACTCGATGCGAGGGAATATCCCTCCAACAAAGGAGTTACCACCGTGAGTACAGCAAATCTCAACATTTGGATTACCGGTTTTGGCGACCCTTGTCACATTGAGGACAAGGAGAATTGGTTCGTGCACATCCTCGACTGCGAAGGAAAGGTCCTGGAATGGTGCAAAAAGAGGTATAGTTTCCTTCCCGCAAAATGCGGACACCTGGAGATCGCCGTCCCGCCCGGCTGCTATGCGATTTTCGCCGGCCACAGCCCTCAAGGGCAAGGCGTTCCCCCCTTCGGCAATCGGCTCACCCACGTCTCAGTGGTTAGGGTAAACTGCGGAGACCATGCTTGCGTGACCTTATTCTCTCCCAGCATCTGGTACTGCGGTACCTGGTTCGCGTATGCAGTGACGACCCAACTCGCAGGGCTGCAAAAGGCCAACGTAGACCCGCGGATCGCCACCACGGCAGTTCAGGCGGTCCAGGCGCTCCTCGAAAAGATTCCCATTGATCCGTTCACCGCGGCCACGCGCCAAGTGGCTGAGCACGAACCTCCGAGATAGCCACTCAGTTCGCTGGGGCAACCCATAGGAACGGAGCGCATTCGGGCGCTCCGTTCTTAGCTGGCTAACTAGCCAGGGGCTTGGCCCCTGTATCTCTTCGGGATATGGAAGTCAGTCAGCTCAGCCTCCGGCGGCGCCGGATTGAACGGGGTGTGACTTCCGCGGCCGCCGGGGATGGTGGCCGGTGGTCAGTGCCCGGTGGCCGGTGTTGTGGGTTCGGATAGATAGCACGTCGTGCGGCGGCCGCAGTGATCGCGTCCTCGAAGTCGGCGAAGAACAATTGCAGCGCCTCCTCAATGACCGCGCCATAAACGGCCGCCACATTGACGGCCGCCGCGGCTTTCCTTTCGAGACGCCTGTCTCGCCGGGCGCCCCACGCCGCGGCGCTTGACTCCACGAAAGACCGGGCCGGGTTGACCATGATGAAAGGCAGGGTGTCAGGGACTCACCATGACGCCACTGCCTTATTGGCACTCCCTTCAGGCATTTGCAGACCTCGATACCCGAAACACGGTCCCCACGGTGCTACCGCCGCGCGGGCCGCCCGAAACATCCTCCCCCGCCCGGCCGCGCCCGAACCATCGCACCGCCTCTGCCGCCTCGTTTGGTAGACTGAAGGTTATCCACTCCCAGGGAGGAACAGCCTGAATTGAATCCTGCAACCCTCGCCTTGGAAGACGGCACCGTCTTCGAGGGCAAGAGTTTTGGTGCGCCCGCCGAACGGTCAGGTGAGGTCGTGTTCAACACTTCCCTCACCGGCTATCAGGAAGTCTTTACGGACCCATCTTACGCCGGCCAGATCGTTATCCTCACCAATCCGCAAATCGGCAACTACGGCACCAGCACCGGGGACAGCGAATCGGCCCGCCCCTACATTGAAGGTCTGGCCGTCCGCGAGTTCTCTCCGCTGGCCAGCAACTGGCGCTCGGACGCGCAGGCCGACGCCTTCCTCAGCCGGGCCGGCATCCCCATCATCTCCGATCTCGACACGCGTGCCCTGGTCCGCCATCTGCGCACTCGCGGAGTGATGCGCGGCGTCCTCTCCGCCAGAGAGACCGACGCCCGCATGCTGGTCGAAAAGGCGCGCTCGATACCCACGATGGCAGGACTCGACCTGGCCACCCGCGTCTCCACTCCCGAACGTTACGAGTGGAACAAACCCGTCGATGCCTGTTCGCCCTCCGAACTCGTCGGCCGCCCCCGCGAAGTCAAGTACCACGTGGTGGCTTACGATTACGGCATCAAGCACAACATTCTGCGCCGGCTGGTGCAAGTGGGCTGCCGCGTGACCGTGGTGCCGTCGCTGACCTCCGCCGAGGACGTGCTCGCACTCAACCCCGACGGCATATTTCTCTCCAACGGTCCCGGCGACCCCGAGCCGCTCCAGCCCCAGGTGGCCAATATTCGCAAGCTCATCGGCCGCAAGCCCATCTTCGGCATCTGCCTCGGCAACCAGTTGCTCGGCCTGGCGGTGGGCGGCAAGACGTACAAGCTGAAGTTCGGTCACCGCGGGTCCAACCATCCGGTGCGCAACGAAATCACGCGGCAGGTGGAGATCACTTCGCACAACCACGGCTTTGCGGTCGATCCCGACTCGCTCCATCCCGGCGAAGTCGAAATCACCCACGTCAACCTCAACGACCAGACGCTTGAAGGCTTCCGGCTCCGCAATCATCCTGTCTTCTGCGTGCAATACCACCCCGAAGCCGCGCCCGGTCCCCACGATTCGCGCTACCTCTTCGAGGATTTTGTGAATCTGATGGAGAGGGAGCGCTAAGATGCCGCGACGCCACGATCTCCATCGCATCCTGATCGTCGGATCCGGCCCCATCGTCATCGGCCAGGCCTGCGAGTTCGACTACTCCGGCACCCAGGCGGCCAAAGCCCTGCGCGCCGATGGCTTCGAAGTCATCCTGGTCAATTCCAACCCGGCCACCATCATGACGGACCCCGAGTTGGCCAACAAGACCTACGTCGAACCGCTGACGTTGCCGTATTTGGAAGAAATCATCCGCCGCGAGCGGCCCGACGCGCTGCTTTCCACCGTGGGCGGGCAGACCGGTTTGAATCTTTCGGTGGAGCTGGCCGAGGCCGGCATCCTGGACAAGTACGACGTGGAACTGATCGGCGCCAAGATCGATGCCATCAAGAAGGCCGAGGACCGCCTGCTGTTCAAAGACGCCATGCGCAAGATCGGCCTCGAAACGCCGCAGTCGCAGCTCATTAACACCATCGCCGGCGGTGCGGCCTTCGCCGAAAAGATCGGCTACCCTTGCATCCTGCGCCCCAGCTTCACGCTGGGCGGCACCGGCGGCGGCATCGCGTATAACAAGGAGGAGTTGGTCGAAATCCTGGAGCGCGGCCTGGCGTTATCGCCGGTGCACGAAGTCCTCATCGAAGAAAGCGCGCTCGGCTGGAAAGAATTCGAGCTCGAAGTGATGCGCGATCTCGCGGACAACTGCATCATCGTCTGCTCCATCGAAAATTTCGACCCTATGGGTGTGCACACCGGCGATTCCATCACGGTGGCGCCGGCCCAAACCCTGACCGACCGCGAATATCAAATGATGCGCGATGGGGCGCTGGCCTGCCTGCGCGAGATCGGCGTCGATACCGGCGGCTCCAACGTGCAGTTCGCCATCAACCCGGCCAACGGGCGCATGGTGATTATCGAGATGAACCCGCGCGTTTCGCGGAGCTCGGCGCTGGCGTCGAAGGCCACGGGCTTCCCGATCGCCAAAATCGCGGCCAAGCTGGCGGTAGGCTACCGCCTCGACGAGATCCGCAATGACATCACGCGCAAAACGCCGGCCTGCTTCGAACCCACCATCGACTACGTGGTCGTCAAGATCCCCAAGTGGGCCTTCGAGAAATTCCCCGCCGCCGACCCTACGCTCGGCACCCAGATGAAGTCCGTGGGCGAGGTAATGGCCATTGGCCGCACATTCAAAGAGGCGCTGGGGAAAGGCATCCGCAGCCTCGAGACCGGCAAAGCTTTCGGCAGCGAGAAGTTCGACAAGGCTCTGATCGCCAAGAGGCTGATCACCCCCACGCCCGACCGTCTCAACTATATCCGCTTCGCCTTCTCCGTCGGCTACAGCGTGGCCGAGATCCAGGAGCTGACCTCCATCGACCCCTGGTTCCTCGAACAGATGCGAGAAGTGGCGCAGGCCTCCTGGCCCGCGCTGCCTTTGACTGAGATCCCCAAAGAGACCTTCCTGCGCGCCAAGCGTTACGGCCTCTCCGACGTAGAGCTCGCCAAAATCTGGGGCGTGTCTGAAGTCGAAGTCCGCAAGCGCCGCAAGGCCTTGGGCGTATCCGCGGTCTTCAGCCGCGTTGACACCTGCGCCGCCGAATTCGAAAGCTTCACCCCCTACCTCTACTCCAATTACGAGTCCTCCTGTGAGGCCGACCCGGTGGGTCGCAAGAAGGTCATGATCCTGGGCAGCGGTCCCAATCGCATCGGCCAGGGCATCGAGTTCGATTACTGCTGCTGCCACGCCTCCTTTGCGCTCCAGGAAATGGGCGTCGAATCGCTCATGGTCAACTGCAACCCGGAGACCGTCTCCACCGATTACGACACCAGCGACCGCCTCTACTTCGAGCCGCTCACTCTCGAACACGTCCTCAACATCTGCGACACCGAAAAGCCCGATGGCATCATTGTCCAGTTCGGCGGCCAGACCCCGCTCAACCTGGCGCTGCCCCTGAAGCGCCTCGGCATGCCGATCATCGGCACTGACCCTTCCAATATCGATCTCGCCGAAGACCGCAAGCTGTTCGGCAAGCTGCTCGATGAGCTCCGGATTCCGTGTCCCGCCAACGGCACCGCTACCAGCGTGGAGGAGGCAACCGAGGTGGCTCGCCGCATCGGGTACCCCGTGCTGGTCCGCCCCAGCTATGTATTGGGCGGCCGCGCCATGGTCATCGCCTACGACGAGGAGATGGTTCGCCAGTACATGCACGATGCCGTTACGTTCTCGCAGGACCGGCCGGTACTGGTGGATCGTTTTCTCGAAGACGCCACCGAGGTCGACGTGGATGCCCTTTGCGACGGCGACGACGTGCTGATCGCCGGCATCATGGAGCACATCGAAGAGGCCGGCGTCCATTCGGGCGACAGCTCTTGCGTGCTGCCGCCGCAATCGCTGTCGTCCGAGACCCTTGGCGCCATTGAGGACTACACGGTGAGGCTCGCCAAGGCGCTCAACGTGATCGGCCTGATGAACGTGCAGTACGCCATTCAGAACGGCACGGTGTACGTGCTGGAAGTGAACCCGCGGGCCTCGCGCACGGTGCCCTATGTCAGCAAGGCGACGGGTGTCCCGCTGCCCAAGATCGCGGTCGGCCTGATGTGGGGCCGCAAATTGAAGGACTACGGCTACGCGTCCGGCAAGCTGACCGTTCCGCAGTACTTCGTCAAGTCGCCGGTCTTCCCGTTCAATAAGTTTCCGGGCGTTGACCCCGCGCTCGGCCCGGAAATGCGATCCACCGGCGAGGTGATGGGCGTCGGCATGAACTTCGGCGAGGCTTTTCTGAAAGCGCAGATCAGCGCCGGCAGCCCGCTCCCGGAGAAGGGCACGGTCTTCATCAGCGTCAACGACCACCACAAACCCGAGGCCGTGGCCGTGGGCAAGCGTTTCGCCGAACTCGGCTTCCACCTGGTGGCGACGCGCGGCACCGCCGCGGCCCTCCGCAACGCAGGCCTGCAGTGTAAGACTGTCCTCAAGGTCAACGAGGGCCGTCCCAACGCGGTAGACCTGTTAAAAGGCGGCACGATCCAACTTGCCATTTACACCACCGCGGGCGCGCCTGCGTTCCTCGACGAGAAGGCCATCCGCCGCAGCGCCGTGCTCTACCGGGTCCCTTGCATCACCACCATGAGTGGCGCCCGCGCCGCGGCCGATGCCGTCGCGGCGCGCCTCCGCGACCCGATCCGCGTGTGGAGCTTGCAGGAGATCCACGAGGCCAAACAGACGGCGGTGTAGAATACCATTATGGCGACGGCTACGACCGGCTTGACCATCGAGGACTTTGAGCAACTTCCCGATGCACTCGCCCACAACAAGGAGCTGGTAGACGGAGAACTGGTCGACGTGTCTGGAAACATTGGCGATCACAATTCACTGCGCGATGCTGGCATCGAACTGCTGCGTCCTTACGTGCGAATGCATAGGCTTGGACGCGCCGTGTCCGAGCAGGAGTTTGCATTCGGCGAGAATGCGCACGGCCCGGACATCAGCTTTTTGGGGCCATCCAAGGCACAGATGTTTGACGGCAAGTTGCGTGTACAGCGATTCGTTCCCGATTTGGCCATCGAGATCGCCTCGCAGAGTGACCAATTTGATGCTCTCGTCGCCAAAGTGCTTCGCTATCGCCACTGCGGCACGAGCGAAGCGTGGATTTTCTCCATACCGAACCGGCAAGCGTTTCTGTACTCCGAGCGCATGAACGCGATTCTGTTTGAGGATCAGGATTTTCAATCGCCCCTGATCCCCGGCTTTTCGATCCGCCTCAGCGATCTCTTCGCGATGATCTGACCCCCGCCTTTCCCCACACAAAAAAACCCGGCGGTGATTGAAACCGCCGGGCCGCGTCGTTCAGGTTTGACCCTGTATTGGTAACTTCCTGGTCCCCTTCGCGTCGGGGTACAGGGTCAAAACTACTATATCACTGAATCGTAGCTTTTTTGACATAATCGAGCCGGGGAAAATGGTCCTCCAAATATCGATTCCCCTGAGTCTGGACTTTGGAGGGGTCCGGGCCCTGGCCCCGTGGCGGCATGTCGCCGTACGAGCTGTACAGCCTCTCCACCACGTCCATGCCTGAAACCACCTTTCCGACGGGTGCGAAACCGGATTTGTCCAGATCCTTGTTGTCCTTCAGGTTGAAGAACAACTGCGTGGTGCGGTTGTTGGCCCCCAGGTGCGCGAACGTCAACGTGCCCTTGACGTTGCTTTGCTTCACCGGATCGTCGGGCAGAAAAGCGTTTGACCACAGCCCGCTGAGCTGGGGATCGCCGTTGATACCGAACTGGACGTAGCTGTGGGTGACGCGGAAGAATCGGTTGCCGTCGTAGTAGCCCGTCTTGACGAGCTCGAACAAGTGGTCCACGCCGATCGGCGCCCAGTCCTTGTGGACCTCGACGACGATCGCGCCTTTGGAGGTGTCCAGGCTCAGCTTGAACAGTTCGGGCGCTTTCTCGACTTTGGGGGCCGCCGCTTCCTTCTTCGCCTCGTTCGACGGCGAACAGGCCGCCAGCGCCAGCAAGACGGCAGCGCCCGCAGCAATCCACGCGCTTCTTCTCATGGTTCAATTAGTATGCCATGGCCACCTACGACGATTTCGCCTGGTTCTACTACCGTTACTGGAACGAGGAATTTCACAGCCTGGCCTTTCCGATTCTGGAGCGAATCTGGCTGCCGCGCGTGCCGCCGAAGGCGCAGATTCTGGATGTCTGCTGCGGCACCGGCTACCTGGCCGGCCTGCTCATGGAGCGGGGCCACAAGGTGACCGGCATCGACGCATCGAGCGCCATGATCGAACATGCTCGCACCCATGTGCCGCGCGCCGAGTTTCAGGTCTGCGATGCCAGCGCCTTCCGCTTGCCGGCGCGATTCGGCGCGGCGGTTTCCACCTTCGACAGCCTGAACCACATCCTCAGCGCCGAAGCGTTGGAGTCCGCCTTCCGCAACACGGCCGCCGCCCTCAAGCCCGGGGCGCCGTTCGTCTTCGATATGCTGTTGGAAGGCGGCTACCGGACGGGTTGGGCGGAGGGTTTCACGATCGTTCGCGACGACCACGTGCTGCTGATCTCCGGCTCCGGCTACGATTTCCGCCGCCGCGTGGCGCAATGCAGCATCACCATGTTCCGCCTCGTGGACGGCGCCTGGCGGCGCTCCGACGTGCAGGTACGGGAGCGCTGCTACTCGCATGAGGAGATCGACACGGCGTTGGCCGCCGCCGGGTTCGTGGCGACCGCCTGTTACGATGCCCGCGATCTGGGCATGTCGGGGCAACTGGGCGAGGGAAGGGTGTTCTTTGTGGCGGCTAAGGCGTAAGAAGCATGGCGGACCTGCGGCAACGACTGCCTGAGAATGTGCCTGGGCGGTTCTTTGTGGATGCCACCTGCATCGACTGCGATACTTGCCGGCAACTGGCCCCAGCTACTTTCGCGGAGACTGGCGAGTTTTCGTTTGTGCAAACGCAGCCGCGGGATGAGCTGGAGGAGCGCGCGGCTCTGCAGGCGCTGGTGGCGTGTCCGACGGGGTCGATCGGCACGGGCGGCAAAGAGGGGATCGCGCAGGCTGTGGCCGCCTTCCCGCTGCCGCTGGCCGGCGGGGTCTCGTATTGCGGGTTCCAGTCGCGTAAGTCTTTTGGCGGTAGCAGCTACTTTGTGGAACATCCGGACGGTAACTGGCTGATCGATTCGCCGCGGTTCGTGGAACACCTGGCGCGCCGGTTTGCCGATCGGGGCGGGCTGCGCTACATCTTTTTGACGCATCGCGACGATGTGGCCGATGCCGGCCGGTACGCCGAGCGGTTCGGCGCGATCCGTATCATTCATCGCCTGGAACTGGCCGCGCAGCCGGAGGCCGAGCGCGTGATCGATGGCGTGAGGCCGGTCCCACTGGCGCCAGAGTTTCTGGCGATCCCCACGCCGGGTCACACCCGCGGCCATTGCGCGCTCCTGTATCGCGACCAATTTCTGTTCAGCGGCGACCACATCTGGTGGAGCCGCGCGCGGGGGCGCCTCCATGCGTCGCGGGATGTCTGCTGGCATTCGTGGCGGGAACAGGTGGAATCGGTGGCGCGGCTGGCGGGCTACGAGTTTGAATGGGTGCTGCCGGGCCACGGCGAACGTGCGCATTTTGGCCGCGAAGAGATGGCACGCCAAGTAAAAAAGTTGATCGCAGCTACAAAGGCCCAGCCATGAGGCCTATGCTACCCTCCTTGTTAGTCTCAATCTTAGGGAGAGGACGCCAGTGAAATATCTCGCACCTATCTACTTATTAAGCTGTGGTGCGTTCTGGTGCGCCGGACAGCCGAGTCCCGCGCCGCCACCCCCGGTAGTTACCGGGAATCTGCCGGCTGCGGTGCAGATTCCCTCGGGTGTCACCTCGCCGGAACAGACGCGGCCGTTCTTCGACTACTTCTCCTGGGAATCTTTCATTGCGCTGGACTGGCCTACTATCGGACATGGCGTACCCAATCAGCCCACCAATCCGAATATCTTTCTTCAAAGCAGCAACGGGGCGGCAACCGTGTGGACCTCCTATAAGAGCTCGTTCGCGCTTTTTGGACAACGCGACCAGCGTCCTCCCGCGTGGGGGTCTGACGTGCTTCCGGTAAGTCCGTGTGGAACGGCGAAACCCGACGCCACGACCTTGGTGATGGCGGCCAAGGGGGGAGAACTCTTGAATGCGCCACCTAACGAAGCGTTTTCGGTACCATTGATCGATCAGAATAACAACTACATCTACTTTGGGATCCTGTTTAATCAGGACCAATATAACTTTATCCGGGGCGCCGACTCGACGCCGGCTGCGTGGTATTACCTGGTGAAGAACCTGGCAGCGGCGGAGCCGGTCACCATGCCCAGCCGAACCTTGAAGTATCCGGCCAGCGGAAGCGTGCAAGGCGCGATCATGTTGAAGGCGGCATGGCGGCTGATGACGGCCAAGGACAAAGAATGTACGGGGAAAGTCCCGGGTCCGGGGTGCCGGTATTATGTGATTCCCGCGCAGGTCTACGATCCCGGGCGACGGACGTGCACGGTGCAGCCGATGGGTCTGGTGGGTTTTCACCTGGTGCAGAAGCTGCAGAACTTCCCGGAGTGGATCTGGTCGACATTCGAGCAGGTGGATAACGTTCAGTTGGGCGCGGGCGCGCCGGCGGGGACGCCGATATCGCTCAACAATGGAACCAACAAGCCGCCGACCATCGGCGGTTGGGCAAACCGGCCTTCGAAGCCGGTGCCGCCGCTACAGCCGCCCAACCAGCGGTCGCCCGTGCAGGTGACGCGGTTCAATCCCATCGCGCCCTCCACGGCGGGGCTGAACCAGACGTTTCAGACGGCGCTCAAGGCCACGGTCTGGCGGTACTACCAGTTGGTGGCGACGCAATGGCCGACGCAGGCGAAATCGTTCAAGCTGATCGAAAAGGCCGGCGTATATCCGAAAGATTGCGGGGCGGCCTTCCCGGTGAATGGGGTGACGAACACCGCGGCGGAGACGTATTTTCAGTCGCCCTCCGACGCCGCGGGGGCCGGCGGGAACAGTTGCATGAGTTGTCACTACCGGGCCGATCTGGCGGACTTCAGTTGGAGTTTGAAGCGCGGGGCACATTAAGCACGAAGGCGGGAGACAGGAGTCAGAATGAGCGGCAATTCCGGCTGGTGGATGTACCATGGCGATCCGGCACACAGCGGCTTCGTACCGAATGGCAGCCGCATTAACTCGAAGACGGTGGGCGGGCTGAAGGTACTGCACTCGCTGCAACTGGGCGGGCCGGTACTTTCGGTGCCGGCAGTGGTGGACGGGTACGTGTACGTGGGGCTGGCCAATAGCCGCTCGTCGCCCGGCTCCAATGGCGGACTGCTGTGCAAGATCAACCTGGAGACGGGGCGCACGGAGGCCAGTTTCCGGTGGGACATCAATCCCGGGGAACGCGATTCGCACGGATTCACGGGCATGGGCTGCACGCCCGCGGTGGCGGAAGGCAAGGTGGTGTTCTCTGCCTTCAACGGGGTGATCTATTGCCTCGACCAGAATTCGCTCGAGTTGCTTTGGAACGTCAACCTGCGGTATCCCGATCTGGCCCACAACCAGCCCTGTACCAACACGGCGGGCGGCGAAGCGTACCCGGTGGCGGAGGGGTGGAGTTCGCCGGTGCTGGTGAACGGGAAGGTCTACGTGGGCTTCGGCGAGGGCGAGAATCCGCTGTTATTCGGTTGGGTTTACTGCCTGGATGCGAAGACCGGCAACGTGATCTGGCTCTACTGCACCAGCCAGGTGACGCCGGGAAAGCCCAACCAACCCAACGTGATTCCTCCAGACGCCGCAGTGGGGATCCTGCCGCCGCCGTTCCAGTTGGCGTCGCAGAATCCGCCGGTGCGCGGCTGTTCGGTCTGGGCAGGCATTGCGTACGATGCCGATCTGAACCGCATTTACTGCTGCACCGGCAATCCGCAGCCCGACAGCACGCTACCATCGCCGGGATTTTCGAACGGGCTGCTGAGCCTGGATGCCGATACGGGTGAGTTCCAGGGCTTCTTCCAGACCACCGCCGAGAGCAGCTATCGCGTGTCCGACCTCGACGTGGACGTGGGCGGCGGGCCCACATTGTTCTACCTCAACGGGCGCAAGGTGGTGACGTTCGGGTGCAAGAACGGCGGTTTCTTCCTGCTGGATGCCTCGACCATGCAGTTGATTGCGTGGCGAACGCTGCTGCCGTACGTGCATTTGCAGACGGGGACAGTAGCGACCAACCTGCAGATTCCAACCGTGGATCCGCACAGCAACTCCAGCGAGATCACACCGCACGTGAGCAACCAGGACTCGAACGCTACGCCGGGCGAGAACTACATGGGCACGTACAGCACGGCCGCGGTGGATCCGGTGGGGAAACGGCTATTCATCGGAGTGGGCGGCAAGAGTTACGACACGGTCTCGGCGGGCATCGATTCCACCACCACGCCGTTTATGCGGGCCATGCACTGGGACACGCTGGCCGATGCCTGGCCCATGGTGACGCAGCCGGTGAGCGGCGACCTGCTGACCGAATTGGGCGATGAGGTGCCGCCGGGGTCGAAGGCGACGCTGCGGTTCTACTCCACCTGCAACCCACCAATGTACACCAACGCTGGGGAATCGGCCCTGAGTTCGCCGGCCGTGGTGAACGACGTGGTGTTCTGCGCGACTTGCAACGTCTCGATCTACGCCTTCAACGCCGCGGATGGGACGCCGCTGTGGCAGGACGACCTGGGGACGCAAACCGGCGGATTTGCGGGCGGCTACGGGTATTGCCTGGGTCCCGCGGTGGCGGGCGACTACGTGGTGGCCGGGGCGCTGATTCAGGGGCTCGATGGCGGGGTGCTGAAGATCTACAAGCTGGGCGCCTGAATATGGGACAGGCCGGGACCATCCTCCTCTTCGGATTCCTCGCGGGCATCGACAACTTTCAGGCGGCGTGCGCGCTGGGATTGCTGCCGCTCAGCCGGGGAAGGAAGTGGGCGGCCGCGGCCTCTTTCGGGCTGTGTGAGTCGGTGATGGCCATGGCGGGTTTGGTGGCGGGCAGTTTGCTGCGCACGAGGGTAACCGGCGCCAGCGACGCGGCGGGCACCGTGGCGTTACTGCTCAGCGGGGTGACGCTGATCTGGCTGGCGGTACACGAGCGCGACCTGGACCGGGCGGCCAATAGCCGGTGGATAGTGGTGGGGCTGCCGCTGTCGCTGAGTCTGGACAACCTGGTGGCAGGCGCAGGATTGGGTGCGAGCGGCTTCCCGGTGCTCCTGTGCGCCGGAATGGTGGGGGTGATCTGTGCGGCCATGAGCCTGGCGGGGCTCTTTCTCGGAGCGTGGGGACGCGGGCTGGCGCCGCGGCGCGCGGGCGCGCTTGCGGGGGTGTGGCTGGTGGCCCTGGCGCTGCGGTCGCTGGCGAAGTGAGGAACCGGGGCCGGCATGAAGACTGTTGTCGACAATCTGAATTTCCCGACCAGCCTGGCGTTCGACGCGGAGGGCAACCTGTATATCGCGGAGTCGGGTTTGCCGCTGGATGGTCAGGCGGCAGGCGGCAAGGTCTGGCGGGTGGATCGGGGCAAGGGGCGGACGTGTCTGATCGACGGACTGCGTCCTCCCGTAACCGGCCTGGTGTATCACGACGGAGGATTCTATCTTTCGGAAGGCGGTAATCCGGGGCGCATCAGCCGGCTCGGGCGCGATGGCGTGCGCCAGACGATTCTCGACGGTCTGCCCGGGTTCGGGAACTACCACACCAATACGGTGGCAGTGGGTCCTGACGGCAGGCTGTACTTTGGACAGGGCGCGTTGACCAACAGCGGTGTGCTGGGGCTGGACTCGCTGGATCTGGCGTGGCTGGGGCGGCTGCCGCACAATGCGGATGTGCCAGGGTACGAGGTTCGCCTGACCGGCTGGAATGCAGAGGTGGCCCACGCCAACGGATGGTGCGTCACTTCGCCGGCCTTCACCGGGGCGTTCTCCGCATTTGGGCAACCGACCGCGGCCGGCCAGGTGGTGCGTGCCGGGTTGCCTTGCACGGCGGCGGTGTTGCGGTGCCAGGCCGACGGCTCGGGATTGGAAATGGTGGCGTGGGGAGTGCGCAACGCGTTCGGGCTGGGCTTTCTTCCCGATGGCAGGCTGCTGGCCACCGATCAGGGGCCAGACGATCGTGGCAGCCGGCCGATTGCCGGGGCGCCGGACCTGCTCTGGGAAATCAAGCCGGGCCGGTGGTACGGCTGGCCGGATTTCGTGGGCGGGGTTCCGGTAACGGATTCGCGATTCGCGCGGGCGGGCGGAGTGGCGCCGGAATTCCTGTTGGCGAATCATGCCGAACTGCCGATGCCCGAACGGCCGCTACTGGCCTTCACGGTGAACGCGGCGGCGACTAAGTTCGACGTGGTACCAGAAGGGGCCCGATACCTCAGGGGCCACCTGGTGGTGGCGCTGTTTGGCGATGAAAAACCGATGACGGCCGCCCACGGCGCGCGGGCAGGCCGTGCCCTGGCGCTGGTGAATCCGGAGAACTGGCGGTGCGATGTATTCGCGGAGAAGCGGTTCGCGCGGCCGATCGATGTGCGCTTCGCGCCGGGGAGCGGCGAACTGTACGTATTGGATTTCGGCGAGTTCGAGATGGGCGAGCGCGGTCGGGTATGGGTGCGGGCAGGGAGCGGCAAGGTTGCCACAATTACGTTGGGAGAGGAGTAGCGATATGGCGGTAAGTTTTCAGAACGACATCATGCCGTTGTTCCAGCAGTTTCAGGCACAGATGGTGTGGCGGCTCGACCTGACCTCATATCAGGATGTGGTGGCCAACTCGAACACGATTTATTCGTTGATTTCGACCAAGCAGATGCCGCCACCGCCGTTTGAACCGCTGTCAGACGCGCAGATCCGGAAGTTTTCTGACTGGATGAATGACGGGTTTGCAAAGTAGAAAGAAACACAGGCCAGGAGACCTGTGCCACTTAATGGTATAAAGCAACATGGCTGATTTTAACGAGGCGGTGCAAGCGTGGCTGGCGGGGTTCCTCGGCCGCGCAGACGCGGCCGCGGGGACTGTGCATCTTCACACCGGGGGCGGGCTTCGCCTGGCGGCCGCCGTGAATATTCCGCTGCCGGTACAGCAGGCGGTCGAGTGGGTGCCCTCCGGGAAGGGCATGGCGGGCCTGGCTCTGGAGCGCGGCGAGCCGGTGCAGACTTGCAATTTGCAGGAGGACCGGTCGGGCGCGGTGAAGCCAGGGGCGCGCGCGGTGCATGCGCAGGCGGCGGTGGCCATGCCGGTGCGCGATGGCGGCGGCACGATTGTGGCGGTAGTGGGCGCGGCATGGATGGCGCAGCGCGAGATTGAGGGACCAGAGTTGGAGCGGTTGAGGACTGCGGCTTCGTCGCTGGTGGATGTGTTCCGGAGCTAACCACTTGACGTGTAGGCGTGGGGCGCAAGGAAATCGAGAATAGCCCGCGCCGATAACATGGGCGATCGGCTGCGGCAAGCGCCTTTCCCGCCGCTGATTCCCGACCAAGTGGTGGGCCATTGCGCCTGAGTCAAGCAACTTGATGAAGAGCGGCGGCCGGGACAACCGGATGAACGGAGCACCGTCAATCGTTCTTCAGATCGGTTGAGATGCGGATAGCGGCGGAAACCATGAAAAGTGGAGAATTGGTTCATGTTGACAGCCCGTTACTGCGGAATTGAAGCGGCGGCGGCCCGCGCGTGGATCCGCCCGATGCTCAGTGCCACAATCTTGCTGCTCTTGACATGCCGGCTGCCGGCCCAATCGACCGTGACCATCGCTGGGACCGGCACGGCCGGGTTTTCGGGCGACGGCGGGCCGGGGACGAAGGCCGAGATCAACAATCCCTACGGTCTGGTGATCGGGCCGGATGGGGGGCTGTATTTCTGTGAGATCGGCAACCATCGGGTGCGCAGGCTCGATCTCAAGACGAACGTCATTTCCACGGTGGCGGGTTCCGGGCAGAAGGGGTACGCGGGCGATGGCGGGCCGGCATTGGCGGCGGCGATGAACGAGCCGTATGAAGTGCGGTTCGACCGGGTCGGCAACATGTTTTTCGCCGAGATGCAGAACCACGTGGTGAGGCGGGTGGATGCGAAGACGAAGACGATTTCAACCGTAGCGGGGACGGGCGTGGCGGGTTTCGAAGGCGATGGAGGACCGGCGGTGAAGGCGCAGCTTCGGCAACCGCACAGCATCGCATTCGACCCGCAAGGGCGGCTGTTGATCTGCGATATCGGGAACCACCGTATCCGTCGCGTGGACCTCGAGTCGGGGTTGATCGAGACTTGGGGGGGCACGGGCGAGCGTAAGCCCACGCCCGATGGCGCGCCGATCAAGGGGACGCCGCTCAACGGGCCGCGCGCGATCACCGTGGATCCGGACGGAAACCTTTATCTGGTGCTGCGCGAAGGCAACGCGGTGTACCGGATGGATCCAAAGGCCGGCAAGATCTTCCACGTGGCGGGCACGGGCTTGACGGGCTATGACGGCGATGGCGGTCCGGCCAAACTGGCGCGGCTGTCCGGGCCGAAAGGGGTGGCGTGGGCTCCGGGAGGCAGTTTGTACCTGGCCGACACGGAGAGCCATACGATCCGGCGCATCGACCTGAAGTCGGGCATCATTACGACGGTGATCGGCACCGGCCAGCGCGGCGATGGGCCGGACGGGGACGCCCGCAAGTGCCAACTGTCGCGGCCGCACGGGATCTTCGTGAGCGGCGCGGGAGCGGTCTACGTCGCGGACAGCGAGTCGCACCGGGTGCGAACGCTGAAGTGACGGTTGCCTTTTCCCCCGGTTCTGGCGCATCCTTAGGTAAAAGCACCGGGGGACGAATGCGTCGAGTAGCCATTTTTGTTGTCCTTTGTGGTAGCGTGCGGTTGGCCGGCGCGCAGACCGTCACGTTCAGCGAACACATCGCGCCTATCATTTACAACAACTGCAGCAAGTGCCACCGGCCAGGCCAAGTGGCGCCGTTCTCGCTGTTGAATTACAACGATGCCCAGCAGCATGGGCAGATGATCGCCACGCAGACGCAGATCCGCTACATGCCGCCATGGAAGCCGGAGCCTGGCTGGGTGGCGTATCGCGGCGAGCGGCGCTTGACGACGGACCAGATCGCGCTGATCCAGCAGTGGGTACAAAACGGGATGCCGCAGGGCGACCCGGCCAAAGCGCCGCCCCCGCCCACGTTCTCCGACACCTGGCAACTGGGCACGCCCGACCTGATCTTGGAACTGCCCGCCGCGTTTTCCGTTCCCGCCGACGGACCCGATATCTACCGCAATTTCGTGCTGCCGACGAACCTCACGGAGGACAAGTGGATCAAGGCGATCGAACTGAGACCCTCGGCGCGGGTGGTCGTGCACCACTCCCTGTTCTTCTCCGACACCACCGGTGGCGCGCGCGCGTTGGACGGCAAAGACGGCCAACCCGGATTTCCGGGATTCGGGACGATTTTCACCGTGGGCAATCCGCTGGCCGCGCTCAATGGCGGGCTGGGCGGCTGGGTTCCGGGCACCACCCCGGCCTTTCTGCCGGATGGCATCGCCTTGCCTTTGCCCAAAGGCTCGGATTTTCTGATGCAGACTCATTTCCATCCGAATGGCCAGCCGCAGACGGAGAAGACCGTCGTCGGTTTGTATTTCGGCCCGGCGCCCACACGGATCATGACCCAGGTGCAGGTGCCGGCGTTTTTCGGCATCCGCGCCAACATCAATATCCCGGCGGGCGTACCGGATTACAAGGTGCGCAGCTCGTTTACGCTGCCGGTGGATGTGGACGCGGTGGGCGTCGCGGCGCATGCGCATTACCTCGGCAAGGAAGCCAAGCTGACGGCCACCCTGCCCACCGGCGAAGTCAAGATCCTGCTGTGGATCCGGCGCTGGGAGTTCAACTGGCAGGACCAATACCTGTTCCAGGATCTGTTGCCGTTGCCCAAGGGGACCAGGCTCGACGGCGAATTAGTGTACGACAATTCAGCGGGCAATTATCTCAATCCCAACAATCCCCCGAAGCGTGTGCAATGGGGAGAGAATTCCACCGACGAAATGGGCAGCCTGCTGCTGAACGTAGTTCCCAGGCAGGCGGCCGATCTGGACACCCTGCGGGGGGCCACGATTGCATTCGTGCTGACGCCGGTGCCGCTGGTGGGCAACCAGCCCCTATTCGTTAGTTCGGGCATGGTGGACGGCGCCAGCACGCAGCCGGGCGCCGTGACACCGGGGAAGATCGTGGTGCTGTACGGCTCGGCGATTGGCACGCCCACACCGACTCCGGCCGCGGTGACGCCGGATGGCCAAATCGCGAATACCCTGGGAGACACGCAAGTGCTGTTCGATGGAGCGCCGGCGCCGCTGCTCTACAGCTCCAGCGGCCAGGTGGCGGCGGTAGTGCCGTACGCGGTGGATGGCAAGCTCGGGACGCAGGTGCAGGTTCGCAACGGGTCGTATCTGTCGGACAACGTTGCGCTGCCTGTGAAGCCGGCGGCGCCTTCGATCTTTTCTGTGGACCTGAGCGGCACGGGTCAGGCGGCGGTCCTGAACGGCGACGGGCTTTCGGTGAACTCGGCCACAAATCCCGCCGTGAAGGGCGGGTACGTCTCGATCTTCGCCACCGGGGAGGGCCAGACAACGCCGGGCGGCGTCGATGGCCAGATCGCCTCGGGTACGCTGCCGAAGCCGGTTCTGCCGGTGCAGGTGCTGATCGACGGCCGGCCCGCGGAGGTGCAGTATGCCGGCGCGGCGCCGGGAGCGGTCGCTGGCTTGTTGCAGGTGAACGCGCGGATCCCGCTGGATGCTTCCTCGGGTAATGTCCCGATCGAGATCCATGTTGGGACCGCGGCCAGCCAAGCCGGCATGACCATCGCCGTGAAGTAGTACATAAGTACCTAAGCCTAAAGTCCAATAGGCATCTCGTAAAACTTCTGGTACTCTTAATCACATCCTACATCCTGTGCGATCTGGCACATTCACGGAGGGAATGCCCATGGTTGAGCGAAGGACGAAGCAGAGGTTTCCAATTCAGTTAGACTTGCTGTACCGCGTGTACCAGGGCCGTCGAGTGGCCAAACTTGAGGCTGGCAGGTCGATTGACATCAGCAGCACCGGAATCGTATTCCGGTCGGATCAGGACGTTGCTACGGGCACTCGGGTTGAAGTATCGACCAGTTGGCCGGCGCTGCTCCACGGGACTTGCGCGCTGCGCTGGGTGGTGTTCGGTAGCGTGGTGCGCAGCCAGGGCGGTGTCACCGCATGTAGCATCGATCGATATGAATTCAAGACACAGGGCCGGAGCGTTCCGTCGCCGGCCGGCTACGCAGCCATGGTTACGGCAAGTCGCGACCCGAATCCGATAGCGGCCTTTGCAGCCCGGGCATAAAGGGCGGCGCTGCGGCGCCGCCCGGTAGTAGCTTCCTATTTTTTCTTTTTAGCCGGCGCCTTCTTCTTGGTCGCCGTCTTCTTCGCGGGCGTCGTCTTCTTCGCTGCCGTTTTCTTTGCCGGGGTCTTCTTCGCTGGCGCCTTCTTGGCCGGAGTCTTCTTGGCAGGAGTCTTCTTGGCAGGAGTCTTCTTCGCGGACGCTGCTTTCTTTGCTGGCGCTGCCTTCTTCCGCCCTGCCGGGGTGGCCGGGCTCGTTCGGACAGCCTTAACCGCGCCAGGATCGGGGGTGGGGGTGGGCGTTGTGTCCGCGGGCGCGGCTGGCCCGGCCGTCGCAGTCGCGGCGGTTGGCGGCGGCTCACCGAGCCAGAACTTCAGCTCCGCGAGTTGGCTGCCGCTCAGGTAACTGGTCTGCCACTGGTCGCTGTCCACCAATCCGTGCCAGACGTTGGGGTCCGTTCGGTGGGCTTCGGCGTAGGCGTTCCACCGGTAGTTCTGGAAAATCGCGACGATGTTAATGGCGTAAGCCGCTGCCAGAGCAGCGTTGCCCTCGACAATCACCAGGTTGTCGTCATTGGCGTTGGATGCCTTGAATCCGAGGTTGTGCGAGCCGGTCATCACCACGGGGTGTTTGCCGAACGGGTCGAGCACGATCACCTTGCTGTGAATATTGACCATGCTTGCGCCCAGGAGCTCCTGGTTCCATTCGTGGAATTGCGATTTGATGTTGTGCGGCACCAGGACATCGTGGCTCAGGCGCTGCGGCGGCTCCACGCCATTGGTGAACAGAGTCACCGGGTTGGGCGCGGGGCTGGTTGGGTCCAAGGCGGTGGCCGCCGGCGCTTTGGGGTTTGCCGGATCGGTGATCTTGGTGAGCTGCGGGATGTCCTGGTTGACTACGCCGCAGAAGTACAGATTGGGATTAAAGATCTCTTTGCCGTCCGGGTTGTGGCGTTCGAGAATGTTCTGCAGCAAGGTCCACTTGGGGGGATCCTTCTGGAAGGTGCCCGGGTTAAAGAACAGGAACAGGATGCCCTCCTCGGCGCCGTTAATGAGTTTGCGCGCGAATTCCAGATCTTGCTGGGCGGAGGTCTTGACGAACCAGGGAGTGATGCTGCAGCCATCCACGGTGTGGGTTGTGGCGGTGGAATTGCCCTTTACCAGGGGCGGAGTATAGGCGTTTCCAGCGGCCTCGAGACGTTTCCAGGCGGCGAGGAAGTCGGCGGCGACGTCCGCATCGTCGATGATGAGAGCGTTGTTGGCCTGAGTGCAGAGGCCGGATGTGGTCCAGTTGGTGCTGCCGGTGAGAACCTGCTGGGCCTTGCCCGAGGAATCGCAGAAGACGACAAACTTGTTGTGGCCGAAGTGGCCGAGGGGCACGATGCGGTCGATCACGTTGATGACCGGTTTGAGTTGGGCGCGGACGGCAGCGTTCTCATCATTATCCGGCGGGGTGTTGCTCTTGAACGCGCCGTTGGCGAGAATCAGATTGCAGTTCTTGCCCAGGGCTTCGAGCGCGGGGATGAGTTCGGGGTCGTTCAGTTCGTATAGGGCGGCGTAAATCTGGCCGTTGTTTTTCTTGGCGTCGGCGAGCATGCTCAGGATCTGGGGACGCAGAAGGCCGCTGAGCTCGTTGCGCAACGGATTGCCCACGGTAGCCACCAGGTCTTTGATCTTGCTGTTCTTGGGCGTATTCTGCAGGGCGCGGGCCACCCATTGCGCGGCGACGATTCCCTTATTGAAGTAGGACGAGATGTGCCCGGTGGCCTGCCCGGTAATCGTCATGGCGGGCGAGAGCGGGCTGGCGTTCTGGGAATCGAGGGTCAGTTTGTCCTTGCTGGGGCCTGAGACCGGGACTATCGAATATTGAACGGTGTCGCCGGGGCTTACCGCGTAGTCCCACCAGAGATACCGCTGGAGCGGAAACTTCCAGGGGTTTTGCGGGTCCAGTTTGTCGGTATCGGAGAACCCAACGAAGCCATGGAGGTAACTCTCCTTGCCGTTAGAGATGCGCCGAATCGCGAACCCGCGGCAAGTGGGGATGGCTTTACCGTCTGTGGGAAGCCAGACCAGGCAGGTGTGGTCGCCGTTGTCGTATATTTTCAGGTCGATACTCATTCAGTCTCCTCAGTGGTTGGATCACGAGCACCTTAATATAGTTACTCTGGATCGGCTTTGGCTGCAACTGGATTCTTACGAATAAGGTAAAATTGCTGGATTCGGACAATCCCATGACAAATTCCCGCCGGGTTATCGCCCTCGCCATTGGTTTGTGTCTCGCCGCGCGTCTTTCACCCGCGGACGAAAAATCGATCAACCCAAAAATTCAGGAAATTCTGGAGCAGATTTCCGAGGCGCGAATCAAGGCCATTCTCGAGAAGCTGGAAGGCTTCGGCACGCGCAATACCATGTCCACCCAGGACGACCCGGTGCGCGGCGTGGGCGCCGCACGCACGTGGATACTCGACGAATTCAAGAGGTACAGCCCGAAGCTGCAGGTTCGCTTCGAGAAGTTCCGCGTGAAGAAGCAAGGCCAGCGGGTTTTCAAGGACGTGGACCTTTGGAACGTGATTGCGGTGCTGCCAGGGACCAGGATGCCGGAGACGCAGATCCTGGTCAGCGGCCATTACGATTCGCTCAACGTGGGCAACCGGGCGGCGGGCACCGGCGGAATGAACGTGGCCGCCGCCCTGACGCCGGCGGACTTCGAGAAAAATGCCGATTTGCCGGCTCCCGGAGTTTGCGATGACGGCAGCGGAACCGCTGCCGTGATGGAACTGGCGCGGGCGATGAGCGGCTACGAATTCGACAAGACGCTGGTCTTCGTGGCCTTCGCCGGGGAAGAGCAAGGGCTAATCGGCAGTTCGCTACAGGCGGCCAAGGCGAAGAGGGAAAGCCAGGCGATCGAAGCGGTGCTGAACAACGATATCATCGGCACCGAAGTGGCGGGCAACGGGCGCACCGGGAATGGCGTCGTGAACATATACAGCGACGAGACCATGGATTCGATTTCGCAGCAGCTTGCGCGTTATATACGCGAAGTGGGCGAGCGCTACCTGCCCTCGATGAAGGTGAACACCATCTTCCTGGGCGATCGCCTGGCCCGCGGCGGCGATCACACGCCTTTCCAGTGGGAGGGATTTGCGGCCGTGCGGTTTTCAACGCCGAACGAGATCTACGTCAACCAGCACCACGCTACGGACACACTGGCCAACATGTCGGTGCCGTACACCACGCGCGTGGCCAAGGTCAATGCCGCCGTGGCGGCGAACCTGGCGCTGGCGCCCAAGCCGCCAATCGTCATGCCCGAATCCCAGCCGGCGCCCTCCCCCGGCCGGCGGCCTGGGCCGATGATCTCACGCGGAGGCGGCTATGATGCCGTGCTGCGCTGGCGCATAGCCGATTCGGACGCGGCCATCAAGGGGTATACGATTCTGACTCGGCCCACCTCGTCGCCGTATTGGGAGCAGGAGATCTATGTGGGCAAAGTGAACACCTTTACGCTGAAGGACGTTTCTATTGACGACTGGAAGTTCGGTGTGCGGGCGATCGGGACCAATGGGGCTGAGAGTTTGGTGACGCCCTATGTGTATCCGCCGCGGCAAAAGATCGAGATCCTGACGGTAGAGTAGCAGTCAGCCAGGAAAACCCCCGGGCAGCGTTAGACCAGGTACCAGGACTCGTTGCCGCCTGAAGGGCAGCGCCGGAGCGGTCTGCGCCCAGAACCCAAGCAGGGGCTTGTTATCCGAACACCGAATGCCGGAAACGGGCAACCCGACTTGCGGGTATCTATTCTTCAGCTTTTCATTATAAATACTGTAATGATTAGTGCTAATTCGGTATAATCGGTGACGGCATTCGAGGGGGGCGGCGCTTGCCGGACAACATCCCGACCCACATCGGGAAATACAAAATCGTAGACGAACTGGGCCATGGCGGGTTCGCCGTAGTCTACCGCGCCTTCGATCCTTCGGTCGGCCGGCCAGTAGCCATCAAGATCCTGACCGAGCGCGGCCCGGACGTCCTGACGCGCTTTCGCAACGAAGCGACGGTGGCGGGCAATCTCCGCGCCGAGAACATCGTGACGGTTTTCGAGTACGGGGAGCACGAAGGCCAGCCCTTCCTGGCCATGGAGTATCTCGAGGGGGAGGATCTTCAGCACATCATCAATTCCAACAAGCCGCTGACCCTGCTGGAAAAATGCAACATCATGTCGCAGGTTGCCGAAGGCCTTGACTACGCCCACCGCACGGGTGTGGTCCACCGCGATGTGAAGCCTGCCAACATCATGGTGCGGCGCGACGGCGTAGTCAAAATCATGGATTTCGGCATCGCCAGGATTACCCGCGACACCGGGGCCACGCGCCTGACCCAGCAGGGGTTCATGCTCGGAACGCTGATTTACATGGCGCCCGAACAGTTCGGCGGCGCCGAAATCGACGCGTTGTCCGACATTTTCGCGTACGGAGTGGTCTACTACGAGCTACTCACCGGCCGGCATCCGTTCAAGGCCGCGGATGCCCGGACGTTAATGTACAAGATCAGCTTCGAGGAGCCGGCGCCCATCACCGATTTCATTCCCGATGCCCCTGCCGGGCTGCAGGCCGTTCTGACCAAGATCCTTCACAAGGAAAGGGAGCTCCGCTACCCGAATCTCAGGGAAGTCGAGTCCGATATCCAGCCGATCCGCATGGAGTTGCAGCGCCAGCGGGCGGCAACTCTGCTGACCCAGGCGCGGGAGCTCTTCGATAAGAAACAGCTTGAACCGGCACAGAACGTGGCTCTCGAGGCCCTCACCCTGGATCCGTCCAACAGTCAGTGTAGGGCCCTCAGAGAGCAGATCCAAAAACAGCTCCAGCAGCGCACGGTGCAGCCGCGCATCGAATTGCTTCTGAAAGATGGAGAAGAGCACCTGGTGCAGCGCCGGTTCCTGGACGCAGTGCAGAGCTTCGAGACCGCCCTGCGTCTGGATCGGGAGAGCGTTTATACCCTGAGCCGCCTGGAACATGCCCGCCAGATGTTCGAGAACAGCAAAGCGGCCGCTACCCTGGTAAGGACCGCCCGCGAGGAGTGCAATAAACGAAAGTTTAACGACGCGTACCGCTCGGTTTCCGAGGCCCTGCGCCTCGATCCCCAAAACCCCGGAGCGGCGGAGGTTTTGAAGTCCGTACAAGCTGCCCTGGAGCAGCAGCAGAAGGAGCAGCGCGTCGAAGACGCGATTCATAAGGCGGAAGCGCTCTTCCAGGCGCACTCCTACGACCAGGCGATCGCGTTACTGACGGCTCTCGGCCCCGATGCCGAGGGCACCCGGGTCGCGCAGTATATGGAGGCGATCCGCGCCGAAAAGCAGGAGCAGGAGCGCAAGCAGCGGCTGCAGACCGAAATGGCCGCGGCCACCGATCTGCTTCGCAACCATCGCCCTTCGGAAGCCGCTCAACGCCTGTCCGCGCTGAAGTCCGAATTCGCTGGCAACCGAGAGTTCGGCGATCTCCTCGAATATGCGCTCCGGGAGGTGGAGGCGGAGGCGCGCGCGATCGCCGTCCAAAAGTCCGCTGCACGAGCCACCGCGCTCTCGCAGAACAACGATTTCGACGGTGCCGTGGCAACTCTTGAAGCCGGGCTGCGGCAGTATCCGGGCGAGAATACCCTCATCCGGCTGTTAAACAACACCTTGGCCGCAAAAGCCGATTGGGAGCGCCGCCAGGCCATCCAAGCCGTCATCCGGGAGTGCGGCCAACTCCGCTCCCAGCGGCGGTTCGCGGAGGCCATCGAACTGGTGGAAGCGACCCTGCTTGAATACGCCGCAGAGCCCGGACTGGTGGAACTGCAGGCACTGCTTGAGCAGGAATGGGCGCAGCACCGGCGCGCCGAAGCTGTCCGCAAAGCAGCCGAGCAAGCCCGTAAACTATTGGCCCAGCAACGGCCTGGAGAGGCGCTCCCGCTCCTCCAGCAGGCTCTGCTCCAATATCCTGGAGAATCCGAGCTTGCCGGGTTGTTGGATCGCGCCCAACAGGAGGCTCGCGCCCAGGAGCGGGCGCGGGCCATCGACGCTGTCGTTGGCGAAGCCAGCGTCAATGCCAAGGCCCACGAGTTCGACCGTGCCCTCACGGCCATCGATCAAGCTCTCACAGCGTGGCAGGACGACCCCAAGCTGCTTCGCTTGAGAGAGGATCTCCGGGCGGAAAAGGCCGCCTGGGACAAGCAGCGTGCCATCCATGAAGCGCTCGAGCGCGCGGTACAGTTCGAAGCCCGCAAGCAGTTCGGCGAGGCTCAGCGGGCCATCGCCGCGGTGCTGGAGAAGTACCCTGGCGAACAGGAGCTCATCGATGCCCAATCGCGGATCGAGCGGGGGGCCGAAGAACAACAGCGGAAGGAGGCGGCACGCGGCGCCGTCAGCGAAGTCCGGCTGTTGATCTCGCGTGGGCGGCTCGATGAGGCCCTCGAGGTTCTGAGGGAAGCCGAGCAGAAGTTCCCCGGCGAACCCGACCTGGAGCCCGCCAGGCGGCTGGTTGCCGAGGCCGTCGCCGCCCGCCAGCGTGCCGAGGCGATTGACCGCATGATCCGGCAATCAGGTGAGCTGGCCGCCGGCCATCAGTTCGACGGGGCCTGCCAGTTGCTCGAACGCGGGCTCGAGTCGTACCCCGCGGATGCGGAACTGGTGCGCCAGTTGAATGCAGTCAGGGCCGCCGCCACGGCCTGGGCATACGAGCAGGCAATCCAACGCACCCTGGCCGAGGCTGAGGCACTGGCCAATGACGGGCGCTATGACGCCGCGCTGCAGGTGCTCGAGACCTCTCCGGTGTGCTCCCCGTTGTTCCTAGACAGGGCCCGGGAGTACGAGCGCCGCGAAGCCATCGCCAAGGCTGCGGCGTCCGTGAGCTCCTTGCTCGATCGGGCCCGCACCGATGCCGCCATCAAGATGCTGGGCGAACTCGCCACCCAGTATCCTGGCGAGCCTCCCTGGGAACTGCTCATGGCCCGGGCGCAGGAACAGGTGGCGGCCCGCCAGCGCGCCGAGGAGCGCAGGCGGGCGGTTCAGGACGCGGTTCGGGAGGCGGATGGGCTGGCCGGGCACACTCGATTCCAGGAGGCTCTCGACCTGCTCGACAGGGCCCTGCAGCAGTACACGGGCGAAGCTGCCCTGCTCGAAGGGCGGCAGCGCATCGCCCAGGTGCAGGAGCAGCACCGCCGCTCCGTGGCGGTTGCCAATGCCGCCAGGACTGCCCAGAGTCTGCTCGACCAGGGACACGACGACGAGGCTGTCCGCGAGCTTCGGGAATCCTGTGCACAGTACCCCGGCGAATCGGCCCTGGCCTCTTTGCTGGCCCAGGCAGAAGAAAGACTGGAAGCGCGCGCGCGCCGGAACGAGGCGGTCTCGCAAGCTGACACCTTGCTGCGCCAGGGAAGCCAGGCGGAAGCGATAGAGCTGCTGCGGCCGCATGCGGAGCGTTTCCCCTCCGACCATGAGTTGCACGCACTGATTTCGCGCGCACAAGCTGACCTGGATCTGCGCCGTCGAATCGAAGCCATCGAGAAGGCAGCTCTTGCCGGCTTGGCCTTGGCCGAGGACGGCGAGTTCGACCGCGCGCTGGCTGCTCTCGACCGGGGGCTCCAGGATTGGCCCGGCGAACCACGCCTGGTGGACGCGCGCGAATCGGTTCGTTCCGGGCAACGGGCCGCACAGCGCGAGGCGGCCAGAGTGGCCGCGGTACTGCTCCTCAGGCGGCTCGGCAGCGAGGGGCGGTTCGCCGAGGGCTTCCAGCAGGCCGAATCGTTTCTGCACGAGTACCCGGGCAACGTCGAATTGCTCCAACTTCGAAATGAACTCCGCATGAGGCGGATGCTGGCCGACGCCCAGGCCGGTTTGGCCAAGGGAAGCCCCGCCGAGGCCTTAAGGATCCTCGAAGCTGGCGCCGCCGACTACGGCGCCGTGCCCGAGTGGGTTGAACTCACCAGGCGTGCGCACGCCGAGGCCGTGGCCTTGGCCCGTGCCGCCGCCATCGATGTCAAGTGCCGCGAGGCGCGGGAAAAGACCGACGCTGGCGACTTCGAAGCCGCGCTCGGCCTCCTGAATGATGCCCTCGCAGAGTGGCCGGCCGATCGTTCCCTGGAGGGAGCTCGCGCAGCCACGCTCTCCGCCCAGGCGCTTCACCACCGCCGCCAGGCTATCCAGGCCGCGTTGACCCAATGCGAGCGGCTTGAGAGGGAAGGCCGCCTTGCGGCCGCCGTGCAGCACGCGGAAGGGGCTCTGCACGAATTTCCCGACGATCCGGCCCTCCTGCAATTGCTCGAGCGCATTCAGAAGGACCTCGAGGAGCAGGACCGCCGCCGCCGCCGCGAACGCGACTTGAATGAACTGCGCGAGCTCGCTGAATCAGTCCCGCGGTTGTCCGGGGCGGCGCAGGTTGCGGAACTGCTCGATCGTGCCCGCCGCACGGTGGCGCGCCACCCGGGCGACCCGGAGATCGAAACCACCGGTGGGGAGGCCATCCAGCACCTTGCGGACATCGAAAACGCCGCTGGCGCGATCGCCCGTAAGGACTTCGCTGCCGCCCTCGAAATATGTGCACGGCGTCTCGCCCGCCAACCGGACCATCACATTTTCAGGGAACTGCAAGAAGAGGCCGAGCGCGGCCAAAAACGGGCTTACCTCGCGGATCTCGAACGCAGGGTCTCCGGGGAAGCAGATCTGGCGGAGCGCGCGCGCGTCCTCCAGGAGGGCGCCGGGCGGTATCCCGACGAGCAGTGGATCGCCGCCCATCTTCGCCTGACACTCAACAAGCTGAGTCTGCTGGATTCCGCTATCGAAAAGGCCCGCGCGTGCGAAGCGGCCGGAGAATTGGATCAGGCGCTCGACCACTGGAAGACGGCGGTGACCATCCACAGCCGCCAGCCTGGTCTGGAAGCCCAAATCCAGCGGCTTCAGGCGGCCCGCGACCGCGCGCGCGACGAGGCCAGGACCCGATGGGCCGGGCACATCGAAGAACAGATCCAGGCCGGCGAATTGGGACGGGCGCTCGAAATGCTTCGGCAGGCACTCACGGAGCTGCCCGATGAGCCTTCGTTCCAGGACTACCTTCGCCGGATCAACGCTCTCCGGCAGAAAGCCCGGCAGGCCCGCGACCTGGTCTCAGAGGCCCAGAACGCGGCTGAGGCCCGCAACTTCGACCAATGCCGCGCCCTCCTGCATCAGGCGTTCCATTTGGGCGAACACGACGCAGCGCTTCGCAAGCTCGTCCTCAACAGGCTGATCGAATCTGCCGAGGCCGCCCTCGAGACCGCCTGGCAATCCGCGGAGGCGCTGGCAAACGAGGCGGTGGCGCTCCAGCCGGGCTTCGCCGTTCCGGAGCAACTGCTGCGGACCATAGCCGAACACAAACGAGACTTCCTGGTGGAATCGGCCCTCGCCAAGGCGGAGCAATTCGGCAACCAGGCGAATTGGCGCGCAGGCCTGGCCGAGGTGGAACGCGCTCTTCAGGAAGCGCCCGCCGATACCCGCCTGTTGCAGGCACAGCAGGCGCTGCTCGCCCGTATCGAGGCATCGCGGCAGTCAGTCGTGACGGAACTGCAGAGCCTCGCCGAAGCGGCGCGATCCGAGACCGTCCCGGCCCAACTGAAGGCCCTCAATCGGCGCGCCTCCGCCATCGCCTCGGAAGTTCGCGGCGATGCCGGACTGTCCTTGCTGGCCGCGCAAACACTGCGAGAGATCGCCTCCCACGAGAAACGGCTCCGCATCGCTCGGTGGAAGGGCCTGGTCGCAGCCCACAGCCGGCAGATCGCAGGTATCGCCGCTGGGCTGGTCCTCGCCGTGGGGGCAGGGATCCTCGCCCGCGGGTTCTTCAAAACCTTCGAACTGCAAGTGATTACTTCACCCCCGGGCGCCACGGTCACCGTCGGCAAGCAGACCTGTGACCCATCCGACTGCCAGTTCCGTCTGCGGGGTGGCGAGTACGAGGTGCGGGCCGAGTTGAGCGGCTACCGGCCCGCGACGCGCAAGGTCGAGCTTGGGGGCGCCGCCCGGACGCCGGTCAACCTAGTGTTGGAACCGCTGCCGCGTCAGGCGTCTCTGCGCGTGAAAGGGGCCGAGCCGGGCACCACCATCTCGGTCGAAGGCGGGCCGCGCGATACCGTCCAGCCCGATGGTTCCCTCACGCTGCAGGGGATCGATGCAGGCACGCGCACGGTGGAGGTATCCCGGCCGGGTTACATCACCAGGAGCCGCCTAATGCAATTCGCGTCCGGCCAAACTTCCGCTTTGAGCGGGCTGGACCTGATCCTTCCGCGCGACCCGAATACGATTCGAGAGAAGGAGAAAGCCGACTGGGAGAGAGTGGATAAGAGCGACCCGGCAGCGGTGCGAGCGTTCCTCAAGCAGTACCCGAATGGTTCCTTCGCCGGCGAAGCCAACAAAACCCTGGACGACCAAGCTTGGGCCGGCGTGAACAAAGGAGACCCGAACTCTATCCGAGGGTACCTGACCGCCCATGCGCGCGGAGGCCACGCAGACGAAGCCACGAAGCTCATCAACGCCTTGTCGGCCCAGAGTGCCGATCAACGCGACGACACCGCCTGGGCCGCTGTGAACCCACGCGACCTGAACTCTGTTCGAGGGTATCTGACCGGCTATCCCCGTGGACGGCACGCGGAACAAGCCACGAAGATCAGCAGCAACCTGGCGGCCCAGCACGACGCCGATCAGCGCGACGACGCTGCCTGGGCCGCGGTGAATCCACGCGACCCGAATACGATTCAACGGTACCTGGCCTCCTATCCCCGCGGCAGGCATGCGGACGAGGCCACCAAGCTCAGCACGGCCTTTGCAGCCCAGCACGACGCCGATCAACGCGACGACGCTGCCTGGGGCGCGGTGAATCCACGCGACTCGGCCGCGGTTCAACGGTACCTGACCGCCTATCCGCGCGGCAGGCACGCGGAGGAGGCGAGGAAGCTCGGCAGCGCCTTGGCAGCCCAGCACGACGCCGATCAACGCGACGACACTGCCTGGGCCGCGGTGAATCCACGCGACTCGACCGCGATTCAACGGTACCTGACCGCCTATCCTCATGGGAGGCACGCGGATGAAGCCACGAAGCTCAGCGCTCTGGCGGCCGCCGCTGCCGAGCAGCACCACAAAGACACTGAGGATATCCGCGCTACCCTCAGCCGGTATGTCGCGGCCTTCAGAAATAAGGACGCCGACACAATCATGGACATCAATCCAAAGATGCCCCGTAAAGGTCTCGCAGACAGCTTTAAGACCTTCAGGTCGATCGAGATGACGCTGAAGCCAATCGGAGAGCCCCAGGTTTCCGGGAACACAGCCACAGTGTTGTGTGAGCAGGCCACGGTAGGCGTGGACGGCAACGGGCGTCACCCCTTCCCGACGTCCACCGCACCGGTAACGCTGAAAAGGAAACCTGCTGGTGGGTGGATTATTGACTCATTCAAATAACTTCCCCCTCAACTTTTTCGCATGTTGTTTGCTCGCCGCCAAATAAGCGCAAGTTCAGGCAGAATAGGCAGAAAAACTCCTTGCATTAGCCGCGGGAAAATGATTATAATTCCTCATCTTGTCCCGACACGGAGGGGTTTTGCCATGATGAAACTGCTGCTCGCTCTGATACTTACGCTTGCTTTTGCGTCGCTCTCGTTCGCGCAGGTTGAGACGGCAACGCCAGTTACCAATTGCACGTCGCGCACCGGCCTGATGGTTTGCGCCATTCCCAATCTGTTCGGTAAGAACGGGCTGATCCTCAAACCGGAGTTGATAGACGGTGTTCAGCACTTGCCTCACTTCAACGGCGATTTCCAGTCCAGTTTCTCTCCGTTAGGAACGGCCATTGGCACGGAGTTGACTCTGCTTCCGCTGGCGTCGCCAGCCTCCGGGTTTACCTACACCTTCGACCAGTCTACGGGACTACCTGCGGCAACCCAGCAAAGCTTCGGACCGATTCTCGCCGAACGGGCCGAGACCATAGGAAAGGGCAAGTATTTCCTTGGTGTCACCTACCAATATTTTAGCTTCGATGCGCTCGACGGCGTGGACTTGGGTAAGATCCCCGCCGTATTCACCCACGACGATCCTGACGCGGGGGGGTTTCACAGCGACATCATTACGTCCAGCAACTCCATCAAGCTGTACGTAAATCAAGCGACAGCCTTCGCTACATTCGGGATTGCCAGCCACGTGGATCTGTCGCTGGCCCTCCCCATACTCCAGGTGCGTATCAACGCGAACTCTTTCGCCTCAATCCACTGGACGAACAGCGCCTCTCAGCAGGCTCATATTTTCCCGAACGGCGGCGAAACCCAAGGCTTTCGCGTGGCCGACAGCGCTTCCGGCATCGGCGACGTAACCGCGCGAGTCAAGGCGGCTGTCATCCACGGCGAGCATGCTTCCCTCGCCCTCGCCGCCGATGTCCGGCTGCCGACCGGTAACGAGGAGAACTTCCTGGGTTCCGGGGCGTACGGAATCAAGCCGTTTCTGATTGCATCGGCGCGAAGCGGCAAATGGTCGCCGCACCTGAACCTCGGCTATCAGATCAACGGCAATTCGCTGCTGGCCGGTAACTTCACCGGCTATGATGTGGGCAACGTTACGCAACCCAGGCCCGCCACCAGCGCGCACCTGCCGAACGATCTCTTTTACACGGTGGGAGCCGATGTGGGAGCGACCAAAAACCTGACCCTCTGCTTCGACTTTCTGGGTCAAAGAGTCTTTGGCGCAAAGATCATCGGGCCGGGCGCGCCATTTAAGCCCACAGCTCCGGAAATCGCCACGCCGGGGGTGACCGCTGCTCCTCCGTACGCGACCACCGCCGTGACGACAGGGAGTTTCAATGTAATGATGGGTTCAGCCGGGCTCAAGACCAAGTTGGGGCCCAATCTCCTCCTCACCGCCAATGCCCTGTTCCAGTTGAACAACAACGGCCTGCGCGCAAAAGTCGTGCCCCTGCTTGGCCTGTCTTATACGTTTTGAGAGCGCGCCTCGGACGCCCCGGCACGATGCGGCACCGCGTGGCGTGTTAGTAGTTCTATAACTAAGGGAGTACCGACGAGCGGTGTATCCCGGAGGCCCGCGTCAGGAAGAAACTCCAAAAGACTCGAAACGAGCAGTATCGGCGCCAGCGGTTATGATGTATACTTGCTTCAAAATGGGATGCTAGTATGGTTATGCTAAGAGTAATAAGCCTGAGGGTGTTATTTCTGCTATGCGCGACTTTTGCCGCGCCCCGGATGTTCGCTGGGTTGGTTACCTACACGGACCAAAGTTTTACGCTGGCCGCCACGCTGGGATCCACGAACCTGACGTGCGCTGCGGACCCACTCTGTGTTATTGTCACAATCACGTTCGTCGCGGACACCGCCAACATTCAGCCCTACAGCGTCGCCGGTGCATCGGGCTTCGAAAACTTCGTTGGCCACGGTTCTGTCGAACTTATCGATTTAGACACCAGTCAAACGTTGGATGCGAACTTCGTCGACGGTCAGATCTATGTCAGCGTGGACCAGCCGCACAACGGAGTCGGGTTTGGCTCTACAGCAGGGGGCCCCACATACCCACTGGCTACCTATGCAGCCACACCCTCGGTCGCCAGTTACGATTTGACGTCCGATATCTCATTGACGGGATTCAGTTGGTTCTGCCCCCCGCCGACCCCTACGGTCGGCGGTTGCTTTCTTGGACAGCCCGGACCTACCCTGTTAACCGATCACGGGGCACTTTCGATCACTCCGTATGGTCCGGACGCGAGTTTCTTCAGCGCCACCGTGGCCCCGTCCCCCGAACCGTCCCCAATGGTGGTGCTTGCGGCTGGTCTTTCCGTGCTCATTCTCCGGCTTCGGTCTAAGTCCGGCTCGCGCGCACTACGCTAGAATCGGAATCTGACTACACCCTGCACCGTCTCACCCGCCCGCGCCTGGACCATCGCCGGCCTGCTCTTCGCCGCGGGCTTCATCAACTATCTCGACCGCGCCATCGTCTCCGTCGCGCTGCCCGTCATCGCGGCCGATTTGCACCTCGGCCCGGCCTCCAAAGGCGTCCTGCTTTCGGCCTTCTTCTGGTCGTATGCCCTGATGCAGTTGCCCATGGGCTGGGCTGCGGACCGCTACAACCTGCGTTGGTTTTATGCCGTGGCCTTCGCGCTCTGGTCGCTGGCCTGCGGCCTCACCGGCTTTGCCGGCAGCCTCGGCGTGCTGCTGTTCATGCGCGCCTTCCTGGGCATCGGCGAATCCATCTATGTGCCGGGCGGCGTGAAGATCGTCAGCCTCCTGTTCAGCGCCGCCGATCGCGGCCTGGCTTCCGGCCTCATGAATTGCGGCACACGCGCCGGCCTGGCAGTGGGTGCGCCCTTGATCGCCTGGCTGGTCCATTCCGTCGGCTGGCACAACTCGTTTTTCGTTCTGGGATTCGGCAGCCTTCTCTGGCTGGTTCCCTGGCTGGGTATTTACCCCGGCAACGTGCGTTCCAAAACCGTTGCGTCTGCGCCCGGCCTTGGGCAGACCCTGGGCACGCTCGACCGCAATCTTTTGGGCTTGTGCCTCGGCCACATCGCCTTCAGCTACTACTGGTACCTGCTCGTGACCTGGCTGCCCGATTACCTGGTGGAATCGCGACACATGCCGCTGCAGCGGGCCGGCGCGTACACCACGATCCCGTTCCTGGTCTTCACCGTCAGCGAGCCGCTGGGCGGCTGGATCGCCGACCGGCTGGTATCGCTCGGTTATGGCGAACACCGCGCTCGCAAGTTAGTGGTCACGGTGGCATTTTTCACCAGCATCATGCTGCTGGTCGCCGGACGCATGGCCAACGATACCACCGCCGTGCTGATGATCGGCGCGGCTTCTCTGGTCGGGCTCGCCACGGGCAACCTTTATTCCTTGCTCGCCAGTGTGGCGCCCGAGGGCGCGGTCGGCACCTGGATGGGCATCCTCAACTTCGCGGGCAACCTGTCGGGCATCGTGGCCCCCATCGTCACCGGGCTGCTGATTGCCCGCACCGGTTCGCACTATCCGGGGTTCGTGGTGGCCGTCGTCGTCCTGCACCTCGGACTGCCTGCTTATTGGTGGATGGTGAGCGAACGGAAACTTCCGCCGGTTCCTGCGCAATCCGGGTATTAAGAGCCTCTATATCGGTTTTTGATCGACAACGGGACCCTCTTGTCATTTAAGATGGAGGGGAGAAGAGCATGTCGAATACCAGAAGAAGGTTCCTGCAATCGAGCGCGGCCTTGGCCGCCGGGTTGAGCGGTGGCGCGCGCGCTATCGAGGCACAAGCTGCCGCTCAGGGAGCGGGACAGGCGGCGGCAGCGCTGCAACCCGCTTCCGGCTTGCTGGTACCCAAGATGAAATTCTTCGGCGCCGAAGTCAGCCGCGTGGTCCTGGGGGTCAATCCCTTCTATGGGTACGCCCATTACAACAACAACCTCGCCAACTCGATGCGCGAGTGGTATACGCCGGACCGGGTATGCGCCGTGATGCACCAGTCGACGCGCTTTGGCATCAACGCCTTCAATTACGTGCACCTCGACCGCGGGCCGCAGGACTGGGCACGTTTCCAGGCCGAGGGCGGCAAGATGCACCTCATCGTCCAAGTGACCGCCGGCGTGGATTCCGAGATGCTGGTGAAAACTCTGAAGCCGCTGGCCCTCCAGCGGCAGGGCGAGGTAGTGGACACCGCCTGGCACAACGGACAGATGGAAACGGTCAAGGAGTGGTGCAAGAAGGCGCGCGACTTGGGCACGGTGGTCGGCGTGGGCACGCATATCCCGGAGGTGATCGCCAGGATCGAGGACGAGAACTGGGATGTGGATTTCTACTCCGGCTGCGTCTACAACCGCCGTCGCACCGCCGACGAGCAGAAGAAGGCGCTCAACGGCGAGTCGATCGAGATGCCGAACGAGCTCTACCTGCGGAGCGATCCGGCGCGCATGTACCGGGTCATGCGGCAGACCAGGAAGCCATGCTTCGCCTTCAAGATCTTGGCGGCGGGTAGGATCGGCGACGGCGGCATCGCCCAGGCGTTTCGTACGGCCTTCGAAAGCATCAAGCCGACCGACGGCGTTTATGTGGGGATGTTCCCCAAGTTTAAGGACGAGGTGCGGGAAAACGCAGAAATCGTGCACCGCATTCTGACGTAGAGCTAACTAATGAAGTTAGTAAGCCTCGCGAGTTGTCACCCTAAGTCTGTTACCAATGCGTCAGGGAGCCGTCCGGACGCCTGTAGATCTGCCTGCTGATCGGCGTGGTCACGTCGCCGATCTGCTTGATTAGCTTCGTCTCCAGAGTTACTCCCAGGCCCGGCCGCTCGTTGGTATAGAGCTTACCTTGTTTGAAATCCAGGCACTCGGGCAAATAATCGATCGCCCGCTCCCCGTAGTTGTACTCGAACAACACCGGCCCGGGGAAGGGCGCCAGGCAATTCGCCAACGCAGCCGTGGAAACGGGCCCCGTGAAGTGCGGCACTACTCCCACCGCGTGTGTTTCGCACAACGCCAGGATCTTCAGCAACTCGGTGATGCCGCCGACGTTCGGCAGCGTGGCGCGGATATAGTCGATGTCGTGGTTCTCCACCAGCCGGTTGAAGTCCCAACGCTGGCCCCACTCCTCGCCGGCAGCCAAAGGGCATGTAGTCATCTGGCGCAGCTTGGGGATGTCCTCCAGGAACCCCTCGACGCGCGTCGGGTCTTCCACCAGGTAGGGGTCGTACTCCTCGATCAGCCGGCACAGTCGCAACGCATCGGGATAATCGAACTTCTGATGGAAATCGATGCTCCAGTCGCCCGTCTCCCCCACGCCTTCGCGGACCTCTTTGCAAATCCTGGCGACTTCGCGGACGCGCTGGTGCACGTCGAACACATTGCCGCTCATGGCGACGCCGCCATCGATGCGGTAAGCGCGGTATCCCGCGGCAATCACCGCCGCGGCGCGCTCTTTGATGCTCGCGGCAGGGCCGCGTCCGGCACCGCCTGGCTGCGCTCCGGCGCCGCTCGCCCCGCCCCGCCCACCGC